>WNGA01003849.1_pt1 | contig 22355 bp, 24 predicted proteins | sample 5400061 | NCBI WGS metagenome assembly WNGA01 (sample SAMN13153366, study PRJNA577476) | soil metagenome | isolation source: 100 cm soil or saprolite under grassland replicate 2 | place: USA:California | collected 2016-06-15
CAGATCGACGAGCCGTACCTCCAGGCGCGCGCCGACAAAGCGCGCGCCTTCGGCGTCGAGGTCATCAACCGCGCGCTCAAGGGCGTTCGGGCTGTCACCGCCCTGCACACCTGCTTCGGGTACGGCGCGATCGTCAAGGACAAGAGCGCCGGCAAGTACCCGTTCCTTGAGGAGCTGCGCGATACGGCCGCCGACCAGATCTCCATCGAGGCCGCCCAGCCGAAGCTGGACCTGTCCGTGCTCGCGCGGATGGGCGGTAAGACGATGATCGTGGGCGTGATCGACCTCGGCACGGAGGAGATCGAGACTGCCGAGGTGGTCGCCGACCGCATTCGCGCCGCGCTCCGGCACATCCCCGCCGAGCGGCTCGTCGTTGCGCCCGACTGCGGAATGAAGTACCTCACCCGACGGTCCGCGTTCGGCAAGCTGCAGGCGATGGCCGACGCGGCCCGCACCGTGCGGGCCGAGCTGGGCGCATCCCAACCCTGAGGACTGCCCGCCGTAACATGCCCTGGCGTGCTACGCTTTCGATGGCCTGTCCGCGGTCGACTCGCCCGCCGGAACACAAGGAGATGGCGTCATGGCTCAGACGACTCTGACCACCCTGAAGGCGAACAGCATCGACCACGTCGTGCTCCATGTTCGGGACGTGGACCGCGCCAAGAGGTTCTATGTCGAGTTTCTGGGCATGACGGTGGCGCACGAGCACGGGCGCCAAACGTTCCTACGCTGCGGCAGCCAGCTGGTGGCGCTGTTCGAGCCATCCGAGGGCGCTGACATCCACGCCGGCAGCGAGCTCAACCATATGGCGCTGAAACTAGAGTCTGGCGACTTCGAGCAGGTGAGCGCCGCGCTCAAGGCGGCCGGGATTCGGTTCTGGGGTCGCGAGGGCGATCCCTACTGCATCTACCTCGAGGACCCAGACGGCCACCGCCTCCAGCTCATCACGACCGACCACGGACAGCGCCCACACGAACACTCCTGATCTCCTTGGCGGACCACAACCGAAAAGGCACCGCGAATCTCAGCCTGGCGCCCGAGCCCGTTTCAGCGCTCGTCTGGCGACCGCGAACCCTCTTCGCTCTCCACCTCTTGCCAGAGCTCCTCGTGAGGAACGCCAGTCCCTTCGCGGATCCGTTGCCGAGCGGCGTCGAGGATCATTCGGAGCCGTGGTGAGTGGGCGAGGATCAGGCCCTCCAGCTCTTCTTCGTCGCCGACGGCCAGCAAAACCGCCACCGGCTTGCCGTTCCGGGTGACCACCACAGGTCCCTGCTCACTCGCCTTCAGATAGGAACTGAAATGTGCCTTGACATCGGCCACTGATACGATCTTCATAGCTCCACTTCCTCTCCCCCGATCGTCAAGCGGTTTCTATCTTTAACCCCGATCGCGAGGATCTGGACCTCGTGTCTGTCGTGGTCCACCACATAGAACACGCGGAACCTGTTGCCTGGACCGAACCGCAGCTCCCACGTCGCCTCGAAGGCCACTGGCCATCGCAGGGGTTTGCGATTGCGCGTCGCGGTTTCTGGCTCGAACCGCAGCTGTTCCTCGATGGTCATGCGGATGAGTGAGTGATAGCCGGCTTCAATCGCTCGTAGGTGTCGCCTGACTTCCGGGTCGTAGATCAGCGAGTATGGTGCCCGGCGCGCCATTGTGACTAGAATTATGGTCAGCTGCGTGCCTGCCGTCAACCCGAGACCGGCTATGCTCGCTACCAGACGTCCCAACGAAGATGCTCGAATCCCTAGGGTGACCACCTTGAGCACCTTGAGCACCTTCATTCTTCATTTGTGATAGCCCCCCAACTGCGCCAGGAAATCCTCGACGCCTGCCGGGTGTTGATGCACTTCCGCATGGTCGAGGGCTTCGGGCACGTCAGCGCCCGCTTGCCGGACGAAGACCACATCGCGATCACGCCCCGCACGGCTCTGGCCCTAGTGCGTCCAGAAGACCTCGTTGTGCTGGACCTGGCGGGGCGCCAGGTGGAGGGCAGCGCTCGGCCGCCGCTGGAGACCCCGATGCACCTGGCCGTCTACCAGCGGCGACCCGACGTGCAGGCGATGTGCCGCGCCCATCCGCGCCACGTCGCCGCCTTCGCCGCGGCGGCCGAGCCGCTGCGCTGCGCGCATGGCTTCGGCGCTAACCTCGGCGCCGAGGTGCCCGTGTTCCCGGAGCCAGTGCTCGTCGATACGCCGCAGCTGGGCGAGCGGATGGCCGATGCGCTGGGCCAGGCCGACGCCGTGATCGTGCGCAGCAGCGGCATGCTGGCGGTCGGCCAGTCCGTCCCGGACGCGGTCGTGCGGGCCTTGTTCTTGGAAGAGATGGCCGCGGTGGAGCTGCTGGCCCGCGGCGGCGGGCTGCGCCCGGCCTATCTGACACGCGCGCAGGTCGCCTTTCGACGCGGCAGCGACCAGGCTCACGAGCCGCTCCGCGCCTGGGAGTTCTACCGCGCGACGGCGCTTGGCGAGGTCCTGTGACCATCCCGATTCGCCTGGCCTGCGGCGCCTACGACCGCACCCGAGCCCTGATCGACGGGTCCGTCCGCCCTGAGGGCGTGCGCCTCGAGCTGGTCGTGATGGACGACGCATTCGCGCGCCACGACCGCATGATCCGCGAGGAGGCATTCGACGTCTGCGAGCTGTCGATGTCTTCGTACTTGATGGCTCGCGAGCGCGGGCGAGGATTCATCGCTATTCCGGTCTTCCCCTATCGCATGTTTCGCCACGGCTACGTGCTGATCAACCGGCGTTCCGGCGTTAGCCGGCCCCAGGACCTGGTCGGCAAGCGGATGGGCGTGCCGATGTACCAGATGACCGCGGCGGTCTGGGTGCGCGGGCATCTGCAGCACGAGTACGGAGTCGCGCCCCAGCAGATGCGCTGGGTCACGGACCGGGACGAGCTAGTGGGATTTCGGCGAGCGAACGACCTGCAGATCGAGGTGGCGCCGCCCGGCAGCTCGCTCGAAGCCATGCTGGTCGCCGGTGACCTGGACGCGCTGATCATGGTCGAGGAAGTGCCCGAAGCCTTGCTCCAGCAGCCGGACGTGGGGCGCCTGTTCCCCAACTACGCCCAGGTCGAGCGGGAGCTCTACCAGCGGACGGGCATCTATCCGATCATGCACGCGCTGGTCGCGAGATGCGCCGTGCTGGACGCACACCCCTGGCTCGCGACCAGCCTGATGCGGGCATTTCAGGAGGCCAAGGAGCGCGCCCTCGAGGAGCTGCGCTACCCGAGGACGAGTACCCTGGTCTGGGCCGGCACCTACCGCGAGCAGGAGCGAGCCGTCTTCGGCTGGGACCCTCACCCGTACGGCCTGGAGCCGAATCGGCCGACGCTGGAAGCGCTGGCAACATACTCGTTCGAGCAGGGCCTGACGACCAGGCGCCACGCTGTCGACGAGCTGTTCGTCCAGGCCTGACCAGGCCAAGCCTACAGCTTGTAGTAACGCGCGGCGTTGCCGCCCAGCAGCAGCTCCTTGTCCGAGTCCGAGACGTCGGACCGGTCGCGCAGGTAGGCGACGGAGCCGAAAAGGCGGTCGCCGTGCGGGATGTCTGAGGCGTAGATGAACTGCTTCGAGCCGACCATCTCCAGCACCTGTGGCAGCAGATGGTCCTCGACCTCGAACCCGAAGTACACGTTGCCGCCTTGAACGTACTCGGATGGCTTGCGCTTAGCGTGGTATTCCCACCGTCCGCGCTCCACCGCCATCTCGTAGTAGTGGTCCATCCGCTCGAGCAGGAATGGGATCCAGTGGCAGCCGGCCTCGAAGAAACATGCCCGCAGCCGCGGGAAGCGGTCCAGCACGCCGCCGGCGACGATGTCGAGGAAACCGGTGAACATCGACACGGTAAACGGCAGGACCAGCGAGTCGTAGACCGTGTCGTACAGGCTGCCCAGGCTCGCCGACGGCCAGCCCACGTGCACGGCCAGCGCCAGGTCGAGGTCCTGAACCTGGGCGTAAAAGGCATCGAAACGCGGGTTGTCGAGCTTCTCCTCCCCGACCGTGCCCAGTGTGAGGACGCCGATCGCCCCCAGCTCGCGGGCGCGAAGTAGCTCGTCCACGGCGGCCGGGACGTCTCCCAGGTTGACCACGGCCACCCACTTCAGGGCCTCGGGCCGCTGGCCGCACACGTCGGCGGTCCAGGAGTTGTAGCAGCGGCACAGGGCGTTCTGCAGGGCCATGTCCTCGGCGAGCGGGTAGCCCAGGAACAGGGTCGGGAAGATGACCTGCAGGTCGATCCCCTCGCTCACGTTGTAGCGGATGCGCGCGTTCACGTCGCTCAGGACGATGCTCTCCAGTGGGTCCGGCTTGGAGGCGGTCCAGCGCGTCTTCTGCTGACCGACGGCGGCCGGGGTGGCAAAGTGATGGGCGCCTCGACCGGTCCGGCGCGGCCAGGTGCGCCCGTCGATGAGCCAGTAGGCGCTCTCGCGGGCCTGGATCACCTGCGGACGGCGGTCGGCGAAGACGGGATCCCAGTACGGGTCGGCAAACGTGGCCGGCGACTCCTCCACGTGCGCGTCCGCGTCGATCACTCGCATGGCGTTCCTCCTGGCATGGGCCCACTGACTTCTGCGACTGGCGCTCAGACGATGTGGCGGTCGTGGTCGACCGAGGGGACCTCCAGTCCAACGCTTTCCAGGAACGGGTTGATGTCGGCGATCCAGCGCTGGCGTAGCTGTTCGTTGTCGTAGCGGCGGATGCCAAACGCCACCGCCTGGGCGGCAAACTTCGAGTCCTTGCGACCGAACGTGTCGAGCGAGCGCGGGTACCACTTGAAGAGGGCCTGCTGGACCTCGTCGCGCGTGCCGCGGCAGAGGTCCAGGTAGTCGGGATTGGTCAACATGGTCTTGATCCGATTCTGACCGAAGGAGGCGTGGAAACGCTCCTCGTGGACCATCGAGGTCATCGACCGCGCGAAGGGGGCAAAGCTGGAGTTCTCGAACGCGCGCAGATGGTGCCAGGCGACCAGGTCCATCGTGCAGCAGAACATGCACAGGTCGATCCAGCTCTCGAACGGGATGTTGAAGGCCTCCAGGAGATGTTCGCCTATCTTCTTGTGGAGCATCTCGTCGGCCATCGCCCTGCCGTCCGGGCCAAAGGTGGCTAGCAGCCGGCAGTCCTCCATACCCTGGAAGGCCTCGTCGGCGCAGATCTGGGCCTGGCTGAAGCGGTCCTCGGCCGTCGGTCCGGCATTGATAAAGGGCTGGTGCTGCTCGACCGAGGCGAACTCGGTCGAGGCGAGGGCGTAGATGATCTTCAGGACCGTCTCGCGATAGTCCGGCGTCATCTGCTCGACGGCCTCGATCTTGCGCATCCCGCGCAGCTCGCCCCAGCTTACGTGGCGCGTGATGAACTCAGTCATGATCCCTCCAAATTGTCATCGAAAGCGAAGCGAGCCATGTGCCTGCGGGGCAGCACTCAAGATGAAATGGGCAGCGGCTCCCGGTCCGCCCTCTCCCCCAGCCCCCTCCCCCAAGCTTCTCCGCTTCGCATCGGGATGACAAGGGTCCTCGCTCAGGATGACGATGACTCAAACGCCCAGGTCGTACGGGAGCTCGTAATCGAGCGCCAGGTTGTTGACGACCTGCCACATGGCCGAGAGCGCCTGCTCGACGTTGGCCCGCACGCCGGGCGGCAGCTCGTCTCGTTCCAGCATCGCTTTCAGGTCGCGGTAGATGCGCAGCGCCTCTGCATCCAGCCCCCCGGCGGCCAACGCCTCGGGCTTTCGTGCAGTGCTCGCCGCGGACGCTTCGCTGCCTCCGCCGCCGCTCACCCCGCGTCCTTCCGTGTTCACCGCTCGTCCACCAGTCGGCGGGCCTTCAGCTCGAAAGTGGGCAGGCTGTTCGGCTGCATCGGGCGAGTGGCGAAGCGGAGCCCTTCGTGGGCATACGCTAGCTCGTCGGCGATCCGCTCGGCAAGGCGTCGGCCTTCCGCTTCGGGGAGGTCCGGTAGAGGCTCCAGCTCCACGGTGATCTCGTCCCCCATCTCGGCGCGGGCAAGCACGATGCGGAACTCGCGGATCGCCTCGAACCGGCGCACGACGCCTTCCACGGCCGACGGGTGCACGTTCGTCCCGCGGACGATGCGCACGTCGTCGGTACGGCCAAGGATGCCGCCCCAGTAGAGATCGAAGCCGCGGCCGCACGAACACTCGCCCGCCGGTACCCGCCGGACCAAGTCATGCGTACGGTAGCGGATAATGGGCAGGCTGCCGATGCCGAGCGCGGTGGTGATCCGTTCACCGGTCTCGCCCATCGGGACCGGGTCGCCCGTCTCGGGGTCGACCACCTCCTCGATGAAGTGGTCCTCGGCGATGTGGATCCCGCCGGACTTGGCAGCGCACTCGAAGGCCGAGATGCCGGCGAAATCGCCCGCGTGGGCGCCCCATTTGCACTCGAGCAGCGTCTTCGTGGCCGGGATGGAGGCGCCGGGCTCGCCGGCGTGGATCAGCAGCTCCACCTTGGTCCGCTCGCCAGGTCGAGGCCCTGTTGCTCGGCGATCGCGGCCAGCCGCAGGCCATAACTTGGCGTGGCCACCACCGCGGTCGCCCCGCAGTCCACGATCTGCCGCAAGCGGTGCTCGCTCGGCTGGGAGCCGCCCGCTACGGTCATTGCGCCGATCTTCTGCGCCCCGTAGTGGGCCCCCCAGAAGCCAATGAACGGGCCGTAACCGAAGGGGAAGTAGACGACATCCGAGGCCCGCAAGCCGAAGGCGTACAGCGCCCGGGCCCAGGCGTCGGCGCCCCAGTCCCAATCGCGCCGCGTCTCGAAGACCCGCAGAGGCGTGCGACCAGTCGTGCCGCTCGTGTGGTGATAGGCCACCGCCAGCTCGGGCGAGCATGTGATGGCCGTGCCGTAGGGCGGGCTGGAGGCCTGATCCGCGAGGATCTCTTCCTTGGTGAGGAAAGGGATCGACCTGAGGTCCTCGAGGCTCCCGATCCGCTCCGGCTTGACCCCGGCCGCCCCCAGCTTGCGCTGCCAGAAGGGGCTGCGCCGCGTGGCCCAGGCCAGCAGGGTGCGCAGCTTCCGCAGCTGGAGCGCGGCCAGCGCCTCGCGCGGCATTCGCTCTGTGGTCGGACTCCAGTAGTCGGTTGGCCGCGCGGGTGGCAGCCAGGGGTCGGGCACGTCTACCGGCGGCTGCTCGCCGCCGAGGCGGCCCGACTTCCCCGCCGCCCCGCGTCCAGGCCGTACCTGCGGGCGGCGCTGTCCCACAGGATCTTCGGTTTGGCATCGCCGCCGTGGACCGGATCATCCATTGCCAGCCATCCCTGGTGTCTCCAGCTTACGAACGCCTGCCCGACTTAGGCGGTGCCTAGAACATGGTACTCGGGTTCGGTTCAACATCGACAACACGCCTTCGAGGCGGATGATGTGCGCTGCCAGGCACCTCTCCAGATCATGCTATGGTTCCAGGAGACTCGGGTCTGCGAATCGGGAGGCACGGCCCTGTGGAGCGGTGGGAGCGGCGCGAGAGGAAGCGGCGCAGCCTGCGGGAGCGAATGCCGAAGAGCGGCTACAGCGTGCTGCTCTTGGCCAGGCTCGCACAGCGCCGCGCTCAAGAGCGGGTCCGCCGGTACCAGCAGACCCTCGCGACCCTCCAGCGTCGCCGCAAGCGCCGCTAGCGCGGGGAAAGATTCATCCGTCGCCGGTCCGGCGATGCGCACCGTGCGCGTTGGCGACTGGTGGGCCGAGTCCCTCGGGGCCTCTGGGCCGAGCGTGTGTTCGAGGATTTGCGGACGGTCGGACAGCAGATGGAGGATCGAAAGCTGCGTCGACGGCTCTACTGAGCCGTCCAGCCACCGTCGACGGTGAGCATGAGGCCATTGATGAACCCCGTGTCTTGGGCGGACAGGAAGCACGCGGCCGCCGCCACCTCTTCCGGGGACCCGCGTCGGCCGACTGGCAGGAGCGCGCGAATCCGCTCGAGGCTCATCCGTGCATTCGTCATATCGGGCGCGCCGGGGCCGAGGATGGCCATCGAATTCAAGCGCAGATCGGTCTCGATCGGCCCCGGACAGATCGCGTTCGTTGTGATGCCTCGGCCACCGTACGACGTGGCGAGCCTTCGCGTGAGCCCGACTACGCCGTGCTTCGAGGCCACGTAGGCCGCGCCGCCACCATCGCCAGCCAGCCCAGCGACCGACGCAATGTTGATCATGCGTCCACTCCCTGCCGGCAGCATCTCCACGAGCGCCCGCTTGCACCCAAAGAAGGTCCCCGTCAGGTTGATCGCAATGACACGCTCCCAGAGCTCGGGGGATGTCTCGTCGGCCGGCTGGTACGCGTCCAGGACTCCGGCCGCGTTGACGATGATGCCCAGAGGGCCGAGCTCCGCGACTAGCTTGCTCACCGCGCGGTCTACATCGTCCCAACGGCTGACATCGCCGCCCCCGGCGATCGCCCGGCCCCCCTTCGTCACAATCGCCGCCGCCACAGCGGCAGCCGCGTCCTCGCGGAGGTCCATCACGGCCACGGCCGCGCCCCGCTCCGCCAGCGCGAGCGCGATCGCTCGGCCAATACCAGACCCTCCGCCGGTCACGAATGCGCTGCCAGGCACTAGCTCGCTCATGTGGCCGCCCTCCCCTCCAAGATAGCCAGAGTATAGCCACGACCGCTCCGAGCCTGAGGAAGGTCTAAGGTGGCGGCATTAGCGCGAGGAAAAAGATTCACCCGTCGCCGGCCCAGGTGACCTCGCGCACGGAGTACTCGCAGCGGAGGGCCTGGTCGGTGCCCGGATCTTGTAATTCGACGGCGAAGGTGGCGCTGAAGTCGAAGCCGCCCCCGCCCAGGATCGGCAGCGTGCCGCTGTAAATGACGGTCCCGTCCATCACGCCGCCGAGCCGTTCGCGGACGAGCGCCTCGAGCTCGTCCGGCGGCAACATCTCGGCCAGCGCCCCTTCCTGATAGCGGCGCGCGTCCGAGCCAGATCCGGCCCAGCCCCGCAGGACGATCGCATCCCAATGATCGCTGACCTCGGCGTAGGGCCAGACCTCGCGCGAGAGCACCTTCGGGCAGACCTGCTTGGCGAACGTGATGCTCGTCCTTTCCAGGTCGCGGTCGGTGTGGTCACTGGCGGCGGCTACGTAGATCTCTCCATGATGGTAGATCAGCGCGAACTCGGCCTCGCCGCTGGTCCGGTTGCCGAGAACCTCGATCTCGTTGGCCGTCGTCATGCGGTCGACCGTGCAGGGAAAGAGGGTGGGCACTCGGGCGGGCGCGGGGATGCCGTGGGCGCGAAGCTCGTCGACATGGCGCTGGACCGCGGCCTGATCGCGGCCGGTGTAGCCCGCGATGACGACGCGCCGGGCTTGAAGCGAGAGCGTCTCTTCGGTGCCCTGGATCTGAAAGGTGAGCATCACCCCTCACTCCTGCACGAGCACGAAGCCGTTGCCGTCGGCGTCGCGGAGCTGGGCCATCATGCCCCATGGCTGCTGCGTCGGCTCCTCGGTGAACTCCACCCCCCGACCGCGCAGCTCCTGGAACGTCTTCTGGATGTCGTCGCAGGCCAAGACGACGTTCGGGAACGTACCGATGCGGCTCTCCAGGCCCGGCGGCGTAAACAGGACCAGCACGGTCTGCGCGCCGCGCGGGGCCACCTCTATCCAGCGGGCATCGGGACCCATTGGATCGTCGCGCCGCTTCTCGAAACTGAGCTTGTTGATGTAGAAGTCGAGTGCCCGATCCTGGTCGCTCACGCAGATGCCGACGACTCGAACTTGCGTGATCACCTGTCCCTCCTCGAGCTACACAATACACAAGCATAGCGCGCGGCGCGGCCAACGTTGTCATCCCGGCGAGCGGCCTCTTTTGAGTTGCGCGGCACGGGAACCTGGAGCCCTGCCCTCGCGCGACTCCCGGCACGTGACTTGCATTCTCGTGACGACTTGGCACGGGCCAAGGCCCGGACTCGAAAATCCGAAAGGAGGTAGGCCGTGCACTCTCCCTACCCCGCCTCGCCGTTCTCCCGCTTCGCCAAATGGACCGCCCACGCCGCCGGTCACCCGACTGCGTTCGCGCTGGCTGTGGTGGTGATCCTGGTGTGGGCCGTGACCGGTCCGCTGTTCGGGTTCAGCGACACCTGGCAGCTCGTCATCAATACCGGCACGACCATCGTCACGTTCCTCATGGTCTTCCTCATCCAGAACACGCAGAATCGAGACAGCACCGCCATGCAGCTCAAGCTCGACGAGTTGATTCGGTCAGTTGAGGGCGCCCACAACGCGCTGCTCGATCTCGAGGAGCTGGCCGAGGAAGACCTCGAACAGATCAGGGCCCACTACGAGGACCTGGCTCGACGAGCCAGGGAGCAGAAGCGGGGCCTCCTGGCCACCGGGACGCCCCAGGTAGAGGGCACCTGATACGGCCCGTCGCAAGAGAGCAGCCTGCCGGCATACCACTCGCGCACACGGGGTTCGGGTGAGGTGGGTAGCAAGACGTGGGGAGGCTGAAATGGCTTATCGAGTGATTCCACTCCTTCTGATGGCGGCGCTGCTCGCGAGCGGCTGCGCGGGCGCCAGGCCGAGCGGCCCGCAGCAAGTCATGATTCGGATGAGCGAGTTCAAGTTCGAACCGGCCAATGTGACCGTCAAGGCCAACCAGCCAGTCCAGGTTACGGTCCGCAACATGGGTACGGTGGCGCACGACTGGGTCGTTCAGGGCCTGGACGAGCAGATCAGCGCCCGGGCCGAGCCGGGCCAGAGCGCCAGCGCCCAGTTCACGCCGCCGCGGGCGGGAACCTTCAGGATCATCTGCGCCGAACTGGGCCACGAACAAGCCGGGATGGTCGGGCAGCTCACGGTGCAGTAGCCAGCTTCCCGGTCACGCGGAGCGCCGCCGGCCCTGAGTCCCCATTGTCATCCTGAGCGAAGCGAAGGATCTCATGCAGCGCACGACCGCCGCCCCCGCTGGCCTGACTTTCGGGCGTCCTTGTAGGATCATAGGCGTGCTAGGCCGCTTGCGGCCTGGCACGCCGCGTGCACGTGAGTAAGCGGCCGTCGCTTGCGTGCGTCGCGTCGTTGTGAGCCTACGAGCCCGAGTTTGGGGCCCAAAGATCGGGTCCGGTTCGAGTTGCCGGGACCCAGGAGGTGCGAACATGGCTGGTGCAACGAGGCCGTCTCGCGTCTGTCCGTTCGTGTTGGCCGTAACCCTGGTGGCAACAGCCTGTGCTGGGGGCGGAGCTCAGCCGACCGCGGCCCCTGCCAAGCCGCCGGAGGCGACCAAGCCGGCCGCGACGACGGCGCCGCCGGCCGCCAGCCCCGCTGCCTCCCCAGCCGCCTCGCCCGCCGCTTCGCCAGCGGCCTCGCCGGCCGCGCTGCAACGAATCGGTGGCAGCGTGTCGGTGCTTGGGACCTGGGGTGGCAGCGAGCAAGAGAGCTTCCTGGCTATGGTCAAGCCGTTCGAAGACCAGACCGGCGTGAAGATCGAGTACGAGGGCACGCGCGACTTGAACGCGATCTTGACGACGCGCGTCCAGGGCGGGAACCCACCCGACGTAGCCGGCTTGCCTGGGCCGGGCCAGATGGCTGAGTTCGCGCGGGCGGGCAAGCTTGTGGACCTGAGCTCGGTCCTGGACCAGTCGGCTGTCAAGGAGCAGTACTCGGAGGACTGGCTCAAGCTCGGCAGCGTCGACGGCAAGCAGACCGGCATCTTCATCAAGGCCGCGCTCAAGGGCCCCATTTGGTACAACGTCAAGGAGCTGCCGAAAGTCAGCGGCGGCAGCACGCCCAAGAGCTGGGAAGAGCTGAGCGCGCTTTCCCAGAAGATCGCCGCCACTGGTGCCACGCCCTGGTGCGTTGGCCTCGGAAGCGGGGCCGCTAGTGGCTGGCCCGGCACCGACTGGATCGAGGACATCGTTCTTCGCCAGGCCGGTCCAGACAAGTACGACCAGTGGTGGCAGGGCACGCTTACCTGGAGCTCGCCTGAGATCAAGGCAGCCTGGCAGACCTGGGGCCAGATCGTCGGCAACGAGAAAATGGTCTTCGGCGGCCGGCAGGCGATCCTGGCGACGAATTTCCAGGAGGCCGGTAACCCGCTGTTCAGCACCCCTCCCAGGTGCTACCTGCACCATCAAGGCAGCTTCATCACGGACTTCTTCGTGAAGGCCAATCCCAACCTCAAGCCCATCGAGGACTTCAACTTCTTCCCGTTCCCAGACATCGACCCCAGGTACGCGGGCGCGGTCGAGGTCGGTGGTGACCTCTTTGGCATGTTTCGCGATACGCCCCAGGCTCGCGCCTTGCTCAAGTACCTGACCACTCCCGACGCGCAGGCCATCTGGGTCAAGCGTGGAGGCGCCCTCTCGCCCAACAAGCGGGTCTCGCTCGATACCTACCCGGACCAGATCTCGCGCCAGTCAGCTCAGGCTCTGATCAGCGCCAAGACCGTCCGCTTCGACGCCTCGGATCTGATGCCCGAGGCAATGAACAACGCCTTCTTCAAAGGGATCCTGGATTTCGTGCAGGAGCCGGGCAGCCTCGACTCGGTGCTGGCCGACCTGGACCGAGTTCAGAAGGATGCCTACAAACGATAGTCCGATGCCGTAGGCCCCTCATAGCCCTCACCCCCCGCCCCCTCTCCCCCGAGAGCCCCCGAGAGAGAGGGGGGGCGGGGGTGAGGGGTGAGTGACCGCCTCGCGCTCGCCGCCGGCGCGGTCGTCGGCGTGCCGGTCGTCCTGGTCGGCTACATCTCGATCGTCGAGGCGCTGCTGAGCTTCGTCCCCGGCGGGCGGCGGCGCGCCCTCCGTCCCTGGCTCTGGCTGGCGCCAGCCCTGGCCTGCCTGCTCGTTTTCCTCGCCTATCCGGCCCTCGCCACCGTCTACGCGAGCTTCTTCGGGCCTACTTCCGAGCGCTTCGTCGGGCTGGCCAACTACGGCTATGTCTTCACCGATGGGACGATGCTGCTGTCCATACGCAACAATGCCCTGTGGCTCGTCTTCTTCACGGGCCTGAGCGTCAGCCTCGGACTCCTGGTCGCCGTTCTCGCAGACCGCGTGCCCTACGAGACGGTGGCGAAATCGCTGATCTTCCTGCCGATGGCGATCTCCTTCGTCGCCGCCGGCGTGATCTGGAAATTCATGTACGACTACCGGCCACCTGGGACGCCGCAGACCGGCACGGTCAACGCGCTGCTGATGGGCCTGGTGCCCGGCTTTGAGCCCCAGGCCTGGCTGATCAATTCACCTGGCAACAACCTTGCCCTGATCGTCGCGGCGGTGTGGGTCTGGACCGGCTTCTGCATGGTCGTCTTATCGGCTGCCCTCAAGGGCATTCCCAGTGAGCTGCTCGAGGCCGCCCGGGTTGACGGGGCGAACGAGTGGCAGGTCTTTGGGCGGATCATGCTGCCAATGCTCGGCTCGACGATCGCCGTGGTCGGCACGACGATGCTGATCACCGCCCTCAAGGCGTTCGACATCGTATACGTGATGACGAACGGCAACTTTGGCACCGAGGTCATCGCCAATCGCATGTACAAGGAGATGTTCAACGTTCGCGACTTCGGCCGAGCCAGCGCCATCGCCGTGGTCCTGATGGTCGCGATTGTGCCCGTCCTGTTGTTCAACCTGCGACGGTTCAAGGAACAGGAGGCCACGCGCTGATGCGGGCCCTGGCGCTGCCTCGCAGACACGTCGCCTGGCTGCCGGGCAGTCTGGAGCGGGCCCTGCGCCGTGGGCCGCTGCACCTGGCCGTCCTCCTCGTCTGCCTCATCTGGACGATCCCGACGCTGGGACTGCTGGTCGCGTCGTTCCGTCCGGCAAGCCTGGTTGCCACGACGGGCTGGTGGACGGCCTTTAGCCCGCCGTTTCGCTTCACGCTCGAGAACTACGAGCGGGTCGTCAGCGCCAACAACATGGCGCAAAGCTTCGTCAACAGCCTGTTCGTCACGATCCCAGCGACGGCGGCGCCCATCCTGGTGGCCGCCTTTGCCGCCTACGCGTTCGCCTGGATGGAGTTTCCGGGCCGCCAGTGGCTGTTCCTAGCCGTCGTTGGGCTCCTGGTCGTGCCGCTTCAGATGACGCTAATCCCGATCTTGCGACTGTTCACCGCCCTGGGCCTGACGGGCACGCTGCTGGCCGTCTGGCTGGCGCATACGGGCTACGGGATGCCGCTCGCGATCTACTTGCTGCGGAACTTCTTTGGCGAGCTGCCGCGCGAGATGATGGAATCGGCCCAGCTCGACGGCGCCGGCCCTTGGACGATCTTCTTCCGCCTGGTGCTGCCGCTGTCCATCCCGGCCCTGGCCTCGCTGGCCATCTTTCAGTTCATGTGGGTCTGGAACGACCTGCTGGTCGCGCTCGTCTACCTGGGAGGCCAGCCGAGCGTGGCGCCGATGCCGGTGACGATCAGCAATCTCGTCAACTCGCTCGGCCAGGATTGGCAGCTGCTGACGGCGGCTGCTTTTATCTCGATGGCCGTACCCCTCCTGATCTTCTTCTCACTGCAGGGCTACTTCGCGCGCGGGATCCTGGCCGGCTCGGTCAAGGGCTAGCGCGCCTCGTCACGCAGCTTGAACGCAGCGCGGGAACGAGTGCGCTTCGCGGGGCTTGTCCCCGCCAGGCCCAACCTCGGCAGCCACTGGCAAGCCAAGAGCCTGTTTTGAAAAAGGAGGCTCGCCGCGAACACTTGACTTCAGCCGCGAGGTGGCGCATGATCTGCCCCGGGCCGCGGGTCACGCCTGCCGACAGCAGAGCAAATCAGGGAGGTCCCCAATGGCTTTCTATCTCATGCGCTTCAGCTACACGCCTGAGACGTGGGCGAAGCTCATGCAGAACCCTGAAGATCGCCGCGATGCAGCGCGCGCGTACATCGAACAGGTGGGGGGCGCCCTCCACGGCTTTTGGTATGGCTTCGGCAAATACGACGGCTACGCGATCTACGAGGCGCCTGACAACGTCTCGTTGGCCGGCGCCGTGCTTGCTATCACGGCAGGCGGCGCCCTAGCCTCGGTCGAGACAACGGTGCTGATGACCGTGGAAGAGACGCTCGAAGCACTCGCGAAGGGCAAGCGCATTGGCTACCGCCGTCCAGGAGAGTCGCCAGCGACCTGAGAGCCTGTTTTGTTTTGAATGAGGGACTGGGGTGCTTGGTAGGCTTCGGGCATGGCCAGGACGAAGAGCTAGCCGAGACGACCGAGACCTGGGCCTACGCCGCCACGACGCGCCTCATGCTGCGCGCGGGCCTTGCGATGCGCCACTAGCCTACCCATGACCGGTGAGGGCGCCGACTCGAACGGCGGTGGGGGCAGCCGCCGGCAAGGTGAGTAGTTACCCAGCCACTACGTTATCGTCGGCCCGTGGGCTCCTCGCGTGAGGTGGAAGTAGTCCCCCGGGCGGCCGGCGGAATCGCGGCCGGCCAGGACGATGAGCGCCCGCTCGAGGTAGCCGCCGGCCAGGGTCGCGGCCGCAGCCACCACAGAAACCGTCCGCCACCCGCGGCAGGCCAGCGCCTGAACCGAATTGAGCGCCAGCGGCACAGCGGCGCCCAGGCCCAGCACGCCGTAGCGGTAGATGGAGGCCGCCGGCTCGCGCTCGATGGGTCCGGCCACGCCCTGGCGCCGCCACTCGCGCTCGGTCGCGCGGGCGAGCGCGAGCTGCGCGCCCCCGCAGGCCAGAGCGAGCCAGGCCAGGCGTCGCCGTCCCCTGTTCGCGCCGGCCAGTTCAAGAATCAGCGAGATGGCGGCCGTGGCGCTCGCCGCCGCTGAGGCGCCGAACAGGGGCGGCAGCAGCCGGTCCGCGGTCGACCAGAGCGGCACGCTGGTCGAGGCCAGCAGAGTGCCGGTATAGGTCGACATAAGCGCGCCAGCGGCGGCGGCCGGCACGCCGGAGAGGCGCGCAAGGCGCCGGCCCACAGCTAACCCGGCTAGGTCCTCGAGCGCTTGTCCCAGGCCGACGAGCCCGCTCAACGCGCCGAAGGCCGCCAGCGTCCAGGAGCCGATCGACATCGGCGAGGTCGAGCGGAAGATGCGCAGCATGTTGTACCAGCGCGAGGGCGTGTGAAGGTCTTTGATCAGGAGGACCGGGCTGAGCAGCGCGCCGCCCAGCGCCAGATAGCGCCCTGTGCGCACGATTGCGCGATCTCGCCGGCCTCCGAGCAGATCGGCGATCGCGGCGATCAACTGGGCCGCGCCGGCCAGCCCGCCGACGAACAGGTAGCTCACGACGAGCCAGCGGTAATGGCCCGCCTTGATCGCTGGCTGACCGTAATACGTGGGAATCCCCCTCACCCCGCGAAGCGCACTTGTTCCCAGCCCCTCTCCCACCAGGGGAGAGGGGCGTGGCGCCCCTTCCCCCCGTGTGGGGGAAGGGGCCGGGCGATGGGGGCGGCCGTACGGCGTCTCCATCACTCTTTCCCAGCCGCGAAGGCGGCCGCCGCGGCCAGCGCGAGGCCGGCAATCGTCGCCAGGCCAGCCAGCAGCCCCGGCCGCACTCGTTTAGCCGGCAGGGACGGCGCGGCCGGCAAGTTGTAGACCTCAGGCCGGTCGATTAGCAGGAAGAACGCGTGCAGCGGGCCGATGTCGTCGGTAGCGCCGGGCGAGCCCGGCCCGCCATACAGGTAGGCCTCCGGCACGCCCCGCTCGAGCAGCTCGCCGACCCTCCGTCCGGCCCGCTCCTGCAGATCGCCCAGCTCGCCGAACTGGATAGACTCGGTCGGACACGCTTTGGCGCAGGCTGGCTCGAGGCCGCCCTTGAGTCGATCGTAGCAGAGCGTGCACTTGTGCGCCTTGCCGTCGCCGAGCAGGTCCAGCTCGATGACTCCGAACGGGCAGGCCGGCACGCAGTAGCCGCAGCCGTTGCAAATGTCTTGCTGGACGACGACGGTGTCGAACTCAGTCCGAAAGAGCGCGCCAGTCGGGCAGGCTTCGAGGCAGGCCGCGCGCTCGCAGTGCTTGCACACGTCGCTCATCATCAGCCAGTTGCTCTGGAAGGGCGGCATGGAGGTGGCTCGCCCGCCGGCTTGCACTGAGCCTGCCGAAGGAGCCTGCCCTGAGCTTGCCGAAGGGTCGCCGATCTTCTCGATGAAGGCGACGTGGCGCCAGCTGGTGGCCGAGAGCGCGGCGGTATTGTCGTAGCTGTTGCCGGTCAGCCCGGGCCCATCGGCCGGCAGGAGGTTCCACTCCTTGCAGGCCACCTCGCACGCCTTGCAGCCGATGCATAGCGTCGTGTCGGTAAAGAAGCCGTACTGTCGACCGGGCACGATCTCGATCATGAGCAGTCAGCTCTCAGCCATCAGCCATCAGCTCCCGCGTCTCCTGACAGCTGACTGCTGACAGCTCGCTTTCGCAGGTCGCACGTGAACGCCTTGCCCTCGTGTATCGAGGTGTTGGGGTCGCCGACGATGGCCGACAGGGTGTTGGCGATGTCGCCAGTCGCGTAGCCGTGCCAGCCGAAGTGCCAGGGCATCCCAATCTGGTAGATCCGCCTGCCATCGATCTCGAGCGGCCGCAGGCGCTCGGTCACCAGCGCGCGTGTAACGATCTCGCCGCGGGCGGTGGAGATGACAACCCAGTCGAGATTGGCGATCCCCTTCTCGCGCGCCAGCTCGGGCGGGATCTCCGCGAAACCCTCAGGCTGGAGCTCGGCGGTCGAGGGCACCAGCCGGGTCGGGATGCCGCCCGCGTGGTGCTCGGTCAGGCGGTAAGTGGTGATGACGTACGGGTAACGGGGATCGCCCACGGCGTGGTAGGGGTTGTCCGGGCGCTCCCATTTCTTGGCGACCGGGTTGTCCTGCTGGCCGTACAGTGGATTCCTGGCCGGCGACTCGACCGGCTCGTAATGCGTCGGCAGCGGGCCGTCCTTGAGTCCTGCCGGCACGAACAGCGAGCTCTTGCCGTCGGCGATCATGATGAACGGCGACCTGCCGTCCAGGGCGTCCATGCCTGTGGGTCGCTTGGACCAGTCAGGCGTGTAGTCGGGCGGCTTGTCCGCCACGAAGTCCGGGTCGTCCCGTCCGACCCATTTGTCTTGCTCGGCGTCCCACCAGACGTAGCGCTTGCGCTCTGACCAGGGTTGGCCGTCCGGGTCGGCAGAGGCGCGGTTGTAAAGGATCCGCCGATTGCTCGGCCAGGCGAACCCCCAGCCCAGGTGCGTGCCGGGCCCGCCTGGGGCGTCTGGCACCCGCGAGCGAGCCTGGTTGTGGTCCTCGGCTGGGAAGACGCCACTGTATATCCAGCAGCCGCACGCGGTCGTGCCATCGTCCTTCAGTTCCTGGTAATCGGCCACCTGGCGGCGGTCCGGCCAGGTGTAGCCGTTGATCTCCTTGAGGACAGCTTCGGCTGATGGCTCGACATGCGCCCCGAAGACCGGATACTCCCAGCTCAGGTTTTTGATCGGCTCGTCTTTCGGGTCATCGCTGTCGGCATGGAGCGCCGTCAGGCGTCTGCCGAGGTGATAGAAGAACCAGAGGTCCGAACGGCACTCGCCTGGCGGGTCGACGACCCTGTCGTGCCACTGAACGAGCCGATGAGTGTTGGTGAAGGTACCCTCCTTCTCACCTGCCAGCGAGGCTGGCATCAGGAAGATCTCCGTCTTGATCTGGTCCGGCCGGATTTCGCCACGCTCAACCTCCGGCGACCTGTACCAGTAGGAGGCCGTCTCGTTCTCGAAGATCTCACGGACCACCATCCAGTCGAGGTTTGGCAGCCCTTTGCGGATGAGGTGGCTGTTGTGGCCCCCCACGACCGGGTTCTGGCCTATCAGCAGCAGGCCGCGAATCAGGCCGTCCCCAATCGCCAGCATCATCGGGAGCTGAGAGTGGTCGCCGACTATCTTCGGCAGCCACTGGTAACCCCACTCGTTGTCCGGGCTGGCCCCCTCACCGTACCACGCGCGCAGCAGGCTGACGGCGTACTTCGGGAAGTTGGCCCACCAGCCAGTCGGGACCTGCTCGGCCTCGAGGTAGTCCTTGAAAGTCCGATGCGATCTCTGGGCGCTCGGCTGCGGCAAGTAGCCCGGCAACAGGTTGTACAGAGTGGGGATGTCTGTGCTGCCCTGAATGCTCGAGTGGCCGCGCAGGGCGAGGATGCCGCCGCCAGGCCGCCCGATGTTGCCCAGCAGGGCCTGGATGATGGCGCAGGCGCGGATCATCTGAACGCCGGTCGTGTGATGGGTCCAGCCCACCGCGTAGCACCAGGCAGTCGTCCGCTCGCGGCCGGAGTTGCGCGCGACCGCCTCGGCGACCTTGACGAATGTCTCCTTGGGGCAGCCCGTGACCCGCTCGACCATCTCGGGCGTGTAGGCCGCGTAGTGCCGGCGGAGGATCTGGTAGACGCAGTTGGGGTGCTGGAGACTGGGATCCGAAGGCGGCGGCCCGTCAGATGGGCGCTTCAGCTTCTCTCCGTACGGCTCGGTCGTCTGGGCCTGCTGCTCGGCCGACGACGACGGGACCGCCTCGCCCTGGTACTGCCACGAGTCGACCCTGTACGCACGGCTCTCGGGATTCCAGCCCGAGAAGAGTCCGTCGAGCTGACTGGCGTCCTTGAAGTCGTCCTCGATGATGGTGGCCAGGTTGGTGTAGTTGAGCGCGTATTCCTTGAACCAGAGGTCACGCTCGAGGATGTAGTTGATCAGCCCACCCAGGAAGGCGATGTCGGAGCCCGCTCGCAGCGGCGCGTAAAGATCGGCCAGGGCCGAGGTGCGAGTGAAGCGGGGATCGACGTGGATGATGGTCGCTCCCTTCTCCTTGGCCTGCATGACGAAGCGGAAGGCGATCGGGTGGTTCTCGGCCATGTTCGAGCCCATGATGACCACGCAGTCGGCGTTCGTCACGTCCCACTGGGCGGTGGTGGCGGCCCCCCGCCCGAAGCTGGCGCCCAGACTGGGCACCGACGAGCTGTGTCAAACACGGGCCTGGTTCTCGATCCAGACCATCCCCAGGCCGCCGCCGCAAAGCTTCTTGATGAGGTAGTTCTCCTCGTTGTCGAGCGTGGCGCCACCGAGCTCGGCAATGGCCAAGGTGTGATTGGCCGTCGTGCCGTCCGGGAGATGGCCGACGAACGTCTCGTCGCGGGTCTGCTTGACGAGCTGGGCGATGCGGTCCATCGCCCACTCCAACGGTCGCTCCTCCCAGTGGTCCGAGTACGGAGCGCGATACTTGACCCCGGTCAGTCGCTGTGGGTTGAGCATCCAGCCCAGCGTGGCGGCGCCCTTCGGGCAGAGGGTGCCCTGGTTGATCGGGCTGGTGGGATCGCCCTCGACGTGGATGACGTCGTTGCCCTTGGCGTAGATCAGCTGGGCGCACCCCACCGCGCAGTACGGGCAGATCGACGTCCCAACCCGGTCCGCGTCTTCCAGCCGTGGCCGGGTCCGCCGCGAGGCGGCCGACTCCGCCGCCTGGCGAGCGGGGTCGGCGCCAACGAGCTGCCTGGGAAGCGACCAGTCCCGAAGCGCGCCGCGAAGTCTGGTCTGCAATGAAGGGCTCATCTCGCGTCGGCAGCAGTTCGAACGGAGTGGGCAACGCCGGACGCCCAGCCGGGCTCGCCATCGTAGTCGACGATCACCCGGGCTCCACCGTCACGCAGACGGCACAGCTCGGCGCCGTCGAGCGAGGCGTCGTGGGCCACCGTGAGCAGGAAACTCTGCCCGCCGTCGGTCGTCAGCCGAAAGCGCTGCTCCTGGACCATGGTTATCCGTCCGCTGGCCGTCTTCATGGCGGCAAACATCATGCCCTGAAGTCGCGGAAAACGAAAGGCCCAGGGCCAGGGCTTGCCCTGCGCTCTGGCACGAACTCCGACCCGGTCCAGTGCCACGGGGGGCACCGCGGCTAGCCTCGCCCTCTCAGTTGAGCGTTCGACACGGCGCGGCAGTCCGTACCCCGACCGTCACGGACAGTCGAGCCGCTCCCTGACGGTCGCGGTTCTGAAGATGATGTACAGCCTCGAAGAGTGATACCTGGCTCTGTTGCGCGCGCTCGACACGGCCCGTTATAAGGTGCCCCGCGCACGTCTACACGACGGCGTGCGGTCGGGGGAAAGGCTTGCTGGTCTACGATTCCGCGCAGCAGCGCTCGGCGCTCGTCGAAGAGCTTCGTGACGTCGTTCGCTATCGCCACCTCCTGACGGAGCTGGTCGCTCGCAACGTCAAGACCCGCTACAAGCGCTCGGTGCTGGGCGTCGTCTGGACGATGCTCAACCCGCTCGTGATGATGACCATCCTCGCCGTTGTGTTCTCAAATCTGTTCCGCGTCTCGATCGAACATTACTCGGTTTACCTGCTGAGTGCCCTGGTGATCTGGGGCTTCTTCGCCCAGACGACCAGCAGCGTGATGAGCGAGCTCGTCTGGGGCGGGAGTTTGCTGACCCGGATTCACGTCCCGCCGGCCATCTTCGCCCTCTCAGGTCTCGGGACCTGCCTGGTCAATCTGCTGTTGGCGCTGGTTCCGCTCGGCCTGATCATGGTCGCGACCGGGGTGCCGCTTACGCCGGCTCTGTTGTTCATCCCGGTCCCGATCATCTGCACCTCGATGTTCGCGCTGGGTGTTGGCCTGGTCCTCTCCAGGCTGGCGGTGCTGTTCGCCGATGTCGTGCACATGTGGGAAATCTTGCTCACCGCCTGGATGTACGCCACTCCGATCATCTATCCGCCCGAGATCATTCCCGACGAGTACCGCTGGCTATTCCTGCTCAATCCCGTCTATCACCTGCTGGCGGCCTTCCGAGCCCCGATCTACGATGGCCGCCTGCCGGAGGCGGACACGGTGCTGCTCGCGGTACTCTCCTCGACCTTCGCGCTGCTCGCCGGCTGGTGGTACTTTGCTCGAAAGGCGCACGAGTTTGCCTACCGTATCTGAACGCTCGAGGGTCGAGAGCGGGCAGATGCTCGGTCCCAAGACCGCCATCAAGCTGGAGCACGTCTCAGTCCTGTACCGGGTCCCGCGCGAACGGATCACCAGCTTCAAGGAATACGCGATTCGCACGCTCCAGGGGAGGGTGGACCACGACGAGTTCTGGGCGCTGCATGACGTCAGCCTGGAGGTTCGAGAGGGCGAGACGTTCGGCATCATCGGTCGCAACGGGGCCGGGAAGAGCACGCTGCTCAAGCTAGTGGCCCGGGTGCTTCGGCCGTCGCTGGGCCGGGTCTGGGTGCGCGGACGGGTGGCCCCACTGCTCGAGCTGGGAGCCGGCTTTCACCCTGAGCTGACCGGGCGCGAGAATGTGTTCCTCAACGGTGCCCTGCTGGGCTTCAGCAAGTCCGAAGTCAGCAGTCGGTTCGAGCCGATCGTCGATTTCGCGGACGTCTGGGAGTTCATCGACGCGCCCTTGCGGACCTACTCTACGGGAATGGCGGCTCGGCTCGGCTTCGCCGTGGCAACGGCGATGCGGCCGGACGTGCTGATCGTCGACGAGGTTCTCGCCGTCGGCGA
>WNGA01004950.1_pt1 | contig 22353 bp, 12 predicted proteins | sample 5400061 | NCBI WGS metagenome assembly WNGA01 (sample SAMN13153366, study PRJNA577476) | soil metagenome | isolation source: 100 cm soil or saprolite under grassland replicate 2 | place: USA:California | collected 2016-06-15
TTATTTGAGAAAACACATATTTGCCGCCATTCATAAATAAATGATTTACAGCAAATTGAACTTTTATTTTTTCTCAAAAAATCAAATCGTCTTAGGCATTCTATCATCACCAACTCAATGCTGACAATACTTTCAAAGAACTAATGATTACAACAACGCAACGCTAGTGAACCATCATCATTAATTTAAATAAAGAACCAACAGTTGGAATACAGCCTATTTTGAAATTAAGCAACTAATGCTGTATATGAAATTTACTTGTTTTTTCTAATTAACTTTAAAGAAACACACTTTATGGGATTGAAAGTAATTGGTACCGGGCAGGGTAGAACGGGAACGACTTCATTAAAAATTGCTTTAGAACAATTGGGATTTGGTAAATGCTATCATATGTGGGAACTTATGAACAATCCTGATCAATTGATTTATTTTCAGAAAGCAGAGCGAGGTGAAAATGTAGATTGGGATGAATTGTTTAAAGGCTATAACTCCGCCTGTGATTATCCTGTCATCAGGTACTATAAACAAGTATTGGAAAAATACCCTGATGCAAAAGTTATTCATACAATGCGTGATGCTGAGTCATGGTTTAAAAGTTGCAGTGATACTATTTTTTGGGCAGTAAAGCCTTCTTTCAGACGGCTGATGGGTATGATGATTCGGCTGCCGTTCTCCGCAACTCTTCGCAAACGATTACGTATTTTCAAATTTAATGAAATGATGGTGAGCTCATCATTCGGCAACGATTTAAAAAACAAGAAAAAGGTGATAGACTATTACAATGAATACAATTCAACCATTCTTAATACTATTCCAAAAGAAAAGCTCCTGGTTTACGATGTTAAAACTGGCTGGGAGCCGTTATGCAATTTTCTCAATGTTGCTGTTCCTTCCACACCGTTTCCAAAATCAAATACGAAAGATGAATTTGTTCATAATGTAAAGCATAATGTAATGAAGGAAAAAATGGATGCAGAAACTTATTGAATACAAACATCAAGTCTTATTCTTGCAGGTTTCTGTTGTAGATAAATTATAAACATTTATCAGTTAGGTTTCTGTGTTAAGCCATGGACTTTGCGGTATTAGGGGTAATAAATGAATTCAGAGAAGAGAATTTATTTTACTCTGCTGATAAATGAAAGTCTGGCATTCTGCGAGATCAAAATTAACCGTTCAAGATTCTTTTATAGTCGGCAGGTTCCGTTTTTTTAATCATTAAGCAAATTCAACTGGGCTTTAAAATCATCAGTGGTGGTTTCACTTAAAGTAAAATTTACTGTTTGATTGCTGCCGATTGTAATTGGCACAAAAGCACTAAATATTTTTCCATCTTTAATGCCTAATGCCACTACTGTACATTCTAATCCTCCGGGCGCATACAAGTATGGAAAATCGTTCTCTGTGCCCCTGTATACATGTATCATAGAATTAATATTTTTAAACACAAGGAACACATCAGTATTAAATGCAAGGACATCATCATTTCCATGAAGCGTTAATGCAGTGGAAGGATATGCCGAAAAATAATGAGGATTATCGCTGTTGCACCATGTGCCTGAATCAAGAGGGTTTGAAAAGTTATAAAGAGTAAAAATGTAGCCTGAAAGAGAAGACTCTACAGAGAAGTTAACACCAACATTATCACGATTCCAGTTAACCCCATTAGCACTATCTTTTACTCCGAGGAAAGGCAGCATCATTGTATCAATTGGTTCATCGTTAGCCGGTTGATTAATTTCTATCTTTTTTAATGAGGCTATCTGAAGTAAATTATTATTTGATTTTGCACGAATAAAAAATTCGCCTCCGGATTTTAAAGCCCGCCCGTAAAAATTAGTAGGCATATTGGAAAGCAGCATGTCGCTTTTTTTATAAATATCTTTAAACTCAATGTCCACCTCTCCTGCGGCAGGGTTGCCCGAAAGATCTACAAAAAGATTTGCAGGTATCGAAACTACCGTTCCCTGTGGTGTGGTAAAGGTTCCGCCGGTTGAAGCATCTAAGCTAAAATGTTGTATAGCAACTCCATTCTTGTAATAAAAATCAGCTATTGAATTGTAGTTGTCATGATTCCGTATGCTGCTTTCTTTTGTGCAGGAACTTGTAAAGAAACTTATTACGCATGTTGTGATGAGTGCAGACAATAGCAGCGGAAGTATAATGATCTTTCTCATAAAAGTGTTTGTTATGATGAGATGCTTAAGCTGCTAATAATGTTGCCTGATAAAAAATATTTTTAAACATTGGAAGAATATCGTGAAAAGTGCGAAACAAGTTGCAGAAATAAGTACATCCACAGGATTCTGCGAATAAAAATTTTACTTATTCTCTAAATACATTTCTCCTCACAAGAAACAACGGCAAGGAACCATGCTCTAATATTTTGTCGTGAAATGCTTTGATATCAAACTGATCACCTTGCACGAGTTGTAATAATTTTTTCCATTCCATTATTTGCGCAGCACCATATTTATAACTGATAACTTGTGCCGGCCAATGGCGCATACGGTTTATTTCACGCAGCGCAATATCATCCTGGTTGGGAATATATTTTTTCCAGAATGCAAAAGCCTTTTCATCAGTCCACCCATAATAATTGAGACCAACATCAAGAGGAACACGGACAGAGCGCACCAAATCCCATTCCCACTTTCCCAATTCATCATAAAGCGTTTGATACCCGCCAAGCTCTTTGCCCAGCTCTTCTGTATAAGCCGCCCATCCTTCATCAAAAGCAGGATAACTGAAAAGCTGCTGCACACGGGAACGGTTTGCATTCGCCGCAAGAGACGCCTGATAATGATGACCGGGAATTGCTTCATGAATAAAAAGCCAGCCTGTTTGCCGTTTATTGTAAGGCTTATCAAAATAATTAAAGTAAAAAGTATTGTCTGAATAATAACCGGGTGTTTGACCAAGCGCTGCATTGTTTCCTCTTTGTATGCTTACATCAGGAACAGAAGTTATATTAAATATGTTGCCGAGATTTTTAAGTATAATATTTTTGGTATGCTCAAAAGCCTGCTTCACCTGGGATTCATTTGTGATGAAAAAAGACGAATCATTAAGATGCTGATAAAATGCAGCCGAATCCATTCCTGTTTGCAAACGAACGTTTTCAATATGTAGCTGCACCCGTTCTATTTCTTCCAGCCCGTTTAAATATAATTCATCGGGGTTAATATCAGCACCCGTCCATCTCTTTACAAAATATACATACCATGCACTGTCGTCAGGAATACTGTGAAAATTATTCATGGGCATAACGGCAGGTTTTTCGTGAAGCCACCTTTTTTCTAATGCAAGTCTTTCAATGTTGAGATTGGTTTCATATTCTATAAGAGAAAGATCATCCCGCTCCTGTATAGTGAGTGAGTCTTTTTTATAAACTATAAGATTATTTTTAACCTGCTGAAAAAAATCAGTTTGCTTTTGAAGAGCGTACTCCGGTTGAATACGCTGCAAATTTTCTGCATAGCTTAATTGCAGATCAGGAATGTTTAAAGAGCGGTAAACTGTTACAAAGTTGTTGCGAAAGTCGGAAAAGTTTATATCGCGTCTGGTCATTACACTGCTAAACAGAAAGAATAAGCATAAACAAAGTGCAAATAATTTCACGGCTGGCAATTGTAGCTTTAAAATACGTAAAATGCGATGGGTAAATTGTACCGCTGATGTAATTTATTGACGAGAAATTATGCAGTACATTCACCTTAAAGAATTGTTATCTCATCTGCATTAAATAAAATAAATTTCGTTGTTCATTTGATTCTGTAATAAATTGCTGTCAAATTAAAATCTGGCAAACTCACGTGTGTCACTTTACTGCTTCTTATCTGTGCAATTGAAAAAGAATTTGCGAATAGTGAGAACAGGCATACAAGTCCTGCACGGCTGACAATTGAAATATTAATTATGCCGGGCGGCAGTGACAAAACAGAAGATGATTTAGTGAGCAAACAGGTGACTACATAAAAAAATAATTCAATGAATATTTATAAGATTAAAACACTGGGTGAACTGAAAAGAAGTGGTTATAAGTCATTATCAGTTAAAGATGAGCTTCGGAAAAACCTGATTGAAAAAATTCGTAATAAAGAAAATACTTTTCCGGGCATAATTGGTTATGAAGAATCAGTAATACCTGATACAGAACGTGCATTGCTGAGCCGTCATAATATTTTATTTCTCGGTTTGCGCGGACAAGCTAAAACGAGGATGGCGAGACAAATGACTGAACTGCTCGATGAATATATTCCTGTTATTGAAGGCAGTGAAATAAATGATGATCCCATTAATCCAACAAGCAAATATGCAAAGGATCTTATTGTACAGCATGGAGATGAAACGCCCATCATGTGGATGCACAGATACGATCGTTATGGCGAAAAGCTTGCCACGCCTGATGTTAGCGTAGCTGATTTAATCGGCGATATTGACCCGATAAAAGCAGCTAATCTCCGGTTGAGTTTTGCTGATGAACGTGTAATACATTATGGGATAATTCCGCGCAGCAATCGTGGCATCTTTGTAATTAATGAAATACCTGATCTGCAGGCACGCATCCAGGTTGCGCTGTTTAACATATTAGAAGAGGGTGATATACAGATACGCGGTTTTAAACTGCGCATGCCTTTGGATATTCTTTTTGTGTTCACTGCAAATCCCGAAGATTATACAAGCCGTGGCAGTATTGTGACTCCATTGAAAGATCGTATTCAAAGCCAGATTCTTACACACTATCCGAAAGACATTGAAACATCACTTACTATTACTGAACAGGAAGCAAACGTGCTGGAGGAACAGCAGCAAAAAATCACTGTGAGTGATCTTATAAAGCGATTGATTGAACAAGTCGCATTTGAAGCACGTAATAATGAATATGTTGACAAAAAAAGCGGCGTTAGCGCAAGGCTTACTATTACTGGATTTGAGAATGCTATGAGCAGTGCAGAGCGCAGGGCGATTATACACAATGAAAGTCATACACAGGTTTGGGTCAGTGATCTTGCAGGCATCATTCCATCTATCACAGGAAAGATTGAACTTGTATATGAAGGCGAACAGGAAGGACCTTACCAGGTTGCACTGAATCTTGTTGACAAATCTGTGCGTTCAATTTTCGGGCAATATTTTCCCAATCCTGAAACGCTTAAAAAAAGAAAGACAGCAGCAAGCAAACCAATATCACAAAAGGAAGATGATGAACCTTACAAAACAATCACACGCTGGTTTGATAAGGGCAATCATCTTGACCTGATGGTTGATATGAAAGATTCAGAAAAAATAGCTGTGCTGTATAAAGTGGAAGGTTTGCATGGATTGGTAAAAAAATATTTCCCCCGCGCCAATGACAAGGAGACCGCTTTGCTGATGGAGTTTGTGTTGCATGGTCTTGCTGCTCATTCAATGATCAGCAAAAAAATTATTGAAGGAAAAATCCAGTTCAAAGATCTCATTGGCAGCATGATGAATTTAGGTCAAATGAATATTGATGATGAATTTAATGAAGATGATTACAGGTAGGATTTACGATTTACGATTTGTGATTTAGGATTCTGCATAATGTTCAAGTTTTGAATTTAGGATTTCGGATTTTATTTTTTTATTTACCCGGCATTAAATTTCATGGCATCATTTGTTGTGTCACTCTCTTGTACATTCTGTTCTTTAAGCATCATTGTCTGAACCACGATTTATACGATTTGCCTCATTAAACTAATTAAAAAATAAATCAGGTCAATAAGATAAATCAGGTCAATCGTGGTTCAGACAATATTTACTTCTCTCTCTAACAGCACACCAAATTTTTTATACACACTATCTTTAATTTTTTCCGACAACGCATATATCTCCTCTCCTTTTGCATTGCCATAATTCACCAATACCAATGCCTGCTTTGCATGACAGCCTGCATCACCTTCACGATATCCTTTCCAGCTCAGCGAGTCATTTGGACCACATTGTTCAATGAGCCAGCCCGCAGCAAGCTTTGTTTTATTGTTACCAACAGGGTAGCCAACTATATTCGGATACCTTCGTGTTAATTCGTGAAATTCGTGAGTTGATATTTCAGGATTCTTAAAAAAACTGCCTGCATTACCAATTACTTTTGGATCAGGAAGTTTACTGGCGCGTATGTTTATCACAGCCTGTGCAATAGCTTGTATAGAAAGTTCTTTCACATCCATTCTTTCAAGTTCATGTTTAACTTGTCCATAAGAGGTATGAAATATTGGTCGCTTTCTTAAACGGAATGTAACATTGAGTATCACAAACTGATTTTTATATTTTCTTTTAAATATACTTTCACGATAGCCAAATGCACAATCGTTCACACTAAAAGTTATGATCCTGTTATCATGAATATGGTATGCTTCCAGCTGCTCAAACACTTCTTTTATTTCTACTCCATAGGCACCGATATTCTGCATAGGAGCAGCACCCACATTGCCGGGAATTAAACTTAGGTTTTCAACACCGGCATAATTATGCTTTATGCAATGCATTACAAACTCATGCCAGTTCTCTCCTGCTGCTGCTTTTATGTAATAATAGTTTTCATCTTCCTTTATCAGTTCAATTCCTTTTAACTCATTTTTTAAAACGAGACCTTTAAAATCTTTTCTGAAAAGAATGTTGCTTCCACCACCGAGAATAAGTTTTGTGTTTTGTGTTTTAGATTTTTTGCCTGACAACAAATCTTCTAATTCATCTGTTGATGAAAAGGTGGAGAAATATTTTGCTTTAGCATCTATCCCAAATGTATTGTATGGTTTCAATGAAATATTTTCCTGGATTTGCATAAACACAAACCTAATGAAATATGCAATCACAAACAGCAGTTGTATTGGGTGCAACTGGTTTAATCATGTTGTTGAATGCATTATCAAACGATGGGGCATTTTACTGAATAAAAATGTTCCCGCAAATTATATTCTGTTGCACATCAAGGGCAATAACTACAAACCTGCCTACCGGACAGGCAGGCTATAAACTACAAACTATAAACCCTTTATTCCGTTCTCAAACTCTTTGCCGGGTTTGCAATCGCTGCTTTTATTGATTGAAAGCTTACTGTTATTAACGCAATTGCAATGATTGTTACAAAAGGCAATACAAAATATGTCCATTGTAAATTAATGCGGAAAGCATATCCCCGTAGCCAGTTTGATGTAGTAAACCATGCAACAGGTGCGGCTATAATGAATGCGATCACGAGCAATAATGCAAACTCACGATAGAGTAATTTTAAAATGTTTGTAACCGAAGCGCCTAAGACTTTTCTTATGCCAATCTCTTTTGTGCGTTGTAATGTGGTGAATGATGCGAGACCAAACAATCCAAGACATGCAACCAATATGGCAAGACTTGTAAACAAACCGAACACCTGCCCGAAACGCTGATCTGCTTTATATTGTTCATCGAAATGATCATCCAGGAAAAAATATTCGAATGTGTTTCCGGGAAAAAATTTATTCCATTCAGCTTTTACAAGACGAATTGTTTTACTGGCTTGCGCTGCATTTGTTTTTACAGATAAGTAACCATTTACATCGGGGATCAGGCGAAGGATCAAAGGCTCGTAAGCTTCACGCAAGGATTGCTGGTGAAAATTTTCTGTTACACCTTCAATAGTGTATTGCTCACCCCAGAAGTCAATTTTTTTACCAAGTGCTTCTTCAGGTTTATTAAAACCTAATTGCTCTATGCCTTTCCTGTTAAATATCACAGAATGATTGTCCGAACCAAATTGTTTTGAGAATGCACGACCGGCAATTAATTTGAGTCCGTATGTTTTTATATAATCATAGTCCACTCCAATAACACGATATTGTTTTTGCGTAGACTCATCTGTACCTACAAGCTTTATTCCGCCGGCATTCCAGCCCACAGCTTCACCTGGAATACTTGTGGATACTGTTATATTCTGAACAGAAGATTGTTGTTGCAATTCCTGTTTTAAAGCTGTCATCTTTAGCAAGAATGTAGAATCAATTCCAACAATCGGCGCTGACACAACCAATGTTTGATCTATATTAATTCCTAATGATTGTTTACGCATATACTGTATTTGCTGGTAAACCGTTACTGTCCCGATCAATAAAAACAATGAGGCAGCAAACTGAAATACAACCAATGATTTTCTCAGCAGCGAACTTTGTTTTGTGCCACTCATTTTGCCTTTTAATACTTCGATAGGTTTGAAACCTGATAAAACGAATGCAGGATATAAACCAGAAAAGAATACACCAACAAGAAACAATGTAATAAGACCAAGCCAGAAATTACGTTGACTAAATAAGGAGAAAGAAAGTTGCTGACCTGAAAGCCGGTTAAATCCCGGAATTGCAATTAAAACAATCAACAATGCAAGAGCCAATGCAAAACCATTCAACAGTGCAGATTCAGAAAGAAACTGAACAATAAGTTGACGCCGTTGTGAACCTACTGCTTTACGCACACCTACTTCTCTTGCTCTTGTAATAGCACGTGCTGTAGCAAGATTAATATAGTTAACCCATGCAATCACTACAATAAAAAATGCAATGCCTAATAACAGGTAAACTGTTTTGCCATCGCCGTTTTCACCGGGTTCCATCATGTAATGAGAGTACAAGTGAATATCTTTCAAAGGTTGCAAAAGGTATGTAACAGAAGCGTCGAATTTTTTCATATCAGTACCAACTGCTTTATCAACTATGGGAGGGAATTTCTTCTCCACCGCTGCAGGATCTGCTCCCTCGTGTAACAATAAATAAGTAAGACAACCATCCCACTCCCAGGCTGTCTCTGGACCTTTGCCCGTGGAATCGGTAGTCCATTTTAAATAGGTTGTATAAGATAACAGCATATCAGGCTTAAGCTGTGTATTGACTGGAGCGTCTTTATACACTGCCGTGATCGTGTAATTACTGTTACGGTTTAACTCCAATGTTTTACCGACAACATTTGTGCTGCCAAAAATTTTACGGGCCGTTGTTTCAGAAAGAGCGGCGGTAAATGGTTCTTTTAATGCAGTATTTTTATTGCCTGCAATCAAAGGGTAAGTAAATATGTTGAAGAAGGAGCTGCTTGCAAAATATACTTTTTCAATTTTCAAAGGCTGGTTATTGATCTCTGCAGTAACCCTTCCATTTTGAACAACTTTTACGTAATCTTCTATTTCGGGTATGGCATCTTTAAAGGAGTTACCCACTGCATATGCGCCCGCAGCCCACTGTGTACTTAGCTTTCCGTTATCATACCTGTCTTGTTGTACACGGTATATCCTGTCTTTATTTGCCTGGAAATTTTCATAGCTTAATTCAAATGCCACGTATTGCAAAATGAGTAAGCATGCCGCAATACCAATAGCTAATCCAAGAATGTTAATTCCTGAGTACGCTTTATAACGCGTCATATTGCGCCATGCAATTTTGAAATAATTTCTAAACATGAATAAAGTTTTATGTTATAAGTAGTGCGTAATATGTTTATATTACCAACTTTTTATTCTTTAATCAATCCTGCACGTGCGGTATCGTGTCACTCCAGTCTCAACTGTGTTCAGCCGGGCTGGCACTTCATCGTTCTGAACTTTGTTGAGCAATGAATAAAAACGTATAAGTGTGCGATGCAACGAAAGCTTCATTCTTATTTTTTAGCTTGGCTCCAAAAAAAATATTATTGATTATTCATTATTAATTACTCTTCTTCATTTGCATATTTGCATTTGCACATTTTCAAATTTTCAAATTAGCACATTGCCTTTACTCAGTTCTCAAACCTGCCTGCCGGCAGGCAGGCTCTTCACTCACTTTATTCATTCTGTTCTTAAGGATTTCACCGGATTCATCAACGCTGCACGTATTGCCTGGAAGCTTACAGTCATTAATGCTATAGCAAGTGCAGCGAAACCTGCAACAGCAAACACCCACCAGCTTATGCTAACACGATATGCAAAATCCTGTAACCATTTATTCATTGCCCAATATGCAACAGGGAATGCAATGAGTGCAGAGATGGTAACAAGTTTTAAAAAATCTTTTGATAACATGCTAACAAGATTGACAACTGATGCGCCCAACACTTTGCGTATGCCTATTTCTTTTATCCGCTGCTCGGCTGCATAAGTTACGAGGCCAAATAAACCAAGACATGCAATTAAAATTGCGAGTATAGCGAACGTAACAGATATCTGGCTGATACGCTGCTCTGCCCTGTAAATATTATTGAATTGTTCGTCCATAAAGGAATAGCTGAACGGTTGCCCCGCCACCATTGCTCTCCATTTATTTTCAATTTGCGCAATGAGACCTTTTATGTTTGTTGTATTTATTTTTAAGGCAATTTTACCGGTTTGATTTCCTAAGAATAAGGCGAGGGGTGTAACCGTTTGACGCAATGAATTATAGTTAAAATCTTTTACTACTCCAATTATGTGATACGTTTTAATGTCCTTCGTTTTAATATCGTTTAAATAATACAAAGGCTTATTAATGGGATCCGCAAACCCCAAAAGTTTTGCTGCAGCTTCATTTATAATTATGCCTGAAGAATCTGTAAGGAATTGTTTGGAGAAATTTCTTCCTTTTGCCATTTCCATACCGAGTGTAGGAATATAATTTTCATCAACCGTCCATATTTGTGTGCTTACTGCCCGCTTCTGATCGAGCGATGCATCAGGAAATAACGGACTATCGCTTCTCCAATCTGATGTAGGCAAATAGCCAGTCATTGTTGCTGATTGAACGCCGGGTATTTTCAACATTTCATCTTTGAATGCTTTTGCCTGTGAGCCCAGCGGATCTGTATTTTGCAAAACCAAAACCTGCTTCCTGTCAAAGCCCAGTTTTTTATTTTGAATATAGTTGAGCTGATTATAAATAACCACTGTGCCTATGATAAGTACAATTGAGATCCAAAATTGAAAAACAACCAAACTACTCCTTAGCCAGCTTCTTCTGAAACCACCGGCCAGCTTGCCCTTCAGCACAACGATAGGCTGGAATGAAGAAAGATAAAATGCGGGATAACTGCCAGCCAGTAATCCTACGAGCAACATTAAAACAATTAACGACGGCAATAACCACGATTTTGAAAATAAACCAATCCCTATTTCTTTATTTGCTATTTGATTAAAGTACGGCAGAAGTGCCCATGCTAACAACAACGCAAGAACCAATGCAATAAAACTAATAAGTATTGACTCTGTTAAAAACTGTGCAATAAGATTATTGCGCAAAGAACCCAGAACTTTTCTTACACCCACTTCTTTCGCACGATTTGATGAGCGTGCAGTTGAAAGATTCATGAAATTTACACAGGCGATCAATAAAATGAATATAGCTATCGCAGAGAAAATATAAACATATTGTATACTGCCGTTTGCACCAAGCTCGGCAACTTTATCTGAATAAAGATGTATGCTGGTTAAGGGTGTTAATATGTAGCGGTCATAATTTCCGCTCTTCTTAAATTCATCCATTTTGATGTTGAGAAGGGATATTACCTGCGGACCAACATATTTTTCAACCATTGCATCAAATTGCGCTTCGAGTGCTTTTGGGTCTGCACCTTTCTTTAGTACAATATAAGTGTTCTCATTATTGCTTACCCAATTGTTTACTTCCCAACTTTGCAATGAACCATTCATAGAAACAAAAAGATCAAAATTGAAATGCGATTGAGTGGGAACATTTTTTATAACGCCTGTGATCTTAAGATTGCCTGTATCATTTATAGTAAGCGTTTTGCCAACGACATTATCCGTTGTATTAAAATATTTTTTCGCGATCCTTTCCGTTATTACAACGCTCTTTGGATCTTTTAAAGCTGTCTTTGCATTGCCTCCGATCATCGGTAATGTAAACACATTAAACAAGGTAGAATCAGTATACACCACTTTATCTTCCTGCAAATTTTCGTTCCCTTTCTTCACGAGAAAACCGCCGTAATTGCGAAAGCGCACATATTGCTCCACCTGTGGAAAATCCTTCCTCAATGTTGGTCCCATTGGTTCAGGGGCAACGGCAAGAATAAAATGATTGCCTCCGAATTGTATATCTCCATCAACACGATAAATACGATCGGCTTTTTCATTGTATTTGTCATAGCTCAACTCATCCATAACATATAACATGATGAGTAAGCATGTTGCCAAACCAACAGACAACCCAATAATGTTGATAGCAGAAAATCCTTTGTTCTTCCAAAGATTGCGAAGCGCGATTTTTAAATAATTTTTTAGCATAGAAGAAGTTTTATGCCTTGGGTTTTATGATTTATTTTTTTATTACCAGCTTTCGTGATGCTTATCATCATCTGTTGTGTCATTTATCGCCTGTCCCCAATATAATTTCAATTGTCAGTCGGACAGGACTTGTACGTTCTGGCTTTGCTGAGTAGAATTATTGCAGTATCACGTGCAATGCAAATCGAAGCTCAATTCATATTCTTTAGTTCGGCTTATAAAAATTTTCAATAATCAATGAGCAACTACAAACTGAAAACTACAAACTGTTTACTCCGTTCTCAAACTCCTCACCGGATTTGCAACCGCCGCTTTTATTGATTGAAAACCGATCGTTATTAATGCTATCAACATTGCAATACATGCTGCCAAAGCAAATACCCACCAACTGATATTTACGCGGTATGCAAAGTCCTGCAGCCACTTGTTCATCGCCCACCATGCAACAGGGAATGCAATCACCGAAGCGATAAGTACGAGCTTTAGAAAATCTTTTGAGATCATTGTTACAATGTTTGCAACATTTGCGCCCAATACTTTTCTTATGCCTATTTCTTTTGTTCGCTGTTCGGCTGCATAAGTAACCAATCCAAATAAACCAAGACAGGCAATTAAAATAGCAAGCACTGCAAACGTGATAAATATTTGTCCGGTTCTTTGTTCGGTAGTATATAATTTATTGAAGTCCTCATCCATAAAAGAATAATCGAAAGGCTGCAAAGGAGCGATTGCTTTCCATTTATTTTTTATCTGTGCAAGAACATTGGGAATATCAGATGAATTGATACGCACAGAGATGTTTCCATTGTCTTTTCCAAGTTTCAATGCCAAAGGTGTTACAACATCTCTCAACGAACTGAAGTTGAAATTTTTCATTACCCCAATGACAAAGTATTCATTCAGCGCTTTTGTATTTATATCTTTTATCTCATATAACTTTTTATTCAGCAAGTTTTTTGTTGCAAGAAATTTTGCAGCAGCTTCATTGATGATAATGCCTGTTGAGTCAGTAGGAAATTGAGGAGAAAAATTTCTTCCCTGTAAAATTTTTATATCAAGCGTAGGAATATAGGTTTCATCAACCGTCCAGTTCTGCATTGACATGGCTGTGCTTTGATCAAGAGCAGGTGAAGTGAAGAAGGCATCATTACTTCTATTGAAGTTAACAGGTAAGTATCCGCTCATAGTTACATTTTGTACACCGCTTATCTGCAGCAATTCATTTTTAAAAGTTGTTCCCTGGTCTCTGAGTGCATCTGTATGCTGAATGATTAACACTTGGTTGCGGTTGAACCCAACGTCTTTATTGTGTATATAATTAAGCTGGTTGTAAATGACAACTGTCCCAAAAATAAGAATGATTGAAATGATAAACTGGAAAACAACCAGGGCATTTCGCAACCATGATCTTTTAAACCCCGCGGCCAGTTTGCCTTTCAGCACATCTATCGGCTGAAACGATGATAAGAAAAAGGCAGGGTAGCTTCCTGCAAGCAAACCAACGACAAGCATAAGAACAACCAGCGACAGCAACATCTTCGGCTGAAATAAAGTGGAGGCATGAATATCTTTTCCTGCAAGCTGGTTAAAATATGGCAGCAACAACCATGCAACCAGGATTGCAAAAATGAGTGCAATAAAACTTATCAATAATGATTCAGTTAAAAATTGCTGTACAAGATTTTTTTTGAGCGAACCCAAAACTTTTCTTACACCTACTTCTTTTGCTCTGTTAGATGAACGCGCAGTAGAAAGATTCATGAAGTTAACGCAGGCAATGAGCAAGATCAACAATGCGATAGCAGAAAAAATATAAACAAATTCGGCATTTCCGTTTCCATCCAGTTCACCCAGTTTGTTTGAATGTAAATGAATATCTGTTAACGGTGTGAGGCTTGCACGCACATAGCCACCGCTTTTTTTAAAATCATCAAGGCTTTGATTGATCACACTTTTTAATTCTGGTCCCACGTATTTATCCATCATTGCGTTCAATTGCGGCTCTAATAGCTTTGGATCAATATTTTTCTTTAAAAGAACATAAGTATTCCAGTTCTCGCTAAGCCAGTTATCATCATTGCTTCCATTATTTTCAATCATCGGCACAAAAAAATCAAAATTGAAATGTGATTGTTTTGGTATATCTTTTATTACAGCGGTGATCTTATAATTGCCTGTGTCGTTGATGCGCAGGGTTTTTCCAACAACATCTGTGCTGTTGAAATATTTTTTTGCAACCGTTTCAGTGACCACTAATGAATGATATTCTTTCAAAGCAGTTTTGGGATCACCTGCAATCATTGGCAGAGTGAATACATCAAACAAAGTAGAATCTGCAAAGCCAACCCTGCCTTCCTGCATATTTTCATTCCCTTTTTTCACCAGGAAACTTCCATACCAGCGTATGCGTGTATATTGTTCAACCTGCGGAAATTCTCTAACCATAGTTGATCCCATCAAAGCTGGTCCTTGTGCAAGGTCAAAATAGTTACCCCCAAATTTTATCTCATTATTTACGCGATAGATCCTGTCTGCATTTACATTGTATTTATCGAAACTCAATTCATCTAATACATATAATAAGATGAGCAAACAAGTAGCAAGACCAACGGCAAGACCAATGACATTGATAGAAGTATAAAACTTGTTTTTCAGCAAGTTTCTGAAAGCGGTTTTGAAATAGTTGCGAAACATAGAAGAAGTTTTAAGCCCGCCTGTCGGCAGACAGGTTCTGTGTTATGCGTTTTATGTTGTGAGCTTTTAAATCTTTACTCGTCTTCCGTTGTGTCACTCACTTGTACACAATAACTTTATTCAACAGTACACATTAATATTCGACGTATTGATCAGCAGAAATGTTACATCCAAAATAAAATGTCGCACTGTGGTATAACGAAAGTCTCATTTGCATTCTACAAATGGGTTCATAAAATTTTTCTTTCATTTCCATATTTCTTTCATTTCCACACTCATCATTTGCATATTTGCACATTTTCACATTATTCCTTTATAATCTCGAGATTTGAAAAATCACCATCAGAATTGTTTCCCACCCAAAAACCTATTTTACCCGTTCTTCGGTCAGTAAGAGGTTTTACAATCAGCGAAGGTGTTTTATCATCGTTCACATATACTGTTATATTACCGGCACCAACCACAACTTTTGCGTGAATCCAGCTTTCAGGATCTATTGCATTCAATAAAGCATTTTCATATTTGCCTGGATATTTTTGCCGCAATACAGACCAGTCATATTGCGGAAGTGAAATGTACTGAACCGAATGACTTTTTCTTGCCGGATCGGGTGATTGAAAATTAAAGGGACGAAAATAAACAGCATCAAATGTGCTGTCATTAAGCCCGTGAAATGCAATTCCCACAAAGCTTTGTTGCAAAATGTTTTTTCCTTTTGCATCAAATTCTATCACACCTTTTTCAAAAGTTACATTGTTGATCCATGCTACTCCATTATTAGGTTTACCATCGAGATGCACGACAACTTTGGCAGGATCGTTTGCAGATACTAATATTTCCCTGTTCACTGCGCGAAGGTGACTGACGTTTGAAAGATCAGGTTTGATCGTTTGTTTCTGCGCAAAACTGCTCAAACCAAAGCAGGTGATGCAAACAATACTTATTATGGTTACTTTTTTATTCATAAGAGGTGTTTTCAGTTTGTTTAAACTTTACTCTGTTCTTAAACTCTTCACCGGGTTTGCCATTGCGGCTCTTATTGCCTGGAAGCTCACGGTTAATAAAGTAATTACTAATGTACCTGCACCTGCAGCAGCAAACATCCACCAGTTTAATTCAATGCGGTAAGCAAAATCCTGCAACCATGTGTTCATAAAGTACCATGAAACTGGCGTAGCGATAATGAAAGCGATGGTAACAAGTTTTATAAAATCTTTTGATAGCATTTGTACAATGCCCCGTGCGCTTGCGCCTAGCACTTTTCTTATGCCGATTTCTTTGGTACGCTGGTAGGCTATAAAAGTGGCGAGACCGTATAAACCCAAACATGCAATAAAGATGGCGAGTACTGAAAATATCAATGCGATTTTCCCAACACGTTGCTCGCCATTATACATTTCATTAAAGGATTCATCAAGAAAATGGTAACTGAACGGTATGCCCGATGCCAATGCCTTCCATTTATTTTCTATTTGTGGAATCAATTTTTTAATGTCACTTGTATTTACTTTAAATGATGTGAGATAGTTACTCTTGCCTAAGAAAAACGCAAGAGCACCTACTTCCTGATGCAGGGTCTCGTAATTAAAATTCTTTACAACTCCAATTATATTATACGATACCATTCCTGATCTATTTTTTGTATAAATTTTTTGTCCAACAGGATCTGGATAACCTAAAATTTTTTCTGTTGTTTCATTAATAACTATGGCATTTGAATCGGAGCCAAATTCTTTTGAAAAATTTCTTCCTTTCACTATTTTCATACCCATTGTTTTGATATAATCATAATCTATCGTCCATGATTGCATACCAAATCCATTCATCGGATCCATTTCAGGTTCTTTCGAATAACTATCGGAACCCCGGCCAGAATTAGAAACAGGTAAGTAAGCGCTTATTGTTCCAGTTACAATGCCAGGTATTTGCAGCACTTCATCTTTAAATGCATCCACTCTATTACCCAACGTCGATGTGTTGTTGATAATGAGAACCTGGTTTTTATTAAAGCCAAGATTTTTTGTTTGAATATAGTTGAGTTGACGATACACTACAATTGTTCCTATAATTAGAATAATTGAAGTGGCAAACTGAAACACCACCAATATACTTCTTATACCACCGCTTTTGTTGCCGGGTGTTAATTTGCCTTTCAGAACTTCAGCTGGCCGAAAGGCAGATAAGTAAAACGCCGGGTAACCCCCAGAAAGCAAACCCACTGCAAACGGAAGTGCAATAAGCAAAGGCAAGATGTATGGGCTGAATAAACTTTGCAAAGTCATTTGTTTATTTGCTATATCATTGAATAAGGGTAACATTGAATAAACAATTGCAATTGCAATGACCAAAGAAAGCAGAACCATTAATGTAGATTCAAAAAGAAATTGTCTTATTAATTCGCTTTTTTCTGTACCCAATACTTTTCTTATGCCCACTTCTCTTGCCCGATTGATGGATCTGGCAGTAGTAAGATTCATAAAATTGATGCAGGCAATAATGACGATGAATAATGCAACCGCAGAAAAAATATAAACATATTGAATGTTGCCACCGGAGCTTAATTCAAAAGAATCACCAGAGTATAAATGAATTTTTGTAAGCGGCATCAATGAGTAAACGATTTTGTTTCCCGTTTTTGCTTCCGGTATGACATACTTATTGATATAGGCAGAAAAAATTTTATCAAAACTTTTGTAATCCGTTCCCTTCTTCAAAAGAAGGTAAGTATGAAAATTATGACTCAATAATCCTCCCCAGTACTTGTAATCCGCATTCTTCATGGAGAAGAGAAAGTCGAAATGAAAATGAGAATTTTGAGGAATGTCTTTAATAATCGCAGTTATTTTATACAACGTGGTGTTGTTTCCATTTTTCGTTTCAATAGTTTTACCAAGAGCGTGTGTTGAGGCAAAATATTTTTTTGCTGTTGATTCTGTTATCACGACCGTGTTTGGTTCATTCAAAGCGGTTTTTGTATCCCCCTCAATTGCAGGCAGCGTAAACACATCAAAAAAAGTGGAATCAACATGAGCCACTCTCTTTTCGTCATTATATTCATTGCCTTTCTTGACAAGCTTATTCCCGTTGAAAGTGTAAATTCGTGTGTACTGCTCTATCTGCGGATAATCCTTCTTCAGGAGTCCTCCCATCATGTCACTTGTTAACGGCATTTGCTGCTCTGCACCGCCAAAACGTGAATTGATGCGGTAAATACGATCGGCTTTGTCATTATACTTGTCGAAGCTAAGCTCATCCATTACATATAATGTAATCAAAAGAAAACAGGAAAGACCAATTGCCAATCCTGCAATATTGATAAAAGAAAAAACTTTATTCTTTATCAAATTTCTCCATGCGATTTTCAAATAATTCTTTAGCATAAAATTTATTGATGTCTGTTTGGTTCCCTTTTACGTGCAATGAACGCTAATAAGCATCTTATAATGTGCCAATAAAATAGAATTTTGATTTGCAGAAACTTACTTCTTCCTTGCTTTCCAAAACTGTTCGGTTTTGATACAGCTTTTGTTCTGTTATGATACAGTGGCCCTTCCCCTAAAGGGGAGCTATAATACGTTAAAAAACAAACGATGCAGCATCAACGCTGCATCGCTTCGATTTATAGTTGTTGAATGATTGTATTTCCTGCCACAGTTCGTGTCGACACCGTGCCGACACGAACCCGCGGCGAATAAAAAAGATGCAGAGAACTGCACCTTTTTTATTCCCAATTTTGGTTTAGCAAGTTGAAAAAAATATTTTATTTAAAGCTGAGATAAATATGCCCGCTGCCTGCTCTTGCTGTTATCTGCGTACCGCCGCCATTCAGTTTACCACTTACTTCATCCTCTTCAACAGAGCCGCTGAAATTTTTTAGCATATCGGTTTTTATTTTGTTGCCATGCAGACTAAGATCAAGACCCTTGTTTGCCGGAAGAGACAAAGTAATGTTGCCACCGGAGTTGCTCACCTTTACATATTTGCCAAGCGTACTTATTTCAACGTCAATATTTCCGCCACTTGTAGAAGTTTCAAGGCTTGCAGCGATATTGGTCATTTTTATACTGCCGCCAGAAGTGCTTGAGGTAAATTCTCCTTTGATATTATCGGCTTCAATATGGCCGCCACTTGTTGATGCTTCGATAGTTCCGTCAAGATCACTAAGATTTAATGAACCACCTGAAGTTGATAAATCCAGTTTGCCTTTACAATTTTTCGCTTCAATGCTGCCACCACTTGTACGAAGCTCAATATCATCACTGCAGTTAGAAAGATGAATACTTCCGCCGGAAGTGCCGCCATCAATTTTTCCTGTAATATTGTCAACATGCAAACTGCCGCCGCTTGTTCTGAATTTTTGTGTGCCGCTCAGATCATTCAAATGAATGCTGCCGCCACTTGTACTCAAATCTGTTGAAACATTTTTAGGAACATAGATTTTAAATGAAATGCTCAACGATCTTTTCCAATCCATGTTGTCGTGTTTTTGTTTTGCAATAGATAGTGTGCCAAGGCCATTGTTGCCCGATACATATACTTCAATCTTTGCTTCTGAAGGGCTTACACCTCCCACTGTTATGCTGCCACCGGATGTTTCAACTTTTACGTTTTGAATGGATTGATTGCTTAACGATTTTGTAATGTAAGGTTCTTTATCAAATTGAGCTTTTACGGCAATGCTCATCGTGATGAGCGATAAAAATAAAATGTACTTTTTCATGGTAATTTGTTTTGTGCGATTGTTTGTTTTTATGATTATGGTTTTGTTTTTTATATTTTGTTACCGGCGCTTGTAAATCTATTTAAGTTTTTGTTTTGCCTGCCCGAAACTTCGTGGGTCACTCACTTGTACGCCTGTCCCGCTGCGCAGCCCCGCACGTGCGGGGCGGGTTCCAAACTTTAATCTTTAAACGTAAAAAAATGAAAAATGAAATTTCGAATATGAAACGTGATACGTGTTGAAAGGTTACAGGTTTTTGAGAAAAATTTTTTTATTCATTTTCAAATTTTTTTACTCCGTTCTCAAACTCTTTACAGGATTTGCAATCGCTGCTCTTACTGATTGAAAACTTACCGCTGCCAATGCAATAATAGCGGCAATGATTGCTGCAGCCGCAAAAACACTTATGCCAATATTGATACGGTAGGCAAAGTTTTGCAACCAATTGTCCATGATCAACCATGATACAGGTGCAGCAATCAAAAAAGCAATAAACACAAGTTTTAAAAAGTCAACTAAAATAAGTGCAACAATATTGGTTACCGATGCACCTAATACTTTTCTTATGCCAATCTCCTTGATACGCCGATCAGTAGAGAGATGAGCCAGACCAAATAATCCAAGACAGCAAATGATAAACGATAAAATCGTTGCCACACTTACAACCTGTTGCCAGCGCTGCTCCTGTACATATTGGCTGGCGTTTAATTCATCAAGAAAATTATACTCGTAAACAGAGCCCGGCATCGCGTTTTTATAGATTCGCTCCACAGCAGCCATTGCTTCCTTTTGTTTTGATTTGTCAAACCTGATCCAGATGCCGCCATCAGGCACTTCGGCAGTGTACATAACCATTGGTTTTATCGCTTCACGCAATGAGCCAAAATGAAAATCTTTTACCACACCGATAATTGTTTTCATCATGCTGTCTCCGTATCTGTAAACTTTAATTTGTGAACCTATCGGATGCTCAATGTGTGCTTCTTTTATAAACGCTTCATTTACGAGCACCTCTTCTTTCGCGGAAGAAAAAGAAGATGAAACATTGTGACCTGCTTTCAATGGAATCTCCATAGCAGGAAGAAAATTTTCATCAATATTTTTATACTGTGCCTTTAAATTGCGATCATTTGCTTTTATACTTTCGGGATAACCGTCATTACCAAATGTTGCTACTCTGATTGAAGGCTCTTTTGCAAATTCATTTTTCAAATAAGTAATCGTTGACCCGTAATCCCTGTCGCCGTTAATATTCGTCCTGATAATTTGGTTGGGATTGTAACCCAAATCTTTCGTGCGGATATAATCCATCTGACCATAATAAATAAGTGTTGCTATCAATAAGAACACAGAGAGTGAAAACTGCAGCACAACAAGGCTGCGACCAAACAAATTTTTACCGGATAATTTTTGTTTATTGTAAAGGACCTCTGAAGGATTGAAGCGCGAAACAATAACAGCAGGGTATACGGCAGTTAATAAAATGATTATTAAAAGTACCGCGATGAAACAGATGATAACTTTCACATCAAAAATCTGCAACAACCGAATTTGCTTTCCTGTTAAACTGTTGAACAGTGGCAAAAAAATATTCATTAAAATCAATGAAAATAAGAAAGCAACAAAACAAAGTATGGCAGACTCATTTATAAACTGCACAATAATCTGCCACCTGCTGCCCCCCGAAATTTTTCTTATACCAACTTCTTTAGACCGTTTCAATGAACCTGCAATACTGATATTAATAAAATTAATTGCCGCCATTAGTAAAATAAATAAAGCAATGCCAAGAAACATGTATGAATAAACAGGGCTGCTGCCATTAACGATGCCGCCCTCTGCATTACCACTGCTGCGCATAAGGGGATTAAGATGTATATCAGTTATTCGTTGTAATCCGTAACTTATCTGCGGATTATAACCATACACTTTTAAATTCTCTGCGAGTTGTTCTTTGGCGTGAAACGCATATACGGCATCAAACTTTTTAGCAACATTGTTTAGGTTAGCATGCGCGTCAATCACAACAAAGGTTCCGAGATATGCATTGAGCCAAGCATTGTCTTCAAATGAAAGCCGCAGGAATTGAAAAGTAAAAAGCATATCAAACCGCAGTGAAGAATTAGGAGGAGGATCTTTTAGTACTCCTGATATTACAAGAGGTTTTCCAAGTTTATCATAAGAAGGGTCTGCATCCAACTGCAGTATTTTACCAACTACATTATCTGTGTTGAAAATTTTTTTTGCAGTGCTTTCTGTAATGACCACCGAATTAATATCAGATAATACTGTTTTTGGATTACCATAAACAAGCGGAAAGCTAAAAACATCAAAGAAGTTTTCATCTGCAAACAATGGCTTAAGATGCAATGCTTTTTCATTGGCAATTACATCGCTGTAGATATCGCCGCCGAGAACACGCACATAACTTTTTACTTCAGGTACAGCTTCTTTAAATGCCGGTCCCTGCACCTGCCCTGTGCCGCCAATAGTCTGCGATTGTTCTCCTTTATTCTCTATTAATGTCGTAGTAATACGATACAGGTTTGGATTATTTACATGAAAGGAATCGTAATTATGCTCATCGTTCCAATACAGCACAGCAAATAACATACAGGTAATTCCTGTAGCAAGACCTATAACATTAATCGCCGCATACAACCTGCTTTGCCACAGATGCCGAAAATGTATTCTTAGAAAT
>WNGA01009805.1_pt1 | contig 22330 bp, 18 predicted proteins | sample 5400061 | NCBI WGS metagenome assembly WNGA01 (sample SAMN13153366, study PRJNA577476) | soil metagenome | isolation source: 100 cm soil or saprolite under grassland replicate 2 | place: USA:California | collected 2016-06-15
CGAGCCACGCGCTGCGCTCTTTGATCGGCGTTTCGTGCGTGATGGCGGGGATCAGGAACTGTTCGGAGATGCGATAGACCATCTCGTTCTCTGCGGTGAAGATCAGCACGCGCTCGCGGCGATGGCGCGCGAGCAATTTTTTGAGCGTCTCCAGTTTGGCATCGGCCCCGAGCGCGATGCGTTTGGATTCGCGGTAAGCCTGCATTGCGCGGCGTCCCTCTTCGCTCAGCGCGCTCCGGATGACGAACGTCTGCCAGCCCTGCAAACTGCCGAAATCGATCCCCTGCGAAGAGATAAAGCGGCGGAAGATCGTCCGCTCCTGTTTGTAGCGCTCCAGGTCTTCGTCGCTCAACTGGACGGTCAACCGCATGACGCTGTAATCGGCCAGGAATTCGCCCGCCAACTGCTGGGCTTCGAGGCGGTAAACAATCGGGCCGAGCAAGCCCGTCATCAACTCCTCGCCGCCGTCGGATCGTTCGGGCGTGGCCGTCAGGCCCAATCGGAACGGCGCAATCGCCATCTCGGCCACGTAGCGAAAGCCGCTGCCCGGCAGGTGATGGCATTCGTCACATACCAGCAAACCGAATTGATTGCCCATCCGCTCCATAAACCGGAACGCCGAGGCGTAGGTCGTCACCACAATCGCGCCCTGCTCGAAATAGCCGCCTCCGATCAACCCGATCTCGGCCTGAAACGAAGAGACCAGCAGGTCGTACCACTGATTCATCAGATCGAGCGTCGGCACGACGACTAGCGTCGAACGCCCGGTCATCTCAATAGCCATCTGCGCGACGAAGCTCTTGCCCGCGCCGGTCGGCAGGATCACCACGCCGCGCTTGCCGCTCTTTTGCCACGCGGCGATGGCGTCGCGCTGATAAGGCCGAGGCTCGACGTTCAGATCGGTTCGGAATTGGAATTCGTAATAGCGGCGGGCTTCGTCTTTGAAAGCCGGATTTTGTCGCGTCAATTCGGTGACCGCCTGGCGATAGGCGATGGCCGGGGCGCGCCAACGACGCACGCGCTCGTCCCATTGAAACGCCGAAGGCGCGGGAAACTCCTGCTCCGCGCCTTCGAGCGTCAAAGTCCCGGAATCGAATTGCAACACAACTTCGGTTTCGCTCATTCGAAAGGTCGTCTGTTCAGGCATGTAGATCGCGCCCAGCGGCTCTGTCGAAAATATGCGACCTGTGCTGACGACCTCCAAGTCAGTACCGCGAGCGGTAGCGAGCGGGGCTTTCGAAAAGGACTTATTGATGGAGACTCGCTCGCTACCACTCGCGGTACTGACTCGTCCGCACAGGTCGAAAATATGTTGTCCGCCGGATGAGAAAGCTGATTCGACGTATGCATTGGTTAATCCCGCTCACTTTACGCATCCGACGGCGCGACAACGGTGATGCCTTGAAACCGCGTGAAGTTTCCTTTCTCAAAGGTGAGTAGGTGCGTGATGCTGTAAGTTTTCATCACTGCGACTAATCGCGCATCGTGTGCCTGAACGCCTTGTATGGCGTGAGCGATTATCAACCGCCTCCATTCGGCATGAGAGGCGACAGTCTCAGGCACGAATCGACAGTAGCGTTCGATCATCCGAATTTTGCGCTCAGTCTTGGCCGGAGAGAGACCATAACCACCGCGCGCCGTCGGCGGGCGCGTACAGACCGTCCAAAACTCGGCTAAAACTTGTGTCGTGTAATAAAGTTCGGCGCCATTCTCGATAAGTTTACGAAGAGCGCTGAGGGCTATCGCCCGGTCGGGATCAGTCTTTGGAACGATTCGCAAGAAAACGTTCGTATCTATTAGATAAGGGAGATTGGGCATTATTCAGAGAAGTAAATATCCTCGCGCGAGAAATCATGTGGGAGCGGCGGCACATCTTCGCCGAACTCCTCCATCGCGGCGTCGAACTCGGCAAGGCTCAACGCGATATCTCTTGGCTGGCCATTCGCAAGGCCAAGGAGCCTCTTTAGATACTCGTCCGGAGAGACGCCAGCAGCGGCGGCCTGGTCAAACAGTACTCGCGCAACCTCTATCGAAATTCCTTCTATTGTCGTCACAGTCCTCGTTTCCATATACTAAGAATACAGGCCCGAAGGCGAGTCGTAAAGCTTCAGCATGACCTTTCCCGCCGTCGGCGCCCACACCCGAAAGGTCGTCTGTTCGGGCGTGTAGATCGCGCCCAGCGGCTCTGTCGAAAACATGTTGTCCGCCGGATGAGAAAGCTGATTCGATGTATGCATTCGCCCACTCACGCAAAAAAGCCTGAATCTGACAACTACAGCTGATGTCAGGACACTTTGAAAAAAGACTTTGGTTTTCGCCGCGTGAGCGGCGGCTGACTTTAGCCCGGCCGTTTCAACGCCGGGAAGCGGCGCCCGAATTGTTCCCGTCGCGTAGCGACGGTTGAAATTCCGGCCGTCAGCGGGCCTTTCAAGCGTCACTACGTGACGCGAAACGCTTTGGCTCGCTTACCCAGCGCTAAAGCACTGGGCTAAAGTCAGCCGCCGCTCACGCGGCGAAGAATGGCGTTTCTCCAAAAAGCAAAAGTGTCCCGACATCAGCTTCGCAGCAGAACCGAAAGGCGTCTTCTCTGGCCATCGGCTCGGCGCGCAGCTTCAGATTGCTGACCAGGCGCCAAGTCTCCAGGTCGCCTTTTTTGTTGCGCGCGCGACTCATCGTGATCCAGAGTCGGCGTGGCGATTTCTGGCAGTAATAGAGTTGCCCGAGACTGCGCCGTCGCGCATTGCCTTCAAACCGGATCGTATTGAGCTTGACCCACTCTCCGCGGTAGAAAACTTTGACTCCGCCTTTGACGCGGATGACGTAATTGATCTTCAGATCATCAAGCAAGGCGAACAGATCATCGTCCGGAAACCCGCGATCTGCCGAGAGCCGAATGCGGCTGGGCTTGACGTATAGGAAGATCAGCTTGAAAGCGCTCTTGATGACGGCCAGTTCGTATCGCTTCATCCGCCCTTTGAGCGCGCCCTGTGAATAAGCGCGCCAGAAGATGGGAAGCGCTCGCCGCCCGACGACGAGTGAAATGACGAGCAGATGCTGATCATCTTCGGTGGTCCAATCAATGGTCAAGCGCACTTTGCCGCGTCGAGGGACCTGATTGGCCAAGACCTGCAAGCAAAGCCATTTGGCGAAGTCCTTGGGCTTGAGCCGTGGATTGTGAATCAGGCGCGAGAGCTATTTCACGGCGGCCTCTTGATTGCCTTGTGTACGGGCCAGTTCGGCCTGGCAACCGGTCTGTTTGTCAATGATCGCAAGTACGAGCTTGGTGATCGCCTTGATCTGGTGGCCGTGCGCCCAGGGCATCATTTGTTTGATAAACTCTGCGACGCGTGTCGGTTGAATCTCTGTTGTCATAGCGCCAACAGGATTACACAAGTCGTTAACTTGTGCCGACACGCACGTTTATAGAAAGTGTCCCGACATCAGGTCCTGACATCAGAATCTTTCCCGACAATCGGCTTTCATCCTACCGAACGCGGTTCGGTGATAACGAAATCAAGTTGAGCCCGCCATTCTCGGCGGCGCGCTCGGCATCACGCGCCGGCGCCTTCCTCGTCTGTCTCGGTATTTCGATATAACTATTTCCAAACACCTTCTAGGCGAATTTCCCGAGCAAGATCACCTCAACTCGCAATGCCCGATGACGAGCCGATCGAGCATGGAATTGAATGCCGCCGGCCTCTGCCGTTCGATTGGTGCGCGCACCGGCCAGATTTTGAGAATGTCGGCAGGACGGTCTATCAGCGGCCCATCGCCTAAGGCCGGGCCGATGATCCAAGTCGGCAGGTCGAGGCGCGTATATTCGGGATACATCTTGCGGGCGTAATCTTCGAAGCCGCCCGGATCAGTCGCCTGCGGCGGTGGGCCGGAGGGGACAGCGTCAGCCGTTGGGCCGATCGCGGCTTCCATCTGCCGCGCCAGTTCCATTCCCAAGGGTTGAAAGATTGCAGCACGCTCCGCAGTCATCGGGTCGTTCGGGTCGCCAACCACTTCGAAGGAAAGGCGCGTGCGCCCGTCATCGGTCTCCTCAAGCACGATGCGCCCCAACTCGCCAAGCGAGCGATGTCGGAAGACGTACGCCCAACCATAGTGCAACGGCTGCTTGTTGAACGAGACGTCCGGCGGCAACCGGAAACCGCCTTGGGCGCCAGGGGCATTGGCATCCTTCTGGGAATGTTGACGGTGTTTCATGATGGCCCAGCGGGAGGGAAGCTGCGACGGAAGGCAATAAGAACAACTCTTTTTGACTCGAATGAGGGTTAAACCTCCCAGTTTTCGGTGGAAGCTGCAATATTTCGCTCAATAAGATAATCTTCGACTCAGTTTCGATCCATTGCCGCGAGAGATTGCCGGCGCTAAATGGAAACACGGAAATTCATATTGCGAATTGAACGATCTGAGAACACTTTTGGGCGACCTTATTGCCGGTTATCACACTGTCCCTCCCACTGGGCCTACAGTGCACCCACCCCTTTGCCGCAGAATTGCAGTCTTGTTTGCGACGTTTGTTCAAAGAACTTTGTTGATGTCCGTTTTTTCGCCCGAAATTCGGCACATCGACACTTTGTCCATAGGCCGAATTTCGGGCGAAAACGGGGTCACAGGCCGTCCATGTAGCCTATTTTCTGGTAGATGAGCGCAACTTGTTTATCTTCTCGATTATTTTTGGGCGAACCTCTGCTGGAGCTTTCCCAACTATGGAGGCCAATTCATCAGCAACAATGATGCGACGTCCATTCCTGTCAGTCTTTCCATCAAAATACTCGATGTTTTCGAGCGCACCCTCAATCAATTGACCTTTGATTATTAAATCGATGACAAAGGTCCATCCATCAGTCTTTCCGGCCTGAGCCAGATATCCGGAAAGTTGAATTTGAGCCACACGATCTTGTATCTTCGGCAATCGATTAACCGCGTCCTGAAGCCATTCGGCGTTGCCCATAGCAAGTAATGATCGCGCGGCATAAACGACAACCCATTCTCTAGAGTCAGCTATCGCCGTGTTTAACGCTTTGATGACCTCCTTGGATTGTGGGAACCTGCGCAGCAGTGCGATCGCAGAAGTCGCAACCACAATATTTTCGTCATACACTGCATAAAGCAGAGAGGGGATGGTATCCTGATAGCCGACGTAGGTGATGACTTTTAACAATTGTTCATCTCCTCCTGTCCCAAGAGGAGGCTGTCGGTCAATTGGAGATTTATGAAGAGGAGGTTGGGCATTAGTAACAATCGGTATGAGTAGCAGGCAAGTCAATGCACACCAAATTGATCCTTTGTTCATGTGATGCTCCTTTTAGAGTCAAACGCAATTGAAATCAACACACTTGGGGGAATTGTCAAGAATCAAGCGCAGTATCATAATTATCTCCCGATCGAGAAAACAATTCAATGAGCCATTCTCGGCCACCCCCCAAGGCTCGCCTTATAGCGCCTTCTATGGATTGGGAATTGCGTCTCTAATCGGGACGTACTGTGGGTTGATGGCGGCACACGCACGCACTTCAGCACTGGTGTTATATGCGTTAAATGCCTGTACATGACGATTACCTATGGCCGTATTCCAGGTAGGCGTCATTTTAGTGACCGCCGCCAACCTTGTCGTAGTGGTGGTGTCAAGACAGTCGAATATCACATTGACTGTTGTTGCTTCCACATCTTGAATTTCAAACAAGCCCATGTAATTGAACCAGTACAATTGGGAGTAAAAATCAGTGGCGTGATATTGCTCGTGGTTCTCAACGATAAATCGAACCCAGTAATGGGAGCGGATTGGCTCTGTGCCGGCGGGAAGCCCCGTAATATCCAGGTCACTACGGGCGAGGTTATGGGATTCTTCCAGAGTTAGACCTTGCACTGTTGGAAAAACTGGCGGATTTCCTACCGGCAAGTCAATTCTCGTATGTGAATCGATTCCCTGTTTATAAGTGTGCATAATATTTCGCACTCTGAAAACCCATCTATCAGAGGAAAAATAGGCATCCACGTTATAAGTTGGGTAATTCACACCATCTGATGGGTCATAAAACAAAGTAGTACCAAAGGCACTACCAGGGGATGTAAAACCGCCATTGCTGTAGGTTATGGTAGCATTGCCCCCAGGAGGTGGTGTGGTGGCGTCAACCACGTGAATCTTCACGGTATCAGCCTCGTCGGTCTCGCCAACCACCGTGGCTGCTATGACCGTGTCTGACGCTGAAGAAGTGCTGATAACACGATGTAAGTTGTCTGATCCTGCGCTTCCATTAGTCCATTCGATGACAGATGGATCAGTGCCTGGAGGGTTAAGAGTGGCGGTAATAGTTACGTTTCCTGTGTTGATTAAGGAGATGTAGTGATCCGATTTACCCACTTCTTGGATGCCCGTTGCAGTTAAAGTAATTGACACCACCGTCATACTACCCGAACACTCGGCAGTGGGATTATGAGGGATGCAAACTTCTCCTATGTCCCACTCATAAGTCACACTTGCGAATGTGGCTAGAATATCGGCGTTGCCTACTCCCAAACATGAAACCACCCCGCCAGGAGATGTTACTTCCGCACAACTCGGATTCATCGATAACCAATCGCTGCCGCTGATTTCAAACGGGCCATACTCAATCATATCACAGTCTCTCCTTATCTCTAACGGGAGGAAGAATTGGCCCGACTGGCCAATCACTCCTATATAAGATGAAGGTGACATGAATGCACGAAAGAAATCTGGCGGACAGTGACAGTTGCCAGGGCAACTGAAACTGCTAGACATTCTCGCTTTAGCGTTGAAGACCTCCGCACGACCGATAAGAGAACCTACCGTCTGCTCATACCAGATCAACTTCCCGCTGGTCGCATCTTTGGGCATCGCCGTACCACGAATATCTTTCTTCTGCTCATCTCTGATCCGCTTGATGTCAAGCGCCACGGTCTGATAAGGGGCTATCTTAATCAGCTCTGGATTGTAAGTTCCATCCTTATATCTAATCTGTATTAATGCATTGACTTCCTTGTCAAGGGTATTCTTCAAATGTAGAACTGTGTTGTAGCCTTGGTCAAGCCGCCACGGGTAGCTTCCACTCACTCGATTCATTCCCGCGAGAGGGTCTTTGATCGGCACCTCGAAAGAGAAATCTCCGGTCGTATCAACGCTGGTCAGTCGCCCGATCACTGAGCCCGCCGCGCCAGTGTAGGAAATATCTACACCTGCATTATCTACAAAGCCAACCACGCCCCGCTGCGCCATCTCTTGGGCAAGGTCTATTTGCTTGACTGCCAGTGCCGCCAGGGTAAGTGTCTCTAACTCTACTCTGCTTGCTATGTCATTAACCGTGTAGTCTACAGCAATTTTTACTTCGGACGGCAGATCGCCGGCATTGGCGATCACCAGAGGAGATCGAAAGGTCGTCCCGGAAGGGAATCCTTCTTCAGGACGCGCAGACCCAAACCGCAGATGCGCGCCAGCCAGACGGTTCGACTTCGTTCCCGAGCGGTCAACGAAATTGACGTTGCAAGCAAACCCCGTTTTACCATTGAGCGCGAACCCAGTTGTAATGAGATCGCCAGCAGCGCCGCTGTGAGTGAGGCTCACCAATGCGGCAGATGGGAGCCCCTTCTGCTTGTCAACAAACTCATTAAGATTTAGTACTTGTGTCTCGCGGGGCTCTAAGGTGAACGCTTTTTGCCGCCCTTGAGAATTCTGCCCGGAGCTGGCTGTCACCGTGATGGGAGAGGAGGCAGTGTTGGTGAGGGCGACGCTAGCCTTCGTTTTTTCATCCGGAACCCAGACAATTCCATCGAGTGTTGTAGAAGTAAACATCATCGCCTCGGTCGGGCTCGATTCGAACGAGATACGCTCTTTGATTGACGTTATCGTTACCTGGCCGGTGACACCCATTGCCGGCCCGTGATAGAATACTTGAATATTGCCGGATTTAAAATCCCCGCGAGCATCCTTCGTCAACTCCCGCACGCTTAAGCGGCTCACCTGCTGGCTCGCCAAGCTTATGGGGGCTAATCGAAATGGCTCACCTTTGCTGTTAAATATGGTGATCTCGACGACAGTTGCCTCATTCTTGTTGTTGTTAAGAGTCAGCGTTGAGGTCATGTCTTCATCTTCACTGAAATAAGCGAAGTTTAGATAATGGTCTGTGCTCGGCCTCTTACATTTTGAGCAGCTTGTAGGCTGCCGGCGTGTAAAGGGACTGGCATCAGCATTCGCTATCCATTTCGAATTCTTCAAATTCCGGCCCACTCCTGCCATCTGGAATATTTGTGAGAAAAGAAACAGAGCGACGAGCACGGCTAATAGTCTGGTTCCCTTAATTGACTTGATGGAATAGGGCAATGGACGGAGTTTAGTCATTGCCATGATGCCCAAGGCTATTACCGCGGTAATCAGAGCTCGCTTCGGCTTGATGAAAGAGTTTTTGACGGAAGACTTGACCTTATTGGTTCGCAAAAGTAGCATTCTCATGACATTTCCTCCACTATGGTAAGGGAATTGTTGTAGGAGCGGGTAGATTCTTCTCCTGGCGTCCAAACCGAGAGTGAATTTGTCCGCTTTTGCCATTACTCCGACTTAGTTTCCATGGCTTTCACTCCTTTTGGAAATCATGACTATTGGAGCAAAGGGCAATACCGTCAACGACGCATGTCTTAGCAAAGAAAAATATAGGGCAATCGGTTTCATTGAGTACTTTTCTGACCGAGTTGGGTGGTCATGTGCAGCCTCGGCACGTTGGAAATGTAAATTTGTAGAATATATTAGACAACGAAGGTACGGTAATTAGCATGTCTGACTCCGAGTGTTAATCGTTTTAATAGAGAAAAATCCCGATAAGGTATTATTTTTCAGCTGTTTAACAGAGGCTGCATGCGCTCCCGCTAATGCGGCGACAGTTTGCAATGTAGGCTGCTGTGACCACACAGATAGATTTCAGCACGCCGACCGGTCTACTCTGTATCTAATCAAATAGTAATAGTCGCGCCGTATTTGGATCTCGACATAATTATTCACTCTTGAGCCGTGACGCCCTTCTGGTTTCGCAACAAATGCTTCAATTGACGATCAGTAATTTCGCGTGGCGCGCCATTCGGCAACACCTGAAGTTGTTTTAGGAATTCAACGATCTCACTCTGCAACTCTTTGGGAAGGGCCGCGAAACGTTCGCGCTGCGCTCGAGCTTCACCCGCATGGTGCAGGATCGCTTCAGTGATCGTCGTCAGATCACCGCGATGTCCGTAAGGCGCGGTGTTGCCCACGTCCCAGAGTTTGCGCGTGATGAATTGGTTAGTCGGCACGCCATTCTGCACAACCCGCTCGTTGCAGAAGAACGGGTCCATTTCGTCACAGATGACGTGGCGTTTGAGATCCGTATAAGCGCGCACTACGGCGGTTCGTTTTCCATTCTCCCGGCGCTCAAGTCGCGGGCTGGGGATGTCCTCGCAGGATCGCTGGGAATCACGCGTCCCGGAATGTTCATCGCGGCTTGAAAGATCGTCGCAGCGGTGATGTCGCCGACAGTCAACTCGTCAGGTATTCCATCTTCGTCAAAATCTGCTGTCGTGATGATGTTTCCTTGATTGTCTTTTTGGCCGACGCCGAAACGCTCGACCGGCTGCATGCCGTGATGATGGTTGAAGGCGTTGACCGTGAAGACGCGCACCGAGTTGACCACACCCTTCTGATGAAAGGGCTTGATGATAAGATCGGGATCAACGCCCTCGACCTTCGAAGTGTCGACGGAGCCATCGGGGCGCGCGATGAGTTGACCGAAGTTCACGCCCTTCGTGACCAGAGAGACCGTGTAATCTCTGACGAATTGCCGGGCTTCTCTTATGGCGAGATGGCGCAACGCTTGAAGATCAAACGTCATCTCGCGCGCCAGCATCTCGATGGCTCCGGAGCCATTCATCCCAAGCGTATTGCGTTCATCGGAGAACTCAGCGGATACCGAGTCATTCACCGGGTCCAGAACCTGCGCCAGCACGAAGACGTTAGCTACAAATCCGCCCGCCCCTCCGATCACCGGCTGATGATGACAATCGGCGCAGGATGTGGCGTCAGGCCCTGAAGTGCGTATAAAAGGGACGTTATTCAGCGGATTCCGCTTCGTCGGCGCGCCGGCCCCGGTCGCCGCAGGCCGGCCTTGACCATCGAGCGAAGTCCAGCGAGCCGCGAAAATCTCCTCGCCGATTTCGAGCAGGTCGTCGAATTTGATCTTGCCGGATTCGATATCGATTTGATTCACGTGCTCCTCAAGCGCAGGCCGCTCGCCCATTCTTGAGGGCGGGTCTTGCGCGGTAGCCACCCGGTCTTGAAACAAAAACAGAGTGGCTGACACTAAAAATAGAACGAGGCATAACATTTTCAGAAGTCGCATAAAGGCGCACCTCCACCTACAAAAGTACCTGCCGCAAGTACTTTCGAGAGGAACGAAAAACAAATGGATCGTTAACGCGCGGCATGAGTAACAAGGGGAGGTTACTATGTCTAGCGCCAATCGCGCGAATTGCGTCAGATGCGCCAATTGCGCCAATTACATCTGCCCTTATCTTCGCCTGTTCGATTTGGCTCGATGATGTTTTTGTCCGTTGACGCGGCTCTTCAGGTAGGTTTCGAGCGAATCAAGGCTGACCCTGCAAATTTTGCCTACGAATATGGCCTCGATATCTTCGATCTCGACCCAATATTGAATAGTGCGGCGTGACATGCCGGTAAGCTCCGCCGCGCGCTCGGTGGTGGGAAACTTCTGTTTGCGTTGATCTTCAGGAAGAGACAAATACTGCTTCAGCAATTTCTCCTTGGCGTCATCATCAATTAAGGCCTTTGAAGTGTCGGACACGTGACACAACTCCTTTCCGTTGACCTCAACCGCTTTCGGAGCTAGGATCACGGCCCTGTGAACAGTGTATCTGACGTTGCCGAAAGCGACTGAGGTTACATTGATGCCCTCTGTCATCACCTGGTCGTGATGACAGAGGGCGCAGACATCCAAGCCCTGCCCAGTATGAAAAATGAGCCTAAGGCGTCCGGAATCAATGAGTAATAGTCCGCGCTGTTTGAAATAGGATCTTGAGAAACTGAGCGATTTCCTCCAACGCCCGCCGCGTTTCAGTCACGCCGAGGCGCACAAGCTAGGCTGAACGCACCCCCACCAGTGACAGCGATTTGCTGACCTGTAAGCATAGTTCGTGAAATAGCGATTGGGGGATAAGGTTATTAAGAGGAAAGAGCGATGATAATTTGATGGGGCAACTCGCTCAATATTAAAATCTGTACGATTATGTGATACGTAATGACCTTCTGTCTTCACCAAGTTCGGCGACACACCGAACCGATTTTTTACTCAGCCACTCAGCGCCTGTCAAGTTAAACATGCTGAAGGAAAAATAAACTTCGCATTTAAGCAATCTCCAGAACAATCGTCTGAAATGGGTTGTGAAATATTTCATCCCACTCGGCGGCAATCCACGTTGTCAAATGAGCAATTTCCTCCACTCGGTGGTTGAAAATCAGGCGTCGTGGCTCTCATCACTCCACCAAGAGGGGATTATGCGATTGCCCCTAAGCGATCTCTTCCCTAATGAGTCGCAATTCCGCTTTGGAGTCTTCGTCACTGACGGCGGCGCTCGCCGGGTGGCGCGAATGCGTATCGAAGCGGTCGCCGCTGCTGAGCACGTGGAGCTTGACGTCGAAGACAGACAGGGCGCGGCTGAACGAAGCTTGCGAGATGTTAGTGTAAGTGAGGTCGTGGCCGTCGACGATGTAGACCGCGCCCGAGCCGATCGTTCGGAGCGTTCCGTCGCTCTCCACCACGACCGCCGTGTCTTCATCGATGCCGACGCCGAGCATACGCGGGTTCTGCGCCACGGCGCCGAGCAGGCGTCTGATCCGCCCGCGTTCGGAGAAGTGTTGGTCGATGATCATGTTTTTCGCCAGCCCGAGTCCCGGCGTCATATGGAGCGCGTCGCCGACTTTGGTGATCCCCGCGCCGGGAATGACGACCAGCATCATCTCGCCGAGCGCCGTGGCGCCGGCAGAGGTGCCGCCGACGATCCCGCCTCGTCTGTAAATCTCCTCGATGCGTTCGGAGAGCGCCGTGCCCCCCAGGCGGGTCGTGATCTTGAACTGATCGCCGCCGGTGAAGAAGACCGCCTTCGCGTCGGACAGCATGTCCAGCCGCGGATCTTCCGACGTTTCATCGCGGTGGTTTATGCCCAGATGCTTGACATGCTTCACGCCCATCGAGGTGAAGAGCCTGCGGTAGACTTCCCACATCTCGTCGCCGTAATCGGTGGCCAGCGTCGAGATCACCAGCTTGCCGGAACCGATCCGTTCGGCCAGGCGCCTCAGAATTTCCTTCGTGTCCTCCCTGTCTTCAGCGCCGCCGATGGCGAAGAGGGTCCCGGCGGGAGCGCGGGGCGCGCTTCTCCCGTTAGCCTTTTTGCCATTCCCGCGCCCGTTCTTCTGCCCGTTCTTTTTCGCGGCCTTCTGTTCGGGCTTTTGCGCGTGGTTGCGCTGGCCATTCTTTCCGGCGGCGGTCTTCCGCTCACCCGTGTGGTTTCCCGCCATAAAGCGAAATTCTCCTCTTGCTGCGCTTCAGAAATCTTTCGGCGCCGGTAAGCTCTCCGCCGCGAACCAACTGTCTCCCCAGGGCGAAGACATGCGTTATCTCGAGCGTCTTGCGGCGCATGACCAGCGCGTCGGCGTCGCAGCCTCGTTCCAACCTTCCCTTTCGATCGAGCTTCAGAACGCGCGCGGTGTTCGCGGTTACCAGGGACAAGACAATTTCGAGCGGGAAGCCGCACTCGGCCACGCAGGCGCGAATCTGGTCGTAGAGGTCGCGCGGACTAGAGATCGCCGCGTCGGATGAGACCGTCAGCCGGCTCAGGTCGCCGTTGTCTTCGATGAAGCGCCGCAGTTGTTCGGGCAGGTTTTCCTCTGTCACGTCGACGTCGACGAAGGCCCCGAGTCGCGTGAAGGCGGCGGCTTCACGCATCAATTCGCGGCTTCTGTCGACGTGAGTCGGGTATAGCCATTCAGGCTGCACGGCGTAGTTCTCGACGAGCGCGCGCAACGGACTCAAGCCCTTCGGATGGTCGCCGACGTGAAAATGGGTCACGCCCGATTTGCGGCTGAGCGTCCCGCCGACGTATACGTCGCTCACCAACTTGGCCAACTCGTCTAAGGTCGGCTCGGTCGCCCGGTTGTCCGAAATCGCGATCTCGCCCGCGCCTATCACCTCGCCAATAAAGATCAGGTCGTCGCGCAGCGAGCCTGTGATCGTGGTCGGGGGGACGTTGTAACCGCCCGACCAGACGAAAGCCGTCAACCCTTCTTCGCCGAGCGCCTTCGCCCTGGCCAGGAGTCCGGGCATCGTCTTCGTCGTCGTGTCTACGCCGAGGCAGCCGACGACGGTCGTGACGCCGGCGACGGCGATCTCGCGCAGAAAGATCTCAGGCGTCTGCGAGCTGAAGCCCTCTTCCCCACTCCCGCCCAGCAGATGCTCGTGCGGATCGATCAACCCCGGAGTGACAATACAGTCGTCGGCGTCGACGACTTCGAGATCGAGGCCGGCGGACTCGAGGGCGCGCCTGTCAACGTCGCCGATCTTCTCGATCCGGTCGCCCGCAAACAGGACTGATCGGACCCCGCGCGGCTCGGGCGCGTAGACGAAACCGTTTTCGATAAGTGTCAGCATTTTGAGAGGAGGCTTTTCAACACAAAGGGACAAAGGATCAAAGGGTCAAAGACAGAAGGAGGGGAACAAGCGGATTCTCCCCCTCCAACGCTTTGACCCTTTGATCCTTTGTCCCTTTGTGTTGAGAAAGCTCAATTCACGTCCGTTTCAAATATAAATCTTCCTGCCTGACTCACCCGGTGGCGGACTGCAAAAAACTCTCCGCCGAATGGAAAATGCGCGGGACTGATTGCGCGGGCTTGGCGCCGAATTGTTCGAGCAGCGAGAGCGCGGGGTCGAGTTTTTCATAAAAGATCACGACCACGTCGCCCGGCTCAATTTCTTCAATCGCGGCTCGCATTGCGGCGATCTCGTCGAACATGACGCGGCAGTCGCGCCCCGGCGCTTCGCTGATCACGGCGCGGCGCAGCAGGTCGGCGATTTCGCCCCGGCGGCGCCCGCGCGTGTCTCTGTCCTCTTTGATGATGATTCGCTCGAAGCCCCGCGCGGCGGCGCGCCCGGCCTGCTCCACGACCATGTCGTCCCTGTCGCCCGGCACGCCGATGACGCCGGTGACGCGACGCCCTCTCCATTGCGCCGCCATTTGGCAAACGGCGTCGAACGCGTCGGGGTTATGGCCGTAATCGAGCAGCGCGTAACCTCCGCGGATTTCAAACAGCCCCGCGCGGCCCGCGTTATGCAGATCGCCGCGAAATCCTTTGAGGGCCGCGGCCACCTCCTCGCGGCTGAGGCCCTGCGCGCGGCAGACCGCCACCGCCGCCAGCGCGTTGGCGATATTGAATGACGCCGCCCCGCCCAACGTCACCGGGACGTCGGAGGCGCGAACCACGCGCGTCTCGTCGCCGCCCATGGATTCGACGATCCACCCGTCCTTGTAGAGATAAGCCGACCGGGCGGCGTGCAGCCGCCGCCTGATCAGCGCGTGCGGCGGACGCATCGAGAAATAGACGATGTTCTTCTTCGGCCTGGCGACCAATTCGTCGTCGGCCAGTTGAACCAGACGTTCGTCGTCCGCGTTGAGGATCAGCGTCCCTCCCTTGCGGACGCGTTCCGCGACGAGCGCCTTGACGTGCAGCAGGTCGTCTAGAGTCTCTATCCCGTCCTGCCCCACGTGATCTAGCCTGACGTTGCTGATGACCGAAATGTCGGACCAGTCGTAACCGAGTCCGCCGCGGACGATGCCGCCGCGCGCGGTTTCGAGCACGGCGATCTCCACTGACGGATCGGAGAGCACGGTCTGAGCGGAGATCGGGCCTGTGGTATCGCCTTCGACGACCAGTTCGCCGCCGATGTAGATCCCTTCGGTCGTCGCCATGCCCACGACCATTCCTTTTTGGGAGAGCGCGTGGGCGACCATTCGGGTGATCGTCGTCTTGCCGTTCGTGCCGGTTATTGAAATTATCGGGATTCTGCCCGTCGCCTCTTCGGGGTAAAGCATGTCGATGATCGCCGCGCCCACGTCGCGGCTACGGCCTTCGCTCGGCGCGACGTGCATGCGCAAACCCGGCGCGGCGTTGACTTCGATGACGCCGTTGTCTGGACCAGGCGCCATGGCTATGTCGTCGAGGATCAGATCGATCCCGCATATGTCGAGCCCGATGATTCGCGCGGCGCGTTCGCACGTCGCGGCGACCTGCGGGTGGATCAGATCGGTCACGTCTCTGGCCGTCCCGCCCGTCGAGAGGTTGGCGCATTCGCGCAGGTAGACGACCTCGCCCGACTTAGGCGTGTCGCCGAGCGTCAGACGGCGCCGCCTCATGAATTCCGCCATCGCCGCGTCAACGGCGATCTTGGTGAGCGGGCGCTCGTGGTCTTCGCCGCGCGCGGGGTGGCGATTTACAGCCTCCACCAGCTCGGCGATCGTGCTTTCGCCGTCGCCGACCACGTGGGCCGGGACGCGTTCGCTCGCCGCCGCCACCTTCCCGTTGATCACCAACACGCGATAATCGCGCCCCGCGAATTGCCGCTCGACCACGACCTTCGTCGCATACTGCTTCGCGGCGCGGTAAGCCTGCACGACCTGCGCCGCCGTGGTCAGGTTGAGCGAGACGCCTTTCCCCTGGCTCATGTTGTAAGGCTTGACCACGACCGGCGCGCCGACGATCTCCAGGGCCTCGACCGCCTCGGCCTCCGACCGCGCGAGCGCTCCGTGAGGGACTTCGATCCCCGCGTCTCTCAGCAAGGTCTTGGTCAGTTCTTTATCGGAGGCGATGTCCACGGCGACGGCGCTGGTTCGTTCCGTCATCGCGGCTTGAATGAGGCGGCGGTGTTTTCCGTAGCCCAAATGTACGAGGCTGTTTTCGCCGACGCGCTTCCAGGGTATGCCGCGGCGCGCGGCGGCCTCCGTGATCGCTCTTGTGGTCGGGCCGAGCTCGGAGCGCGCGATAACCCCCCTGGCTTCCTTAAGCCTCTTCTCCAGCGGGAACGCGCCGCCGCCTCTCGTCCGTAGCGTTAGCGACTCGACGATTTCAGCCGCCATGCGCAGCAGACGCTCCGTTCCCTCCTCCGCCTTGTATTCGATGATGACGTTGTAGGCGCCAGGCTCGCCCGCGCCCCGAGTCTTCCCGTGATAAACGGGAACGCCGGCCAACTCGGTCAGTTCGAGCGCGACGTGTTCGACGACATGGCCGAAATAGGTGCCCTCGCGCAGTCGCTCCGCGAAGCCTCCCTCGCGCTCCATACAACAATGATGTTTCGCAAGCCCGGGCAACAGCTCCAGCAAAAGTTCGTTGAACCCCGGAAATTCACGGCTCTCTCTCCCCGCGAGTTCATCAAGATAAAGCCTCATTGAAAGAACGGGGCGATGACTGTAAACATTCGGTCCCCTCAGCGCGCGGATGCCACCGACTCTCATTGATGAATTCTCCGACTGCGCGTTGACGCTGCGACCGCGATGGCGCCATAGATTGATCATTGCCAGGCCCTTCACGACGGGCCGCCGACGCGCTTCTCAAAACGGCTCAATTGGCCGAGCAATCACGGCGCCAACTGGTTACTGGGTGGGACAGCCTTCAGGCTGTCCGTAGTATGAATCGGGGGCGGACAGATTTAAGTCTGCCCCGGTCAGATTGTTCTGAACGACGCGTATCGCGGCGATACCTTATTTATTGGATTTTCGTATTCGATTCGGCCTGAGGACGCCGGCGCGGCGCCGCGCGGCCGAGGCGCGGTTTCGCGCGGAGGCGCCCGCTTGCTTACGCGCGCGGCGCTGTATGATTCGGCTTGAGAATGACGGCGTATTTCTTGCCCGACATCAGGTCTTAGATGATAGTAACTTGCGCTACCGCTTGACGCCCGGCGTTGAATACCTCATGGCGTTAGATGTTAGTAACACAGACGCCACTCGACATCCGACGCCTATAGACTGACATCTAGTAAATCTGACACAGAGTAACATAGGCCGGAGGCTGTTATGAGAAGAAAACGAGACGCTGACATTGACGAAGTAGCGCGCCGTTACGAGCAGGGCGCGTCAGATTCGGAGACTGTGGTTACAGACACCCTGGCCGAAATAGGCCGCAGGCTCGTCGAGCGCGAGTTCGAGAAGTATCATTCGATCGGCCTGGAGCTGACCGCCGGCGACGCGGACGCGAGGTGGCAAGAGGCTGAGGATTCCGGAGCTGAGACTCCGGGCGGTCATGTCGCAACACCCGATCAAGATAACGTGGATGAGATCGGGCGGGCGGTTGGAATGGAATTTCAGGATAATCAAGAACTACGTACTCCCGAGGAGATACTATTGAGACGCGATCGGCGCCGATGGGAAATGGATAAACGGTCGGCCAACGGCGAGTCTCTTTAATCATCCGGGCGGCGCAGTTCGGCGACAGTCTGGCCAATTGCGACTGTGGTCGCATGGGTTCAAGCTCCTGAACTATTCTTGGCGTCATATTGCCAGAAAAAGGCCAACCGGGGATGCGCGTGCCCGATGATGTGAAAACTGAGGGTCACATAGCTTCGGGTTAAACCCGCGGCGTGTTACGGGCCTGGCGCAACGCCGGGAGTTGTGGCGAGGGGGTCGCTACAGCCCCCGGCGCCGTCGACGCTGACGAATTGTTTTGAAAATGATCAAGCGGCGCAGGGAAATTCCAATATTATCCGCGGACCGCGGCGCCTCCAGTCGGTCCTCTATGAGTGGTAATGGGCGCGACGCGCGGCGCGCGCGCGAGTCCGGCGATTATGAAGACCGCGCCCAGCAACAGGTGGACGATGTTATCAGCCGCCAAACTGCGCAGTCCGCCCGGCGTATGATGAGCCTGAAGCAGTCTGATCACAGGGCCTGGGGCGATGAAGCCGAGCGCGCCGAGCAGCAGGTAAATGGCGCCGAATATCAGAGAGAAAGTGCGGGCGGCGCTGGGCGAAGCGGCGAAACCGAAATAAAGCGCCAGCGCTGCCGATATTAAATGAATGATGTTATGAAAGCCCGAGAGGTGCATTCCCAGTAAATTCGGGGAGACGAATCCCAGCAATCCGAGTATTAGGAAGATCACTCCGAGAACCTTACAGATCGCCTTGGCCATAACAAATCTCCTTTGCTTTCTGGTTTCTGTGGCCGGCGAGCGATCGCGACTAATCGATCGTTCCCGGTCAAATAAAACGGCTGCCTGCTCATTGTCCGCCCTCCCCATGACGGCCACTGCTCAGGCAGCCTTCTCCACTCACGACGGAAAGGAACTTACTCCCCCACAGTTCCTTCGAATGCATCGCTGCATTCGCTCCGTACCTGAGCCTGACCAGAATCGCAAGTGATCGGTCGCCCGTGATTAAGGCAATCACAATGCCACCGCATCGAAAAATAGGCCCGTCGCGACAAGTTGGCGCCGCGCCCATATAGATGAAGCGCTAAACAAGAACTAACTGCGTTTTCGAGCGCGATCGACGATCAAATTTGCGACGGATACCTGTCATGGCGTCGAACAAAGGCGTTCAGATTGCGGCGATGATGAACAATCCTGAATGAAAGGAATGCAACGGCCTGTATCGGTCGGCGGCAAGGTGTATCGGCCCAAATACGCTCGAAGGCGCCGCTCATAACCGGAGCGCCGGTTTGAAAAATAGCCTCTCCGAGCGGGTCGCATGGCTTCACGCTTGCTTGATTTTCACAGAAATAAGCCAACTCTGAATCCAATCGCGCTTGGCGAATTTAGCGGACGGGAATTGGCGTGGCGGCGGCGTGGGTAAATGAACTCGATCAGGTCAAAGCGTTGGCGGATCGTTCAGTCGGACTGTATCAAACTTTTTACCCTGGGTACGCATCGCTTCCAGCGTGCAGTAGTGGGCAAAGACGTATCGATTGGAATCGGATTTCCCGGAGTCGCCTCGCTAACGTCGAGTGATTATCGCTTGCAATCGCGCACATCCGACCCCAAGCGCGCTGCGGGCCACCAATGGATCTTCCAACATGCCTGCACGCTGGAAGCGATGCGTACCCAGGGATTTTCCGCAGGAGGGAGCGATGTTCTACCGAAAAGAAAAAACGTGGATCGAAAGGGCTGGGATATTCAATCGAAGGCCGGGAAGATTTCTGAAAAAAGAGATGAGAAATTGGATGGCGATCAACCTGCTGCTGTGGGGACTCGGTCGCATCGGCGAAATTCCCGCCGTGCGGAGGAGGGTGATGAAATTGGGATTGAGCCGGCTCGGGGCGGTGATTGATTCGGGCGTCGGTTCGAGACTGTTCGGGTGGAGGAGGGCGGGCGCCGGGAGTAGTCCGGCGATGACGGCCTGCGCGAGTCTAGGGGCCGGCGTCGGATTGATGTACCTGTTCGACCCCGACCGCGGCGCGTGCCGCCGGGCGAGGCTGAAGGACAAAGCCGCCCACGCGATCAATAAAACCGGCGCGGCGGCAGGCTCGGTTTCGCGAGACCTGACCAACCGCGTTCGCGGACTGGCCGCGCAAGCAGGCTCGGCCTTCAAGAGCGGCGACGCCGACGACGACACGCTCGCCGCCCGCGTGCGCTCCAGGATGGGCCGCGCGGTTTCGCATCCGGGCGCCATCGACGTCACGGCGTACGACGGTGTGGTGACGCTCAGGGGCGACGCGCTGACTCACGAACTCGACACCCTGCTCTCATGCGCGCGCTCTACGCCCGGCGTGCGCGGCGTGGACAATCAGTTGCAGATTCACAACAGGCCGGGCGACATACCCAATTTACAAGGCGGGCGGGCGCGGGGCGGCGCGCGCTTCGAGTTGATGCAGAGCAACTGGGCGCCCGCGACCAGGCTCCTGGCCGCCCTGACCGGCGGCGCGCTGATGGGCCTGTGTTTGCGCCGCAGAGACGCGCTCGGCCTCGCCGCCGGGACGCTCGGATTCGGATTGATGGCGCGGGGAGCCACGAACCTCGAAATGCGACGCATCCTGGGAATAGGCGGCGGGCGGCGCGCGATAGATTTTCAAAAGACGATCAATATCGATGCGCCCGTCGAACGCGTCTTTGAATTCTGGAGGAATCTCCACAACTTCCCCCACTTCATGACCAACGTGCGCGAGGTGCGCGACCTGGGGAACGGGCGTTCGCAATGGACGGTGGCCGGCCCGGCCGGCTTCTCGGTGAAATGGAACGCGGCGCTGACCGAGTTCATTCCCAACAAGATAATCGCGTGGAAAAGCGAACCGGGATCGGCCATCGCTAACGCCGGCATCGTCAGGTTCGATCCGAATAACGGCGTCGGCACGCGCGTCACCGTCAGGATGTCGTATAACCCGCCGGCAGGCGCCATCGGCCACGCGTTCGCGAAGGTCTTCGGCGCGGACCCCAAGCGCGAGATGGATCAGGACTTGCTGCGAATGAAGACGATGATTGAAACGGGCCATCCGCCGCATGACGCCGCGCAACCGATGCGACATATGTCACATGGCTCCGAACCGTGGCCGTTCATTCATTGAACTGTGGGACAGACTTTAGTCTGTCCGTAACGTGAGATGGGACGGACAGACTAAAGTCTGTCCCACACCAGAAAGAAGGACTAACGCGTTTATGAATCAACAAAGCACGAGTTCCGGTCAAAACTACCCGATAGACAATCTGGTCTACGACCTGATGATGATCATCACCAAAAAGTCCAAAAGCCTGAAAGCCATGGATCAGTATCTGCAGGACGCCCGGAACAACGAGAGGGTCAAAGCCTCGTTCGAGAAGATCCGACAACAGGATGAAGAGTGCGTCAAGGAGCTGACGCGACACTTGAGCTTTCTGATCGCTCAGCGGCAGGCGACAGGCCCAGGCGTTTGAAAATGTCGAAGAGCGCCAGCGTGACAGCGATCATGACGGGGCCGAGCACCAATCCGAGCGGCCCCCAGATCTGCAATCCGCCGAGCACTGAGAAGAAGATCAGCAGTTCATGCAGCCTGGCTCTTTGGCCGACCAGTTTCGGGCGCAGGAGATTATCAACCGTGCCGATCACGAGCGCGCCCCAGAGGGCCAAGGCCACCGCCTTGCCCCAATGCCCGCTCATCGCGAGGTAGATCGCCGTGGGAACCCATATCACTGACGTCCCCACCAGGGGGACCATCGACATAAAAAACATCACCACGCCCCAAACCACCGCTGAAGGCAATCCGAGGGCGGCGAAAGCCAGGCCGCCGAGCGTCCCCTGAACCATGGCGATCACGATCACCCCGTAAACGCTGGCGTGGATGACCTCGTGTGTGCGGTCGAAAATCTGCCGCGACTCGGCCACGTTCAGCGGGATCACATCGAGCATCGCATCGTAAATCCGGTCGCCGTCGCGGAACAGGTAATACATCGTGAAGATCGTGAAGAACACCTGGAATATCGCGCCCACGACTCCACCGAGGAGTCCGAGCGTCCGCCCCGCAATAGCCCCGCTGATGCTCTCCAGCCGCTCCAGCAGATACCCCTGCAGATCTAGATGACTCGCGTCGACGCGCCGGCCCAGCCAGCCCATGATCCGCCCGATCACCGGAGAATTCGGATCGAACAGCGAGCGGAAAAAGTCCTGCGCATCTTTCGCCACCTGGCCGATCTCCTTCGCCACCACCAGCGTCAGCAGCGTCAGCGGGAGCACGATCACGGCGATCACGATCACAGTCGAAAGCAACGCGCTCAAAGCCGGGCGCTTCGTCAGCGCGACGAGGCGTTGATGAATCGGATAGAAGAGAACCACCAACACTGAGGCCCATGCCAGCACGTTGACGAACGGCAGCAGCATCAGCCAGCAGACATAAAGCGCCGCCGCGGAAAGCGCCAGGAGCGCCAACCAGCGAATGTATATTTTACGCTTACGTTCTTTCACTTCCTCCCCCTGCGGATTGCGGATTGCGGATTGCGGATTGCGGATTTATTGCGGCGCCTGTTGTACAAGACATGGCGCCAACTATCAATCCGCAATCCGCAATCCGCAATCCGCAATCAATCAATCAATATTGATATGGCACGCCCTTCCTAAAATGGAATTCAGCCGCGTCGGGGCCGCTTATATTAGGCGGTCCGACGATGTCTTCCCCAGACGGTTCTTTGGACGGCGTCGATTCTTTAGGCGGTTCGGGATCGGGGCCGCGGGGGGCGGCGAAAACCTGTTCCGCCAGATCCGGATCCGGATCCTGGTTGATCGCCTCCGATTCGATCAGATCGTCCTCGGCGACGTCGGTTTCCGGCGCGCTCTGC
>WNGA01014193.1_pt1 | contig 22328 bp, 28 predicted proteins | sample 5400061 | NCBI WGS metagenome assembly WNGA01 (sample SAMN13153366, study PRJNA577476) | soil metagenome | isolation source: 100 cm soil or saprolite under grassland replicate 2 | place: USA:California | collected 2016-06-15
GCCTTGAACCTCGACCGGCTCGGACGGTTAGACCTACTCCCAGCCTGACCACCTCGACACCGGCCCCCTTTTGGTCTGAGAGGACCTCTCGCTTGGTTCGATCTCTCGGTCAGAAGCCCTTTGCCGACCAGCCAACTAGAAGGAGATCCCCAGCAGCCCGGCTGCGTACGAAACACTCCCCACCACGGCCACACCCACCGGGTAGTCACTGCCAAGCGAGATGTCGAGGAGACGCATCGGCCGTAATCCGCGGGCCGCAAGCCCGGGGGGCCCGCTTGACAAGAAAAGTTGTCGGTGGATAGGATCGGGTCGTGATCGACGTGAGCGTGATCGATGACCCGGAGGCGGCCGAGGTGTCCCTCGACCCGATCCGGACGCGGCTCCTCGCCGAGCTGGCGGAGCCGGCGTCGGCCACCGCCGTGGCGGCCCGGGTCGGCCTGCCCCGGCAGAAGGTCAACTATCACCTCCGGACCCTCGAGCAGCACGGGCTGATCGAGCTGGTCGAGGAGCGCCGGAAGGGCAACATGACCGAGCGGGTCCTCCGGGCGACCGCGCTCTCCTACGTCATCTCGCCCGCCGCGCTCGCCGCGGTCGAGCCGGACCCGTCGCGGGCGCCGGACCGGCTGTCCGCCCGCTGGCTGATCGCCCTGGCGGCGCGCCTCGTCCGCGACGTCGGTCAGCTGCTCGCCGGCGCCACGAAGGCGCGGAAGCGGCTCGCCACATTCGCGATGGATGGCGAGATCCATTTCGCCTCGGCCGCCGATCGCGCGGCGTTCGCCGAGGAGCTTGCGAGGGCCGTCACCGGCCTGATCGGGAAGTACCACGATGAGCATGCCCCCGGCGGCCGAGAGCACCGCGTGCTCGTGGCCGTCCACCCCAGCCTGAAGCCGGAGCCGCCCGCAGAGCGGCCGATCGAGAGGGAGGGACCCTGATGGCGCATCCGTTCGAGCTCACCGACCAGTTCCAGGTCGACGCGACCCCCGAGGAGGTGTGGGAGGCGATCGCCACGGGGCCGGGCGTCGACGGCTGGTTCATGGGACGGAACGAGATCGAGCCGCGGGAGGGCGGGACGATCCGCACCGCGATGCGCGGCTCCGTGGAGGAGGCGACGGTGACGGCCTGGGAGCCGCCGACGCGGTTCGCCAGCCGTACGCCGGAGGGCCCCGACGGCGCGTTCCACGCGTTCGAGTACATCGTCGAGGGCAGCGAGAAGGGAAGCACGGTCGTCCGGTGGGTGCATAGCGGCTTCCTCGGCGAGAACTGGGAGACGGAGTACGAGGGCCTGTCCGAGGGCGACCCGATGTACTTCGACAAGCTCCGCGTGTACCTGACGTACTTCCGCGGCCGCAGGGCCACGCCGGTCGAGGTCTTCGGGCCGCAGGTCCCCGATCGGGACAAGGCCTGGGAGCTCCTCTACGGCGGGCTCGGGCTTGCCGGCGCGCCGTCGCTCGGCGACTCGGTCCGGCTCACCCCCGAGGGCCTGCCGGAGCTCGTCGGCGTCGTCGACTGGCTGTCGCGGGACTTCTTGGGCGTGCGCACCGACGACGGGATCTACCGCTTCATGCACATTTCCGCGTTCGGCGGGCCGACCGGCGTCGGCCACCACATCTTCGTCGACGGCCTCGACCAGGCCGAGGCGGAGCGCGCGTGGAGCTCGTGGCTGAACGCCGTGTTCTCATAGGGTCGAACGAGGAGGGGATGCAGATGGAGACGGTCACGTCGAGGGACGGCACAACGATCGCGTTCGACCGGCTCGGACAGGGACCGCCCGTGGTGCTCGTGTCCGGCGGGTCGGTGGACCGGACATCGAACGCGGCGCTCGCGCAGGAGCTGGCCTCGGACTTCACGGTGCTCAACTACGACCGGCGCGGCCGCGGGCCCAGCGGTGACATACCGCCGTACGCGATCGAGCGCGAGATCGAGGACATCGAGGCCGTGATCGAGGCGGTCGGGGGCGAGGCCAGCCTGTACGGCTCGTCCTCCGGTGCCGTCCTGGCGATGTTCGCCTCGGAAGCGGGGCTGCCAGTCGCGAAGCTCGCGATGTGGGAGCCGCCGTTCATCCCGGAGGGGTTCCCCACCCCGCCGGAGGACCAAGTCGAGCAGTACGAGCGGATGGTCGCCGATGGTCGGCGCGGCGACGCGGTCGAGTACTTCATGTCGAAGGTCGTGGGCCTCCCGCCCGAGTTCGTCGAGGGCGCGAAGCAGCAGCCGTTCTGGGCCGCGACCGAGGCGCTCGCCCACACCCTCGCCTACGACGCCAGGATCATGAGCGACTACCGCATCCCGGTCGCCCGCGCGACCGGCGTGAAGGTCCCAGCGCTGGTGATCGCCGGCGGCGCCGACATGCCGTGGATGCGGGACACCGCCGCCGCCCTCGCCGAGGCGCTCCCCCAGGGCGAGACGCGCTTCCTTGACGGGCAGGGGCACGACGTCGATCCGACGGTCCTGGCGCCGGTGCTGCGGGAGTTCTTCGCCGCATGAAGCCGCGGATCACGATCCTCACGATCGGCGTGGACGACCTCGAGGCGTCGGTGCGCTTCTACCGGGACGGTCTCGGACTGCCGACTGAGGGGATCGTCGGGACCGAGTTCGAGCACGGCGCCGTGGCGTTCTTCGAGCTGCAGCCGGGGATGCAGCTCGCGGCGTGGCCGCGGGGCTCGATCGCGCACGATACGGGGATCCCGCAGGCGCCGCGCAGCCCGACGGAGTTCACGATCGGGCACAACGTCGCCAGCCGGGACGCCGTCGACGAGGTGATGCGGCAGGCGGCGGTGGCCGGGGCGACGATCGTGAAGCCGGCGCAGGAGACCTTCTGGGGTGGCTACGCCGGGTACTTCCAGGATCCCGACGATCACCTCTGGGAGGTCGCGTGGAACCCATCGATCGACGTTGAGGACTGACCGGCTCGCGGGCTGGGACCCTCGACGGCGTCCCCCCTCTAAGCTCGCCTGCCATGCCGGACGAGCCCGGAAGCGTCGATCGGGACGTGGAGCGCCTCCGCGTCGCGGGCCTGCTCGCGACGCACGCGCCACCCGATTGGGAGGAGCGCTTCCGCCGCGACGACAAGATCGAGCGGTAGGGAGCGCGGCCGAGGGCCCGCACCGATGACATCACGAATGACTCACAGTCAGTGTCGCGGGCGCAGCCCGGCCAGGGTGACCGATACGAGACGACGGACCGCCGCCTTCGAACGCTGGTCGCCGGCCCCCCCTAGGGCATGCAAGCAGTAGCTCGCGAGCTCATCGGGCGGCACGTCGTCCCGGACGTCGCCGGTCTTCGCTGCCTCGACCAGTAGGTCCCGGATCATGGCGTGGACCTGACGTTGGGCTCGGGCGACCTCCTCGTCTCGATGCAGCAGCGCCGCGAAGTCGGCCTCGTGGTGCCCGGGTGAGTGGCGGGAGAGGAGAGCGTAGGCTTCAAGCACCGCTTCCAGTCGCTCCCTAGGATCGGCGGCCTGGTCCCGGACCTCGGCCAGGTGTGCCAGGTGAACTGTGATCTGACGGTGGTGCCAGGCGCGCAGGATGGATTCGACGTCCGGGAAGTACTTGTAAAGGGTGGCCCGGCCGATGCCGGTCTCCTCGGCGATCTGCGACATCGTCACCGCCAGCAGACCATGCTCGGCCACCAGGGCCGCCGTGGTGTCCAGGATCGCGTCCCGCACCTCGCGGCGGTGCGTCTCGATGGTCTCGGTCCACAGCTTCGGCACGTCAGAAGTATACGGGACGACGGGCACGAGACGGTCAGATTTGACAGTAGACACTCTGTCTCGATAACCTGGGTGGCAACCCGTACCACCGAGGAGGGACCGACATGCAGGAGCCGCGCCGCTCCCCCGAGACCCAAGGCGAGATCCGCCCGGAACCCGACGGCGGATCGGCCAAGCCCAGATCCCGTTGGGGGCTCCTCCTCGCGATCGCCATCGTCGTCGCCCTGGTCGGGCTGATGGTCTATCTCCATCTCACCGGCGCCCTCGGACCCGGCGTCCATTAAGCGGAGCCAGAGAGTGACGATGCTGCCGGGCGAACGAGGATCTCTCCCATTCGAGAACATGGGTCGTGACCCCGTGGTTGCAGTCCGCTCCCTGACCAAGCGCTTCGGCGAGGTGACCGCCGTCGACGACCTCACGTTCTCGCTGGTCCCGGGCACCGTGACCGGCTTCCTCGGGCCGAATGGCGCGGGGAAGACCACCACCCTGCGGCTGCTGCTCGGCCTGGCCGAGCCGACCGCGGGAGAGGCGCTGGTGTTCGGCCGACGGTACCGGGAGCTCGACCAGCCGGTGCGTCGGGTCGGCGCGGTGCTCGAGTCGAGCGACCTTCACCCGGGGCGCTCGGGGCGCGACCATCTGCGCGCGCTCGCCATGGCGGCGGAGATCCCGCCCGGTCGAATCGACGAGGTGCTGGCGCTGGTCGAGCTGGAAGCCGCAGCCAAGCGGCGGGTGAGAACGTACTCGCTGGGGATGCGGCAGCGTCTCGGTCTGGCGTCGGCGCTGCTCGGCGACCCCGAGCTGCTCGTCTTGGACGAACCGGCCAACGGGCTGGATCCCGCCGGTGTGCACTGGCTGCGGCGGTTCCTCCGGCGGTTCGCGGAGCAGGGCCGGACGGTGCTGGTCTCCAGTCACATGCTCGCCGAGGCCGCCCAGACCGTCGATCATGTGGTGATCATCGACCGCGGCCGTCTGGTGGCGACCGGGCGGCTCGATGAGCTCACCGAGCGCGGGGGAACCCTCGAGGACGTGTTCCTCCAGCTGACCGGAGCGGCATCGTGAGGGCCCACCTTCGCGCCGAGCTCCTTAAGCTGCGCTCGACGCAGACCGGCCTCGGCCTGTTCGCCGCCATGACCGGCTTAGTCCTCCTGGCCGTGATCCTGCACAGCCTGCTTCCCGCCGATGGCCTCGCCCGCGGCGACAACCAGCTGACGATCCTGGGCCGCGGTGAGTTCCTCGGCGCGCTCTTTGCCGCCCTGCTCGGGGCGCTCTCGGTCACGGCCGAGATTCGCCACGGAACGATCCGGCCGACCTTCCTCGTGACCCCGCGCCGGGGCCCTGTCGTCTGGGCGAAGGTCTGGGCGAGCGCCCTGACCGGCATGGGGTTTGGCCTGGTCGCCGGAGGGGTCGCCGTAGCCGCGGGCATGGTGGCGCTCCAGGCACGAGGGATCCACCTCCAGTTGGACGGCGCTGACTACACCCTCCTGATCGCTGGGAGCGCGGCGGCGAGTGCGCTGTGGGCGGCGATCGGCGTCGGGGTGGGGGCCCTGGTTCGCCACCAAGTGCCGACGGTGGTCGGGATCTGCGCGTGGCTGCTGTTCGTCGAGGGCCTGTTGGCCGGCGACCTCGTCGGTCTCGGCAACGTTTTCAAATTCCTGCCCGGCTCGGCCGCCGAGGCGATCAGCGGGCAGGAGCCAAGGACGCTCCTCGCACCGGCGGTCGGTCTCGCCCTGCTCGCCGCCTATGCGGCGGCCGCCGCGCTCGCCGGCGCGTTCGCAACCTCCCGCCGAGACGTCGCCTAAGACCATGTCCTCCCCCTCCATCCAGGGAGCGTCGGTTGAAAACGCAGCGACCGCCGACGCGAACGATGCTTCCGGCGTGAACGGGCCGCCGAGCGTCGCGGTCATGGTCATCATCCAGAACAGGTACACATTCGACCCCCCGCTCGTAACGGGAAGGCAGATCAGGGAGAAGGCCGGCGTCCCGCCTGGGTTTGCTCTTTACCGCCGCGTCCGGGGCGGGAACGAACCCATCGCAGACGACGCGCAACTCGAGCTCCACCGCGGCGACCACTTCTTCGCCCGGCCGGCCCAGAGCGCCCCATGATCCCCCGCCCTCGGACGTTCGCAGTCCTGCTCGGAGCGGCCGCTGCCGCCGGTGTCCTCGTGGTCGTGCGGCACGCTCGAGGTGCCATGGGCCGCAGGGTGTCAGGAGGGATCCTCGTCGGGAACGCCAGGCTCTACGACGCGGTGGGCCACCGGCTCCTGCTCGGCTCGCTCTACGAGCGCATCGCGGCCGACATCGCGGCGATCGCTCCGGACGGGGCGCGGGTGCTCGAGGTTGGGTGCGGCCCCGGCCGCCTCTCGATCCTGCTTGCCCGTCGGTACGGCCTCGATGTGACCGGCGTGGATCTCGATCCGGCCATGATCGATCGTGCCCGGGCAAACGCCGCCCGTTCTTCGGAGGAACAGGAGCCCGAGCCGTCCTTCCTCGTCGGCGACGTGGCGAGGCTGCCGTTCCCCGACCGATCGTTCGATCTCGTCCTCAGCACGCTCTCGATGCATCACTGGACCGACCCGACCGCCGGACTGACCGACATCGGCCGCGTGCTGCGACCCGACGGTCGCGCGCTCGTCTGGGACTTCCGGGCCGGGCCCGTGCCGCTGCACGGGCATATGGCCGATCCGCCCGAGCGTGTGCGGGGCTCCTCGCTTCGGGTCGTGAGCGCCACGCCATGGCGGTGGCCCTGGAGGCTCAAGCTCACGAAGCGGCTCGAGCTGGCTCGTGCCGATGCTCTGGCCAACCGGCTAGGGACGTAGTCAAGCCGCCGGCCCTTCACGACAACGATCAGTCGAAGACGCATCGTCGAGGATCTGCTCGAGCTTGCCCAAGCGTAGGAAGGTGCCTTTCACCGAGCGGATTCACAGAGTTCATGGGTTGGGACGGAATCTGGCGTTCCCGTCTGGTCTCGCCGCGTTGCGAGTCACTTGAGCATCTCTGTCTGTCCGCCAAGCGGATGCGTTGGCTCCCCGCGCACGGGAGTACTGACTGCGACTACGATCCTCTTCCCTTGGGTGAGCACTCGCGTCAGGAAGTGGCCCGGAGGGCCGGGGTCGATCCCGACTACATCGATCGGTTGACGGAGCTCGGGATCTTGAGACCTGGCCCGGGAGGCGCATTCTCCCACGGCGACGCGCGCAGGGCGCGTTGGGTGCACAGCCTGGAGGAGGCCGGCGTGCCGCTCGACGAGATGGCCGCGGCCGTCCGAGAGGGAGCGCTTTCCTTCTCCTTCCTGGATGCGGCCGCGTTCGATCGGTTCACGGAGGTCAGCAGCACGACCTTCAAAGAACTGAGCGCACGGACGGGCATCCCGCTGGACCATCTCAAGGTGATCCGGGAGGCCGTCGGCTTCGCCGAGCCGCGGCTCGAGGACCACGTGCGCGAGTACGAACTGGCGGTCGTGCCGGCCATCGAGCTCCAGCTCTCGAAGGGGTTCCGGCCCGTGGTCATCGAGCGGTGGCTCCGGGTATGCGCGGACAGCCTGCACCGGATCGCCGAAACGGAGACGGACCTGTGGCACACCGAGGTCGAGTTGCCTTTCCTCGAGGGGGGCATGACGGAGAGCGAAATGTTGGAGGCCCAGGCGGATCTCGGGTCAGAAATGGCCCCCCTAATGGAGCAGGCCCTCCTGGCCATCTGGCACGGGCAGCAGGAACACGCCTGGAGCAAGAACCACGTCGAGAACGTGGAGACCGCGCTGGAGAAGGCCGACCTGTTCAGTCGGCTGCACCGTCCCCCGGCCATGAGCTTCCTCGACATCACCGGGTACACACGGCTGACCGAGGAGCGAGGAGACGAGGCTGCGGCAGACCTCGCGGGGGAACTGGCAATCCTGGTCCGGCGGTGCTCTCAGGAACATGGGGGGCAGCCGGTGAAGTGGCTCGGCGACGGCGTGATGTTCTTCTTCCCGGACCCGGGCCAGGGTGCGGTCTCCGCCCTCGAGATGGTGGCTGGAGTGGCGAGCCAATCCCTCCCGCCCGCCCGGGTCGGGATCCACGCCGGGCCGGTCGTCTTCCAGGAAGGGGACTACTTCGGCCGGACCGTGAACATCGCGGCGCGGATCGCCGACTACGCCAGGCCCGGCGAGGTGGTAGTGAGCCAAGAGGTCGTGGAGGCAGCCGAGGGAACGGATGTGACGTTCACGGAGATCGGGCCCGTCGAGTTGAAGCGCGTGTCGGGCACCCTCCGCCCCCACACGGCCCGCCGGCGCGACTGAAACCTCGACGGTGGGTCGCCGCCAACTTCCTCACCTGGATGGCCCCCTCGATACCCTGGGGCCAGGACTCGGTGCCGACGAAAGTCAACGCTCGCGGCTTGGGTTGCTTGGAAACGCATCGCAAACATCCAGGACATCACCAGGCATGTGATGCCTTCCCCCGCCAACGCAGGGGAGGTGGGCATGAGCCTAAGGGTGGTCACCATGGGCGAGCTCAGGTTGGAGGTCCTGCTCGAGCCGGAGAAGACGGGTCGGTCGGTGGCAGAGGTGTGCCGGCGGCGCGGGGTCTCCAGGGAGACCTTCTACGAATACCGGCGCCGGTACGCGAAGGAAGGGCCGCCGGCCTCGAACCTCGGTCCCGACAGCCCACAACGTCCCCGGCCCAGATCGACGTCGATCTGGAGGTGGAGATCTGCCGCATGCGGAAGGATCATCCACGTTGGGGAGCGCGGCGGATCCGAGCCGAGCTTCGACGCTCCGGTGTCGATCCGCCAGCCATCTCCACCATCCACCAAGTGCTTCCGCCGCAACCACCTCGTGACCGACCAGCCCAGCAAGCGCCCCAAGGCCACGAAGCGCTTCGAGCGGGAGGTTCCCAACGACCTGTGGCAGATCGATGCCACCAAAGTCCACCTGGAGGATGGGACCGAGGTCTGGGTGGTCGACGCCCTGGACGACCACGCCCGGTTCCTCCTGGCCGCAAGGGCGGTCATGAGCCCGACCACCGAGGCCGCCTGGGCATGCTTCGCGGAGGCCGCCACCCCCACGGCATCCCCCGCCAGCTCCTCTGGGACAACGGGCTGTGCTTCACCGGGCGTCTGCATGGCCGGGTGGTGGACTTCGAGAGACGGATCCGGTCCTCACGGCCGACCTCGAGATGCCCAAGGTCCCGAAGGTCATCATCCAGACCTTTCCGAGGATCAGATCCGGGGGCTCCTCAAGCAACCGGACACAAGGACGTGGGTGGGCATCCGAGATCGGGCGATCCTGCTCACCTTCCTCGACACCTTGGTCCGGGTGTCGGAGCTCGTTGGGGTCAACGCCGAGGACGTGGATCTCAAGGCCCGGACGATGCAGGTGATGGGGAAGGGCGCGAAGGAGCGGGAGCTGCCCCTGGGTAAGAGGGTCACACAGGCCTTGCGCCGCTATCACCGGACCTTGGAGGACCTTGAGTCCGGTGATCCGCTCTTTCTCAGCCGCTGCGGCGGCCGGATCAGCAGGAAGTCGGTCCACGAGCTCGTTGCCCGCTACAGGAGGGGGCGAAGATCGAGGGGGTCCGGTGCTCTCCCCACACACTCAGACACACCCGTGCCAAGAGGTTCATCCTGGTGACGCGGTCCTTGGGGAGCAACGACGAGGCGGCCCTTCACAAGCATGGCGAATACCTTGCCGGCGACCTTCAGGACGGGGGAGCCGAACATCCTCCCGGTGGTGATGCCAGGACGACCTGGTTGCGCCTCGAGCAGGGACTGTCAGACGTGAGCAAGTACGCCGTCCAGTGGCGGAGGCACTTGGGTGAGATCCAGCGCGTGGATGAGCAAGGGCGCGTATCGGATCTTCCGGCCGCTGTAGGTGCCGATGAAGCGCCGGAGCTGCTCCTCCTTGGTCCGTCCTCGCCAGGCAGGCTGCTTCTGGAAGGTGCGGAGCGATCCAAGCTCACCCCGAGCGTCGACGAACCGTTCCACCGCGGCGGCACCGAGGGAGCGGATCAGCTCGTCCTCCAGGTCCGCGACGCACACGTAGAAACCGAGTCGTTGCATTCCGGCGCGAGTGAGGTTGGAGCCGAGGCCGGCCCGCTCGAGACCGCGCCGGAAGGCGCCCTCCTCGGCGGCGTCACAGAGGCCCGCCAGCCTGACGTCTAACCCCCGAGGGCCGAACCGATCCAGGAAGCTCCCGATGTTCGTCGCACCCCGAATTGGCACAATGGAAATGCCCTCAGCGTCAAGATTCCGACCACGGCGCCCAGCCAGCGCCTCGAGCGCGAGCTGGTCGCTGATCCCTTCAACGAATACAACCGTACGTGCGGAGAAGGCCCCAGCCGTCTGTAGGCGATTGAGGTCCGCGTAGACCCATGTCCCCTCGTCTTGAGGCATCTCCATATCCGACAGGGTATCGAGTCCACTTGGTCGGACCACGGGACTCCGTCCATTACGACCGATCGTGGATGAGGATTGTCGACGGCGACCCGACGCCCCCTGTTCCTACGCTGTAGCCTTCGCCTCCGCGAACATCGGAGTACATCCGGCAGTGGGCGGGCGATCGTGAACTGATACTCTCACGGTCCCCGTGTCGGACGTCGGTGCCATGATGACCAGCGCAACGGTGTTGGACGAAGGCGCCCACCGCAACGAGGACAGATGTGACGATGCCAACGAACACCTCCAATGTTGCCCGGGTCAATGGGATCGAGCTCGGCTACCAGGTCGTCGGTGAGGGCGAGCCGCTGATCCTCCTGCACGGCGGCTTCGGGTCGGTCGAGATGTTCGGCCCCAACGTGGAGCTCCTCGCCGCCGGGCGTCAGGTCATTGGGGTGGACCTGCAGTCGCATGGCCGGTCGCCGGCCGCCGATCGGCCGATGCGGTTCGAGACGATGGCCGACGACATCGCTGCCCTGATCCGTAGCCTCGGTTTGGAGCGCGCCGCGATCATGGGCTTCTCACTCGGTGGGGCCGTTGGGTTGCGAGCGGCGATCCAGCATCCCGATGTCGTCGAGCGCCTCGTCCTGGTGTCGACCGTGTTCAAGCGATCCGGGTGGTATCCGGAGATGACCGCCGGCATGGACGCGATGGGCCCGGAGACCGCCGGGGCCCTGATGCAGAGCCCGATGTACCAGGCTTACCAGCGGATCGCGCCGCGAGTGGAGGACTGGCCGGTCCTCGTGCGGCAAGTCACCGAGGTCGTGAAGGTCGACTACGACTGGTCGACCGAGGTCCCCGGCCTGTCGATGCCCGTCATGCTGGTGATCGGGGACGCGGACGGCGTGCCGCCGTCCCATGCGGTCGAGTTCTTCGGCCTGCTCGGCGGCGGCCACCGGGACGCCGGCTGGGACCGCTCCGGGATGACCCCCCACCGCCTGGCGATCCTGCCGGGCGTGACCCACTACGACATCAACGTCGTGCCGGCGCTCTCCGCCGCGGTCATTCCCTTCCTCGACGGTTCGTAGGGTATCGTGTCCTCGGCCTCGGCCCGTTTACTCCAGCACGCGCTTGAGGTTCGCCAAGAAGCCCACGTTGCGTTTGCGCATCATCCCCCCCATGAACGGTGCCATCAATCGCATGAGCCCCACTGGCTCCATCTCGATCCGGCGCGTGACGCGGGATCCCTCGCCATCCGGCGCGACGGTGAGGATAGTGGTCGGTTCCATCTTGCCCATGCGTGCTTGGAGTACGGCCCCGGCTCGGCGGCTCGTACTCCAAGACGGTGACCGTCCCCTCAGACTGACCCATGAACGGCTTGATCTTGATCGCGAACGTGGAGCCTTGACCCACGGATGCGCCCTCGGTCAGCTGCGCCTCCAAAACGTCGGTGTGCCAGCGCGGATCGTTCCGCACATCCGATACGAACGAGAACACATCCGCGGCCGGCCGTGCGATCGATTCGGTGCCTTCGGTGGTGATCATGGCCTCCTCCCCCTTTCCAGGGAGCTGCTAACGAACACTAGCGCGGGTGAATCCGGCTTCATGGACCGGCATGGACGTGACGGGCACGCCCGGCTCGGCGTACTTGGCCAGGATCTCCAACAGCGTGTCGGACGGCATGCCGTAATACTGTTCGCTCTCCGTCGCCTCGAGGAACTCGAATGCGCCGGTCAGATGCTCGGCGATGACTTGCATGTGGAACTCCATCGAGGCTGCATCCGGGTGCACCTGTACGACGCTGGCCTTGTTGCCCTTCTCATCGAAGTAGACGTTGAACGCGATCAGGCGCGGCTCGTTCGTCTCGATGATATCGACGTGCTCCTCCAGGAACTTCTTGGTCTCTTCGAGCTTGCCGCTCTTGATCGTCCACGTGCCGATGTAGATGAACGGCCCTGACATGGTCTTCTCCTTTCTCATTCTCACGGTTGCCTTTCCGTTTGGACCGGCTTGGCGCTTGTCCTCACCTCCTCGGCCGCCGGTCTGTCGGTCAAACTCTGCGCCGCGCCGCTAACGAACCGCTAAAGGCGCCGCTTCGAGCCGCGACGAGCCGCGTGCTACGGTCGATCCAGGCGGCGGGGAGGCTTGGATGGAGTTCCGGATCTTGGGGCCGATGGAGGTCCTCGACGGGACTCGACGCGTCGACCTGCCTGCGGGACGTGGCCGTGTGCTCCTCGCTCTGCTCGTCCTTCACGCCAGCGAGGCCGTCACGGCGGAGCGGCTCATCGACGAGCTCTGGGGAGAGCACCCTCCGGCGACCGCCGGCACGGTCGTCCAAGGGCTCGTGTCGAGGCTGCGAAAAGAGCTCGAGCCTGGCCGGGGAAAGGGCGAGCCGCCCGCGCTCCTGCAGACCGTTGGGAGCGGCTATCGCCTGGCGATCGAGGCGGAAGAGGTCGATGCGGATCGTCTCAAGCGGCTGCTCGACGAGGCGCGCGGTGCGGCGCTCGAAGTTCGATCGGCCATGCTTGCCGACGGGCTTGGTCTCTGGCACGGACCGGCGCTCGCCGACTTCACGTACGAGCCTTCGCGCAGCGAGCGATCAACGCGCTGGAAGAGCTTCGGCTGGTGGCGATCGAGGAACGCATCGAGACCGGCCTCGCGCTGGGGCGAGGGGGCGACCTCGTCGCCGAGCTCGAGCAGCTCATCGGAGCGCATCCTTTCCGAGAACGCTTGCGCGGCCTGCTGATGGTCGCGCTCTACCGCACGGGACGACAGGCGGAGGCGCTCCAGGCGTACCGCGATGCGCGCGCGGTGCTGGTCGAGGAGCTAGGGATCGAGCCGGGACCGGCGCTACGGGAGCTCGAGAAGGCTATCCTCCGGCAAGATCCGTCGCTCGAGCTGAAGCTCGCCGCTGGAAGGGAGGTCTCGGCCGAGCCGGCCGCGCGCCGCTGGCTTCCCCGGGAACGACGGATGGTCACGGTCGTCGCCGTCGACCTCTCCCCATCGCCTGAGCCAGGAGCCGATGCCGAAGCGGTCGGTCGCCTCGGCGCGCGCGCGACCGACGTCGCGACCGAGGTGCTCCGTCGGCACGGCGCGCGCGTGGAGCACATCGTCGGCGACATGCTGATGGCATTCTTCGGGTTCCCGCTCGCGCACGAGGACGACGCGGTGCGCGCCGTCCGTGCGGCGGTCGAGCTGCGCGCGGCCGTCGAAGCGCTGAACGCGGACGTGCCGACCGTCGAGGGCGTCCGCTACTCGTCGCGGACGGGCATCGAAACTGGCGATATCGTCGTCGGCGGCCCCGGCGCTTCACTGCGCGACGTCGTGTCTGGCCAAGTCGTGACCGCGGCAGGTCGGCTTCAGCAGGCCGGTGCAGACGGCGACGTTATCGTCGGTGCGGCAACGGCTGATCCGCGGCGCCGTCGTGCTGAAACCGGCCGAGGACATCGCAGTGGAAGGCGGCGGCGTGACGGCGAGGACGACGGAACACAAGTCGCCGGTGAGATCGCCGCAGCCATCGGGCTGACGCCGGAGCCCGGGAACGTGAACACATTGTTCGCCGCCGTCCGACGTCTCTTCCAGACGCTCGCGGCCGATCGCCCACTCGTCGTCGTGCTCGAGGATCTGCACTGGGCCGAGCCCACGTTCCTCGACCTCGTCGACGACCTGGCGCGCGCCGGGAGCGGTGGTGTTTTCGTCCTGTGTCTCGCCCGTCCCGACCTGATCGAACGACGGCCGGGGTGGGAAACGGCGGACACACTCTTCCTCGAGCCGCTTCCCGCGCGAGAGATCGAGGACCTGATCGTGGATCGCGCGGGAGCGGTTCCGCCCGAAACGCTCCAGCGTATCGTCGCCACCGCGCGGGGCAATCCCCCGTTCGCCGAGCAATTGCTCGCGGCGTTCGACGATGGAACCGTCGACGCGATTCCGGCCTCGCTACAGGGCCTGCTCACGATGCGATTGGACCGGCTCGGCCCGGGTGAGCGCGACCTGCTCCGCTGCGCCGCCGTCGTCGGAACCGAGTCCAGCCAGGATGTGCTGTCGGCACTGCTCCCGGACGAAGCGCGCCCGTTCGTTGACCGTCACCTGGAAGCGCTCGGGCGAAAGCAGTTGATCGCCAGCGTCAGTGAGAACGCCTTCCGTTTCGGTCACGTGCTGATCCATCTCGCCGCGTACCAAAGCATGACCCGTGAAGACCGCGCCCGTTTGCACGAGCGGTTCGCAGACTGGCTGGAGACGGAGGCATCCGACCAGCCGCCCGAGCTCGACGAGATCGTGGGGTACCACCTCGAGCAAGCCATCGAGCACCGGCGAGCGAGTGGGGTGGCCGATACAGCCGGATCGGTCCTCGCGATTCGAGCCGGCGAGCGCCTGGGAACTGCGGCCGAGCGCGCGGTCGGTCGCAACGACCAGACCGCGGCGGAGAACCTCATGTCGAGAGCCAGATCCCTGCTCCCTTTGGATCACGCGCAGCGACCCGTCCTGACACAGCGCCTCGCGGAAGTCCACTTGGTCCTCGGCCGCTTTTCGGAAGCGCAAGAGATGTTGCGGGACCTGATGGAGGCCGCCGCTGCCGCTGGCGACCCGTTATCCGAACGAGCGGCTCGGCTCGAACACGCGCGGATCCAGTTCATCATCGGTCCCGACCCGGTCCCACTTGCTGCGATCCGGCAGGAGGCCGAGGAAGCTGCGGAGTTCTACGCCGAGGCAGGCGACGAGGCGGGCCGGGGCCGCGCATCTTTCCTGCTCGCCTGTGTGCACATGCGCGCGGGAAGCATGACAGGGGCGGAGGACGCTTTCCAGGAGAGCCTCGCGCTCGCGGATCGATCGGGGCACGTCCGCGAACGGCTGGGGACCCGGTGGAGTTGTCGGCGATGGAGGGGAGGTTCGAGGAGGCTCGAGGATTGAACGAGCGCGCCCGACGCATCTTCGTCGAGGAGATGCGCGCGCGCCGGATGTTGATGTTCGTCGCGCAGCGGCAGGCGACCGTCGAGCTTCTCGCGGGCGACCTGGCGGCCGCCGAGCGGGAACTTTGCACGGGGCTCGAGTTCGCGCGCGAGTCCGGCGAACGTGACCACATCTCGCAGACCGCCGGCCGGCTGGCGTTCGTTCTACGCGCGCAGGGACGTTCGGACGAGGCGGCGAGCTTCGGGCTGCTGAGCGCGCAGACGGCTCCAGTCGATGGCGTCGCGGCGCAAGCCCTGTCGCGCGCGGCGATGGCGGGGTCCGCGTTGGACGCGGGAGAAGATCGAGAAGCCGCGCGACTCGCGCGAGAGGCGGTCGGGCTGGTGCCGGATGAGATGCTCAATCTCCGGGCCGATGTCCTGGTCGAGCTCGCCGAGGTATTTCGCGCTGGCAATCGGGAGCAAGGCGCGAAGGAAGCCATGAGAGCAGCTGCGCGCCTCTACGAGCTCAAGGGGAACATCGTTTCGGCGGAACGGATGCCGCCCCTTTGAACAGGAAACGCGTGGCTGACGACGAAACCTGGTCACAGGGTGGACGATGGAACCGGGTCGACAGCTCATGTTCGAGTACGTCATCAACACCTGATCTGTCGTGGATGGATGGTTCGCTCTAGGCCCGGGCGAGCTGACCGCCATCGACCGGGATCACCGCTCCGGTGATGAAGGCCGACTCGTCGGAGCACAGCCAGGCCACCGTGGCGCCCACCTCCTCGGGCAGGCCGATCCGATGCATCGGGTTTGCCTCAGCGATGGGCTCGCGCTGCTCGTCAGGGAGCGCACTGATCCGATCGTTGATGATCGATCCCGGTGCCACGGCGTTGATGCGGATGCCGCGCTCAGCGTAGTCGAGCGCCCCACTCTCGGTGAGCCCCACCACCGCGTGCTTGGCGGCGACGTAGGCGCCCAGACCTTGCCAGCCCCGGAGCCCCACCGTAGAGGTCATGTTGACGATCGATCCCCCACCGGACTCGAGCATCGCGGGGATCTGGTACTTCATGCTCAGGAAGACGCCCCGCAGATTGACCGCGACCACTCGGTCGAACTCCTCGACGGCAATGTCAGCGATCGGGACGGGGATGTAGCCACCACCGGCGTTGTTGAACGCCGCATCCAGGCGGCCGTATGCGGCCAAGGTTCGCTCAACCAGGTGCTCGACCGATGACGCGTCGACGACGTCGGTAGGGACGACGAGCGCCTGTCCGCCTGCTGCATCGATCTCCTTGGCGACGGCAGCCAAGGCCTGCTCGTCGCGGGCGGCGAGCACGACGGTGGCGCCCGCATCGGCGAAGATCCTGGCGGTGGACGCACCGATCCCGCGGCTGGCCCCGGTGATGATCGCGACCTTCTCGCCGAGCAGCCCCCTTCGCCAACTGGCTGGCTGAAGCCCAGTTCTTGCGGAGTTCATTTGGATCCCTCCTTCCTGCGTGGGCATAGACCGACACGAGCACGACCGAACTCACGGGTCATGTGACGTCACGCCGCTGAAGGATCATGGCCGAGATGCCGCCGATCACGATCACGTAAACGGTGATGGTCAACAGCGCCTGCCAGGCATCGACGAATGGACCGGAGAAGGCCCCAGGGCCTTCAACCTCGGCAAGCCCGTGGCGCAGGGGGGCGATCAGTGAATAGCCATTCGTACGCAAGAATGCCTGGGCCACATCCTGAAGCACCCGGATGCTGGATCCGAATCCGGTGATGAGACCCTCGACGACCAGGCCGTAAACGATTCCCAGGCCGATCGCCAGCGCCGTCCCACGTGAGAGGATGGCGAGGAGGCCACCGAAGAGCCCCCACAGGGTAAGGATCAGCCATCCGGCGCCAAGAGCTCGCACGATGTCCCAGACAGGTGGCCGGGTAATGACCGCACCTTCTCGTACGGCCACGACGTAGCTGGCGATCGCTCCGACCACGAAGATCGAGCCGACGAACAGGGCCAGCACGACGCCGATGGCCGCTGCCTTCGCGAGGAACAGGCGCAGGCGGCTCGGCTGTTGCATCAACGAAGTCTTCAGGGTCCCCCAGCCGTATTCGCTGCCGAACACAAGCGCGCCCAGGATGAGGGCAAGCGTGCCGAAGTAGAACGGAAATCCTCCGATCACGCTCGATGCCACGCTCTCGGGCAACAGCGCCCTCAGGTCCGCAGCGGATCGCCCGGCTACCGGCCCGCTCAGATAGGAGGAGTACGGCAACACATAGGTGAAGAGCAGACTCTGAAAGAGCGCCACCGCCAGCAGGATCCAGGTCGCGGCGCGTTTTCGCAGCAGCAGCAGTTCGGCACGGAAGCTATTCATTCTTGTCGGCTCCTTCCTCGCGGACCAACCCGAGGAAGACCTCCTCGAGCGTGGCGTGCACCGGGGTGAGCTCGCTGACCTCCAGTCCGTGGTCGACGAGCTGGCGATTGATCTCCCCCGCCCGGCGAAGGTCCGCCCTGAGCATCAGAACCCCGTCGGCGACGCGCATCCCGTCCACGCCCTGAAGCGTTGTGACCAGCTCTCGCGCCCGATCCACCGGCAAGGCCCGAACCCGAAGCTCCGGCCCTCCCACCAGTTCGTCGAGCGTCCCCTCCGCCACCAGCCTGCCGCGGCGGATGACACCGATCCGGTCGCAGATCTGCTCGATCTCCGTCATGAGGTGGCTCGACAGGAGGACGGTGCGATGCTCGTCGGTGAGGCTCCGCAAGAGCGCCCGCATCTCGGCGATGCCCTCCGGGTCGAGCCCGTTGGTCGGCTCGTCGAGGATCAACACCTCGGGGTCCTTGAGGAGGGCAGCGGCGAGCCCGAGACGCTGCTTCATCCCAGTGGAGTAGGTCGAGAAATCGTCGTCTGCCCGTGGGGACAGCCCGACCTGGCCCAGAGCGTGATCGATCCGCTCGAAAGGGACGCCCGAATGACGGGCCATCACCCGCAGGTTTTCCCGTCCTGAAAGGAACGGGTAGAAGGCGGCCCCCTCGATCATCGCTCCGACACGCGTCTTTCCGGCACCGTTCGGCCCGACGAAGCCGTACACCTCCCCCCTCCGGACCCGAAGCGTCAGGTTGTCCACGGCAAGGATCTGTCCGCCGTAGCGTTTCGTGAGAGCGTCCGTGTCGATCACCCAGTCAGCCGTCACCAGTCCTCCTCGTTTCCTTCCGACCGATCGAGTCGGGATGTCGCGCTTCCTTCTCTGATGTTCGGTCGGAGAGGGCGGCGCGTCGTCGGACGGTGGAATGCTTTGCGACATGCGCCCGAGAGATGGCTCCGTGCGAAGCCGCCCTACTCCCTGCGGAGCAGGAACAGGCCCCAGGCTGCTCCCCGTGCGGTAGGTGGGAGCCCACCTTGCACCCGATGACTCACCGGGAACGGTGGTCTACCGTAGCAATGTGACCTCGACGGACGACATGAGGCGGGGCTCGAACCGATGGCTACTCGCACGGAGCGGGTGGCGCCTCGACTTCGCCGTCACCCTCGCGGTGGCCGTCGTGCAGATCCTCGGCACCTATGGCGCTGCCCATGGCCAGCCCGAACGCAAGCCACTCGATGACCTAGCCTACATCCTCCTGGCTGCCGGCCCGATCGCTCTGATTCTCAGGCGCCGGTTCCCGGTCGCCGTATATGCCTTCGTGTTCTCCGTCACCCTGGCGTACTCGGTGATCGGGTACCCGAGAGGTCCCATCTTCCTTTCGTTGCTCGTCGCGTTCTTCACCGTGGTGATCAGCGGTCATCGGCTGGCGGCGATCGTGGGGCTGGCCGCCGGCTACTTCGGATTCCTGTGGCTTGCTTACCTCCTCGACCGGGAGCCGGCGCCCGGTCTGGGAGCGATCCTGGGGCTGGCGGCATGGCTGTTGGTGATCCTGTCCGCCGCCGAGTTCATTCGGGTCCGCAGGGAGCGCGCCCTCGAGGCCGCCCGGATACAAGAGGAGGAGGCACGCCGCAGGGCGAGCGAGGAGCGTCTCCGGATCGCCCGCGAGCTCCACGACGCGTTGGGCCACCACATCTCACTGATCAACGTGCAGGCGGGCGTGGCACTTCACGTCAACGAGGAACTCCCCGAGCAGGCACGCTCGGCTCTCGACGCCATCCGGCAGGCCAGCAAGGAGGCACTAACTGAGCTCCGCTCGGTGCTCGACATCCTGCGCGAAGGCGACGAGCAGGCCCCGCGATCCCCCACCCCCACCCTTGCCCGCGTGGATAACCTTGTTTTCCAGGCGGCTGCCGCGGGCCTGACGGTCCGAACGGAGACCGTGGGCGAAGTTCGTCCGTTGCCATTCAGTGTCGACGTGGCAGCGTTTCGGATCGTGCAGGAGGCGCTGACGAACGTCGCCCGCCACGCCGGGCCGGCGACAGCCACTGTCCAGATCGCGTACGGAGACCGCGACCTGACCGTCCAGGTCGATGACGATGGCCGCGGTCCCCCACAACAAGCAAAGTCAGGAAGCGGCAAGGGGATCCTCGGCATGCGCGAGCGTGTAGCTGCCCTCAGTGGCGAGCTCGACGCGGGGCCGCGGCCGGGAGGCGGCTTCCGGGTTCGAGCCCGGCTTCCCCTGGACGGGGTGGGATGATCCGGGTCCTTCTGGCCGACGACCAGGCTCTGGTTCGCGCGGGGTTCCGTGCCCTGCTCGATGCCCAGGAGGACATCGAGGTGATCGGGGAGGCGAATGACGGCGAGGAGGCCATTCGACTGGCCTCGCAGCTCGTCCCGGATGTGGTGCTCATGGACATCCGCATGCCCGGCACCGATGGCCTGGAAGCCACGAGGAGGATCGTCCACGACGAGCGCCTCGACCGTGTCCGCATCGTCATCCTCACCACGTTCGACGTCGACGAGTACGTCTTCGAGGCGCTGCGTGTCGGTGCGAGTGGGTTCCTGGTCAAGGACACCGACCCTAGCGAGCTCGTCCAGGGCGTGCGGGCCGTCGCCCGGGGCGATGCCCTATTGTCCCCTGGCGTGACGCGTCGGCTGATCTCGGCGTTCGCCGACCGCGGCGGGAAACCGGCCCTACCCGAGGGCTCGGATACGGGCCGGGTCCTGGCCACCGTCATGTTCAGCGACATCGTCTCGTCGACGGAGCGCGCGGTGGAGATCGGGGACCGGCGATGGCGAGACTTGTTGGATCGGCACGACGCGCTCATCCGCCAGGAGCTTGCCCGGCACGGAGGACGCGAAGTCAAGACGACGGGTGACGGGTTCCTCGCCCTGTTCGATGGGCCCGCAAGGGCGATCCGCTGCGCTGTGGCCATTCGGCACGAGCTCCGGGCCCAGGGAGTCGAGGTCCGTATCGGATTGCACTCCGGCGAGATCGAGTTGCGAGGAGACGACGTGGGCGGGATCGCCGTTCACCTCGGCGCCCGGGTCGCCGCGGCGGCTTCCCCGGGTGAAGTGGTGGTGTCCAGCACGGTCAGGGACCTGGTGGCCGGTTCCCGGATCGGCTTCGTCGATCGGGGTGAGCACGACCTGAAGGGAGTGCCGGACCGATGGCACCTCTACGCCGTCACCGATCTCCTCCCCCCGTGACCCGCCAGGGAACCGACGGACGCCGAAGGCCTACGCTTCATCCATGATCAGGGTCCTGCTGGCCGACGATCAGGCCCTGGTTCGGGCGGGCTTCAAGTCTCTCCTCGACGCCCAGGAAGACATCGAGGTGGTGGGCGAGGCCGCCGGTGGCGAGGAAGCCGTTCGCCTTGCCACCGAAGTCATGCCGACTGTCGTGCTCATGGACATCCGGATGCCCGGGATGGACGGCCTGGAGGCGACCCGACGGATCGCCTCGGACCCTCGCCTCGCCGGCGTCCGAGTCGTGATCCTGACGACGTTCGGACTGGACGAGTACGTCTTCGAAGCGATCCGTTCCGGCGCGAGCGGATTTCTGGTCAAGGACACCGAGCCCGCTGAGCTCCTCCAGGCCGTGAGGGTGGTAGCGGGGGGGGAGGCCTTGCTCTCGCCCAGCATCACTCGGCGCCTGATCGAGGAGTTCGCGGCCCACGCGAAAGAGCCTCAGGCGACCGAGGGCCTCGAGCAGCTGACCGCTCGGGAGCGAGAGGTGATGGCGCTCGTCGCCGCCGGACTGTCGAACGACGAGATCGCCCAGCGGCTCTTCGTGAGCCCGGCTACGGCCAAGACGCACGTGAGCCGGGCCATGGTCAAGCTGGGGGCCCGTGACCGCGCCCAGCTCGTGGTCATCGCCTACGAGTCGGGGTTGGTCCGGCCGGGCTGGCGCGACTGACTCTTGACCGGAATCGGAGGCTGATTCTCTGTCCGACTTCCCGCACGCCGATCTTCTCGAGTCACGCTGCCCCTTTGATCAGCAACGAACCCATCGAGCGAGGTGGTCATCCCGGCGATCACCTTGGGCATCGAATCCTCCTATCTCCGGTCAGCGCCCGGCCCGGTCGGTGAAAAGCCGCTGTTCGCGCATGCCACGGATCCTGCTCGTGTATACGTTCGGCTCGGGCGCGGTAGGGTAGCAACCCTGTTCCCGACTCGAGGAGGAGGACGGCATGCCATCGCGACCCACGCACTTCGAGATTCCGGTCGATGACCCGGATCGGGCGGAGAAGTTCTACACAACCGTGTTCGGGTGGACCTTCGACAGATATCCGGGGGCGCCCCAGTACTACGGCATGGCCACCACCGGGGACAGCCAGTCGGGCATCAACGGAGCGCTCTTCCAGCGCGGAGAGAGTTCCGGTACGACGCTCACCATGACAGTCGACTCGATCGACGACGCCGCGGCGAGCGTGGTGGCGGCGGGCGGGAAGATCATCCAGGAGAAGGCTGCCGTCCCGAAGATGGGCTGGTTCGCGACTTGTGAAGACACCGAGGGCAACAGGATCGGGCTCTGGACGGACGATCCGAACGCGGAGTAGCCCGCGCACGGTCATGGCAAGAGATGGCAGCACCTGAGGGGGCTGGGTTGAGCCTTGGACCGACAGATGGGCTCGAGGGTGCCGGCCACGCCAGGAAGAGACACATCGAGCCGATCCGCCAGATGGTGAGGGTTCGAGGTGCACCTCTACGCGCCTTCAAGCTCTTCACCGAGCAGATGGGCACCTGGTGGCCGGTCGACGAATACTCTCGGGCAGTAAGCGAATTCGAGGACGAAGACGTCCAGGTCGAGCGGCTCGAGTTCCAGGCCCGCATGGGCGGATCGGTCCTCGAGCACACGTCGGACGGCCGGATCCTTCCGTGGGCTGAGGTCATCGCCTGGCATCCCCCGCACGGCGTCCTGATGGCCTGGCACCCGCACTCGAAGCCTGAACCGCCCACGGAGGTCGAGGTGACGTTCACCGCGCGAGGGAGCGACACGTTGGTCGAGCTCGAGCACCGGGGAT
>WNGA01009961.1_pt1 | contig 22325 bp, 29 predicted proteins | sample 5400061 | NCBI WGS metagenome assembly WNGA01 (sample SAMN13153366, study PRJNA577476) | soil metagenome | isolation source: 100 cm soil or saprolite under grassland replicate 2 | place: USA:California | collected 2016-06-15
ATCGTCGATGCCCCCGACGCCGTCGATCTGCCCACCACCAGCGGTGGGGGCCGAGTAGCTCTCAACGAGGTTTACTTCCACTACCCAGGCGCGCCAACGGACGCGCTCTCGGGCGTCACCCTCAACGCCGACCCCGGCCAGCTCGTCGCACTGGTCGGACCCAGTGGGGCCGGCAAGACCACCATCAGCTACCTGATCCCACGGCTGTACGACGTCACCGGCGGTTCGGTCCAGATCGACGGCGTCGACGTACGGCACGCCCGCCAGGCATCGCTGGCCGGCGCTATCGGCTTCGTAACCCAGGAAAGCTACCTCTTCCACGACAGCATCCTGGCCAACATCCGCTACGGCCGGGCCGGCGCTTCGATGGCCGAGGTCGAAGAAGCCGCCCGGGCCGCCTACATCCACGACCGGATCATGGAATTTCCCGACGGCTACGACACGATCGTCGGCGAGCGCGGGTACCGACTATCCGGCGGCGAGAAACAGCGCCTGGCCATCGCGCGGGTCCTACTGCACGACCCACACATCCTGATCCTGGACGAAGCCACCTCGGCGCTCGACACGGCCAGCGAACGGGAGGTCCAGAAGGCCCTCGATACCCTCATGGGGTCACGGACCACCATCGCCATCGCCCATCGCCTGTCCACCATCGTCAACGCCAGCGTCATCAACGTCATCGACGCCGGGCGCGTGGTGGAATCCGGTACCCACCGCTCCCTGCTGCGCCAAGACGGCGTGTACGCGTCGCTGTACCAGGAGCAGTTCGAGGGCGGCAAGGTCCAATGGCGGTGCCCCGACGGCGACGTCATGGCCGACGGCACCATCCGGCATCGGCAAACACAGTCGGCGTAGCCATTGCTTGCACCGGTCACGATGGCCTGGTTCAGGGAGTCGCCTTCGGACCTATCGGTGCGCAGAACCTCCAGATCGGCGCGCCGTGGCTGATGGACGCAAGGCAGCCACAGATGGCCCATAACGGCGGGTCGGCGCGCGTGAGTCAGAAGCAGGGCTAGTCACGGAAAGTGACGTTGAGCCTGCGCGGCCAGGTGGCCGGATCGCCGACGATGCGTTGCGGGTCGATGCCGAGTTCGTCGCAGCCGGGCAGCGCGGAACAGGCGGTTCTGTGCCTCTCCTACGCTGGTCTTCTCCTGCACAGGTCGCATTGCCTCCGGTGCTCCGGGCGGCTCGCAGATTCGTGCCCTCGGCAGGGCGCCGCGACAAGGAACGGACCAGATCCGCCGGTCAGCAGGTGATTGTGGCCGCATCCCTGTAGTGCAACCGAACGGCATGGGCCACATGCGAAGATGACCTTGTCCCTGGCCATGTCGTGCCCTTGGAGGCAGAGCCAGCGGGGTGGACGTGGCAGCAGGGCCCCGGTCAGCGAGCCAGCTCGGTCGGGGAACCGGCCCGGCAGTCGCCGACCTCAGCGGGCAGCCGGACGGCGCGCATGGTGCCAGCGAGGCCAGCACCGACAAGCGAGCCCTTGCGCTAGTGGAGCCCAGCAGGCATAGACCGTGGCTACCGCAGCCAGTCCTTGCCATTCTCGTCAGCATGCTTGATCAACGGCAGGGTCGTCACCTGCTCGTGCTGCAGTAGATCCGCTGTCCTGATCTGAATGGATTCGGTCCGGCTCCCTGCGGCAAAGACCACCGTTTCGTGCTGGAGCACCTCCTGATCGATGTAGAGCGGTGCGCCCAGCAGCGTGCCAAGCGGCGGCAGGGCGCCCAGCTCGATGTCTGGAAAGTCCCGTAGCAGCTCCTCTTCGGTGGCAAGCCGAACATGACGATCGCCCACCGCTGTTTGGACGAGATGCATGTCGAGGCGACAGGTTGCCGGGACCGCCATCAGGGCATAGCCGCCCGCGGCACGCATCGCGACCGTCTTGAGAACCTCGCTGGCATCGATGCCGAGCGCCCTCGCCTCGGCGATCGAGGTGTAGGTCTGCTGGTGCGCGATGGGCTCGAATGGGACGCCGTGGGTTTGGAGATGCTCCGTTACCTGCGTCAACGCTCCACCCCCTCATCTCGCCAGGGAACCGAGCATAACGCGGATACGCCCTCGCGACCCATGGCGGTTATCCGCCCGCCCGGGGGCGGCCGGCGGCCGCCTGGCCGCCTGGCCGCTGCCGTTCTTCGGCTGCCTCTACTACGCCGCGCTGCGCACCGCCGAAGCGGTCGCCCTCCGCGTCGCCGACTGCGTCCTCCCGGCCAAAGGCTGGGCCGGATCGACCTAGCCACCTCCGGGCCTCGCGCCAGAACCGAATGGACCGACACCGGCGCCAGCCACGAACACTGCGGCCTCAAACACCGCGCGGACAAAGAAACCCGCAGCATCCCCATCCCCCCGGCTCCTGGTCGCGATGCTGCGCAGCGCCAATACAGATCAGCGCCCAGGAACCCATAGCTTGCCGGACGCCCGGCCGGCAGGTGACTGCGCTGCCCCGGCCGACGGCGGGGCCGGTACCCGGTCTAGGTCGTTCTCCTCCGGCTCGCCTCGCCGGCTCGCGTGGCCCTCCGCGCCCACTTGGCCCAGCCGCAGCTGTCCCAGCACCTGGTCGATCTGCCTGGTGAGCTCGTCCGGCAGATAGGGACGCGCGTGCTCGTGCGCCACGGTGGCCATGTCGATCAGCAACCGGGCGTCTCGCCGCCCCAGTTTGACCTGGGCGGCATTGAGCAGGCTGAACACGACATCCCCGATTACCTGTTCGACGGGAAGCGAGCGTATCCGCTGCACATACTCGCGGACGTCCTCCGCGGACCGCGTCCGGTCGTGATCGGTGCCGCTGCCCGGCCCCGCAGTGTCCACGACAGTGAACCTCCCAAACCGCCCAGCCGCGGGGCGACCAGGCTGAGCGCGCCGCCACCCCAAGCTGCGCCGCCAATTATAGGAATCCCGCACCGGCGGATGCGGGCTGCAAGGTACGCCGGCCAAGCCGCCCACGGCTCCACGTGCGCCCGCCTCCACGCCGTCGCCAGCGTGAATCGCGATGGTATGGATCTGGCAATGCCGGGGCTACAGCAGCCGGAAGATCCGCGCTGCCCTAACCGAGCCCGGGCGGCGGTCAGCGGCTCTGGGCCGACGACGGCACCCCCCGTGCCACCCTCACCGGCCATAGAGCCAGGGTGAACGCAGTGGCGATCGCCCCGGACGGAACCTGGCTGGCCAGCTCCTGGTGGATGGGATCTGACCATGGCGGGATCGAAAGTGCGCTGGAAACGACGGAGAAGTAGGCGTTCGACGCGCCGCGAAGGATTGTTTTCACGCTCTGCCCGCAGCCTGCTTCGTAATGTGTCGGGGCCAGCCAGGGGCGGCGCCCGGTGCAGCGGTTGATCGCATCCTTCTGGAATGCACTGCCGAGCTGCCTTTGCTTGTGGCAATTCGTGCACTTCACTACGAGGTCGCTGGCGCTGCCGGAGCTGCCCGTATCAATTAGCTCGAGCGGGTCGGAGCATGTGGCGGAATCACCGTGCGCCCATTCCTTCCACGGGAAGTCGTCCAGATGCCCGTCGGCGCAGGCCACCATGAAGCGGGCAGGAAACGCTGCTGGAGTGCTCTTACCGTGCCGTGTGTCGTTACGTGTGCAGGCGAAATCTCCCAGGAACGAGCGGAAGTGGCACCTGCCCGGATGCCGGCCAGGTCACCGCCCCCGGCACCGGGCTGGATGGCCGCTACGAGCAACTGCGTCATGCCGCCCTGCACGCACGCGCCGAGGCGTTCCCCCTCGGCCTGGGCGTGCTCACCGGCAAGGGCGTCACCACATGGCAGCGCACCCTCGCCGGCCTCATCCCCGCCGCCACCCCGCCAGCAGCCCCGCCGCGGCGGGCCACCGCGCCGGGACTGCCCGCCGCCGCCACCCGCGAGCTCACCGGCGTCCTGGCAGCGATGACGCTCGCCCCCGCCTGATGATCCGCGAAGCCTCGTGCAGGAAGGCCGCAACCCCGTGATGAACGCTGCCCCGCATGCCTCATCCAAGGTCAGTGCCGCGCATCTGCGCCGCGGCGCCTACCTGTATGTCCGCCAGTCCACGATCAAGCAGGTCCTCAACAACACCGAATCCGCGCTGCGGCAATACGACCTGCGCGGGCGCGCGATCGCGTTCGGCTGGAGCAGTGAGCAGATCATCGTCATCGACATCGACCAGGGCCACTCCGGAGCCTCCGCCGCCGACCGGGAAGGATTCCAGCGACTGGTCGCCGACGTGGGCATGGGCAAGGCCGGGATCGTCCTGGGCCTGGAATGCTCCCGGCTGGCCAGGAACAACGCCGACTGGCACCAGTTGCTGGAGATCTGCGCCCTGAGCGGCGCGCTGATCTGCGACGAAGACGGCCTCTATGACCCCGGCGACTTAACGACCGGATGCTGCTGAAAGGCTTGAAAGGCCAGCTCAGCGAGGCTGAATTGCATTTCCTGCGCTCCCGCATGCGCGGCGGGATCCTGTCCAGGGCCCGCCGCGGCGCGCTGATCACGCCGCTGCCCGTCGGGCTGGCCTACGACGCCGCCGGCCACGCTGGCCCGACCCCGGCACTTCCATCCAGCAGGCCGTGACGCACCTGTTCACCACCTTCGCCGCCACCGGGTCCGCGCACGCAATAGTGAAGACCTTCAACGACGCCGGGCTGCTCTTCCCCCGCCGGCACCGCAAGGGACCCCGCAAAGGCGAGCTGGACTGGGCGCCGCTGGCACACCCGGCCGTGCTCCGCATCCTGCAACCCCCGGTACGCCGGGCAGTGCTACAACGATAAAGGCCAGGCGCTCTACCACCCACCCGGACCAAACCCGCTGGCCCCGCACCACGGACCCCGGGCTCTCCGACCGGCGACCTGCACAAACATCAGACACCCACGAACCGGCCCGCAGGGGTGCAGTATGAACCAAAGGTTTCGCTCTCGGCGCCCGCGGGGGCTGGCAAGAATCCGGACGCCCTCGGCCGTGAACACCACGTCGAAGCAGGCGGTGAACTGGCCTGCACGATCCCTGATCAGGAACTTGACTGAAGTCGCGCGTACGCCGCCGAGGTCCATATCAGGGAGTTGCGGGCTGCCCGGGGTTCCCCTGTGTCGTCCAGGCGCCGTCGGGGTTCGCGGTGATGCCGGCCAGGTGAACGCGGCGGGTGCCGTGCTCGATGACGATCAGGGCGTAGAGGCGCCGCAGGAGCACGGTGTCCACGTGGACGAAATCGGCCGCGAGAATGCCGCGGGCCTGGGCGGTCAGGAACTGCTTCCAGGTCGGGCCAGCGCGGCGGGGTGCAGGATCGATCCCCGCGGCATGCAGGATCTGCCACACCGTGGAGTCGGCGATGCGGTGGCCGAGCTTGGCGAGCTCGCCCTGCACACGCCGATGTCCCCACGTCGGATTGTCCATCGCCATGCGGATCACGAGCTTGCGGATCGCGGCGACCGTGGGCGGTCGTTCGGGACGCCGCTTTCGTGCAGGAGCCCGCCGCGGGGGGAGCGGAACAGCCGCCCGTCGGGCGCGATGCCGCAGGCATGGATGTGTGCACGCAGGAGGCAGACGAGCTGCGGCGGGATGGGCACTGCCCGGATGGCGCCCTCGGGGCGGAGCTTGAGGCCGCGCCGCTCGTGCGGGCTGCTGTTGCCGGTCCAGGCGCGGGCGGAGCGGGGGCAGGAGTTAGCCAGCGTTAGCCGTCCCCAGCCGCGGGCGGGCAGGTCGCAGTCATCACGGCGCAGGGCGACGGCTTCGGCAGGGCGCAGCGCAGCGCAGTACAGGCACCCGAAGAACGCCGTGAGCTCCGGGCGGAGCCTGGTGACCTCGGCCAGGATCGTCTGTACCTGAGCGTGGCTGGCGACCAGCCGCGGGTCCGCTGCGCATGAAGTCTTGGGGCTTTCCACTGGAGGTGGTCGATGGGGTTGGAAGCCAGCAGGCCGAGTTCGACCGCGTAGCCGAGGGCGTTGTAGAAGACCGCCCGTTTGCGGGTGATGGTGGCCGCCGCCGCGCGGGCGCCGTCCAGCCGCAGGGTGAGGGACTCCAGCGCACGGCGGGTCACCTGCGGGTCCTCCAGCCGTGCCAGCGGCAGGCAGTGGCGTTCTGCCCAGTGCAGCGCCGTCGCGGCCGCCGGGCCGGGGCCGGTGCCGTGCGGCACGGAGCTGAACGCCCAGCGGTACAGGGCAGCGCGAAGCACCGTCGCTGGCGGCCTGCCTGTGTCGGGTGTGGTCAGAGCCGGGGTGATAGTGGCGAGCGCGTCAGCGATCCCGGCCCGGCTGTGCGCCGATACCTGCGGCAATTTCATCGCCGCATACGCGACGGCATGCTCATGCCAGCTGGTGGTTGCTGCCTCGCGGGTTACCCAACGCACCGGCTCCCCCGTGCCGGGGTCGAACCCCAGGCCGTGGCGGGCGGCGCGGACTAGCTCGGCCCGGTAACTGTCCGCCAACCCTCTGGTGGTGAACGACCGGGACCGAGCGCGGCCCGCGGCGTGCCAGCGGACCTCGAACGGGCGGCGGTGGCTGCGCCCGTGGCGGATCGCATAGATCCGGACATCGAACGTGTTCACGGTAATCCCCTGATAGAAACCCGGTGCCCAGGCCGGCGGCGTGACGGGCAGCCCGGGCTGGCGCCCTGGCCCCACGCGGGCCGGCGTCACCGGGCAGAGCGCGCCAGCATCGATCTGGCCGAGGCTCTCTCCCGGCTGCGGGCATACGCCCGCAGCAACAACCTGCGCCTCACCGATGCCGCACGGGCCGCCATTGACGGCACCCTCGATCCTGCGGCCTGGGCCCCGCCAGCCTGTCCGGGCCGTTCCTGATCACCCCGCCTGCCCGTCCCGGGCCAGCGGCCGTCAGCGCACCACCTGCCGCCAGTCACGCCAGCTTGACCTGCCAGAGGCCCGGCCGGAGGCGTGGGCACGTCGCCGTACCGCGATGTCGAACTCTGCATAGTCAGGATCCGGAGGCGCAAAGAGCTCTGCGGCTGCCGCATCAGGGGCTTGGCCGCGAGGGACCCAGCGGCGATGGGATTCTGGCTGAAGGGCTGGCCGCGGCGATCGCGAGGTGCTGGTTCAGCTGGGCTATCTGCAGGAGCCGGGACGCACCGGGGCAATGGGTCCAGCAGCAGGCAGATGCGCCAAGGTAACCGGCTCGCGGCAGCGCGGGACCCGCCGCGCCAAACCAGGGGAGCCAAACGCGCCACGGCGGGCTGCAGTCCTGGCTGAGATGCCGCGACCCCAGCCGGGGACCCGCACGGCCCCAGGCAGGCCCGCCGGGCCCCGCGGGCTAGCCTTTCGCCGGCCCCTTCCTGCGCTTCCTGCGCGGATGCTCGATGATCGCATCCGGGCCCGGGAACACCAGGGCCGTGTGACCGTCATCAAAACGCACCAGGTAAGGCGGCTCCCCGCCCGCCCCGCGCACCTCGACGATCTCGCCCGTCCGCTCCGGATAGCCCACGATGTTGGCGTGCACGTGAAGCCGGTCCCCGACGGCTGCCTGCATACGCCCACCTCCTCGTCCGCGTCCGCTCGCGGCATGCCGCATTCCCGCGCTGACATCCGCCGCAGGACACGCCCATGGTGTACCCAGACTGGCACGGGCCAGCATCTGCCGCGACGCTGCTGGCTGGTACCGGTCATTTATGCACCATCTTTCTTGCCGGGACTCGGCGGGAGCCGGGATGACGGCCTGCGCAGGTCACCGGAAACGGCTGCTACCACCTCACACCGGCGTCGGTGATCGCTACGGTCGCAGCTGACCCGCCCTGGCACGACGAAAAGGCTGCCGATCGCCGTCGCAGCTACTAGCGCTCGCGCGGGGAGCTACCAGGACATGGCCGGCATCCTTGAGGCCGAGCTAGGCCGGGTCGAGGATGTCTTCGCCGGGCTGACCGCCGCCGAATGGGCCACTGCGACCCGGCTGGTGCCATTCGATCCGGCCAGGCCGCATTCGACGTTGTTCGAGCTCGCCGGGCATTCCGACATTTCGATCGGGCTCACCAGCATGCTCATCGCCGATCCCAGCCCGGGCAGCCGGAGCGCGACGGGGTCAGTTTCTTCATCTTCCCGCGATCAGAGGTCCGCCGGAATTCTGCGACTACGCCTGCACGATGGTCGAAGGCAAGACGCCTGTGCAGATGCCGGGTGTCCTGCACGAGACGTTCGCCAAGACCGTCCGGGAGGCGCGCGCCGCCCCGCCCGGCATCGTCGGCCCGTTCCGTGTTTCGAGCCTTACCTGCCATGCGCCTTGATGAGTTCGTCTCGAGCCGGATCGTGGAGGCGGTCGTGCATGGCATGGACCTCACCGGCCACTGGGCCGCCCGGCCATCGCCACGCCGGGCGGCATCGCAATGACCGCCAGCCTTCTGGACGAGTTGCTCGCCCGGCGCGCTGTCCCAGGCCGCCCGGCCGACCTCGGTGATGACGCCGCCTGGGTGCGCGCGGCATCCGGGAGGGACGAGCATCCCGATCCGCGGCTCCCGCTGATTGGCTGACCGGCGCGCCACGACAGCGGACAGGCACCACTGTTGGGTGCCGGGGCGTAACTTCCGGCACATCGGACGCTGCTGCCGCAATCAGTCCTCCTGACCCTTGTCCCCGGCTTCCTCAACATCGGGTCCGTATCCGGCACTGTTCAGCATCCGGCGCAGGTCGACAACCGTCTGGGTGTCGATGTCCTTATGCGCAGGGACGTCGAAGAATTCGGTCCCGGAGCCGACGGTAACGGCGACCATGCCATCGCGGTGTTCCACCACCGAGCCGATCGCCGCTAGCAAAGAGACCACGGCATGCCACTCGATGTTGTGGCTCACGGGATGCTGGAAGATCTGGCGCAGTGTGTTGCGGTGATGATTGCTGAGGTGCACAGGCTCTGACATCGAAGGCATCAGGGCTCCTCTCTGCCCCCGCCACGATAACCCGGAGCCTAGCCGTCAACGGTGCAGGACGCTGCCGCACGCCGGGGAAGCCGCCGGGAGGAGGCTGCGCCTGCAAGCCCTGATCGCGATCGGCTGCCCGGCGGTAAGCCTGCCCCTTAGCTCGTCCAGAATGCGGCAGTGGGGCGGCGATCTGCTCGGGTACTTCCCGGAGGCTAGGATCTTTGGAAGCTTGCGTTTCCTTCCAAGATTCTCCGGGCGGCAATTTCCCGGGCGAGCAGCTGACCGGACGTGCAGATGGCCACCGACACGATCGCGGGTGACCGGATCCGGGCGCTTGCCGGTCGCGGCCCGCCTGGGATCGCGGTCTGCGTGGCGGGGCCTGAGGGCGTGCGGGCTGCGGGCGCGGACGGGCTGGCTGATATCGCCGCCAGCGTTCAGGCCTCCCCGCGGATGGTCTGCCCGTGGCTGTCGGTGACGAAGCTGGTGACTGCGACGGCTGCGATGCGGCTGGCCGAGCTGGGGGTGCTGGACCTGGACGCGCCCGTTTTCGAGCACGTCCCAGCCCTGCGGCAGGTGCAACCTGTGGCGCGGGCCGGGCGGATCACCGCTCGCCATCTGCTCTCACACAGCGCCGGGTTCTCCAACCCGATGCCGGTGCGGTGGGTGCACCTGGAGGACCAGCTGGCTCCCGGCCCGGATCTGTTCCTGAACGGCCTGCTCGCCCGACACCGCCGGCTGCGGTTCGAGCCCGGCTCGCGCGCCGCTTACTCGAACCTCGGCCCGCTTGTCCTGGCCGCCGCGATGACCTCGGTGACGGGCAGGCCGTTCGCCGAGCTGGTCCGCGAGGAGATCCTGGGGCCGCTAGGGATGGGGACCACGGCCTTCACCTACACCCCGGAGATGCGGCGGCGCGCCGCGGTCGGCTACCACCCGCGGCTGAGCCCGATGCGGCTGCTGCTGCCGCGCTGGGTCATCGGCAAGCCGGCCGGACGCTGGATCTCGCTGCGGCCCTTCCTGCTCGACGGCCCCGCCTACGGCGGGCTGCTGGGCTCCATGGACGATCTGGCGCGGTTCCTGCGGGCGCATCTGCGGGACGGGGAACTCGACGGGGCCCGGATCCTGAGCCCGGCCGCGACGGCGTCGATGCGGCAGATCACCGTCCGCGGGCGGCGTTACGACCTGGGCCTTGGCTGGTTCCGGCCAGCCAGCCAGCGCGACGCCGACCCGCCGTTCGTGGAGCATCTGGGCGGCGGCGCCGGGTTCTTCAGCCTGATCCGGATCTATCCCTCGCGTGGCGTGGGCGTCGCGGTCATGGGAAATGCGACCAGCTACCATATCGACGCTGTGGCGCGCCTGGCCCTCGCTGATTGACCCCGCCGCGGCTCACGTCACGTTGCCCCGTCAGGTGACCCAGGCTGGCCATGCTGACGCCCTCGGTCGTTTCAGGGGCTGAGGCGAACGCGAGCCGCCATTCGCAGTCGCCCGCGCATATCATGCATGACCGGACGTTGCCGTGGCGATGCTGGCGTTCACGGTTGTGTGTTGGCCAGGATGCTCGCGGGAGCTGTGCCGCGGTGGGCGGCTGGCTCCGGCGGTATGGTGCCGGGCCGTGACGATCGTGCCCGATACCAAGGACTGGACCTGGGTGCTGGGGCGCCCGTCCCCGGACTGCGGCCTGGACGCGCACGGCTTTGCCCGCGACGCGATCGCCGGGATGATCCGCCGCAATGCCTGGCAGTGGCAGGAGGTGCTGGCCGGGCCCGGCGACAAGGCGCGGCGGCCGTCACCGGGTGCCTGGTCGGCGCTGGGTACGCCTGCCATGTCCGTGATGTCCTGCGGCTGTGTGACGAGCGGCTGGTGCTGATGCTGGCGGCCGGCGGGCCGCGCTACCCCAGCTGGGACCAGGACGCCACGGCGGTTGCTGACCGCCATGGCGAGCAGGATCCTGCCCGGGTGGCTGCTGAGCTGGGCGACGCCGCTGGCGTCATCGCGGCGCGGTTCGGCGAAGTGTCCGGGGATCAATGGCAGCAGACCCGGCTTCCGCAGCGACGGGGCACGGTTCACGGTCGAGTCCTTCGCGCGGTACTTCGTCCACGATCTCGCTCATCATCTCCACGACGTCACCGGCGTGCCCGGAACTGCTGGCTCCGCCCCTGCTGTCTGATCCCACCGTCGTCCCATGAGTTCCTCCGCACGTGGGCTGCAGGCGAGAACCAGCCAAGCCCGATGCGCCACCACGAGGCATGAGCGCGCAGTCCGTCAGGCGTGCCCGGATCGCTGGATGCCCGCCGTCCGGATACGGTCGATAGCCTCGCGAGCGACCCCCAGCGCAGATCGTGCACAGTCTCGTCAGGATTCGTGCGGAACTCGGCGCGCTATGACGCGGCCATTGGGCCGGCGGGAATGGTCAGTCTCGTTGCTCGCGTACCTGGCGCTTGATCCGGGCCAGCATCGCCGTTATGCCGCGCAGCCGCAGCGGGCTGACCAGGTGCTGCAACCCGAGCTGGCTGGAGAACTCGGCTGGCGTCTTCAGGATCTCGTCCGCGCCCAGGCCGTCCAGCCCGGCGTGCAGGATGCCTGCGAAGCCGCGGGTGGTCGGTGCCTCCCGCGGCGCGTCAAAGAAGAGGTGAACGATGCCGTCGTGGTCAACCTCGACCGCCAGGAACAGCGGTGACTGGCACTCCGGTACCTGCTCCAGCAGGTCCTGGTGCCCGGCGTACCGGGCGGGCAGCGGCGGCAGCTCCTCGGAGAACTCCAGCAGCAGCTGCAGCCGTTCTTTGTCCGGGACCGCGCCGAAGTCCCCGGCGATCTCCTGCAGCCGGGGATGGAGGGTGCCCGGGCCGGCGGTCACGGGTTCTCTCCCCGGCGGATGGGAGCCCGGACCGAGTTCCCCCACTCGGTCCACGACCCGTCGTAGTTGCGCACCTGCGGATAGCCCAGCAGGTGGTGCAGCACGAACCAGGTGTGGCTGGAGCGCTCGCCGATCCGGCAGTAGACCACCACGTCGGCATCCGGGCGCAGCCCAGCCTCATCCTGATAGATCGCCGCAAGCTCCTGGCGGGTCCGGAACGTGGCGTCATCCGCGGCCGCGCGGGACCAGGGGACGCTCTTAGCGCCGGGGATGTGCCCGCCCCGCAGCGCACCCTCCTGCGGGTAATCCGGCATGTGCAGCAGCTCGCCGGTGTACTCACCGGGCGAGCGAACGTCGATCAGCGGCTGGCCGAGGCGGGCCAGGACCTGGTCCCGGAACGCCCGGATCTTCGTGTCATCGCGGTCGATGACCGGGTAGCCGGTGCGGGGCCGCTGCGGCACGCCGGTCTCCAGCGGCCGGCCCTCGGCGATCCACTTCGTCCGGCCGCCGTCCAGGAGGCGCAGGTCGGGGTGCCCGAACAGCGCGCACACCCACAGCGCGTACGCCGCCCACCAGTTATTCTTGTCACCGTAAAGGACCAGCGTGGCGTCCCGCGTGATCCCCTTCTCCGACATCAGCCGCGCGAGGCCCGCACCGTCCACGTAGTCGCGGGTGACCGGATCGTTGAGCTCGGTGTGCCAGTCCAGCTTCACCGCTCCCGGGATATGGCCGCTCTCATACAACAGCACATCCTCGTCGGACTCGGCAACGACAAGACCAGGATCCCCAAGGTGCCCGGCCAGCCACCCGGTCGTGACGAGCATCTCCGGCCGGGCGTAGTCCTGGAACTTCGCCGCGGAGTCATACGGCAGCGCCACGGCCAACCACCTCCGCTCGCTATCTGCCTCCACGGCCGCACCGCGCCGCGGGATGCTGAAACTACCCTCTCAGCAGGTAAACACCGCGGCTGCGCGCAGCCTTCCCCACATGCTCAGCCGTCGCGAGCAGCAAGCACCGCCGACGGGCCGGTCGCGCTCCCCCTGGCCGGAGAATGCACCCCGCCGGCCCGCACCGGCACCCCGCGGCGGACCGCCCGCGGGTACGCCACAGGCAAGAAGGACTACCTCAGTCGGCTGCGCAAAATCGAGGGCCAGGTTCGCGGGCTGCAGAAGATGATCGACAACGACACCTGGTGCCCCGACGTGGTCACCCAGGTCGCTTCGGTGACGCGGGCTTTGCAGGAAGTGGCTGTCGGCCTGGTCGATGACCACCTCCGGCACTGCGTCGCCAGCGCCGTGCGCACCTCGGACACCGCCGGCGAGCGCGCCCTGGACGAAGTCACCGGCACGATCCGCTAGGTCATCCGCCTGTAACCAGCGCCTGGTGCCCAGCATGGAGGCGGGCAGGGTGCCGCCGCGCATCCAGCCCGGTGCCCCGATGCCGCCGGTCATCCACTGGTACCCGGCGGCGGGTGTTCTCATCTCCGGCGACGCGTGGCTCGCGAGGTCCTTCTGCCCCTGCCGGTATTGAGGGAGCCGGTGAGCGCCGGCCGGGCTCCGGGTGCCGGACGGGTCCGGAACGCCCGGTTCGGGACTTTCGGCCCTGGCAGGGACCGGGCTGCCGGCCCGATCATGCGGGGGTGGATCATGCGGGCCGGCCCGGAGATGGGGCGAGTTCACTCGGCTGGGCCGTGCTGAGTCTCTCCGGCTGCTGGCCAGCGTGCCGGTCGGCCGGCTGATCTTCACCGTGAACGCGCTGCCGACGGTACGGCCGATGAACTTCGCCCTCGTGGAGGGGCTGATCGCGCTGCGCACGGCCGCCAGCACCACCGTGGCCCGCAGGGCGGACGGCATGATCGTCGCGTTCCAGGCCGATGAGCTGGAGGCTGCGACCAGTTCGGGCTGGTCAGTCACGGTGACCGGCTGGCCGACCGGAGCGGCTATCGCTGGCCGGGAGATACGAGATGGGCGTGCTACCTGTACCGCTGCGAGCGAACCGGGACCTACCCGGCCCGAGGACCGCCACTCGAGCGCGTGCCAGATCGGCCAGGCCCCGCGCACACGCTCGAGGCGCCTGGCGCAGCTACCGTGAATCTCGGCGGGACGCATACCCAGGCGTAACTGCGCTCGGGTCAGGCGGCCGGACCAGGCCGCTGCTGTAGGCGATGACGACGAGCTGCGCACGGTCGCGGGCGCCGAGCTTGACCATCGCCCGGTTCACGTGGGTTTTGGCGGTCGCCGGGCTGAGTACGAGGCCGGCGGCGATCTCGTCGTTCGTCATGCCCGCGGCGACCAGGGCGAGGATCTCGCGCTCGCGGTCGGTTAGCGCGGCCAGGCGCTCGGGGTTCACCGGGTCGTCGGGGTCGGGGTGGGTGAGGAAGCGTGCGATCAGGCTTTTCGTCGCGGCCGGCGTGAGCAGTGCGTCGCCGCGGTCCACGATCCGGATCGCGCCGATGAGCTCCTCAGGGCCTGCGCTCTTGCCGAGGAAGCCGCTGGCGCCCGCGCGCAGTGCCTGGAAGACGTACTCGTCGATCTCGAAGGTGGTCAGGATAAGTACGCGGACTCCCGCGAGGTCGTCATCCGCGGTGATCATCCGGGTCGCGGCCAGCCCGTCAAGCTGCGGCATCCGGATGTCCATCAGCACAACGTCAGCCCGGGCCGATTTCGCTAGCTCGACCGCCTCGAACCCGGTGGTGGCCTCGCCGACGACCTCCAGGTCAGGCGCCTCGTCGATCAGGACCTTGAGGCCGGCCCGTAGCAGTGGCTGGTCGTCGGCAAGCAGCACCCGGATCGTCATGCCCGGGTCCGCTGCGCATGGTATCCGGCCGGGAAGCCCGCATGCATGCCCGCGAGGGGCAGCGTCGCGCTGACACGGAAGCCGCCGCCCGGGCGGGGCCCCGCCTGGAAGGCGCCGCCCACGGCAGTGACCCGCTCCCGCATGCCGATGATGCCGTGCCCGCCCCGGCCCGCCGCGGCTCCGCCTGGCGCGGCTCCCCCGGGTCGCTGGAGGCCGGCGGATCCGTTGTCGTCGATCGTGATGTGCAGCGCGGCGCGCTCATAGGCCAGGCGCAGCCGCGCGCCCGGGACCCCGGCGTGCTTACAGATATTCGTCAGCGATTCCTGAATGACCCGGTAGGCCGTGAGGCTGGCAGCTGGCGCGAGCCGCCGCACCGTGCCGCCGACGTATTCCTCAATGTTCAGGCCCGAGGCGCGGAAGGACGCAACGAGCTCAGTGAGGCCGTCGAGTCCGGGCGTCGGCTGGGTGGGCGCAGCCGGTTCGCCGGCTTCGCGCAGCAGGCCGATTGTGTCGCCCAGCTCTTCGAGCGCGCTGCGGCTGGCCGCCTGCACGTGGGACAGCGCCTCGTGTGCCCGTTCGGGGGCCGTGCCGAGCAGCCGGTCGGCCACGGCGGACTGCACGCTGATCAACGCCAGGTGGTGCCCGACGCTGTCGTGCAGGTCGCGGGCGATACGCAGGCGCTCCTCGGTCACCCGGCGGCGGGCGTCGGCGTCCCTTTCATGCTCGGCGCGGGCGGCGCGCTGCTCGGCCTCGGCGAGGTAGGCGCGGCGGTTACGCGAGGAGTCCCCCGCCGCGACCGCAAGGGCGCCGAGCGCTACCAGCGCCAGGTTCGCCGGGCCCATCCACGAAGGCTTGAGCAGCCCGTGGACCACGCCGAGCGCGGCGACCGCAAGCCCGCCGATCGCCAGTCCGCGGCGGCGGTCGCCGCGTTCGGCGACGGTATACACGGCGATGAGCGGGGCGAGCATGACGAGCATCCCGGTCTGACCCCGGTACAGAGCCATGTAACTTTCGGCGGCCGCCGCGCTGACCACCAGCGCGGGAAGCGGCCACCGCCGGCGAACCGCCACAGCACCGCAGGCCGCCGCAGCGGCCAGCACGCCAGCGAAGCCCGGCCGCGGGCCGGCGGAGGAGTGGCCGCCGGCGCTTGTCAGCAACGTGGCGGCGAAGACGAGCGCCGCCGCGGCCAGATCGGCAGCCCGCCGATGGCGCCGGGCCATGTCGAGCGGCCGGTGCAGCGCATGCAGCCGGTCCAGCGGGACCAGCGGACGCAGCCGGCGCAGTGGGCTCATCGCGCTCATGCGACCACGATAGGTGCCGTCCGGCGGCCGGGCATCGACGCTGCGGCGTAACTATCGGTACCGCGATGGCGGTGCGCAGGCATCGCCGGTACCGCGCCTGCGGTAGCCGAAGATGCCGCGCCGGGGGGACGACAGGGCGGCTGCGGCACGGAAGGCTTGTCGCCGACCACGCAGGCAGAATCCGCGGAAGGACCTACGTCATGACCACCCTGAGGCCCGAAGGAGACCGGCGATGACCGGCGTCTCGGTGGGGGGACTGAGCAAACGCTACGGCGCGGTCACGGCAGTCGCCGGCCTGACCTTCGATGCGCCCCCTGGTGAGGTGACTGGCTTTCTCGGGCCTAACGGCGCGGGCAAGACCACGACGCTGCGGATGCTGCTCGGCCTGGCGCAGCCCACCGCGGGCGAGGCCCTGATCGGCGGGCGGCACTACGCCAGCCTGGCGAATCCGCGTGCCGAGGTCGGCGCGGTCCTCGAGGCGACCGGCTTCCACCCCGGCCGCAGCGGCCGCAACCACCTGCGCATCCTCGCCCTGGCTTCCCGCCTGCCCGAGGGCAGGGTGGGGCAGGTTCTCGAACGGACCGGCCTCACCGCCGCGGCGGACCGGCGCGTCGGCCGATACTCCCTCGGCATGCGCCAGCGACTCGCCCTGGCCGCCGCCCTGCTCGGCGACCCCGCAGTGCTGATCCTGGACGAACCCGCCAACGGCCTTGACCCGGCGGGCATGGCAACGCTACGCGAGCTGGCCGGCGAGGGACGCACGATTCTGGTCTCTAGTCATGTACTTAGCGAGGTCGCCCAGACCGTGGACCGCGTCATCATCATCAGCGACGGCACACTGCGCTTCGCCGGGCCGCTGGCCGACCTCGGCGGCGCCGGGGTCGCCGTACGCAGCCAGCGGATCGCAGACCTGTCCACCATGCTGACGGCGTACGGCTTCCAGGTCCGGATCACCGGCGAGTCCAGCCTCGAGGTGCAAGGAGCATCCGCCAGCGAGATCGGCCGTCTGGCCGCCGAGGCGGGCATCGCGCTCTCCTCGCTCGGCGCGGGCAGCACCGCGCTCGAGGCGGCCTTCCTGCGCCTGACCGAGCAGAGCGCGCAGCCGGCTTCCGTTACCCCCGATCACCGCAGACATCGCATAGGAGCCGGTGGATGAACACCCTCATCAGAACGGAAATCCTGAAGCTGGGCACCGTGCGCGGCCCCTGGCTGCTCCTGGCCGCGGCACCGCTGCTCGTGCTCGCTGGCGTCAGCGGCCTGGTCCTGTCCAGCGGCGACCTGAACAAGCCGACCGCGCAGAGCGGCGCGCTCGCCCACGTCGGGCTGACGTCCCTGTTCACCCTCGTGTTCGGAATCCTCGCGGTGGCCGGGGAGCACAGGCATAAGACGATCATGGACACGTATCTGAGCACCCCCGCACGGCGCCAGGTCATCACCGCCAAGCTCGCCGTATACACAGTCCTCGGAGCCCTGTCCGGCGTTGTCTGCAGCGCCGTCGGCCTGGCCGCGGCGGCAAGCTGGTGGGCCGACAAGGGCGCGCCGTTCGGCTGGTCGAACTCCGCGATGTGGACGACGATCGGCGGCAGCATCGCCTGGAACGCCGCGTTCGCCGCGATCGGCGTCGGACTCGGCGCGCTCGTGCGCAATCTGGTGGGCGCCATCGCACTGGCGCTGGCCTGGGTCGCGCTGATCGAGGGTATCGTCGGGCAGCTCGTCGGGAACCTCGCGCGCTGGCTGCCATTCAACGCCGGCCAGGCGCTTGGCGGGTCGCCTGGCGGGTCAGGCGGCGGGCCGCCGGGCCTGGGGTCCGCCACCTTGCTGCCCCGCTGGGCCGGCGGCGTGGTCCTCATCGTCTACACGATCGCCTTCGCCCTCGCCGCGGTCACCACGTCCATGCGCCGCGACGTCGCCTGACGCCGGCATTTCACCCAGGGAGCGAGCAGCATGTTTCATCACCCAGTCGTCCCGGGCGTTTCCGTCGGCAGCATCAGCGCCGCCAACGTCACCGTCGCCGCAGGCCGCGGCGGCGGAAAGGGGATGCACATGATGATCGTGGTCATCATCGTGATCGCGGCCGTCGCGGGCGTCGTCTACTTCATGCGCAAGCGGAGCAACCGTCCGGCACCGATGAACGCCGAGGACGGCTCTGACAGCTGGACCCGCCCGCCCCCCGGCACGTAACCGCGCGGCACGCGGCAAGGCCGGCTTCGTGTGTCAGCGCCAGGTTGCGGACCGCCGGAACCTGGCGCTGACACATCAGGGCAGTCTGGCGGGGCTGCCAGAAGGCATTGCCGGCAATGCGGACAGGGCACGCCTGGTGATCAGTGTGCCAGGTAGCCGAGGCCGTCCCGCCGGGGTTACCCAGGAACGCAGCGGCGCTGCCTCGGCGGCCACCTCTCTCAGGGCCTCCAGGACCACGATCGCGAGCCGGCCGTTGTCGCCGAATTCCTTCCAGAACCTCCCTTGCTGGTAATCACCGACCCGGGCGATGAATTCACGCTGCCGGTCGTCGGGGTCGATGCCCGTCTTCCGGAAGACAAGGATTGGGATCCCCCGCCGCTTCGCAACCGTGAATTCTTCCTCCGTTGGCGCCTTGCCGGTGTCTGGGAGCGGCTCGCCGTAATGCTCCCCGAGGAGCAGCAGGTACACGTCAGCCGCTTCCACGCCAGCCAGGCCAGGGGGTCAGCAAAGTCATTTCTGGTGGTGACCGGGGAGGCGGCGACACGCCGGTGATGGGCGGGTAGGAGCGCGGGCACGGCCCTTGTAGTGATCATGGCGGTTCTCACGCCAGCCAGATCGCTTCCAGAGGGACCATGCCCGGGCCGCCATCATCACTGATAGATCCTGCTATCAGCCACCTGACTGAGCTGGCCGGGGACGGCGCGGGAGAGCACCCGGGCTTGCTGGCAGTGCTGGCCGGGGTCGCTGATCCGCGGCGTCGCTGGGGTGTGCGTCACCGGCTCTCGGTGATTCTGGGCCTGGCGTTGTGCGCAGTGCTGGCCGGCGCGCGCTCGTTCACCGCAATGGCGGAATGGGCCGCTGACGCGGACGGGGAGACCCTGCGCGTGCTCGGAGTCACAGGCGTGGTGCCATCGGAATCGACGTTCCGGCGGACTCTGCAGCGGCTGGACGCTGATGCCTTCGATGACCGGGCCGAGACCTGGGCACAGCAGGCAGGAGGCTGGTACTGGCTGGACCCGGCGGTGGCAGTCGCTATTGCCGTCGTCGTCGCCTACCACGCCTTCGCCCTGATCCGGAAGGTTCTCCGCCGCCTTCGACCTGCGGCAGCCGGGAGTAAGACCTGACCCCCAGCTACGGGTCATCGCCTCCATGTACAGACCGCCCGTGCGCCCCTATCAGGCATTCCGCTCTCTCGGCTGCCGCGGAGGTGACCCAGCTGCCACCACGCTCCGTCGTCAGCCAACGGTAGGATGACGCGCGCCGTACCGCGGTTCTGGGTGGCTCGGCGATCGTTCGGCGTGGCCGCGCAGGCCGCACCGAACAGAGGTTATGATTCCATGACGGGATCGTGACTGCAGGTCGCCAAGCCTGCGGCTGCGCCACCGACAGGCCGAAAGCCGCCGGCCGCGATCGGGTGGCCGGAAGGGCCGAGCGGCTGCGCGGGGATCAAAGCTTCGCAATCGAATGTTTAGATAACAGAAGGGCATCGAGCTCGACGGTCGGCCACGCCCCGCACTGTGGACGCCCGTCGGCCCGGACAATTCGGGCGCGTTTGTGGGCGGATCATCGAACCGGTGCAAGAATTGCGGTCGTGACGGGTCCATACGCAATCGCGATCATGGCCGTCGCGCTTGTGCTCGCGGCCTGGGCCTTCGGGCTCGTCATGGCCAACCGGCCGCCCGGCGTCCCCCTGCTGGCGGGCGGCGCGGTGCTCGAGGCGCTGCTTATCGGCTTCCTCATCGGCGGTATCGTGCAGATGATCGGGAGCCACCGGGAGTTCGCCCGGGCCGAGTTCGTCATCTACCTGCTGGCATGCGTGGTCATCCCGCCGGCCGCCGCAGCGTGGGGGTGGGGGGAGCGGGGCCGGGCGGGCACGGCCGTTCTTGCCGTCGGGTTCCTGATCATGCCTGTCATGGTGATTCGGGTGCAGCAGGTCTGGGCTGGCCCCGTTGGCTGAGACCAGCGGCGGGGCGCCGGCTCGGTCGACCGGCCGCGGGTTCGGCCGGGTGCTGGTCGCCGTCTACGGACTGTTCGCCGTCGCGGCGACCGCCCGTTCGGCGGTACAGATCGCCACCAAGTTCCACGAGGCGCCGCTGGCGTACCTGCTGTCGGCGTTCGCGGCGGTCGTGTACGTTGTCGCCACGGTGTCGCTGGCCCGGGGGGACGCCGCCTCGCGGCGGGTTGCCACCGTGGCGATAAGCATCGAACTGTGCGGCGTGATCATGGTCGGGGCGGCGAGCGAGCTGTTCGCGAAGGCGTTCCCGGACGCCACGGTGTGGACCGGGTTTGGCAGCGGCTACGGGTTCGTACCCCTCGTGCTGCCGTTCGTCGGCCTGTGGTGGCTGCGGCACACGCGCTGACCAGGTCGGTCCCGGGCGGCCACGGAACCGCAGCTCATCCATGGATATCAACGCATGCTCGCATTTCTTGCAAAGGCGTTTTACGGTTTGATCCCCGAAGGACGGCAGCAGGAAGTCTGCTGGTGTCCGGCGGCAGGGAAGCGTTCGCGGTGGACCCAGCGGCTGAGATCGGTGAGCACGACGCGGTGCGCGTCCTGACGGTCACCGCCCGCAACCTGTTCACCGGAGTCGGCCGAGCCTGAACATGCCTATCCCGGACGCCGGGCAGCAGCTCAACCCTTGGCTAAGGTCTGGGCGAACTAAATGAGGAAGTAAATCGTCCCAGATCCGCTATATGCCCCTACCAGGTATGGGCTTCAGTAAATGTACCGCGAAGCCTCTTGCGGAAGGGGGTATTCCCGTATAGAAGATACGATTAGGATTTTTTCTTTCTTCTGCTCACGCCTTCTTCGCGGGCCCCTGAGGCTGCGGGGATGGAGGGCCTGCGGGCCTGGCTGGTGGGAGGCCGTGCGATGGCGCATCCCGACACAACTGATACGACCTCCGAGGTGCACGGCTACCGGGCCCGGGTGGCCGAGCACGGCCGGTTCCGCGCGGTGCTGGAGTCGTTCGCCTATCTGCCGCCGTTCGGCGGGATGTTCAAGAAGACGTCGCCGTTTTACGCCGAGTCCTACTGGTACTGCATGGGCGGCATCACCTTCTTGATGTTCGTCTACCTGACCATCAGCGGCGTCCTCCTGACCTGGCTGGGGCCGTTCTGGTGGCTGACCAGCCCGGTCGGCAAGGCGCTCAAGGGCAGCCACTACTGGGCGGCGCAGGCGTTCTTCTTCTTCCTGGTCCTACACCTGATCCGGGTGTGGGCGACCGGGGCGTTCCGCGGGCGGCGCTGGCTGAACTGGGCACTCGGCTCGGCGGTGCTGCTGCTCGGGCTGGGGGAAAACCTGTTCGGGCTGCTGGCGCGGGGAGACTGGGAGTCGCAGTTCGTGGCCATGCACTCCGACGACATGCTGTTCACCGAGCCGTGGTTCTTCCACCTGTTCAGCCCGGCCAACCTCACCGCAGACCTGGCCATCCACGTGGCGGTGATACCGGTGATCTTGTTTGGGCTGATCATGGCGCACCTGACCTTGGTGCGCCTGCAGGGCATCGCGAGGCCGCTGTGAGCGACACCGCGGCACCCCCGCCGTCGGCACAGCGTGCCGCCGGCGAGCAGGCTGCGGCCGGCCTGGTCACCCAGCATGTGCGCCATGGTTACTGGAAGTACCCGGTTATCGCGCTGGCGCTGGCCGTGCTGCTCGGCCTGCTCGGGGTATTCGCCGGCTCGCCGAACTCGCCGCGGGCCACCATCGCCGCAACCAGCCGCCAGGACCCGGGCGGCGCGGCCCTCGCCTTCACCCAAGAGCTTGCGGGCACCTCGGCGTCGACGGGAAACCAGAAGGAATTCGGGCTGGGGCCGCCGGGCGAGCTGTTCGTAACCGGGCCGCTGGGCTCGTTCGCGCCGCTGCTCGGCGGCAACGTCGCCGCCGCGCTCGCCCAGTACCGGGCCGCGCCCGTCGGCCAGCAGGCGAGCTGGGCGGACAACTACCTTATGGCGCTCGGCACCATCACTGAGCAGCCGATGGAGGGCAAGGAGATGGAGGCCGCCGCCAGCCCGGACTACGCCAAGATCGGCACCCTGCACGGCGACTTCGGGCCGGTCCCCATCCTAGTCAAGGCAGACGTGCAACTGGCCCGAAGCGGGCACCTTGAGCAGTATCTGGAGGGACGCGAACCCGGGCATACGCTGCACCTGGTCACCATCTGGCTCTACGATCACCCCAAAATGCTCAGCGACGCCGTGGCCAACGGCCTGACCGACGACCAGTGGGGCATGGTCAAAGAACGCGACTACAACGTCGGCCCCTGGTACCTGATCATCCCGTCGATCATCCACGTCAAGCTGCCCGGTGGTGTCACCGGCACCGGGTTCGTGCTGTGGAACCTGCTCGTCGCGCTGATCTTCATCTTCGTGCT
>WNGA01003991.1_pt1 | contig 22317 bp, 25 predicted proteins | sample 5400061 | NCBI WGS metagenome assembly WNGA01 (sample SAMN13153366, study PRJNA577476) | soil metagenome | isolation source: 100 cm soil or saprolite under grassland replicate 2 | place: USA:California | collected 2016-06-15
AATACTCCATGTACACAACTGACAACATTGAGTTTTTTAGGCAAATTTCCATCAAAAGAGGAAGAATTTAAAATTTGAGTTGTTTCATAAAAAGTATTACTTTTATGATAAATGAAAAGATCACAAAACTCGGAACTGGCGAAGCGCATCAATCATGCCTTTACTTTATTGAAGAAAGAAATACCTCATTCTCAGATTATAATCCGCTTGATAACAATGTTTGGTGTATCAAAAATTCAGGCATACCGGTACATCCAGCAGGCAAAACAAAACGAAGAGCGCATTGCTATTCCGGAAGCTTCTGTGGTGTTTACTGTCAAATTACCATCGGGTCTGGTCAAACGAATCAAAAAATTTGCACGCTTAAAAGGAATGTCAATCAGCAAAGTGGTAAGAACAGCTCTGGAAGATTTTTTAGCAAAGAAAGATCATGGTCAAACAAAAGAGGCAAGCTAAAATATCATATAGCTATGATCGGTTGTGGGAGCAAAAGCTCGCCCAGGCTTATCGTCTTCTTGTTCCTGATACTAATGCAAACACCATTTCCAATGATTATTCGCTTGCAGAATCAATAGAAAAAACTGAATATGAAAACAGCAGCAATTTATACAAGGGTATCTTGCGACCAACAGAAGGAGAATAAAACAATCGGCAGCCAGGTAGAAGCGCTGCTATCCTTTGCTGATCAAAAGGGATATGTGGTTCCTGAAGAATATATTTTCAAGGACGAAGGTTATAGCGGCGCCGTGCTGGTACGTCCGGGTTTGGAAAAAGTAAGGGATTTAAGTGCGGAAGGACAAATACAGGCAATATTGATTTTTAGCCCTGACAGGCTGAGTCGTAATTATGCTTACCAGGTTTTATTACTGGATGAGTTTGCTGCCTGCGGAACAGAAGTATTATTTATTAATTCTCCTAAAGCGGAAACGCCTGAAGAAGCATTGCTGCTGCAGTTCCAGGGTATGATCGCTGAATATGAAAGAGCTACCATAAAAGAGCGTTCAAGAAGGGGAAAACGCTTTAAAGCCAAAGCAGGCATTGTAAATGTTTTGTGTGGCGCACCTTATGGATATAACTATATCAGAAAGACTCAAGAAACTTCGGCATACTATAAAATCAATGAAGAACATGCGGCAGTAGTAAAAGAAATTTATCGTTTATATACCGAAGACTTCTTAAGTATTGGTGAAATTGTAAGAGAACTTAATGATCGCAAAATTCTTACTCCAAAAAGAAAATCACTTTGGGAAAGATCAACTGTATGCTTTATTCTAAAAAATCCGGCATATACAGGCAAAGCATGTTTCGGCAAAACCGAATGTTCACAACGCCAAAGAATAACAAAGGCTTTAAGAGCAAAGGGAGGCTACACCGCTAAGAATCATTGTAAAAAACAAAAGCCAAGAGAACAGTGGATAGAAATACCTGTACCATCCATTATAACAGCCGAAATTTATGAACTTGCTCAGGAACGATTAAAAAACAATAAGCTTCACTCCAGGCGCAATACTGTTGAAATAACATTATTGCAAGGAATGTTGATTTGCAGTGAGTGTGGTTATGCTTTATGCAGAAGAGAAGCTCATACTTCCAAAAGAAAACTTTATTACTATCGATGCCTGGGTTCCAACAATCGTGATGGAAGAGGCAGAAAATGTCATTGCCGTCCAATAAGACAGGATTATCTGGATGATTTGGTATGGCAAAAAATAATTGAATTGCTGCATGATCCGACTCTTATTCAAAGAGAAATTGATAAGAGAATACAAGAAACAAAAAAATTAAATCCATTGATAGATCGTAAAGTTCTTCTGGAAAAGCAGAAATCAAAGCTGTTAGATGCAATGGATAAATTGCTCGATGCGTATCAGGAAGGGCTGATTCCAATAGAGCAATTAAGAAAAAGAATGCCTGAATTACAGAAACGAGTAAATACAACTCAGAAAGAATTAGAAAATTTGTATACACATGAATTAGCTTTAGATAATCGGTTGCAATTACTCGACGTACACACCTTTACAAATCTCTTGCATCAAAACATAAATCAATTGGAAATAATTGACAAAAGGAAGATTTTAAAATTACTGGTAAAAGAGATATTTGTGGGTGCGGATAGTATTGAAATTAAACATTCAATTTCCCTGAAAGAAACAGAAAATGTAACCCATCAAAAAAGTTGGCAACTGTGTACAAGGAGTATAATGCTTTTGTTGTGTCACTCACTTGTACGCTTTGAACATTGAGTACTCATAATTGACAGTTTGTTATCCACTATGTTATTAAAGAGTCGAACCATAAATCCCACATATATAAAAGAACACAATGAAGATTCAATCAGGGATACCAGCTTATACTCTAAAAAAATAATTAACTTACAACAACTGCTTTACTTGTTTTGTTAATTATAGATAACTACAAAAATTATGGCAACTCCAAATATTGAATTGATTGTTGCGTTAAGAGAAACTGCCACTCGCTTAAAGAAAGGTACTCACTATGCATGGGGCAATCATGGTGCTTGCAACTGTGGAAATTTATTGCAGGTACTAACACATTTGACCAAAGAAGAAATTTTGCAGTATGCACATTCGGGTATTGGTGAATGGTCGGAACTTGCTGAAGATTATTGCGGCATTACTGATGCACCTGTTAGTCTCCTCATTTTCAAATTAGAACAATTGGGATTAACATCTTCAGACATTCATAACCTTGAATATCTTGAGGACAGAGATGTACTGAAACGATTGCCGGGCGGATTCCGTTGGTTAAGCCGCAATGTGCGTGAAGATGTAATTATTTATTTTGAGACATTTGCAGATTTGCTTGAAGAAAAGTTATTGCAACACATAGAAATTCCTTATCACTATTTTGAAAGAACCAATGCAGTAACTGAAGAAGTAATTATTTAATTCCACGTTTAATTCATATTAATCCTTAAATCTTGAGCCTTGCTTCTTGTAACGTGAACCTCCAACCTTGTAACTTATATTTGTTTTATTTTAGTACAAAATCGAACTGCATTGAAATCTATATTAACCGAACAACAGGTTGCACTCAGCATCAAAAGACTGGCACATCAAATATTAGAAAATCATCTTCAGCTGGAAAATACTGTGTTGATTGGCATGCAGCCAAGAGGCATTTATGTAAGCGACCGTATAGTTAATGAATTAAAGGAACTTTCTCCCGGTAAAATTGCTTATGGCAAATTAGACATTACTTTTTACAGGGATGATGTTCGCAAAGAATTAAAGATCGCCAACAAAACAGACATACCTTTTAGCATAGAAAACAAAAACGTTGTCATTATTGATGATGTTTTGTGGACAGGCAGAACAACCCGTGCCGCTTTAGATGCACTCCTTGATTTTGGCAGGCCAGCCAAAGTAGAACTTTGCGTATTAATTGATCGCCGTTTTAGTCGCGAACTTCCTATTCATGCAGATTATGTCGGAAGAACAATTGATACTTTCCCCTCGCAAAAAGTAAAGGTACACTGGAAAGAAAAAGATGGGAGAGATGAGGTGGTTTTGATATAAGGCTATCTTTTTTATGCTCGTTTCCTGAAGCTTGTTTCTTGTATCTTTTTTATTCTATCTTCGCTCTTTAATGAAACTTTCCACGCCACACCTGTTGGGTATTAAAGACCTTACACAAGAGGATATCCTCCTTATTCTTTCCACGGCAAAACAGTTTAAAGAAGTTTTACAAAGACCTGTAAAAAAAGTACCTTCTTTACGCGATGTAACAATTGTAAATCTCTTTTTTGAAAATTCTACACGTACAAGAATGTCATTTGAGCTTGCAGAAAAAAGATTAAGCGCTGATACGCTCAACTTCACTGCCAGTGCTTCGTCTGTAGCGAAAGGTGAAACATTGCTTGATACGGTTAACAACATTCTCAGCATGAAAGTGGATATGGTGGTGATGCGTCACAGTGCATCAGGCGCTCCGCACTTTCTGTCCAAACATATACCTGCTGCCATAATAAACGCAGGTGATGGCATCAACGAACATCCCACGCAGGCGTTGCTTGATGCGTTTTCGATGATTGAAAAGAAAGAACGACTTGAAGGTCTTAAAGTAGCAATCATCGGTGATATAATGCATAGCCGTGTAGCGCTTAGTAATATTTATCTGCTTACAAAAATGGGTGCAGAAGTAACTGTTGCGGGTCCGCCAACATTGATTCCAAAATATATTGCCGAAGCATTGAATGTAAAAGTTGAGTACAATGTAATGAATGCTCTTGAGTGGTGTGATGTTGCCAATGTATTACGTATACAACTGGAACGACAGAACCAGCCTTTATTTTCATCATTGCGTGAATACAATCTTGCTTATGGTATTAAGCGCAGCATGCTGGAAAAATTGGATAAAGAGATTATGATTATGCATCCTGGCCCAATTAACAGAGGAGTTGAATTAGACAGTGATGTAGCAGATGGCCCTTTCTCCATAATTCTTAACCAGGTGGAGAATGGTGTAGCTGTGCGAATGGCAGTACTATATTTGCTTGCGAACAGAGAAAGCTAATTCTAGTTACTCTGCCAACTGACTCATTCAGGCGGAGATTTTGTGATATCCGATTTACGGTTTAGCTTGCCTGCCTAAAATTCTTTCAAATCGTAAATCGTAAATGATGTCTCGCATTTGTCTTTTTCCGGGTACATTTGATCCTGTAACACTCGGGCATATTGATATTCTCAACCGTGCTCTTCCCTTGTTTGACAAAATAGTAATAGGCATTGGTATTAATCCCACCAAAGCACCGATGTTTTCCCCTGAGCAAAGGATGCAGTGGTTCCAGGAGATTTATAAAAATGAACCAAGAATAGAAACAAATATTTATGAAGGATTAACTGTAAGTTTTTGCAAACAAATAGGAGCTAAATTCATCTTGCGCGGTATTCGTTTTGTTAGTGACTTTGAATATGAAAAAACAATTGCCGACGCAAATCGCACTCTCGATAAAAATATTGAAACAGTTTTTCTTACCGGCGAACCCCAATACACTTCTGTTGCTTCGACTATTGTTAGGGATATTCTTAAACATGGAGGTGATGCATCTCCGTTTTTGCCGGAAGTTGTAATCAAATCGTTGTATCACTACACTCAATCAAAAGCATGAGTATCTGGTTTAAAAAAGATGTGTCAATTGCTGATTTTGAACATTGGCAAAAAGATACATTGAGTGGGCATCTTGAAATAAAGTTTACAGAAGTTGGTGATAATTTTTTAAAAGCAAGCATGCCGGTTGATCACCGCACGAAACAACCTTATGGTTTATTGCATGGAGGCGCTTCTGTCGCATTAGCTGAAACACTTGGCAGTATTGCATCTGCTTTGGTAATTGACAGAAAGCAATTTATATGTGTGGGCATGGAGATCAATGCTAATCACATACGAGGCGTACGCACCGGTACTGTAACTGGAACATGTACACCACTGCATCTTGGCGCAACAACTCATGTATGGGATATACGCATACACGACGAGAATAAAAAATTGATCTGTGTTAGTCGCTTAACAGTTGCAATCTTAAAGAAAGAAAAATCTTAATGGAAAAGATTAACTGGTGAGCAACTATTGTTGTTTAAATTTTTCAATAATCTCTGCAATATTCTTGTAGGTATTTTTCAAACATTCCTGTAACTCCTTTTCATCAGCCCAAATTATGTTTTCAATATCTTCTTCTGTTTGCGGACTTAATTTTGTTTCACTATCTGCATCCATGGCAAACCAATGAGTTTCTTTAAGTACATTGTCATTTAATTGTTTTTCGAAATATTCATGATAAGTTATTCCAATCAAATTCCCTAATTCCAAATTCCTAATTCCTGTTTCCTCCTGCACCTCACGCAGAGCGCAAGCTTCAATTGTTTCACCTTCATCAAGTTTACCTTTCGGTAAATCCCATTTTCCTCTGCGAAACATAATGAGTAATTCATTTTTATCGTTTGTGACCAATCCACCGGCTGCAATAATTTTCTTAGCCATTTGTGAATGTTATTAATTATCTGCAATCTACAATCAAAAATTTTTAACGGAAACTTATCTTCGCAAATTGAAAGCATCTTAGATTAAAAAGTAGTTATGTCGTCAAACGAAAAAGCGGTAGCAGAAAGATTATTGCAGACAGGTGCAGTTAAATTAAGTCTCGAAGAACCATTTACATGGGCAAGCGGCTGGAAGAGTCCTATCTATTGTGATAACAGAAAAATACTTTCTTTTCCGTATATAAGAGATTTTATAAAAAGTGAATTGTGCAATGTTATCTTCGAAAAATTTCCTGATGCTGCTCTGCTTGCAGGTGTTGCGACTGCAGGAATTGCATGGGGGGCTATGGCTGCAGATCAATTGAAATTGCCTTTTATATATGTTCGTCCAAAACCAAAGGAACATGGTCTGGGCAACCAGATTGAAGGTGCTTTTGAACCTGCACAAAAAACGATAGTTATTGAAGATCTTATTTCTACAGGTAAAAGCAGTTTGCAGGTAGTAGATGTGCTGCGCAACGCAGGTGCTGATGTGATTGGAATGGTTTCTATATTTAATTATGGATTTGATATTGCAGATAAAGCATTTGCAGAAAAAAATTGTACATATATTTCGCTCACCAATTACAATGCATTAATAAGTCTTGCGTTAGATAAAGGTATTGTGGCAGCAGGAATGGAACAAGTATTATTACAATGGAGAAATGATCCTGCAAACTGGAAAGGTATTATGCCCTCTTCCCCTGACGGAGTGTAATAAAATATTTTTGAACTTAGCTATAGAATAAAAATTGAGCTTTCGTTGTGTCACTCACTTATACGTTCTGTTCTTTAGTGAACAATGCGGTCCGAATTATAAATACTAGTAAGGAATATCACTCGGGGCTCACTGCTAATAGCTCAGAACTTTTTTGTAGTACAAGAGTGCGACGCAATAAACGATCATAGTAGCAATGAAGTTTGGTACATAAAAAAAATAAAATCATTTATGAAGCATGTAATTTTTTTGGGAGCATTATTTTTTATTGGCCTTTGTACACAAGCACAGGTGATGCAACAAAAGGCGGTGTGGTCAACGATCAGCATACCGCAGTTAAAATGCTGGATATGCAAGGAAAAACTTGAAAATTATTTATTAAAAGAAAAAGGACCTGCCGGTGATGCGGGAATTATAAAATGGACAATCAACATGAATGCCGGTACTATGCGTATACAATATGTTCCCGACAGAATAACACTTGATTATATTCACACGGCTATTAACAATGCAGGCTTTGATGCGGACAGTACAAAAGCAGAACCTGACAGCTATAAAATGTTGCCGCCAATCTGTAAACGCAAAGAGGACGGCGGCGGGCCGCAAAAAGGAAAACCTTGTAATATACCACCCGATCAACGATGAAACCATCTTATGAATTTGTTATCAGACCTGCACTTGCAGGTGATGTTGATATGCTGCAGCAATTAAGCATTATCACATTCTCAGATACTTACAGGGAGTACAATACTGAAGAAGACATGCAGGTATATATTGCTCAGCATTTCGGTCGTGAAATTTTATTGGATGAACTGAACAGCAAAGAAAATTTTTTCTTTCTTGCAATGCTTAATGATGAACCTGCCGGTTACATTAAATTGAGAACAAGCCATGAACTATCACAATTAAAAAATAAAAAGAGTATTGAACTGGAGCGTATTTATGTAGTTAAACACTTGCAGGGTACAGGATTAGGCAGCCGGCTTATTCAATATGGAGTTGATTTTGCACAGAGTAAAGGATATGATATAATCTGGCTGGGTGTTTGGACAAAAAATGAAAAAGCAATAAACTTTTATAAAAAATGTGGTTTTGAAATTTTTGGGGAGCACGAATTTATCCTTGGTAAAGATGAACAAATTGATTGGCTGATGAAGAAAATGTTGAGAAGTTAACCTGCTTATTTGTAATGATATTTTTTAAAATATCTGAGATAATATTTGCCTGTTCCAATACCATTAAGTGTTCACCTTTCTGGACAGTACAATTACATTTTACATACTTATAGGGCAATACCTTATCATGAGTGCCGTGAATGTGAATCATGTTTTCAGGCACTTCAATATTGTTCCAATTTAAAATAGCATCAATCGCCCATTGATTAAAAGTGGGATTACAATCGCTTATGATTTCTTTATAGATTTTTGTGGTTGCTATAGTATTAATACCAAATAGCCATTTCATCTTAAGCATGAATCTTTTTTGTACTTCACCAGGCACCCAATAATGTAAACGCATAAATTTTCCTGACTTGTAATAAGGAGGCAATTCGTAAATGGTTTTGGCGCTTGATATAAGAATCGCTTTAACAGATGAATCTTGTTTGGTTATTTCGGTTGCAAGCATACCGCCAAATGATAAGCCAAGTACAATTGCATTCTCCGGTATAAACTCTTCTTTTATACGAAGTGCGTAGTGCTGAAGCGTTTCATTTTGCTGGGGCGGAATCCAGTCTATAAAAACAGGTTCACAAAAAGAAAGATTAAGCAATTCAAAAATTCTTTTATCAGCACCTAAACCAGATAAAAAATATACTTGCATACAAATTAATAAACCCAAAATTAATTACATAAATAGAAAAGAAGAAAGCATCAAGTTTAGTATTTATGCATGCCTCAGCATGTATATTTACCAACCCGATGCTTTCGTTGAGTTGCACTTCATCTTTTAAGGGATTTACTGCTACTCAATTGTGATACAAAGATACAATCAATAATCGGTTAATGCAATTTTTGTATCATTTAATAAGTTAAAAAGCCTCGAAAAAAAACAATAAAAAAAGCATCAGGTTTTGCACTTATACCAGCCGAGACCGATACACTTACTAGCCCAATGCTTTTGTTGATTTGCAGTACATCTTTTTACGGATTTCCTGCGCCTCAATGTGATTTAAAGGTACGCATGCAATGCGTAAAAATCCAATTTTATGATTCTTTTGTTTTACACCTCTTATGCACTTTTTTATGCACATATTTTAGATTCTCTTTGGCATAGATGTTGTCACTTTACAGTAGGAAGATCTTGATTTTGTTTTGTTTAACTTATATAATTCATTTTAAAGCTAATATATGAAAAACAAAAAAACCGGCTTACTGGTTATAATAACAATAGTAGCCGGATTATTTGCATTTACAATATTTCAAGGAGGATCTATCAAAGGAAAAGTTATTCCCGCTGACGGTGCCTCACAGGTTTGGGCAATGTCGAATACAGACACATTAAAAGCAGCTATCAGCCAGGGAAATTTTGAAATTGCCAACGCAAAAGCCGGTACATATAAAATTTACATTGATGCAATAGATCCTTACAAAGATGTTGTAAAAGAAGGTGTACAGTTAAATGACGGGGGCATGGTTGATCTTGGCGAAATACAACTTACGAAATAAATTCCTTTATTTCTGTATGCTTATCTTAAAAGTATTAATGCGGTAAAAGTATTAAGGCAGTTGATTACTCAACTGCCTTTTGTAATATTTTTCAAAATTGATATTAGCTACTTTATTTTCACGAGATAGTAATTTTTCTTTCCTTTTTGGACCAAGAGATATTTTTCATGCAGCAAAATAGAATTATCAATTGCCATTTGTACATCTTCAACCTTTTTTCGATTGATACTTACACCGCCATTTTGAATCATTTTTCTTGCTTCACCTTTGCTTGGAAAAATATTTGATTCTGCAAGAAAAGAAACTATGTCAAGACCATGATTTATTTTATCTGCATCAAAATTGAACCTCACAACTCCTTCAATACTTTCCAGGTCTTCTATACTTAATGTTTCCGGGGATTCATTTTGATGCGCAAATAATTTTTCTGTTGTTTCAATGGCTTTATTGTATTCTTCTTCACCATGCACAAAAATTGTTATCTCTTTTGCAAGCCTTTTTTGTAACTGTCTTTGTGCTGCATCTTTCTGATGTTCATTGATTAAACTTTCAATTTCTTCTTTTGAAATGAAAGTAAAAATCTTAATCCATTTTTTTGCATCCTCATCGGCAGCATTAAGCCAGAATTGGTAAAATTGGTAAGGTGATGTCTTTTCAGGGTCTAACCACACATTACCTTTTTCTGTTTTGCCAAATTTTCCACCATCTGCCTTTGTAAGAAGGGAGCAGGTAAATGCAAATGCTTCCCCGCCGACTTTACGGCGTATCAATTCTGTTCCGGTAGTGATATTGCCCCACTGATCACTGCCTCCCATCTGTAGTTTACAATTATGATGTTTATATAGCCAATAGAAATCATAGCCCTGTATTAACTGGTAAGTAAATTCCGTAAAGCTGATTCCTGTCTCACCTTCAATTCTCTTCCTTACACTCTCTTTTGCCATCATGTAGTTAACAGTAATATGTTTGCCTATATCGCGTATAAATGCAAGAAAATTTATGTTTTTAAACCAATCATAGTTGTTTACCATTACTGCGGAATTTGGTTTAGATGAGTCAAAATCGAGAAACTTTTCCAGTTGCTTTTTTATACCCGTCAGGTTTTTCTGCAAAATATCTTCGCTCAATAGATTTCTTTCTTCATTTTTTCCGCTTGGATCGCCAACCATCCCGGTTGCTCCGCCCACCAAGGCATAAGGTTTATGACCGGCATTCTGCAGATGAACAAGCAATAATATGGGTACCAAGCTTCCTATGTGTAAACTATCCGAAGTAGGATCAAAACCAATATATCCTGAAGTCATTTCCTTTAGCAGTTGTTCCTCAGTACCGGGCATTATATTCTGGATAAGTCCACGCCAGCGCAATTCTTCAATCAGGTTCATGCATAAAATTTCCGCAAATGTAAAGAGTTGAAAGTTTACACCAAGAGTAATTAGCATGTTATCGTGGCTGCCTGTTGAACATTATATTTCAGTAAATTTGAGTTTATGCGTTAGGATTTTAAGGTGCAAAATGGACAGAATGTATTAAGAAATCGATGCAAGAGACGATTCGTAAAAATTCCAAGGTCAGGCTCATAAGCCTTTTTTAATGCACCTTATTCTATTTATTTTAAAATTACTGTTATCTTTAGCGCCCCGAAACGGCCTTATGTATAGCAGTAAATCAACTTCCCTTAAACCCCTTAGACATTATGAAGAAAATCTTGTTTCTGATTATTCTTGCCGGATTTGTATACTTTGCAAATGCCCAAGCCTATCAAAATGAATGGATAGATTATAATAAAACTTACTATAAATTTAAAGTAGGCCCTTTTGGTTATGATATAGTTGGTGCGCCTTACAGAAGGGGCGTTGTGCGTATAACACAACCCACATTGGAGGTTGCGGGTTTAAGCAATATTCCAGCAGAACAATTTCAGTTATGGAGAGATGGCGAAGAAGTGCGAATATATATATCAAAAGCATCAGGTATTTTATCATCTTCCGATTATATAGAATTTATAGGTGAGATAGCAAATGGCAAACCGGATAAACAATTATACAGTGACACTTCATATCAGCTATCTGATATTTGGAATCTCGAAAGCGATTCAGCCGCTTATTTCTTAACAGTTAATCACTCCGGCAATAACAAAAGATTTGAAACAGTTGCCAATAATGTTTCGTCTGCAACAATAGCTCCCGAGAAAAATTTTATGTTTACAACGGGCAGGTATTACAGGACTTTTGTTAATGGAGGTTTTGGTATACATATCGAACAAAATTTATTTTTGTCTGCATATGGTAGAGGAGAGGGTTTTTCAAGCAGACCTGTATACAACAATAATTCAACACACAGCGGGCAGAGACAGATGCCACAAGGTTTTGCGCCATTATATATTGATACCGCAGCTTCCTCAGCTATTGCCCGATTTAATTTGGTAGGCGATTCACCATACAACAGAGACGTAAAAATTTCGCTTAATGATGATTCGCTTATTCAGTTTTCGATGGGGTACTTTTTATCAAACAAACTTACTGTCCCTATTGCCATAAACCGGATAAAAAATGATGTTGCGACTTTTATTATTCAAAATCTTTCCACTGAAAATGAAAACGAATTGCGTGTTGCAACAATAGAATTAGAATACCCACGTCTTTTTAATTTTGGTGGTGCTGCCTCAATTAGATTTTTTATCGAAGGTTCCACTCAAGGCAGGTATTTGAAAATAGCAAATTTTAACAGGGGTACTGCAGATGCAGTTTTATATGATGTAACTAATGGGAAAAGATACATTGCAAATACAGATAATCCGGACAGCTTACAGTTTTTGTTGGAACCCTCCCAGGAAAAATATTATCTTTTTTTAGTAAGAGGTGATGGTTCAACTGCAAAATTTATAAATACACTTCAGCAGAGACAATACACAAATTTCACACAGCAAGCTAACCAGGGAAATTATCTTATTATTACAAATCCTGTTTTATATGGCACAGGTCAAAATAATTATATTCAACAATATAGTGATTACAGAAGTTCTGACAGTGGCGGTCATTACAATACAAAAATTATTGACATTCATGACCTGGAAGATCAGTTTGCTTATGGAATAAATATGCACCCGTTGGCTATCAAAAATTTTCTACACTTTGCCAGAACAAATTTTGCAGAACAGCCTAAATATGCTTTCTTAATTGGTAAAGGTATTGTATATCCGGCATACAGAGACCCTAATTCAGGGCATTATGAAAGCGAGCCTTTAACTCAACAATTAAATCTTTTACCAGTATTTGGCAGTCCCGGATCTGATAATTTATTAAGCTCAGATAATTACACCGATATACCTGCCACACCAATAGGCAGACTTTCTGCAGTAACGCCCGCAGAAGTAGGCGTTTATTTTGAAAAGATTAAAGAATATGAATCTGCTCAAAGAGATACATCCAATTCAATTGCAGAACGAGCTTGGATGAAAAAAGTATTGCAGTTAGCAGGGGCAAATGATCCTGCAGTAGGTTATACAATTGACAGTGCACAGGTCAAGTATAAACAAATTATCAGCGGCACCTTATTTGGTGGTAATGTATCAACCTTTAGTAAAACAGCAGATCCCAAGGGCTACCCACAAGCCTTGTTGAATTTTACAAACGAATACAACCAGGGGAGTGCACTGCTTGAATACCTGGGACATTCTTCTTCTTCAAGCATAGATTTCAGTTTAGATAATCCTGCCAATTATAATAATAAAAGCAGATACCCGGTATTTATTGTAAATGGCTGCCTGGCTGGAAATATTTTTGATTACGATCTTAACCGGTTTAATAACAGGTCAACTATTTCAGAAAAATTTGTATTGGCACCCGAACGAGGTGCTATCGCCTATCTCTCCTCAAGCAGTTATGGTGTGCTTAATTACCTTGATATTTTTACTGAACAGTTTTATAAATCTATTGCATCAAGACAATACGGTAAAGGTCTTGGCGATATAGTTAAAGATGGCCTTTCAAATGCATTAAATTTTACAGGACCTTTAGATTTTTACGGGAGAATGCATGCTGAACAATTTACTCTTCACGGTGATCCCGCTTTAAAATTAAATTCTTTTTCTGCACCGGATTATGCAACAGATAGTTCTGAAATGCTTATAACGCCCGGTTATCTTACAGTTGCATCTGATTCCTTTACTGTAAAAGTAAACATCTACAACCTTGGTAAAGCAATAAATGATTCAGTTCATTTTTCTGTTTTAAGAAAATTTCCCAATGGAAATACTGTAACTGTATTTAATGGAAATCTTCCTGCTATTGAAAGTGTTGATTCTGTTATATTAAGATTGCCAATAGTCGGCAATAGAGATAAAGGAACAACGGTAATTACTGCAATTATTGACGACGGAAATCTTATTTCTGAACTGAGTGAAAAAAATAATACCGCTTCAGTAGATGTAAAAGTTTCGGCTGCTGATTTACTTCCTGTTTCTCCTTATAATTATTCAATTGTAACTGCTAATTCAGTTGATCTTTCTGCTTCCACTGCTTATGCTTTTGATTCAACAACTCAGTATGTGATGGAACTTGATACTACAGCTTTGTTTAATTCTCCGGTAAAAATCAGCAGGCAATATGTATCAAAGGGCGGGATAATAACATTTACAAATATTCCTTTGTCGCTTGATAATACCGTGTATTACTGGAGAGTATCGGAAGATAGTTCAGACAAGCATTGGAACACCTTCTCATTTATTTACAGGGATGGTGGCAACACAGGGTTTGAGCAAGCTCATTTTTATCAGCATACACAATCTGTATTCAATGGTGTGACACTTGACTCCTCTACCCGTGCTTTTCAATTTGGGCAGGCATATAATAACCTGTTTATTCAGCACTCTATTTATCCCACAAGTGGTGATGAAGATAATCACTTTAGTCTAGCTGTAAACGGAACAATGATTAGCTGGAGTGCCTGTGTGGGAAGTTCTATTATATTCAACATTTTTAATCCGCTTACTTTTGAACCGGTGCTTAATACTTCATTGCCTTACGGTGCCGGAGCTGTATGTGATCCGATGCGTCGTTACAATTTTGAATACAGCACTCAATCTTCTTCCACCAGGAAAAATGCAATGGATTTCCTCGACAATTTTGTACCTGATGGCTATTATGTAGTAGCAAGAAAAATTTATGATCTTGGTAATGCAGATTGGGCACCTTCAGTATGGACAAGAGATACCGCTTTATACGGACACAATAATTCTTTATACCATCGTCTCAAAGATCAGGGCACACAGATAGATTCATTTATTTATCCGCGTACTTTTATTTTCATCTTTAAAAAGAATGATTCTGCACATTACCAGCCTGTTTCAGTTTTTTCCCAGGGATTGTACGATAGGATAAGCACTTCACAAAATATTGCGGTAAACGATACAGTAGGTTCTGTTACTTCTCCGTTGTTCGGACCAGGCAAAACTTGGAATAAAGTAAAATGGTATGGTGCTGCAGAAAACAATAATAATGTTACCCATCTCGATGTGATAGCCATTGATAAAAATGGAAAAGATTCTGTTTGGTTTAAGATGGACACGTCGCAGCATGAGCTTAATATTTCTTCTATTAAGGCCGCTCAATATCCTTTCATACAACTTCGAATGCATACGCAAGATTCTGTCACTGTAAAACCTTTCCAGTTGCAGGATTGGAGTGTTGAGTTTGTTCCTGTTCCTGAAGGTGCTATCGCCTCAAATCTTGGAGTTAAAATTCCGGATACGCTACAATTTAATCATGATATACACATTGCTTTTGATACTCTAAAGGGATATGTTGTATTTAAAAATATCAGCGCTGCTCCTTTTGATCCATTGAAAATAAAATTAGTATTGTATGATGAGAATAATATTGCTTATACTTTCTCATTACCAAAAACAAGAGCTTTAGCCGCAGGTGATACAGTTAATGTTTCGTTCTTTGTTAATGTTACGGATTTACCGGAAGGCACCTATAATCTTTATCTTGAAGTAAATCCTGACAATGATCAACCTGAACAATATCACTATAATAATTTCCTTTATCATTATGTGGTTATTAAACGTGATGCAATATTGCCGGTTAGCCTGCTTGATTTTACTGCAAAAGCTTTAAACAATAATGTGCAATTGCAATGGACTGTAACCAATGAAATAAATGTTGCAAATTATGTAGTTGAGTTCAGCAGCAATGGAAGAACATTTAATACAATTGGAACTGTTGCTGCAACTGATGTGAAAGCATTGCAGAAGAAATACGGGTTCATTCATACAAGCCCGGTTAATGGCAAAAACTATTACAGAATAAAAATGGTAGACAAAGACGGTAAGTATGCGCGTTCTTCTACACTCATTGTAATAATCGGCAATAATGATGTGTTTATATATCCCAATCCATTTCGTGATCAATTAAATATTATAGTGCGCAGTAACACATCGACAACTGCAACTGTTCGTGTATCAGATGTTACGGGTAAGCAATTGCTGCAACAAACATTCTCGACAAGCACAGCGCTGGGTCTTAATCATCTTGCAGCGGGCATGTACATTGTGCAGGTAAATGATGGAATCAGTATTAGATCATTCAAAGTATATAAACAGTAAAATTCAGAGAAGATAATTTTTTGTGAGCCCGGCGTTAGAATAAGCGTCGGGCCTTTCTTTTTAACACTTAAATTTTTTATTATACCAACAACAGTATTTCTTAGCATCGTCCCTTGCGTCGCAATCCTTTCATCGAGGTGCTAATGGCATCAATGAACCACATCACCAGACTCGCAGAGCTACAGCATGAATCCAAAACAAAAGTTTCAAAAGGGGAATAGACTTACTACAAACGATAAACGATAAGCAACAAACGATAGACGGAATTATTTCTTCCTGAAAAATATTCTCACCGGCACACCACTGAGATTAAAATTAGAACGTAGCTGGTTTTCAAGATAATTTCTATAAGGTTGTTTTATATCATCAGGATAATTACAAAAGAATGCGAATGAAGGAACCTTTGTGGGCAATTGTGTAATGTATTTAATCTTCACTGCATGACCACGAACGACCGGTGCATGATAAGCTTCAATCGTTTTCAGCATCAAATCATTCAACTTGCTCGTGGCTATTTTGCGTTGCTTGTTATCATATACTTCCAGCGCTTTTTCAATCACTTTAAAAATGCGCGTCTTTTCTTTTACAGAAATAAATATTACCGGCACATCTGTAAAAGGCGCTAATTTTTCTTTCAACTGCTTTTCATAATCCCGTGAAGTATTGGTTGACTTTTCAACAAGATCCCATTTATTTACGAGCATCACAATACCCTTTCCTTTTCTTGCTGCGAGCGAAAAAATATTTACATCCTGTGCAGTAATCCCCCTGGTTGCATCAAGCATCAGCAAACAAACATCAGCCTCATCCATTGCTTTAATGGCACGGATCACAGAATAAAATTCGAGATCATCTTTCTCTTTATTCTTTTTTCTTAAGCCGGCCGTATCAATCAAAATAAATTCTTTGTTGAAAAGATTATAGTGTGTATGAATAGTATCTCTTGTTGTGCCGGCAATTTCACTTACAATAGTTCGCTCCTGGCCGATCAATGCATTTAATAAAGATGATTTACCTACATTAGGCTGCCCTATAATTGCAAACTTTGGTAACTCGCTTATCCGTTGTGTATCATCTGATTGCTCTTCAGAAATTAATGCGGTAAGGTCATCAAGTAATTCACCTGTTCCGCTGCCACTCATGCTGCTTAAAAAATAAATATGATCAAAGCCAAGACTATAAAATTCTGATGCGTCTAACATTCTTTCATTGTTGTCAACTTTATTAACTGTTAACAAAACAGGCTTCGATGTTTTGCGCAACAGAGCAGCCATGCTCTCATCAAGATCAGTAATACCAACTGTTGCATCAGTCATAAAGAGTAATGCATCTGCTTCATCAATGGCAATCTTTACTTGTTTACGAATTTCTGTTTCAAAAACATCTTCACTGTGGGGGACAAAACCACCTGTGTCAATAATATTAAACGTTTTACCGTTCCAATCAGCCATACCATATTGCCGGTCTCTTGTAACACCGCTTATATCATCCACAATGGCTTTGCGTTGTTCCAATAATCTATTAAACAACGTGCTTTTCCCAACATTTGGTCTTCCTACTATTGCTACTGTAAAACTCATAATATAAAAGTTTTCAAGGTACAAGGCACAAGATGTAAGCAAACTTGTTTTTGTTTCTTGTTTCTTGTTTTTTGGTTCTTGTATCTTGATTCCTGTATCTTGATTCTTGATTCTTGTTTCTTGTATCTTCCATTAATATCCATATTCCTTTAAATGCAACTCATTATCTCTCCACTTCGGTCTTACTTTTACAAACAATTGCAAAAATATTTTTTGTTGTAGAAATTTCTCAATCTCCTCTCTTGCAAGTGTGCCCAGCTTTTTAATCATTCTGCCACCTTCACCAAGCAGTATTGCCTTCTGACTCTCACGCTGAACAATTATATCTGCCTGAATTTTCGTCAGTGTATTTTTTTCTTTGAACTCATTTATCAGCACTGCTGTATGATAAGGAATTTCATCTCCAAACAAGAGATAAATTTTTTCTCTTATCATCTCACTCGCAAAAAATTTGGTGGGTAAATCTGTTAAATCCTCTTCACTATAAAAAGGTTTTCCTTCCGGTAAAAGTTCAAGAATAGCATCAATTAAATCTTGCAAATGCTGTTGCTGCAATGCAGATATCCTTATAATCTTGCTGCAATAAGATTGCTGCTTAAAAAAATTTTCTGCTTCAATAATTTTTTTACTCTCCGCTTTGTCTACTTTATTAAGCACCATTATTGCCGGCACTTTCAATTTCAATGCATCAAATATTTGATGATTCTCTTCAATATCATCGTTTGCATCAACAAGCAACAAAGCTACGTCTGCATCTTCCAGTGCATTTTTTACTGCTTTCATCATATGTTCCTGCAACTTATATTTTGGTTGAATAATTCCCGGTGTATCTGAAAATACAATCTGATATTTTCCCGGCTCTGTTAAAAAGCCTTTGATACGATGTCTTGTTGTTTGCACTTTTGACGAAACAATAGCAAGCTTCTCACCAAGCAAAGCATTTAATAAAGTGCTTTTACCTGCGTTGGGTTTCCCAAAAATATTTACGAAGCCGGCTTTCAAAAGTTTGTGGTTTGTAGGTTATAGTTTGTAGTTTGTTAAAATGCCCAATAGAGTTTTTACAGTACAAGAGTGCGACGCAATGGAAGCCTTATGCTTATTCATCTGCCGGGCTCAAAATTATTCAAATAAAAAAGTCCTGCTTTATGACAGGACCCTTACCTTGTTGCGAAGGGGGGAAATCCACTCGCAATTTCAAAGACCTCTATCAATTGATTTTCAATATGATTTACACACGTCATTTTATTAATATTATTTTCTCTCACTCCATTTTGTTAACTTTTTTGTTAACCTTTTTTCATTTTTTCGAAATATTTCCGCCTACTAATCAGAATATTTACTCTGGATTTTCATGTAGTGGCGTTATTTTTTCTATTAACCTATCTATTATGCTCTGCAATACCTTGTTATGCGCTTTTTCCGATTCATAGAGCTTTCGAAGCACAGCCATTTCATTCAAACCGTCATTCTTGCTGTTACTTGTATTTCTGTCAGTTTCTCCATCTCCTAAGTCAGGGCTGAGATGAATCTTTTTAAACTTTTTTGATGTCGGCAATTCTTCAAGCTCTGCAAATTTGCTCAGCGGAATTCCAAAAAAATCTTCAATCCTTTTTGCATCCTCATGCTTGGGCGAAAGGTCTTTCTGCATCCATTTCCTCAACCGGGAAGCATCAATTTTAACCGTATCCGCAAATCTACTTGCGGATATATTCGCTGCTTTCAGTAATCGTTTTATTTCAGCACCGAAAGGCATATTGGAATTTTAGAAGTAAATCGTTTTCATTCTGTACAGGGTTACATCTAAAATTTTTTGGAGCTTTTTCCTAAACGATTAGAAAGAACTTATTCCTAATCATTATTAACGCTTCCATAAGGCATAAATCAGGCGACAAAAATATACAAATAAAAATATCCTAACAAATAGCTTTATTAAATATTTGAACTATTTCCTTAAACTTTTGGAACTATTTCCAATAGTTAATATACATTTGCCATATCCAATTTATACACATAGAAATGTATGACCTATGGCTAAACTATTAAAAACAACCTATGTTTTGCAAGGCCGAACTTCAGATGATCTACGCTATAAGCTTGCAAAAGAAAACAACAAAAAAATCTCAACAATAGATCGCTGGTTTCGGGAAAACGATGTGATGCTCACTACTGCCACTAATCTTGAAATAATTGCATCTCATTTTAAAGTTTCCAAAAGAGATACTCTTTTAGAAGAAGTGGAACCCGTTGTCGAATAATCCTCATTCTTTTATTTCCAAAATTTTTTTATGAACTCACAAATCAAAAAAAGAGCTGGCGTATTGCGTAAGCGCCTATCGCAAGGTTCAATAAACATTAATGAGCTAAGCGATTTTCTTGCGAAGGTGGAGAAGACTTCTCCACCTCGCAACTCTGCACATAAGGAAGGAAACAATAGGCTTTTGCAGCAGTTGGAAAACCTTAATAGAGGACGAGCAAAAAAACCTGTTTTATTTACGTCAGGCTTAAAGTACGATCATGAATGAATCCAAAGATATCCTTCCCCTCGTTAAAAAATTAAGATATGCAATCAATCATTGCCCTGGTACAATTCTGATTGGCTATACCCCTGTTAAGACAAGAAAACAATTAATAAATAAACATCGAATCATTGAACTGCTTCAGTGGAAATTTTCCAAACAATAAATTTATTCCTTATGTCAGAGCCTATATATAAACTAAAGCAGCCAATCATCAAAAAATATGGCCAGGAAAAATTTAGTCTCGGTTGTGAGATAGTCGCACAATGGCTTTGTGGCTACACTGGCGTTTTATGGAGGACTGAAGATATCATTGAATTGTGTAACACTTCCAACTTACAGAAATTATCCAGCGAGGAAGAAGAACTATTACGAAAATTATTTGGATTGCAAACAGTGGAAGAAATCTATAACAAACCAAAAGAATCAAACTGTTTCTAATCGTATAATCCAGATCTCTATAAAACTTTGTTGCGTCCACTCTTGTACTTGCGTTCTTTGAGCAGTTGCACTGCATTCTATAAACAACGCACTACAAAAATAAGATTTATGAAACCAGAACAAGAACAAAAACAAATTCACGAAATGCTCAATGCATTTAAAGAGAGTGTCGGTAAACCATTTATCATTAAAGGTGACGGCGAAATAATTAAAACATCTCTCACTGATACAATACTTGGAATAGATCGTGAACTACAGCTTGTAATTGGTGAGAAGGGAGAATTTCCGGTAGCTTGGTGCAAAATAAAAAAGGAGCAAAAGGTTTCACTCAAAAAGATTCGTTCAGTAAAAACTCAAACATTATTTCAATAAAAAAGGAAGATACAGGTAACATGAATTGGTCTCTATTAATTAATCCAATCATAACCACTCTCTAATGCTTACTGCTCAATCGATCGAAAAAATTCGCCAGGTCGCAATTTCTTCTGTAATTCAACATTTCGTTCCCCTAAAAAAGAAAGGTGTCAATTATTATTCCTGTTGTCCTTTTCATGATGAAAAAACTCCTTCCTTCGTTGTTAGTGATTCAAAAGAAATTTATAAATGTTTTGGTTGCGGATGTAGCGGTGATGTTATTCAGTTTGTTATAGAACATGAAAAGCAAACTTTTTATGAAGCTTGCAAAACAATTGCCACTATCGCTTGCATTGAGTTAGAATATGAAGCGATCGAGCTATCTCAAAAAGAAAAAGAAAAACTTTCTGCCGCCGAAGCACAGGAACAAGTTTTAAATTTTGTTGTTCCTCTTTATCAACAAAAGCTGCATGAACTTACGTCCAATCATCCTGTAAAGCAATGGTTATGCGAACGAGGTGTAAATGAGGAAATAATTGCTCAGTGGCAATTGGGATGGGCAACGGATGACTGGAATTTCATTACGCCTAAACTGATTAATAAAGATTGGTACGAGCCAGCGAATAAATTAGGGATTATCAAACGCAGGAACGATAATAACTATGATGGATATCGAAGCCGTATCATATTTCCAATCACAGATCGTTATGGCCGCTACATTGGTCTTGGTGGTCGCTATATAAAGTCAAGTTCAAACAATGTAGCAGATATTCCCAAATACATCAACCCTACTGAATGCGAATTATACAACAAAAGCACTGTATTGTTTGGCCTGCAGCAGGCATCAAAAGCTATACATGAGTTGGGCTATGCAATAGTTACGGAAGGATATATGGATGTAATAAGCCCTCATCGGATTGGGGCTACTAATGTTGTGGGCACTTGCGGTACTGCTTTTACTGATCAGCAAATGAAGCTTGAATAAATCAATCCCCGAATTATTAAAGAGAGGTTTTGTTGTTGAAGTAATGGAATATAATAAGAAGGATCCTGACGAATGGGTTAAATCTTTAGATACATACAACAATACAGGTGGATGGGAATTTCCAAAAATTACTGATGCAGTAATTTGGAGAGCGAAAAAATTATGGTGTGAGGTAAACGGAATTATTCATGAACGTGCAGAAAGAAAAAAAATAATTCTCGAGTTGATATCTAAGGTCCAAGATGAAATACTTCGCAACCATTATTTTGATACTATTTGCACAGAGTTCGATTGGAGGCATGGCGATACAAAAAAAGAATTTGCATCCATCATTGAGTCATCGGTAACTGTCGATGAGGAAGCTGCAGGAGCTATAAAGCTTCCTGAGTGGATGACAAAAGAACAACAG
>WNGA01006912.1_pt1 | contig 22317 bp, 18 predicted proteins | sample 5400061 | NCBI WGS metagenome assembly WNGA01 (sample SAMN13153366, study PRJNA577476) | soil metagenome | isolation source: 100 cm soil or saprolite under grassland replicate 2 | place: USA:California | collected 2016-06-15
GCACTCTCTCGCTCGTCCGCTCGGCCCCCCTGTTGCGCGCTTTGGCTACCCGTGCCCCCCTTGTGGGCGGTCTCAGCCAAAGTCTCGGCCATCTCGCGGGGAGCGGCGGGGGCGAAGACGTCCGGGAATAAATTGGCGATCGGCAAGACGCCGCAACATCGCGATATTGGCGGCTCGCCTGCGATTGACGGGCGGCAGGCGATGACTACCTTAGCGCCCATGAACGAATACACGGGACCGAGGGCTTTCGAGCAAGCTGGTTCGCTGGTTGGAGCACCGGCTGAGAAGCTTGTCTTTCTACGAAAGGTTTATGGGCTCTTCACCGGCAGCCTGGTCACCGCATTTTTGGGCGCCATGGTCGCCCTTTATGCAGGTGCCGACCTCTCGCAAATCCACGTCCCGGTGGGCGACGGCCGGGTCGTCGTTCCACCGCTGGTTGCGTTCTTCATGAACCATTGGATCATCGGCATTCTGCTGTTCATGGGGTCGTTCTTCGCGGCTTCCGCCGTGCGCACGCGTCCCGGCGTGAACGTGGTCGCGCTCTTTGGCGCGTCGTTCATCAGCGGTCTTTTCATCGCGCCGATGCTGTTCGTCGCCCAGCTGATGGCCAGCCAGGGTCACACCCTTTCGGCTTCGCCGGTGCGCGACGCGTTCATCATTACGGTCCTCGGCTTCACTGGCCTGACGAGCTATGCACTCCTTTCGAAGCGCGATTTTTCATTCCTGCGAGGCTTTCTCTCGATGGGCATTTGGGTCGTATTCGGGGCGCTCATCCTCAACATGTTCGTGGGCGGCACGGCGTTTTCGCTCGCCATCGCCAGCGTGGGCGTGCTCCTGTTCGGCGCTTTCATTCTTTTCGACACGTCCCGCATCTTGCGCGATCCCGATAACCGCGACGCGGTCGGCGCCGCCCTCACGCTGTACCTCAATTTCCTGAACCTGTTCGTGTTCCTGCTGCGCATTCTCGGCTCCTCGCGGCGCGAGAGCTGAGTAGCCGGGCGACCGGTTCGAGGTGCCGATCGGCGGATCGGTCGGCTGTGGGCGAGCGCGCCCCCGCAGTGTAGAATGACCGGCGGGATGTCCTTCTTGCGGCGGCTGGGAACGATTCTCGTCGCGGCGACCGTTGCGCTTGCATCGGCCGCCGCGGGCGGTTCCGGGGGAAGCGGATTTGGCGTCCGGCCCGCACTGGAAGCGCCGGAGCCGAGCGGCTTCGACGCTTTGAGAAAGCCCCCCATTCCGGTGAGCTTTCTGTCGCATGACGGAGGATGGATCCAGTTTCAATATCCCCCGTCCGCGCGCGACCGTGTGGGTCCTCTCATTGCGCAAGCCGACGACCTGCGAGCGGAGTTGGCCGAGGACCTCGGGCAGACGCCGCTCGATGGCATCGAAATTCGGGTGGCGCGTGGCTCCGAGGAGATGGTCACCCTCGCCCCGCAAGGCGCGTCATCGGGGTCCGCGACCTCGGGGCTCACCTACCCCAAAATGAAGCTCATCGTGCTTTCGCTCGGCACCGTAGGGGCTCCCGATCCGATCGACCTCGGCGATGGATTTCGGCGTGAGCTCGCGCGGCTGGCGCTCCAAGACGCGGTCGGCGGCAGTTGGCTGCCGTCCTGGTTCGTCGAAAGTTTCGCCCGCCATTTCGGGCGCGACGCCGATTGGGACCGCGGCTGGACCCTGTATCGAGCGGCGGTCCGCCATCGCACGTACACCACGTCGGAACTCGACTACGCGCTCGAAAAGGGAGGGGCGGGAGCGGCGCTCGCCCTCGCGCAGGGCACCGATTTCGTCGGCTACTTGCTCAAGCCCGAGCGGCGGACGAAGTTCTCGGCAGCGATCGAGCGGCTGCGGCAAGGCGAAGCGTTCGATGCGGCGTTGGCCGCGGGCTATGGGACGGATCTCCTCACGCTCGAGCGAGAATGGCGAGGCGAGGTTCAGCGGCGCGCCACACTGGTGACGATCTTGGTGGGCGTCGGCGTACCTGCGCTTCTTCTGGTTGCCTGGGGGGTCTTTCGTGCGATTCGCCGGCGGCGCGTGCGGTTGCGGGCGCCGAGTCAGAGTATCGAGAAAGCGTCGCGCTCGGGAGCGTCGTCCGAAGCGGCGCGCGTCCACATCGTCTTGAGCCGCCGCGACGAACGGATGGATCCGCCGGTGATCGCGGAGAGCGAGATCCCCAAGGTCGAGCACGAAGGCCAGTGGCACACGCTGCATTAGCGCTTCGAAGCTACCATTACTGCGTCAGATCTTGCCTATGACAGATCACGATCGGCAATTGCCGCGTGTCGGCCAGGTAAGTTACGGCGAGGCCGTCGGAGTTGGGCCACCAGATTGGAATGGCCGTCAGGCCTCGCCTCTGCAGCTTCGCCGCTAGCCGGTTCCGCTGTCCGGCTTATGGCTACTCCGATGAAACGATCTGGTAGCGAGGATCGGACGCAGTAATGCTACTTGACGATATCCGTCGGACAGCCGAACACGATCTGAACTTGACGCACACGGCCGCTCGACAGGCGGTCGCAGCCCAAGCCCAACAGGTCGATCGCGTGGTGCGAGAGAGCAGGCAATGAGAACCCGGTCAGCGACGGAGAGAAACGACACTTGGTTTTACTTTAGCACCCGCGAAAGACTACAGTGCCGCCGATGATTGCGGTGCGCGCCGTGGAGACATGAATGGGTCGGTGGAGGTACCTCCCTCTTCTGGTTCCCATCGTGGGCCTGGCCGAGTTTGGCGCGCAGTTCTTCTTTTCGCGCGGTGCCCCTACCCACGATCAATGGACGGAGGTTCGCGCTCTCGTGGCCTCGTGGTACGAGGCCGGCGACCTCGTCGTCATCGCGCCGCATTGGGCGGAGCCGATGGCGCGCTGGAGCTTCGGCGATTCGCTGATGCCGCTGCGCGACGTCGCGCGCCCGGATGCCACGCGCTATGCGAAGGCGCTCGAGGTGTCCATCGTGGGCTCCCGATCGCCAGAGCTCGCCGGCTGGAGACTGCTGCGCGAAACGAAACAGGGACGCTTCACGCTGCGCGCTCTGGCCAATCCAAGGCCGCCGGTCATCGCGTACGATTTCGTCGATCACCTCGATCCCAACTCGGCCGACGTTCGCCTGGAGAGAGGGACGACTCCTTCGGTTTGCTCCTTCACGACCAGCGCACCGGTGGAAGGAGGCGGCCTCGGCGGGCCTCCTATCTTTCCCGCATCGAGGTTCACCTGTCCCGGGGAGCCGAGTCACGTTTTCGTCGGAGTGACGATCATCGATGACGAGAAGTTTCTCGCGCGCCGCTGCATCTGGTCGCATCCCCCCGGCGCTAATGGGGCGATCGTCACACGATTTCGTGGCGTTCCCCTCGGAGCCAAGCTCCACGGCCACGCCGGGATGGGTTGGCTCATCGAACGCGATCGCGCCGTGCCTCCCTTCGCGATTCGGATCCTGGTAGCCGGTGTGGAGGTGGGCAACGTCGTGCACGAGCCGGGCGACGGTTGGAAGTCATTCGAGCTACCCCTGGGAGCCGCGTCGGGCAGCCAAGGTGACGTCGAGTTCCACGTCAGCTCTGCAGGTGCTCGCGATGACCTCGCGCGCAACGCGTTTCCACTTCGCCGATCACGCACTCGGGCTCGCGCTCGCGGCGCTCTACCTCGCCATCTTGGTCAAAACGGCGCCGGCTATCGGTTATGCGCGCGACGAAGGATTCTACTTCCGGGCTGCCAGCAGTTACGCGGATTGGTACGAGCTGCTCTGGCGCGATCCGGCGGCGGCTGCCCAAAGATCGGTCGTCGACGCCCACTGGTCGAACAACCACGAGCACCCCGGCCTAGTCAAAAGCCTGTTCGGGCTGTCGTGGAACCTTCTTTACAGAAAGTGGCATCTTTTCGCCGAAGAAGGCACGAGCTTCCGTTTCGGCGGAATGTGTTTCGCGGCAGCGGGACTGTGGCTCATTTATCTCTGGGGTGCTCGCGTGCGCTCGCGAACGGCCGGCTTCGTCGGCGCCATGCTCTTCGCGCTCATGCCGCGAATCTTCTATCACGCGCATCTCGATTGCTTCGACGTGCCCATTGCGGTGATGTGGACATTTTGCGCCTATACTTACTGGCGTTCTCTCAAAACACCGGGGCTTGCGTGGGCCATCGTTACCGGCATCGCATTCGGCCTCGCGCTGAACACCAAGCACAACTCTTGGTTTCTGCCCCCCGCTCTGCTCGTTCATGCCGTCATCGCCGGACGTGCGCGGATCGCGCGAGGTCTCGCGCGCGGTCGAATTCGGATTCCGCTGGCGCTATGGGGAATGGCCTGCATCGGTCCGTTCGTGTTTTTCGCGCTCTGGCCGTGGATCTGGTTCGACACCGTCGAGCGCTTGACCGCTTATGCGAAGTTTCACTTGAACCACGACTATTACAACATGGTCTTCTTGGGCGAGACCTACTGGAAGCCGCCCATGCCTCGTGGCTACGTCTGGCTGATGACGGCGGCGACGGTTCCCATCATCACGCTCGTGCTTTTCTTGATCGGTGCGGCCAGTCGTGCCCGCGCCCATCTCGTGCCTCTTTGGGATCGATCCGCGCGAGCGCCGCACGACAGCGCGCAGACCGATCTTTTGTGGGCGATTGGTCTAGGTGTGCAATACGCGCCCTGGATCTTGTCGACGAACACGCCGATCTTCGGCGGAACGAAACATTGGTTCACCGCCTACCCCTTTCTCTGCCTTTTCGCGGGCGCTGGCTTCGACGTCGTCGCGGCGAAGTTGCGGGCTCTTCTCGAAGGGGGCCGCCTGGCGCGCGTGCCGGGGGAGCTCGTCGAGGTGGTGCTCGGCGCGGCGGTGTTCGCCGCGCCGCTCGCCGAAACGATCCACTCTCATCCGTGGGGTCTATCGAATTACACGCCGCTCGTCGGTGGTGCTCCGGGGGCAGCGTCGCTCGGGCTGAACCGCCAGTTCTGGGGCTTTACGACCGGAGCAGTGACCGAATGGCTCAACCAGCACGTCGCTCCTGGGCAGTCGGTGTACATTCACGACACGGCCGGGGATTCGTGGGACATGCTGCACCGCGACGGTCGCTTACTGCCTCACGTGCAGGTGGCGTGGTCGGTCCAGAGCAGCACGTTCGCCCTCTACCACCACGAAGAACACATGGAAACGATCGAGTACCAAATCTGGACCAGCTACGAAACGTCGGCGCCCGTCCATATCGGCGCCTACGACGGCGTGCCGATCATCTACGTGTACTCAAAACCGAACCAGATGCTTCGATGAGCACGGCGTCTACGACTGCGGCAGTCGTGGCTATCATTACTGCGTCAGATCTTGGCGATGACAGATCACGATCAGCAATTGCCGCGTTTCCCCACGCAAATTACGGCGAGGCCGTCGGTAGGACCCATCAGACCGGAATGGCCGCGAGGCCTCGCCTCTGTTTGAGTTACTCGGCGCGGCCTCCGGCCCCGCCTGCGGTGGTTTCGCCGACAGCCAGTTCCGCCTGTCCGGTCAGTACTTGAGTGGGCCTATGGGCTACTCCGATGAAACGATCTGGCAGCGACGATCTGACGCAGTAATGCTATGGGTTTCGACCGGATTCCTCTTCCGCTTTGATCCACGTCGCGAACTCCCGGAGGCCCTCGTCGAGCTGGATTTCGGGACTCCAGTTCCAGAGCTCGCTCGCTCGGCCGATGTCGGCATAGGTGACTTCCATTTCGCCGGGAGGGCGCTCGATGCGGTGCACGCGCGGCTCGATGCCGAGCGCGGCACCGAGTTTTTCGACGAGCGAGTTGACGGTGCACGGCGACGAGTTGCCGAGATTCACGATGCGAAAGCCCGCGTCTTCTTTTATCGCCGAGCACACCCCACTGACGATATCGTCCACGTGCGTAAAGTCGCGCGCCATGGTGCCGTCGCCAAACACGGTGACTTCCTCCTGACGGAGAATGGCAGTGCTGAATTTGCGGATCGCGAGGTCGGGACGTTGTCGCGGACCGTACACCGTGAAAGGACGAATGATGGTGATCGGTGAGCCATGGATGTGGTGCGCCACGCTGCAAAGCAGCTCAGCACCGCGCTTGGTGGCCGCGTAGGGGCTGGGGGGCTCGATGCAGGGTTCGTCCTCCGAGAAGGGGGCGCGGCTGGTATTGCCATAGACCGAGCTCGAGCTCGCGAACACCAGTGGAACGCCCTGGCGCGACCAAACGTCAAGCACGTTCTGCGTGGCGACGAGATTGGCCCGCACGTAGCGAGCGGGATCGGTCACCGAGAGCCGCACGCCGGCGACGGCGGCAAGGTGCACGACCACGTCGGGTTTGGGAATGCGCGCGGCGTAAGTTCGAATCGCAGCTGCGTCGGCGAGGTCAGCCACCTCGAACGAAAATCGCCGATTCGAGAGGCACGGTGCAATGTGGTGAATCTTGAGGTCGGCAGGGTAGTAGTCGTCGAGCTTGTCGACACCGTAGACAGAGAGCCCTTCGACGAGCAACCGCTCGACGAGGTGCGACCCGATGAAGCCTGCACAGCCGGTAACCAGCGCGGTTCGCGGGCCGGCCGATGCCGTCATTTCCCGCGACCGGCGACCGTTCCGATGCCGCGGTACACGAATCCGTGCTCGTTCAGATTGAACATCGACCAGATGTTGCGCGCGTCCACGATCTTGGGCGAACGCATCCGCTTCTTGAGCTCGTCGAGGTCCGGATTACGAAAGTGGCGCCACTCGGTCATGAGGATCAGCGCGTCCGCGCCGTCGACGCTGTCGTACTCGTTGTCGAAATAGGCCGCCTGCGGCGCGTAGGCTCGCGCGAAATTCGCCGCGGCTTCGGGGTCGTGGGCGCGGATGGTCGCACCCTCTTGCGTCAGGCGCTGCACGAGCCTTCCGGCGGGCGATTCGCGCACGTCATCCGTCTCGGGCTTGAAGGCGAGCCCCCACACGGCGACGACTTTGCCGGCTAGGCCCTCGGGAAACAGCGACATCACGCGCTCGTAAACGTAATCCTGCTGTCTCACGTTCGCGTCGGCGGCCGCATCGACGATTTTGAGCTGCTTGCCGCAATCGCGCGCGAAGGCGGAGAGCGCCGAGACGTCCTTGGGAAAACACGATCCGCCGTAGCCGGGACCGGCATAGAGAAACTGCTGTCCGATCCTGCGATCGCTGCCGAGAGAGCGCCGGATGGAACCGATGTCGGCGCCCAGCGAATCGCAGAGTTGCGACATCTCGTTCATGAACGAGATGCGCACGGCGAGCATCGCGTTGGCCGCGTACTTGGCGAGCTCAGCCGATCGACGATCCATGACCAGCACCCTTTCGCTCGACAGTTGCAGCGGCCGATAGAGGTCGCGCATGGCCTGCTCGGTGGCCCCGTCGGCCACCCCGATGAGCACGCGGTCCGGGCGAAAGAAATCTTCGAGCGCGGCTCCCTCCTTGAGGAACTCGGGATTGGATGCGACGCTGATGCGGTGCCCCGAGAGAGCGCGGACTTTGGCTTCGACCTGGTCGCAGGTTCCTACCGGAACGGTGCTCTTGACCGCGAGAACCGCAGGTTTCTTGCTGGCTTTGGCTATGGTTTCGGCGGCGGTGAAGACATAGCGAAGATCGGCTCGCCCGCCGTCTCCCGGCGGCGTACCGACCGCAATGAAGTAGATATCGCTCTCGGTATAGGCCGGTTCGATGTGGGTTCCGAACGAGAGACGGCGCCCCCGCACGTTGCGCGCGACGAGCTCGGAGAGGCCTGGCTCGAAGAATGGGATTTTTCCGTTTCGCAGCGCTTCCACGCGCTCCTGGTTCACGTCGGTGCACAGAACGTGATTGCCCATCTCCGAAAGCCCCGCCGCGGTGACCAGGCCGACGTAACCCGCGCCAAGAATGGTGATCCTCATTGCCGCGATCGTTAGCACGAACCAACCCGCCGTGAAACCGGGAAGCAGCGAGAATAGTCATTGCAGACCGGAGAGCTCGAGCTGTGTTATGTGCGAGCCGGATGCCTTGGAGGTCGCTGCGGTTACCACGGACGTTCGAATCGTGGGCTTGGCTCACGCTGAACCTCCTCGCCTGGTCGCTCATGGCAATCATGGTCGCGCAGGTCGTGGCGCCCATTTTTCACCAGATGGAGACTCTCGGTGGTCACGACTGGGATCAGATGGCGACCCATCGCTATTTCATGATCAAAGCGATTCGCTCGTACCACCAGCTGCCTTTCTGGAATCCTTACGGGTGCGGGGGCCATCCGGAGTGGGCTTCGACGGAAGGAGCCACGGCGTTGGCCTCCCCGGCCCTGTTGCTCTATTTGCTGGCAAAGCTGCCGGTCGCCCTTCGCACCGAAATCGCGGCGACCGCCGCGCTGTCGGCAATCGGCACCTGGCTGTGGGCCGGGCGCTTCACTAGAAGCCCCGGCCTGCGCCTGTTCGTGTGCGCCGTCTTCGCCGTCAACGGGCGGTGGGCGCTGCAAGCGACGGCGGGTCACACCTGGCACCTCTACTATCTCTGGGTACCGTGGGCGTTCTACTTCTACGAACGCGCACGAACGACGGCGTCAGTTACCGTGCGCGGGGCTCCCGTCGCTCCTGCCACCCTGCCGCTTTCTGCGCGACGGCGCAACATCGTGTACCTGGGGGCGTGCATCGCGATGATGGTGTACACGGGCGCCATCTATCCCTTGCCGCAGACGGTCTTCCTTCTCGGCATCTATTCGGTGCTGCTTGCGATCGTCACTCGTCGCCTCGAACCGATCCGCGTCGCGATTCTGGGGGGTGTGTGGGGCGTGATTTTGGCCGGTCCCAAGCTGTTCCCCATTCTGGACACGATGCGAAAGTATCCGCGGCTCATCGATTCGACGGAGACCATGGACGTCGCCGCTTTTTTCACGCTTCTCACGGCGCGCAATCAGGATTTCGGCGCCCGACTCGCGAACGTCAGCCAATGGGGATGGCACGAGTGGGGCATGTACATCGGATGGGCGCCGGTTCTCGTCATTGGATGGGCGCTGCTCCGCTCCCGCAACAAGACGGATGTGCCTCTCAAGTGGGCCGGACTCACCTCGCTGGTGCTGAGCTTCGGCGCCTTCCATCCGCAGGCGCCCTGGTCGCTTCTCCATGACCTTCCGATATTCAAGTCGCAGCACGTCCCCTCGCGATGGCTCTACCCGGCCGTTCTCTTTCTCGCCCTGCTCGCGGCATTGAACATCGAGCGTTGGCTTCGGCGAATCCCGAAAAAGCGTCTGCTCGCCGAGCTCGTCTTGGTGGCGGCAGCGGGGTGGGTCGCCCTCGACGTCGCCCACGAGGCGAAGATCCCAATGGCGCGTGGATTCTGGATGAAAATGCCGCAGGTCGCCGCGCAGACCACGGGCTTCTATCAGGAAGTGAAAGCGCCCCCGGCCCTACGGTACCTGGTGGACGATTATGCGCCGCCCGGTCTCCCCGCGACGATCGTCAACGTCGGTGTCATCGAGAGCGTGTCGTTTGCTGGGCTGAATCCATGGGCGCCCCGCGACGAGAATGGGAGGATCCGCGGCCTCGGCGCGCGTGGCCGCGGGGAGAGCGAATATCGTGGCGAGGTATTCACGGCGAGCGGAAACGGTGCGGCGACGTTCGTGGAGTGGAGCCCCAATCGCGTCACGGTCCAAGTCGATGGCGCGACCCCGGGCGACCTCGTGGTCATGAACCAGAACTTCGACGAAGGCTGGAGGGCCAACGGAGAAGCCGCCGTCAACCATTCCAATACCATTGCCGCCCGCATCGTCTCGTCGCGGCAGCTCGTGACATTCCGCTACGTGCCTCGCTACGTTCCGACAGGCATCGTCGTGTTCGCTCTCGGCGTGCTTGCGGCTCTCCTTTGGCCGCGATGGCCGCTTCTTCCATTCGGGCTCGATCGTTTCCGGCGAACGTCCGCCGCGCGAAGTAGCTCGAGGGCCGGTGAAGTGGATTCAGTCGCCACCCGAGCCGACGATCATCATCTGGGCGCCGAGCAGGAGCCAGCCGAGCTTGGGTTCGAGCCAACGTAACTTCGCAAGCGCGTGCGGAAAGAAAACGATGTAATCGAGCGCGACGGTGCGAAATCCGGCAGCGCCGAGAAGCCGTTTTGCTTCCCAGGGCCAGAGCAGGATGGCATCGTCGTCGAAAGCGCAATTCTTGACGACGCGGCGTGTGAGTGGATTGAGTGGATTGTGTTCGAACACGACGACTCTTCCGGACGGTGCCAGTTTGGCGCGCAGACCACTCATTAACGCGACGCGTTCGGAGGGAGGCACGTGGTGCAGCACGCCCGAGAGGATGATGGCCTCGAACTTGCCGTCGGGGAGGGCGTCGGCGTTTTCGTAGAAGGTCGCGGTGGGCGCGCGCTGCCGGGCGACGGCAAGACTCTTGCCAGATGGATCGTATGCATGGACGTTGGTGAACGAGCGGACGAGCTGTTCGGTCACGTTCCCGATGCCGCACCCGTAGTCGAGAACGGGGCCGTCCGCGGGCAGGGACATGCGATGAAGGCAATCGAGCTTGTAGCGTGCGAAATATTCCGTGGATTCGCCGCTCGCCGTGATGCTTTGCGCATGCAATGTGTGGTACTCGTCCGCGTAATGATCGAACTTAGGCGCCTGCGGCTGCTCGGCGGAGCTCATCGTGACGCACGATAGCACCGCGCTGCGAAAAGCGTGGGGGTCACCCGACAGAATGGCCGGCGCACGACGCGAACGCGCTGCGCACCGGCCAAAAAGCTGATAAGACGGCCGCGATGCCGAGCAAGCCCAAAGATTGGCTTGCGACCCCCAACTACGCCGGGGCACCCGACGCCTATTACGGGCTGTGCGAAGCCGCGGGCCGCAACTATTACGAGTGGCTTGCCGCTTGTTTTGCCCCGTACTTCGGGGCGACGGTGCTCGAGCATGGAGCCGGAACGGGTCTCCTTTCGGAAGCGATGAGGGAGAAGGGTGCGCGCAAGATGGTGCTCACCGAGCCGGAGCCCCACCTCGCCGAGCTGCTGCGCGAGCGATTTCGGGATCACCCGCAGGTGGAGGTATTCGTGGGAACGATCGAAGCGTACGCCGGCCAGCATGGCGCGGGGCTCGTCGATGCGATCGTGTCTTCCAATGTGCTCGAGCACATTCCCGACGATGCGGCCTGCCTGCGCGTCATGCACGACCTTCTGGCTCCCGGCGGAATTTTGGGTGTCTACGTCCCCGCTCGGCCCGAGCTCTACGGCGCTGCCGACGAGGAGGTGGGACACCAGCGGCGCTATCGTCGGCGCGAACTGGCCCGAAAGCTCACGCTGGCTGGTTTTGAAATCGCCACCATCCGCTACCGCAACTTGATTGGCGTTTTGCCTTGGTGGATCAGCGGACGGCTATTTCGACAGAGAAAGCTCAATACGACCTCCATCAAGCTTTTCGACAGCCTCGTGTTCCCCATCTCTCGCCGTCTCGAAGATTGGGTCCCCCCTCCCTACGGGCTGAATCTGTTGGCCATCGCCAGAAAGGCGCCGAGCCACCTCGTGGATGGAACATCAGGATTGGGGGTCGCACCACGGGTTGGCGACGAGAAACCGTAGCGTTTCCCGTACCGACTCTTCGATCGTGCGTTTCGGCGCCCAGCCCAGGGAGCGCAGGCGCGTCGTATCGAGCAAGATCTTGGGCGAATCGCCCACCCAGCCGCGAATGCCTCCCGTGTAATGAATCTGGGGAGCGACGCCGAGCTCGCGGCAGATGATTCGCACGCTCTCGTTGACCTCGAGCCATTCGTCGTGGCCGATGTTGTAAATGTGGATGCCATCCGCGTTGCGCGAGCGATCGACCGCTAAGAGCATGGCATCCACGCAATCCTTGACGTTGAGGTACGACTTTCGTTGGTGGCCGTCACCGAGGACCTCGAGAGAGGTCGGATCCCGCCGGAGCTTGCGCCAGAAGTCGATGATGTGGCCATGCGTGTAGCGCGGGCCGAGCATCGACACGAAGCGAAAGATGTAGACTCGATAGCCGTAGCCGAGTGCGTAAGAAGTCAGAAGGCCCTCGCTGGCGACTTTCGAACAGCCGTAGAGCGATGTCTGGACGGGGAAGGGAGCATTCTCGGGTGTCGGAATCACCTCCGGCTCGCCGTAAACCGAACCCGTGGAGGAGAACACGATCCCTTCGATGCCGGCGGCGCGCATTGCCTCCAAAACATTCTGGGTCGCCAGAATGTTTTGCTCGACGTCTTTGCGGGGATGCAAAAGCCCGTCCTTCACGTCCGCGTTGGCCGCCAGGTGAAAGACGAAGTCGTGACCCGGGAAGGTCATGTCGAGGAGCGCCTGATCCAGAAGGTCCCCCTCCACCAGCCGCACCTGGGTGTGTCCGCTGACGAACTGGCGATGGCCGGTCGAGAAGTTGTCGACGATGGTCACTGAGGCACCGCGCGCGATGAGCTCGTCCACCACGTGACTTCCGACGAAACCCGCTCCGCCCGTTACGATTACCTTGCGCGACGACCATTCCAAAGCCAGCTCCTCCTGACGCGCCTCGGCTCGAAGCGACGGCGATTTTTGCCACGCAAGGGCCCGCAGTGCAATGGTCGAATGGTTTGGTGGCCCGCGGACTGTCCTACGCCTGGATGGTTCGTGTTAGGGTCGCATCCTCGATGGGTTCCCTCGTCGCGCGCGTCGACCGATTCGCACCGTGGCCCGTCGTGAGAGTGATCCTGCCGCTGTGCTTCATCGCTTTTCACCTGATCATGCTCTCCGCGCTGGCCAAGGAGCGATTCGGGATTCCGTTCAATGCGGCGCCCGCCGCGGCACCTCATTTCAGCGATCCGGCGGTCGACCCGATTCCCGCGAACTGGGAGCGTCTCATCGTCTCACGTTGGGACTCCCAGCACTACATCACGCTCGGCCTGCGCGGCTATCGGTATTGCGCGCCGAAAGAGGAGCTCGGGCCGAAACACTATCCCGATAGCGACGTCGTCTGCCAGCTCAACTTTTTTCCCGGGTACGCGCTGCTCGGCCGCGCGGTCGGTTGGGCGCTGCACCTGCCCATCGATTATGCCCTTTTGGCGGTATCGATCCTCGCCAGCTATATCGTGATGTTCTTGTGGACGTCGAGCGAGATGGTGGAGGCGCTCGGCAAAGGCACGGTGCTCATTTCGCTCTTGCTCCTCAACGTGTTCACGACGGGGTACGAGCTGGTGACGCTTCAAACCGAACCGTGTGCGCTGCTTTTTACGGTGGGGGCCTTCGTCTTGCTCGAGAGGCGCTGGTTTTTCGGTAGCGCCTTGTGCGCCGGCGCGGGGTCGGTCATCCGGCCGACGGGCGTTGCCGTCTCGGCTGCGTTCGGCCTCGCGCTACTGTGGCTCACGCTTCGCGAACGGCCGACCGCGCGCACCATCGCATGGCGCGCCTTCCTTTGCATCGTCTCGGCCTGGGGGCTCCTGGCATTGTTCGCTTTTTTCCATTTCCGCTTCGGCGATGCGCTCGTCTATGCGCATGCCCGCGAAAGGTACTACCACTACCGGCCGAACCCCTTCGCGCTCCTCTGGCCGTCTTATACCTGGATCGCGCAGTCTCTGTGGGCCGCGCCGAACGAGGGAATGTGGCTGGCAGCGGGCCTTTTGTGGTTTGCCCTCGGGCACAAGAAGGCGCTCGGCGGGTTCTCGCCCACCGGCCGAATCTATTGGTATGCGACGTATGCTCTGACGGTCGCCATAGCGGCGGCCGGGCAGGTGATGATTGGGTTCAGCGGGATGAGCCGTTATCTACTCTTGGCGACTCCCATGTTCTTCGCAATGGCGGCGGTGATGCGCAAGAACTTCTTCGCCCTCGCATTGTGGATCGTCATCAGTCTGGCGCACTACTGGTCAGTGAACAGCTGCTTCTACGTGGGCCGGGGTCAACCTGGTTTCTGGCAGGTGTGCCACATCCAACCGGGCGCGTGACCGGGATCGCTCACTTCTTGCCGAAGGCCTCGAGCTCGCCCAGCGCCACGAACTTGCCTTTCACTCCGCGCACCTGGATGAAGCGCGCACGAGCGCCGCCGGCCGAGTAGCTCCAGGGCGACCAAGCACCGAAGCTCGTCGTTCTTCGGTCGACTTGTGCGAAATCGGTGCCGTTCTCCGAGAGCTCCAGCGTGAGTGGCAAGCAGTCGTCGAACCAGCCGTCCGAGCGATTGAAGATTTTGATCTTCTTCAGCCGGTACACTGCCCCGAGGTCGACTCGTACCCACGGATTTTCTTCGAGGTTGGTGTGAACGCCGTAGGCTGCGCTCGTGCTGCCGTCGGTCAGCCCACCTTGGGGCGAGGTCGAGTTGGGATGAACGCTGCTCTGCGTCACCGGCTTGTGGAGCGCAATGTTGGTCGGCGAAAACAGGCTCATGCCACCCCAAACGAGGAGCGCGAGCACCGCGGCGCCGATGACCACGAGGCGCAGGATCCGCAAGCGCCTGATCTGGGGGACCGTGCGGGGCTCGATCGAGCCGTGCAACCATCCTACGGTGTTGGCAATGGCTTGCACACTGCGGGCGGCCTCGTTTTCCGACAAGCGATCGAGAACCAGAAGATCGTTGACGGCCAGCAGCTTGCGAGCTTCTTCGAGGTCGGGGGGCGGCTCTGCGAGCTCGCCGCGCACGCCGTCGAGTTGCTCGAATGCGCGCTTCGCGTCGCTCGCTGCGAACTCGAAGGGCTCCCCACGAGATGCCAGTATCGCCCCGATGTACGCGATGGCAGCTTCGCGGTAGAGAGCCCCCGATGCCGCCGGTTGGTTCTCGATCAAGTCGGCAGCTGCATTGCTGCGCCGGTTGCCGGCTTCGAAGAGCTCGCGAATTCGGTGTTGCCCCGAGGCCGGGTAGCCGGCCGCGATGCGCTCGGCTTTCTCGAGTAAAATGGCATCGCGAACGGTGCTTTTGTACGCGCGCTGGAGCGTTTCGGCCAAGCTCATGCGCGAAGCATGAGGGGTGTGCCGCGAAACGTCAATACTGCGCTCATGAAGCGTTGACGATCTTGGTGCCCTCGAAGTCGAAACGAAAGCGCACCTCGGTCAGCGAAACGCCCATCATGGCGTGCCGGAGGCGAACTTTGTCCTCGGCGTAGAACATCAGAAACCCGCCGCCCCCTGCGCCGATCAGCTTGCCGCCGATGGCGCCGCTTTTGAGGGCAAGTTGATACCAATCGTCGATATTGTCGTTCGACATGGCCCCGGAGCGCTTCTTTTTGTAGTTCCAATGCACGTTCATCAAGTTGGCGAATTCGCGCAGGTCCCCTTTTTCCAGCGCGTCGCGGCTCTTCATACCGAGATCTTTGACGAAGTGCAGATTTTGCAGCATGTCATCGGCTTTCTTTCTGCTGCTGTCATCCTGTTGTTTGAGGATGGAGGACGCCGAACGCGAATAGCCGGTGAAGAAAAGCAACAAGTTGTCTTCTAGATTATAAAGAGTCTCGGTCGAGACCTTGAGGGGCCAGGCTTCGACCTCGTCGTTCTTTTTGAACGAGAAACAAGTGATCCCGCCGTAGGCCGCGATGTACTGATCCTGCTTGCCGATCGGTTCGCCCAGCCGATCGATCTCGATGTGGCATGCCTGCTCGGCCAGCTCACGCGGGTGAACGAGGTTTTTCTTGTAAGCATGCAGCGCTCGCAATAATGCCGTCGTGAAGCTGCCCGACGAGCCCAAACCGGTGCCTGCCGGAATATCGGCCATGCTGGTGAGCTCGAGATTCGTCTCTTTGATTTCCAGCATCGTGAGCGCTTCGCGGATGATGGGATGCTGAATTCTATCGATCGACGACACTCGCTCGAGCTGCGAATACTTGACGATGAGGTCCTGCACGAACGTGCGATGGAGGGTGATATACACGTACTTGTCGATAGCCGCCGCCACCAGAAAGCCTTGGTGCTCCCGGTAATAGGAAGGGAGATCGGTCCCGCCGCCGCCGAGTGTGATGCGCAGCGGACTTCGACAGATGATCATTGGTTCTTCGCTCCGTAGAGGATGTCCACGACGCCGAGAGCCTTGATTGCGTCGTCGAGGGTGCCCGAGGGGGCTTGGCGCCGCTCGATTGCGCTCACGAAATCGGCGAATTCGAGGTCCCAGGACCGATCGCCACCCGGATACTCGTGGATGGTCGTTTCGGGAGGGCCCATTTGCGGCGACATCTGGTAATAGGCCAGACGCTCCGTTCCGTAGCTGCCGCCGAGGCCCTCGGCGTGGAGCTTGCCGCGCCGTCCGTAGATCTCGAACGAGAAGGTGTTCTTCCACTCCGTCCAGCTCACGTGCAACCATGCCATGCGGTCATCGACCGTGCGCAGCATCATGAAACCATTGTCGTCGACGGGCATGTTCCAAAAATAGGTGTGGGTGAAGCCGTCGACTCGCACGAAATCGCCCAAAAACCAGCGAGACAAGTCGATGAGGTGCAGGCCTTGATCGAGAAGCTCGCCGCCGCCCGATATTTCGGGGATGGCGCGCCACTCTCGATCGTAGCCGACGCGCCCGCCGTGGCCGTATCGCGCGCGAATGAACATCAACTCTCCGAGAGCGCCTGCGTCGACGTATTCGCGGGCTTTTTGCATGGCCGGGTGGAACCGGTGATTGAACCCGACCTTCACGGTGACCTTCGTGCGGCGCGCGATGTCGACGAGCGGCAGGAGCTCGGCGGCGTTCCGGGCGGCGGGCTTTTCGACGAGCACGTGCTTGCCCGCATCGGCTGCAGCTTGGGCGATCGTCGACAGCACGTTGTGAGGGGTGCACACGAATACCGCGTCGACATCCGGACGTCGCACGGCTTCGCGCCAGTCGCCCACGACCGCCGTGCCCGACCGGAGCGCGGCCAGATCTCGTGCCTTGCTCGGGTCGACGTCGCTGACGGCGACCAGCTTGTGCGACCCCAGGGCTTTCGCGCGCTTGTAGCCGATGAGGCCACAACCGACGATGCAGACGTTCACGTCACCCCCAGTCCTGTCCGCGATCTTTGGGGACGATGCGGCGCAGCGTGTAGATGTCGCTTGTGGCCAGGGCGGGGATCTTCGCCGGGAGCGTGGCCCACGGATCCCAGACGGCGCTGATGAGTTTTCCCGTCAAACCGTCGGAGGCCGGCGAAGCCAAGAACACGGCCAATCCGGCGCCCGTTTCGAGCGGCGTGGCTTTTCCTTCTTTCAGCTGCAGGGACTTTCGATAGAACTCCTCGCCGACCTTCTCGGGTCCGCTGGCCAGCACCTCGTCGAGAAGGCGCGTGTCGAGGCCGCCGGGCGCCATGGCGTTCACGTCGATTTGGTTGGCGCGAACTTCCTCGGCCAGTGTTTCGGTAAAGCGCACCACGGCAGCCTTCGAGGCGGCATAAGCGCTGATCCGCGGAAGCGGTGCGGTAGCGCCGCCTCCCGAGAGATTGATGATCTTGCCGTAGCCTCGCCGTTTGAAATGCGGCAGGACCGCCCGGCAAGGTAGCACCGTGCCCATCAGGTTGATTTCGACCGCGCGCGTCCACTGATCCCAGTCGACCTCTTCGATGCAACCCATCGGGCCGTAGACGCCTGCGTTGTTGACCAGAATGTCCAAGTGGCCGAAGGTCTGAACGGCGTGGGCGGCCAGCTGTTCGGCAGCTGCACGCTGGGAGACGTCAGCCGCGAGGGAGAGGACTCTTTGTCCGTCCTGCGTCCGGACGGAGAGCTCCCGACAGGTCTGCTCGAGCGCATCGGCGCCGCGAGCGCAAAGCAGCACGTCCGCGCCTTCGCTGACGAAGGCGTCGGCGATGGCCCTGCCCAGGCCTTGGCTCCCCCCGGTGATAATCGCGCTGCGTCCTCGTAGTTTCATCGCGGCATTCCGACGGCATCGTAGGCGAGCCGCGTGTCTTTTCCCAGCGTCGCGTCGAGGAAGCGATTCGGGTCCACGATGAGAGGGTTCTTCGTGCGCTTCACGATCTCGTCCGCGCGGATGTCCCTATAGACGGGCCATTCCGTCGCGACCACGACGGCTTCGGCGTCGCAGAGGAGCTCGTCTACCGAACCGGCAAGCTGAATTCGGTCCGCCAGCTCTACGGGCAAGGCCGGCACGGCTGGGTCGTGGGCCCACACCCGGGCATTCTGCGAGGCGAGCCACAGACAGAGCTCGATGGCGCTCGAGCGTCGTAAAGTGTCGGTCCCCGGCTTGTATGTGAGCCCGAGAACGCCGATTTTCTTTCCTTCGACCGTGCCGAGCCGCGCGAGGAGTTTGCGGCCGGCCCAAGTTTTGTGGGCATCATTGGAGGCTTTGACGCCTGCGATGAGATGCGTCGCGCAGTGTGCGCGGCGACCGATGTCCGAAAGGAACTGCAGATCGCGTGCGAGCGTACCGCCCGCGATCGCGCTGCCCGGACCGAGACGAGCTTTGGGCCCGATGCGCGACTCGGTCTTGAGGCCTCGCTCGACTTCTTTGGCATCTGCGCCGACCTGCTCGCAGAGGGTGGACAGTTCGTTGATGAAGGCCACCGAGGTCGCCAAAAATGCGTTGATGGCGTGTTTGGTCATTTCCGCCGACTCGACGGACATCCATTCGATGCGGCTGGTGATCGGTCGAAGCAGTTCGGCAATTCGCGTGCGGTCTGCATCGCTGCGCACACCGGCTACCACTCGGTCGGGCTCGAGGAACGCCGAGATGGCATTGCCGAGGCGCAAATTTTCCGGTGTGCAAGCGAACGACGCGCGCGCTCGGGGGTGGCTCTCCTGAAACGCGTTCTCCAGGCGCGCCGTGCTGCCGACGGGAAGCTGCGAAGAGATCAAGACGAGGGCGCCCGGTTTCAAGAAAGGAAAAATGGCCTCGACCCGCGTTTCGACGTAGCCCACGTCGGCCCGGTCGTCGTCGTCGACCGGTGTATCGAAGGCCACCCACACGACATCGGCGTTGTCGATCGCCGCTGCGGCGTCAGTGGTAAAGCGCAGGGTGGTGGCACCGAGTCCCGTTCGGACGAGGTCTTCGAGCCCCGGCTCGAACAGCGGCGGTCGGCCTCCGGAGAGGGCCTCCACGACGGCAGGGTCATCGTCGAGGCCGATGACCTGATGTCCGGCTTTGGCCAGACATGCAGCCGTCACCGTGCCCAAATGCCATAGCCCCTGAACGCAAACTTTCATGCACATTTATCCCGTGTGATCCGCTCATTTTTCGGCGAGGGCGATGAATTCTCCGATCTGAAAAGGAATCGGAAGCGCGGTGGTGCCCAGAAACGCCTTGCTAGCCGACTGAAAAAGCTTCACCGCCGTCGGAAAATAGATCTGAAGCTGCCCGACCAAGTAGTCGACTGTCATGACCTTCTGCGCGCTCTTCACCTCGAGTGGCCGCAAGCCGGCGCGAGAGAGGGCGCCAGCAACGGCAGAGCGCGAGAAAAGGAAAGTGTGTTGGAACGGTTGCAACATGGGCCATCGGGAGCCCATCACTTTTCTGAACAGCGAATCGGTGTCGGGGCTGGTGACCACGAGCAAGCCGCTGGGGCGCAAGAGCTCGGCCCACTGCCGGAGACTCGCCAGCGGATCCTGCGTGTGCTCGAGGATGTCGAAGGCGGTGATGACATCGAATTCGCCGGGTTGAAGTCGATTGATATCGCCGTGGCGGATTCGCTGCTTCGATCATGAAGCCGCAGGCGCAGCCGAGATCGAGCAGCTTGCCCGAGCTCTTGTATTTCTTGATGAGCTCGATACGCCCGCGGAACGTCGCCAGCTTGAGGGGACGGGCCTTGGCATATTCGGCATACACCCCTTGGCGATAGTGGCTCTCCGCGTAGGAGCGCATCTCCTCGAGCGTAGGAGTAGGATGGAGGCAAATGCTCCCGCACGACGCGCATCGGAAGTAATTGCCACCATCGAGAGCACAATAAAAAGACGCTTCTCGGCCGCAAAAGAAGCAACCGATGGGACTTTTCACGAACATGTGCGGCATGGCGCGGTGTCTTCGTTCTCTGCGTCGACGTTCATGGTGCGCGCCTCGCGGGTCCTCGTGGTGAGAAGCTTTCCCAGCCACGCGTCGAAGAGGGCCGGATACAGATTTCTGACCCACACCGACCAGCCCAGCGTTTTCGGAATCACGGTGAGGAAACGATCTCTTTCGACGGCATCGATGATCGCTTGGGACACCTTCTCGATGGGTACGGTCTTTTCGGTTTCCGGTCGGCGGGGACGTTTCTGGAACGTCTGGTGGTCGAAGAAGGACGTTTTGACGCGGCCGGGGCACACCAGATGTACTTTGACGTCGAAGTCGTGCAGCTCGAAGCGCAGCGTTTCGCTGATGCCGACCAGCCCGTGTTTGGCCGCCCCGTAAGTGGCGCAGGGCGTGATCGGCATGAGCCCCGCGATCGAGGCGATGTTGACGATGTGGCCCGACCGCCGCTGCATCATGGCCGGAAGAAACCCGTGAATGCAGCGCAAGGCCCCGAGCAGATTGACGCTGATCAACTTTTCGATCTCCTCGATCGGGCTTTGATCGAACGAACGGTAAACGGCGAACCCGGCGTTGTTGACGAGGACGTCGGGGCACTGGTAGTCGCGGAGGACGGACTCCACCATGGCGCGTACCGCCGCGGAATCGGAAACGTCGCACGTCACCGACGCGATGTGGCGCGAGATGCGGGTCAGCTCCTTGGTCGCTTCGGCGAGCTTGGCGGCCTTGTCGGCCACGATGATGACTCGGTCGCCCCGCTGCAGATAAGTCGCGGCCAAGTGCTTGCCGATGCCACTCGACCCACCGGTGATCAAAACGGTCAACACACCACGCACCCGTCCTCGACCGCACTCGCCATTAGCAGATCGCCCACCGCTAGAAAACGGTCTTGCCGCCCGAGACGATCGGTCCGTTCCGGCCCATCGCCCGAATTTCGGGCGAGAATCTGTATTTGAGCATTGCCTTGATCCACGTAGGGGGGTCTCGCAAAATTCCGACCTTCTTGCCGTCTTTGAACGAGCGAGCCTGGTAGTTCACCGGGATTTCGAGGGGTGTGTAGCCCTTGCGCAGCAGCTTGCAGACGAGCTCGACGTCGAAATCGAAGCGATTGCACTCGAATTCCAAGCCCGAAAGGCAGTCGCGCCGGAACACTTTGAACATCGTGAACGGATCGGTCATCGATTGCTCGTAGAGGCGATTCATCAAGAAGACGAGGCACCAATGCGCCAAGTTCATCGCATCGGCCATGAAGTAGCTCCCGAATCGCCGAATCTTCCAATGACCCGCATGGCGGGTGCCCAATACGAAGGCGGTGCGTCCCGCCAAGATCGGGTCGATCAGCATTTCGTAGTCGAGAAAATCGTATTCGAGATCGGCGTCCTGAATGAGCACGACATCGCCGGTCGCGTGACGGAGCCCCTCCCTTACGGCGAAGCCTTTGCCGCGAGCGCGCTCCTCCAGCGCGATCGTGAAGCCGGGCCGATCTTTGTACTCCAGCACGATGTCGCGCGAACCGTCGCTCGAGGAGCTCTCGACGACGATGATCTCCAGGTTGACTCCGGGAATCTCTTTCGAGGAGAGCGCATCGAGCACGTGCCGAACGGTTCCCGCCTCGTTGTAGACCGGCACCACCACCGACAACGTGGGCACGGCGCGGCGTTCCTGCATTCGCCCGAAGAGCATTGCGTGGTCTTTGAACCAGCCTTGGGCGCGCATCCGATCTTCTTCTCCGACCCAGTGGCCCAAGAAGATGTTGTCGAAACCCGCCTTCCAAACGATCGTCTGCAGATTGTGATCGGAGAATGAATACCGCTGACGTTGACGCAGAATGCGGCCGGGCTGCGATTGCCAGCCGGGTTTGACGAGCCGCCTCGTCACGACGGCAATGGTGCCGCCGGGGTAGAGCTTGTCGCGCAGCGAATCGATGAACGCGATGGGGTCGAGCGTATCCTCCAAGAGGTCCACTATTGCTATCACGTCGAACTGGCGACCGTGGCCCCCGTCCGGAGCGAATGGGTGAGCATCGAACCCGCGACGGCGCGCCTCCTCTACGAACGCGGGAGAGCCTCTTCCGGTGACTCCAACGCTGCGGTCCGCGCTCCCGACGTATTCTTCCAAGAGCGAGAGGAAGCTTTCGATGAGATCGAGACCTGCTTCTTCGCCAGGCCCGGTGCCGTATTCGAGGGTCGATGTCGCGACGACGCCACCCGCCGCCTTGTGGCTCAGCAAGCCGCAACTCTTGCATTCGTCGAAACGCTCGTCGCCGATCAAAAAGCTGCAGTACCTCTCGGTGCCGTGACAGAGCGGGCACTCGGGCAAAACGAAGCCTCGCGTCGAACAAGGCGGCTCGGGCGCTTGGCGTGCCGCATTCGGAGGCTTTCCGCGGGCGGCCGCGGCCGCTGCCGGTGCCATTTCCACTTCAGTCTTCGAGCTCATCGTTGCCGGCCCGCTCCGCCGGGCTCAAGCCAAAGAGAATCACCCCGGAAAATCATGGTCCTGTTCCACCACCCGCGCTTC
>WNGA01007066.1_pt1 | contig 22315 bp, 16 predicted proteins | sample 5400061 | NCBI WGS metagenome assembly WNGA01 (sample SAMN13153366, study PRJNA577476) | soil metagenome | isolation source: 100 cm soil or saprolite under grassland replicate 2 | place: USA:California | collected 2016-06-15
TGTGGGGTTGGCCCCGAACAAGGCGGTCGGCGGCGGCGTCCCCACCTGGATGGTCACCGACGAGGTGCCGGTCTTCCCGCCGCTGTCGGTCACCTGCGCGGTGATGGAGTGGGGCCCGGTCGAGAGGTTGCTCACCTGGAAGCTCGCGCCGGAGCCGATCTGTCCGCTCAGGTCGGAGAACCATTGCAGGCTCGACGAGAGGTTGCCGTCCTCGGTGTCGACGGCGGTCGCAGTGAAAGGGATCGACGCGCCGCTCTCCCAGCTGGAGCCATTCGCCGGCGACGTGATGGCCACCGCAGGCGTGTTGTTGACCTGCTGCACGATGATCGTCTTGGTGGCCGTGGCGCTGCCGCCCGGCCCGCTCACGGACAGCTTCACGTTGTAGGAGCCCTGCGACTCATACGTGTGGACGACGTTCTGCCCCGCCGCGCCGCCCCCGTCGCCGAAGTCCCACGTCCGTGACGTGATCGACCCGGTGGAGGTGTCGGCGAAGCTGACGAACAGCGGCGCAAACCCTGTCGTGGGTGAGGCAACGAAGGACGCCTGCGGCACCGCCGTCGTCACGGTGATCGGCGCGACGTGCGTCGACGAGCCGCCGGGCCCGGTCACGAAGAGGGTCGCGGTATAGACGCCCGGCGTCGGGAACGTGGCGGTGACGTTCGGTCCGCTCGAGCCGCCGGAAGCGCCTCCGGTGAACGCCCAGGCCCACGACGTGACGTCGCCGGTGGAGGTATCGGTGAAGGAGACCGTGAGCGGCGCCGGCCCGGTCGACGGGCTGAAGGAGAAGTTCGCCTGAGGCGCGGCGGCACTCACGTTGATCGTGATGGAGTCGCTACCGGTCTTTCCGCCGCTGTCGGTGACGTGCGCCGAGATGACGTGGGCGCCGGTCGACAACGAGCTCACATTGATGGACGGGCCCGTGCCGATCAGCACGTTGTCAGAGGTCCACTGGATGCCTGACGACACGTCGCCGTCCTCGAGGTCGAGCGCGCTGGCCGCGAATTGGATCTGCTCGCCGGGGGAAAACACGGCGCCGTTCACGGGCGAGGTGATGGCGACTCCTGGCGGGGCGTTGACGACGACCGAGACCGACGCCGTGGACGTCTTGCCGCCGGTGTCGGTCACCGACGCAGTGATCGTGTGCGTCCCGCTGCTCAGCGCGCTCGTCGTGACCAAAGGGCCCGAGCCCAGGACGCCGTCGATGTTCGAGCTCCACTGGATGCCAGACGACAGATCGCCATCTTCGAGATCCGTCGCGGTTCCCGTGAACGTCACGGGGAGGTCGGGCGCCGAGATCGTCCCGTCGGGCGGTGCCGTGATGTTCACGACGGGCGCTGCGTTGACGGTGACTGCGATGGACGACGTGACGGTCTTGCCGCCGGTGTCGGTGACCGAGGCGGTGATCACGTGCCCACCGTCCGACAACGAGGTCGCGTTGACGGACGCGCCGGTGCCGAGGTCGCCGTCCTGGCTCGAGCTCCACTGAATCGTGGCCGAGAGGTCGCCGTCCTCGGAGTCGCCCGCCGTACCGGTGAAGGTCACCGGATCGCCGAACTGGTAGAGCGCGCCATTGGCCGGGCTGGTGATGGAAACCGTGGGCGGGGCGTTGACCGTGATCGAGACCGACGTCGTGGAGATCTTCCCGCCGCTGTCGACGACGGCGGCCGTGATCGTGTGCGTGCCGGCCGACAGCGAGAACGCTTCGATCGACGCGCCGATGCCGAGGGGACCGTCCCGGTTCGAGGTCCATTGAATGTCGGGCGACAGGTCGCCGTCTTCAGGATCGCTCGCAGTGCCCGAGAGAGCGACGGTGTCCCCGAGCTGGTAGAGCGCGCCGTTGCCGGGCGTCGTGATGGAGACCACCGGCGCGGCGTTGACCGTGATTGAAACCGTCGCCGTCGAAGTCTTGCCGCCGCTGTCGGTGACGGAGGCGGTGATCGTGTGCGCGCCGCTCGTGAGCGAGCTCGTGATCGAAGCGCCGCTCCCGAGCGCGCCGTCCTTGCTCGAGCTCCACTGGATGCTCGACGACAGGTCACCGTCCTCGACATCGATGGCGCTGCCGGTGAACGGGATCGGGTCGCCCGGTGAGAACGTGGCGCCGGTCTCGGGCGAGGTGATAGTGATATCCGGCGGCGCATTGACGACCACCGTGATGGTCGCGGTGCTGGTCGCGCCGCCGCCGTCGGTGACGGATGCCGTGATCGTGTGCGTCCCGCTGTTCAGCGCGCTCGTGCTGATCGAGGGACCGTCGCCGAGCGCGCCGTCGATGCTGGAGCTCCACTGGATGCCAGACGACAGATCGCCATCCTCGGGATCCGTCGCGGTTCCCGTGAACGTAACGGGGAGGTCGGGCGCCGAGATCGTGTTGTCGGGCGGTGCCGAGATGCTCACGACGGGTGGCGCGTTCACGGTGATCGCCTTGAACGTGGTGCTGGTGCCGCCCGCTCCGTTGACGGTGAGTACGACGGGGTAGGTGCCCCCGGCGTCGAAGGTGTGCGTCGGACTCTGGGTGGTCGACGTCGCGGTGTCACCGAAGTCCCACAGCCAGTCCGTGATCGTGCCGGTGGAGTGGTCGGTGAACGTCACGGTGAGCGGCGCGTTGCCCGAAGTCGCGCTGGCATCGAACGCTGCCGCCGGCCCTTGGGAGGGCTGGCCCGGCTTGGCACACGCCGCGAACAGAAGCCCGCCACCGACGAAGAGGAAGAGGAGCGCGCCGCGGCGAATGAGGCGTCCATCGATCCTGCCCAAGGCGGCCCTCCCCCGTCGGCCTTCCAGCCGTGCGTGTGGTGCCTTCCCGCTCGTGACTCGTATCGGCAGAGGTCGGCGTCCGCTTGAGCCGAGGCGCGCGCCGATGACCGGTACGCCGCGAATGCGGCGGATGTTCGCCCGATAAGTTGACGCCGATGCGATTCGGGATCGACGTCGCCCAACAGCGGATCGAGTGGGACGCGCTCGTCGACCGCGCCCGCCTCGGCGAGGAGCTCGGCTTCGACGGCGCATGGGGGTTCGACCACTTCCAGCCCATGTACGGCGAGGGACCAGGCGACTGCTTCGACGGCATGACGACGCTCGCCGCGCTCGCGACCGCGACGACCCGCATTCGCCTCGGGCTCCTCGTCACCGGCGTCACCTACCGCCATCCCTCGGTGCTCGCCGCGCAGGCGGTGACGATCGACCACGCGTCGCACGGCCGGCTCGAGCTCGCGCTCGGCGCGGCGTGGTTCGAGCCCGAGCACCGGTCCCTCGGGATCGACTTCCCGCCGACCGGCGACCGGTTCGACCTGCTCGAGGACACGCTCGAGATCGTCACCCGGCTCATGACCGGCGACCGGGTGTCGTACGACGGCGCCCGCGTCAGCCTCCGCGACGCCGAGCTGCGCCCGACGCCGGTGCAGCAACCGCACCCGCCGATCTGGATTGGTGGGACGGGCCCGCGCCGCACGCTGCCGCTCGCGGCGCGGTTCGCCGACGCGTGGCACGCGTTCGGCTCCCCGAGCTCGCTGCGCGACGCCTCCGCGCAGCTCGACCGCCTCGCCGAAGCCGCGGGACGGGATCCGGCGGCGATCACGCGCGCCGGGTCGCTGTCGCTCTCGGGGTCACTCGACGGCGTTCGGCGCGCGGCCGAGGCGTGGCGCGACGCGGGCTGGTCCTACCTCGTCTGCGGCTGGCCCACCGAGGGACGCGGGCGGGTCGAGGAGTTCGCGTCCGGGATCATGGGCGACTTCGCGTAACGCGACCGCGCGCCTACCCGCCCTTGAACCGGGCGCGCACCTTGATCACAATGCGACACGGGTCGAGCCGGGCGGGGAGGAATGGGGGGACCGGTGAGACGCAGGCGCTGCGTCGTGCTGATGGCCGCGTTGGCGGTGGGAACGGCGTGCCTCGTGCCATCCGGTGCCGTCGCCACGCCTGTCCGGGCCCAGCCGCTCCAGGACACCGAGGTCGGCGTGAGCAAGGACACGATCCGGATCGCGGTGATCGCCGACGTCGACAACCCGGTCCGGCCCGGTCTGTTCCAGGGCGTCGTGAACGGTGTCAAGGCATTCGCGAAGTTCATCAACGCCCGCAAGGGACTGGCCGGCCGGCAGGTGCAGGTCGACTTCATCGACTCGCACTTGAGCGCCGACGAAGCGCGCAACGCGCTGATCCGAGCCTGTCAGGAGGACTTCGCCATCGTCGGCACGACGGCACTGTTCCTCAACGACGTCACGCCCATGACGAGCTGCCCGGATGCCGCGGGCAAGGCCACCGGCCTCCCGGACGTGCCGCTCGTCCAGACCGAGGAAGCGCACCAGTGCTCGCCGGTCTCGTACCCGATCCTCCCCAACCAGCTGATCTGCTCGACCAAGGACGAGCATCCGCAGACCTACTACGTCTCTTCTGGGCAGGTCGCCTACTTCGTGCGCCACCACAAGGATCTGCACGGCGTGTGGCTGATCCCGAGCGACCTGCGGTCGACCGTGAACGCCACCACGCCCCTGGCGCGCGGCGAACAACGGCTGGGGATCAAGCCGGACGGCGACGGCTTGATCAAGATCTCCGGCTTGGCGACCCAGAGCGACTACACGCCAATCGTGCAGACGATGAAGCAGCACAGCTCGACCTACGCCGAGAGCATCTCCGACTACAAGAGCTCGGTGTTCCTCCGCCGGGAGGCGAAGGTGCAGGGGGTGACGAGCGTCAAGGTGTGGGGCTGCGCGTTGCAGTGCTACGACGCCAAGTTCCTTTCCGAGGGCGGCTCCGACGTCGAGGGCCAATACACGGCGTTGACGTTCATCCCGTTCGAGGAGGCGAAGCGGAACAAGTCGGTGGCCGCGTACTTGAAGAACGTGGGCGGCAGGGCCAACGCCGAGGGGTTCGGAGCAGAGGCCTGGATGGCAGGGCTGTTCTTCCGCGACGTCGTCGACAACGTGGTGAAGGCGGACGGCACGAACGGCCTCACCCGAGCCCGCTTCCTCGAGGAGGCGGCGAAGGTCCACGACTTCACGGCCAGCGTCGACGGCGACGCGATGCTCGGCCCCAGCGACGTCGGCGGCCACAAGATCAACGGGTGCTTCTTGCTGATGCAGGTGAAGGGGGGCAAGTACGTGCGGGTCTTCCCGAAGCAGGCGAACACGTTCGACTGCAACCCGAAGAACGTGTTCACGATCAAGCTCGACCAGTCCTAGCCGGTCGCCGTCGCAAGCTCCGGCTCCTGCTCCGGCGGTCGGCAAAGCCGCCGCCTCCGCGTCCTAGCCGGTCGCCGTCGCAAGCTCCGGCTCCTGCTCCGGCGGTCGGCAAAGCCGCCGCCTCCGCGTCGTAGGCGTGCCGCGCTTCACATGCAATCCTTGACGCCGTCAGCGCCGTAGTACCTGCGGATCGCAAAGACACGAAAGGGACAGGCATGCAGTACGGAACAGCCGGCGCCGGCACGGGGGTGGCGCGCCGTTCCCGTATCCGCGCTCCGAAGGCCCGCGTCTCGGGGTTCGTCGCCCTGGGCGCGGCCGCGGTGATCGCGCTCGCGGCGTGCGGGGGCTCCGACAACTCGAGCTCGTCGAAGAAGACGACGACCACGAAGAAGAGCTCTGGCGCCGCGGCCACGGCCGTCGTCAAGACGGCCAAGACCTCGCAGGGCACGATCGTGGTCACGAGCGCCGGGAAGACGGTCTACACGCTGACGAGCGGCGGACAGCAGGTTCCGTGCTCGGGCGCGTGCCTGCAGGTTTGGCCGGCCGTCACGCTGCCCGCGGGGACGACCAAGGCCACCGGCACAGGGGTCAAGAATGTCGGGACGGCGTCCGACGGCACGGTCACGATCAACGGCGCGCCCGTCTACACGTTCTCCGGTGATGCGAAGGCCGGGGACACCGCCGGCCAGGGCATCAACAGCTTCGGCGGCACCTGGAACGTCGTGAAGGCGAGCGGCGGCACGAGCGGCGGCGGCTCGACGTCCACGACCGCGAAGAGCGGCTCCGGCTACTGAGGCGAGCTACGCGGCGCGGATCGGCCCCCGGCGGTGCCCCGGGGGTCGCCCGGCCGTGACGACGTGCCCGACGCGGAACGCCACCCGCCGGAGTCGACCGTCGGGTGAGTTCGAGGCGGGCGGCATCGCGCGTGTGAGGAGAGTGGCGGCGATCGTCATCGCGAGCGCGACCGTTGCGCCGAGGGCCCACCCGGCCAGCACGTCGGTGGGCCAGTGGAAGCCGAGCACGAGCCGGGTGACGCCGATCGCGGCGACGAGGACACCACTGCCCGCCACCACCGCGACGCGCGAATCACATCAGCCGACCGGTGTTCCGTCAGTCCCGCACACCGTCAACCTTCGCGGCACCGGATTGAACGAGGCGGGCGAAGGGCTCCATGAGCGCTCGACCGTACTCCGACGCCATTGCGGGGCCCGAAGCAGGCCTTCAGGTCAGCGCTTCAAGCAGCACTGCTCCGACGCGATCGTCGCTGCCAGCGCGGGGTTCAGGTTGGCGGGCGCAGCGGCGGCCTGCGTCGAGAGTCCGGCGGCGAATTGCGCATCCATGCCGTCCCGGAACTGCTGGGCGGTGAACTCGCCGGGCAGGATCGGCGTCGCGCGGTACACGAAGGTGCCGCCGATGTGGAACACGCGCGTGCCGTCGGGCGCGTGCTCGGAGATCTGCGGCGTGCCACCCCAACCGGTGACGATGTCGCCGCCCGGCAGCAAGCGAGCGGAGCCGCAGCAGCCCGAGCTGGTGACGTCGGGATCGGTGAGCGCTCCGGCCAACGTCGCCGTCTTCGCCTGCGTATCGATGATGTAGCGCACGTCGCGCGGCTGGCGGGACGGCCCGAGCCCGAGCGTGCCGTTGTCGAACATCGTCACGGTCCCGTCGGGCAGCAGCCGCGTGTCGTGCTGCCCGCTCGGACTCGGCTCGATCGCGTTGTAGTGCCACGGGTCGTAGACGCCGTTCTTCACGTCGTTGAGCTGCTCGACGATCCATTCCGGCGCCGTCTCGGAGACCGGGATGTGCGCGTTCGTGTCCCACGTCCACACGGGGACACCTTGCGGCGTGAGCTCTTGGAACACGTGATCGAGGCAGGACTTCGGCGTCGGATCGAGACCCCAGGACGTCAGGACGCACGGGATCGGTTGCACGGTCGCCATCACGTAGTTGCCGTTGGGCAACAAGACGACGTCGTGGAAGTCGGCCCCACCGCCGACCGTGTTCAGTGACTTCACCTTCGTGCCGTCGAGGCTGTACTCCTCCATACCCCCGTTGAGCGGCATGATCGCGAGGTTGCCGTTCGAGAACGGCTGCAGCAGGAAGGTCGGATGGGGCGGGAGCCACCAGACCGGCACCCCATTGGAATCGAAGACCACGGAGTAGGCCGGCGTTCCAAAGCCCTGGTCCAGCACGGTGGCGTAGAAGTCAGCCTGCGTGGGCCCGTTCTTCTCGACGGCCCAGTTCGGGAAGTTCGTGGGGAGACACCGAACGTGGTGCGTGGTGGTCCCGCCACCGTCGGTCACGTCGATCGTGAACGCCTGGCCGACGTCCTGGGTCACCGGCACGGAGAACTGGCCCGTCGCCGCCGGTGAGCCGTTCACGGAGACGGTGGTGCCGGCGGGCGCGTCGACCTGCACGTCGGTCGGAGTGTTCGGGTCGCACCGGACGACGTAGTCCGAGACGTTCGTCTGGAACCCCGGGAACAGCGCCGGCGTCGCGGTGATGATCGGCGGCGAGCTCGGCTCTTTGACGGGTACGCACGCGGCGAGCCCCAAGGCGAGGAGCGTGACGGCGAGGCACGCGCCTGCGACACGCATGCGCTTCGGTCGAGTCACCGGCCTACCCAGTTCACGCTGCCCCCTTCCCCCACATGGGGATCCTGGGACCGTACGACCGGGCCGCCATCAGGTCAACGACTGCGCCGCGACTTCTTGCGGGCCGGGGGCTTTCCTGGCGCGGCCCACTTTCTTGGCCGTGCGCGACCTGGGGCCGGATGATTTCTTGGCGGGACGCGTCTTCGCGGCGGTGGTCCGCCGCTTCGCACCGGTCGTCCGCTTCTTCGCCGTCGACTTCTTGGCCGTGGCCTTCGTCGCGCCGGCCTTCTTCGGTGTCGATTTCTTCGCGGTCTTCGCGGTCTTCTTCGCCGGGGCCTTCTTCTTGGCCGGCGCCTTCCTCTTGGCCGGCGCCTTCCTCTTGGCCGGCGCCTTCTTCTTGGCGGGTGCCTTCTTCTTGGCCGGCGCCTTCTTGGTCGTCTTCTTGGCGGCTGTCTTCCTGCCCGTTGCCTTCCGTGTGCTCGACGCGGCGGCGACGACCGGCACGGTGGGCACGTCGGACGGTGCCAACGGCGGCGCGCCGGCGGTGAGCGCGGGCGTCGGAGGCTCGCCCGGAACGCCGACCGGCATCCGGTGCGCGGCGCGCCACCCGGCAATCGTGAGCGCACCGAGGCCATAGGTCGCGAATACGAACCCGATGAGAAACCCGATACCGGGCACGAGGGCGGCGAAGCGCAGGATGCCGAAGCCGGCGAAGAACGCTCCGATCCGCGCCCCGGTCGTCGGCCCCCTGACCAAGAGGCGTCCGAAGCTGAGCACGCCGGCGGCGTACCCGAGCGGTCCGAGGACTGCGACGGTCCCGAGGAGCGCGCCGCCGAGCGGGATCCCCACGATGGTCGTCATGATGAGGATCCCGAGGATCGGGCCCAGGATCCCGATGACGAGCCCCCAGAAGAGGGACACCCAGACGCGTTTGCCGGCGATCACGGTGGCGTCGGCGGCGCGCGGGAACAGCGTGACGAACAGGAACCCCAAGATCGCGATCGAAAGGGTGACCGCGACCCACAGCAACGCCAGGAGCACGACGAGGAAGCCGGTGAAGGCGCTCTCGAGGTCGAACTTCTTCACATGGCCCTCGACCGTCCCGCGGGCCGCGGTCGGCGTGGTGCGCGAGGTCACGTCGCCCTTCACGTCGGCGCCCGACCGCACGGTCGCCTTCCCGTTGATGACGGTCACGTCGCCGTCGACGCGGCCCGAGATGACGGCGTCACCGTCGAGCACGAGCGCGTCGCCGGTCACACGACCGGCGACGGCGAGGTCGCCCCGGCCGACGTAGACGGCGCCGTTCACTCGCCCGTCGATGCGGGCGTTCCCGTCGGCCGCCACGGCCGGCCCGTCGACGGTCTCGCCGTCGGCGACGACGAGCCCACCTGTGATGTTGATCCGCCGGCTGTGATCGTCGCCTACGCCGGTGCCTTCTCCACCGCCGCCGGTCTGCGCGGCCGCGGGGAGCGCGGCAAACACGACGAAAGCGCACGCGACGGCAGCCGCAGCAAGGAGTCGGCAGAAGCGCATGACGTTCCCTACCTCGATGATCGGGTCGAGCAGGTCAACCGTACGCCGCGCACCAACGACATAGGTTGACCCTGCCGGTAGCGTCGCCGCCGTGGACGCCGACGCCTGTGTGGTCGGAGCCGGGTACGCGGGTCTGAGCGCGGCACGCAGGCCGGGGCGAGCGTGCTCGTGCTCGAGGCGCGCGACCGCGTCGCCGGCCGCGTGTGGACTCATCGCGCGCCGGACGGGACCCCGATCGACACCGGCGGCGCGTGGCTCGGCCCCGGGCAGGATGCCGCCTACAAGCTCGCCGCCGACATGGGCGTCACCACCTATCCGACATGGGACGAAGGGGAGCACGTCTTCACCCGTCCCGGCAGCGTGAAGCGGTTCAAAGGTGTCGCGCCCCCGATCAACCCGATCGCGGTCGCCAGCCTCGGGCTCGGGATGGCGCGCCTCGATGCGATGGCCAAGAAGGTGCCGCTCGACGAGCCCTAGACCGCGCGCCGGGCCGCGGCCTGGGACGCGCGCAGCGCCGCCGACTGGCTCGCCTCAATGTCGAACTCGGTGTCACGCGAGGCCCGCGGTCTTCTCGGCGCCGCGATCCGAGGCCTGTTCAACTGCGATCCGTCGGAGGTGTCGCTCCTGCACGTCCTCTACCTGATCCGGTCGGCGAACGGGCTCACCCCTCTCCTGTCGGTCGAGGGGCGGCTACCAGCAGAATGGCGCACATGCCGCCCGGCGTGATCACACAGCTCGGCCGGGCGCTGCGGACGCCCGTCGGCCGCATCCACTGGGCCGGCAGCGAGATGGCGACGGTGTCGCACGGGAGCATCGACGGCGCCATCCGCTCGGGCGAGCTCGCCGCCGCGGAGGTGCTCGCGGCCGGGTGAGCATCCACCAATTCGTCGGGCCCGCTCGGTACCTTCGCATTCGTCGATAAGCCACTCGATCCCCGGGGCGGCCGCCGTGGTTCTCGGCGCCGGCGAGCCGCCGATCTGCTGCATCGCTTGCAGCGCGTCCCGCTGCGCGCCGTCGCCATCGTGGCCAGCTCGATCATCATCGTGTCCGTCGTCGCGGGCATCGTCACCGGCGTCATGAGCGGCGGGATCGTCAGGCCGTTCGCGCTGATTGCGCTCGTCCTCGCCGCGGTCGCGCTGCTGGGAGTGGGCATCGTCTCCTTCCAGTCGGTGGTCGACGAGCTCGACGAGTCGGACCCGCTCGCGACGACGCAGGGTGGCGCGCTCGGTCCGACGATCAGGCGCATGCTCCGGAAAGCCCGCGCGTCCGCCGTACGCACCGCCCGCGAATGGCAAGCGGCGCTTCGACGGAACGTCACGCGAGAGTCGCTCGCGCGGCTCGCCCGCGCCTGTGCCGACGCGTTGAGCGGCGTCCCGCCGGCCGAGGTGTCACCGCCACCGAGCGCCGGGCCGCTCGCCCGACCCGCCGGTGCACCGCCTCGACCGAAGGCGAGGGAGCGCAGCACTCCCAGCCCGACGCCGCGACTGCGTCGCGCGCCCGACCAACGGGCAGCCGCCCGGCGTCGGCATCCCTCGCGGCGCCGGCGCGTCCCTGTCTGAGTAGTCTCCACGGCGAGAGGCCCGGCAGGGGGGAGAAGCGCCGGTGGAGAGATTCTGGCGGTTCATCGCCGTCGAGCTCGGCAAGCACGCCGGGATCGTGTCCGTCGTCGGTCTGCTCGTCACGCTGACACTCGGCTTCGGGATCACGAAGCTGCAGTTCTCGACCGGGCAGGACAGCTACCTCAACAAGAGCGACACCGTCTACAAGGACAACGTCAAGTACCAGCGGCTCTTCGGTGGCCAGGCGATGCTGACCCTCGTCACCATGGACAAGGGCCACACGGTCAACGAGCTCTTCACGCCGGCGAACCAGGCCAAGTGGCAGGCGTTCGAGGGGAAGATCGCCAAGGGCAAGGGCGTCGTCGGCGTCATCAGCCCCCGCACGATCATGGAGTTCAGCGACCGGCTCGTGCAGAGCCCGTCGGGCAACCCGACCGAGAGCGTCGCCGGCAAGGCGCTCGTCGACGCCACCGCGCAAGACCCGTCACCGGAAGGTCAGGCGGCGCGGAGCGCCGACGCCGCCACCACGCTGCAGCGGCTCAACGCCGTCTCGGCGGAGCAGCGCACGCTCGACGACCCGCAGTGGATCGACTTCCTCCTGCACAACAACCAGGGCCAGATCCGCAAGGCACTGGGGACCTTCATCATCGACGACCGGCACGCGCAGGTCGTGACGCGGCTCGTCGGCAACGCGTCGATCACACGCGAGGGCGCGGCCTCTGACTACGTGGTCGACACGGCGAAGGGCCTGAAGTTCGACGACGCGTCGATCATCACGACAGGCGCGCCGATCCTGCTGAAGGACATCAACGACTACCTGACCGGCGGCATGCTGACGCTCGGCGCGATCGCGGTCGCCATCATGATCGTGATCCTGCTCGTCCTCTTCGACGTGCGATGGCGCCTGTTGCCCCTGGCCGTGATCCTCATCGGGATCGTCTGGGCCTTCGGCCTCGCCGGGTACCTCGGCATCCCGCTGACGATCGTCACCATCGCCGGCCTGCCCGTCATGCTCGGGATAGGGATCGACTACGCGATCCAGATGCACGCGCGCGTCGAGGAAGAGGTGGTGATCGACCGCGAGGCGCATCCGATCCAGGAGACGGCGCGAAACCTGTGCCCTGCGCTGCTGGTGGTGACCTTCGACGCCATCTTCGCCTTCGCTGCCTTGCGGTTCGCCAAGGTGCCGATGCTCCGCCAGTTCGGGCTGCTGCTGGCGGTCGGCATCGCGGTGATCTGCTTGTGCAGCATCGTCGCCCCGCTTGCCGCGCTCGGCATCCGTGAGTACAAGTCGCCCACCAAGGGCAAGGACTTCCGTACCGGCCCGCTCGGCCGGATCGTCGTGTGGCTCGGAGGGTTGCCCGGGGGCGTTGCCATCCCGCTCACGGTGATTGCCGTGATCGTGTTCGCGGGCGGGATCCTGGTCGAGGGGAAGCTGGAGCTGCAGACCGACCCGATCAAGTGGGTCAACCAGAAGTCGCAGGTGATCCACGACCTCCACGTCCTCGATCGCGAGACGGGCTCGTCGAGCGAGCTCGGGATGTTCGTGCAGTCGAAGGACGTGTTCGACGACCAGACCGTCGGATTCATGGACAGCTTCACGACCGAGCAGCTCGCAAAGCATCCCGACACCCTGCTCACCGGGGCCGGCATCGTGACCACCGTGAGCGACATCGTGAACGACGTGCCGGGCGCGTCCCACGTGACCCCCACCGGGGCGGAGGTGCGAGCCGCCAACACCATCGCGCCCGCGGACATCCAGAAGTCGGCGGTGAGTCAGAACGGGAACGCGCTGAACCTCGTCTTCCGGACCGGTCCCAGCGAGCTCCAGCGACGGGCAGCGGTCGTGCGCGAGATCCGCAACACCGTGAAGCCGCCCGAGGGTGTGACCGCGACGCCGTCCGGCCTGGCCGTGGTCGGCGTCGGCCTGCTCGACAACCTCGAGGCCAACCGAGTGCTGCTCACGTACCTCGCCATCCTGTTCGTGTTCCTGTTCCTGAGCGTGCGGCTCCGGAGCGTGATCCGCTCGCTGCTGTCGCTCGTCCCCGTGCTGATCGCGGTGGGCACCGCGTCGCTCGTCGCGTTCGCCCTCAGCCTCAAGCTGAGCCCCATCACCGCGGTGGGCGGACCATTGGTCGTGGCGGCGTGCACCGAGTTCACGTCCCTGATCCTGCTGCGGTTCGTGGAGGAGCGCCGTCGGGGATTGACGCCCGAGGAGGCGGTCGAGGTCGCGGCATCGCGCACGGGCCGGGCGTTCATCGTGTCGGCGCTCACGGCGATCGCCGGCGTAGCTGTGATCGCGACGTCGTCGCTACCGCTCCTGCGCGACTTCGGGATCATCGTGGCGATGAACGTGGCCGTCGCGCTGCTGAGCGCGCTCGTCGTGCTCCCGCCGATGCTCGTGTGGGCCGACCGGCGCAACTGGGTGTCGCGCGGCCTGGTGAAGCCGGAGATCCTGAAGCGCACCGCGGCCAGGGGAACACTCGAACCGGCGCCCGTCCCGTCCTAGATCCCTCCGAAAGGAAGCGACTGCCGCGTGTGCACGGTTGTCGTGAAATAGGCTGAATGGCGTGAAACGAGCGGCAGGGCTCGTCCAGCCCGAGCTCCTGCAGGGCACGGCGGCGACGGGACGCGCCGAGCCGGCGCCGGTCCCGTCGTAGCCGCCCGACGGCGATGGCCAAACGGCCGAAGATCGCAAGGCTCGAAAAGCGACGCGACGTGGCGGGTCTCATCGACGCGCTCGAGTCCGACGAGAACGGCGTTGCGGAGGCGGCTACCGCGGCGTTGGCCCGCCTCGAGGGTTCCGAGGCGACAGCAGGGCTCGTGCTCGCGTCGACGCACGGGCTCCCGACGGTCCGGATCGAAGCCGCGAAGGGTCTGACCGGGAACGGTCGAACACGATTCGTCGCGCCGCTCGCGAGAATGGCGAAGCGTGACCAGGACGAATCGGCCCGGATCGAGGCGATCGCCGGCCTGCGCCGCGTCGGCAACCCGGACGCTCTCGATGCCCTCGCAGACGTCGCCACCGCCGCGCCGGGAGGCTCGCAGGCGAAGGACGCCGCACGACGAGCGCTGCTCGAGCTCGGCGAGGCCGGCGTGCCGTTCCTCATCGTCCGCCTCGAAGAAACCCGCGAGCAGTCGACGGCGGCCGTGCTGTTGCTCGGGGACATCGGAGACCCGGCAGCGGTTGAACCGATCACCCACGCGCTGGAGGTGGGCACACCCGACCCGGACGCCTGTGTCGCGTCGCTGAGCATCATCGGTTCCGACCTGGCGATCGACACGCTGATCGTCCTGCTTCAGTGGGGTGGCGATGACCTCAGCCGGTCTGCCGCAGTCGGTCTCGAGAGACACGCATCACTGCCGCGCGTCACCGAGGCGCTGATCAAGGCCGCCAGCGCCCCGGTCGATTCGACACGGATCGCCGCGATCATCGGACTCGGATCTGTCGCCGACGAAGCAAACGACGCCGTGGTCGAGGCGCTCAGAGGGTCCCTCCGCGACCCTGCGTACGGCGTGCGGCAGGCGGCGGCCGGTGGGCTCATCGACCGCGGCTACCACGGGTCCGACGTCGTCGAGACGCTGGTCGCGCTGCTCAACACGGCGACGTCGTGGTCCCAGGAGGCGCGCGCCGCTCACCTGCTGGGCGAAGCGGGTGACGTGCGGGCGCTCGATGTCTTGACGCGCATGCTCGAGCACGCGACGCAGCTGGACGACCACTCCTACCCCGTGCGAGACGCGGCCCGAGTCGCGATCTCGCGCATCAAGATCAGCTCCGGGACCGGGAGCCTCTGAGCTCACTGAAGGGCACTGGCGGCGACGTAGCGGCTCAGCCGGGCCGCACCGCGCCCGACGGGCTGCCGTACACCGCGGCGACTCGCACGACGTCGCCGGTGTGCGGCGCGTGGATCATCTGGCCGCCACCGATGTAGAGGCCGACGTGGTCGCTGCCGCCCGGGCCCCAGAACACGAGGTCGCCCGGCTGCAACGCGCTGAGCGAGACGTGGGGGAAGCTGCTGTACTGCGCGCCCGAGTAGTGCGGCATCGTCACGCCTGCCGATCCCCACGCCCGCATCGTGAGGCCCGAGCAGTCGAAGCATCCCGGTCCGGTGCCCGCGTAGCAGTACGGCTTGCCGAGCTGCGCCTGCGCGTACGCGATCGCCTGCCCGGCACCACCGCTCCCCGGCCCCGGAGCGTCGGCCACGCCGCCGCCACCGCCGGCACCGCCGCCACCGCCACCGCCACCGCCGCTCTTCGGCGCCGTGTACTTGGCGGCAGCCGCGGCCTGGGCGGCGGCTTCACGCCGGGCGGCCTCCTGGGCCACGAGCTCTGAGATCTCGCCGTTGACCTGGTCGAGGAGCTGTTGCTGCGTCGCGTTGGCCGCCTGCACCTCGCTCAGCGACGAATTGACCGCATCCCGTTCCTTCGCGGCGTCGGCTTCGGCCTCCTGCGATTTCGTCTTTTGAACCTGGAGATCCTTGTCGGCGGCGCGGAGCTGCTTGACGAGAGTGTCGTCGTGCTCGGACACGACCGCCGAGTACTTCGAGGCGTCCGAGAGCTGCTTGGCGCTCGACGTGTCGAACCCGACGACCGGGCTCCCCGAGCCGGCGTCCTTGTACAGGGCCGCAGCGCGCTCGCCCAGCTTGCTCTTCAGATCGGCAACCTGCTGTGCGATCTCGTCCTGGCGCTGCTGCGCGGACGCGATCGCCGCCTCGGCCTGGTCGAGCCGGTACTGCGCGCCGTTGAGCTGCTCCGACAGCGCGTCCGCCTTCGCGCCGTTGGCTTCGATCTGGTCCTGGAGCTGCGCCGCCTCGGCGCGCTTGTCGTCGATCGGATCCGCGTGCGCGGCGGTGGGAATCAGCGCGACGAACGACGTCGCCGCGAGGACGAACGCCGCAACCAGGGACGCCGGTCGAAAACGCGACGAAACGTGACGAGATGCACCAGTCGGGAGGATGCGCAACCGTAGAACTCAGGGGCCCCGCTGACAACATCGTGCAATCAGGGCCCAGATGTGGTGCGGAATCACGCCTCTGACGAGATAGCGTTCTTCTACTTCTCCGATTCCGTATCCCCGTGGTTGTCGCGCACCCAGTCCCCAAAGCGGTGCAATGACGAGTTCCGCCGTCGAAGGCAGGTCAGGTTCGTCCACGTCGTCCGACGACACGCGGTCGGAGCGCGGCTCGAAGACGGAGGCGACGTCGCACGAACCGCGCCTGGGCTACATGCCCGCGCTCGACGGAGTGCGCGCGATCGCGGTCTCGGCGGTACTCGTGTACCACGGGAACCTGGGCTGGTTCAGTGGCGGCTTCCTCGGCGTCGACGTGTTCTTCGTGCTCAGCGGCTACCTGATCACGTCGGTGCTCCTCGACGCCCGGCGAGCGAACGGCGGTCCGCTGGGCCTCTCCCGCTTCTACCTCCACCGAGCTCGACGCTTGCTTCCGGCGTTGTTCTTCATGCTCGCCGTCGTCGTTGCGTACACGGTCATCTTCCTGCCCCACGAGGCGGCGAAGCTGCGCGGCGACCTCTTCGCGGCGCTCGGCTACGTGCAGAACTGGTACCTCATCTTCCATCAGCAGTCCTACTTCGCGGCCGCCGGGCGCCCGCCGATGCTCCAGCACCTGTGGTCGCTGGCGATCGAGGAGCAGTTCTATCTCGCCTGGCCGCTGATCCTGGGCCTCGTGCTGAAGTTCTGGAGGCCCAGCCGCATCAAGCTCGCGCTCGGCATCTTGGCCGCGGCCGCAGCGTCGTCGCTCCTCATGGCGGCGCTGTACCGCAGCGGCGCCGACCCGTCGCGCGTCTATTACGGCACCGACACGCATATCAGCGGGCTGCTCGTCGGTGCGGCGCTCGCGATCTTTGCCCCCCCGTGGCGCCTCCGTGGCAAGACCGGACGGATGGCGCCCGCGACGCTCGAGATCGCCGGCGTCGTGGGGCTCTTCGCGATGGTGTGGTGTTTCGTGAGCGTCACCGAGTTCGACGACGCGCTCTACCGCGGCGGCTATTTCCTCTTTGCGTTCGTCGCCGCGTTGGTCGTCGTCGTCGCCGTCCATCCCGCGGCGAGACTCAGTCACGGCATCCTCGCGAGCCCGCCGATGATCTGGATCGGGAAACGCTCGTACGGGATCTATCTGTGGCACTGGCCCGTCTACCTCGTGACGCGCCCGGGAGACGACATTCCGCTGACTGGCATCCCGCTCTTCTTGCTGCGGATCGCGATCACGCTCGGGATCGCGGCGTTCTCGTACCGCTTCATCGAGATGCCGATCCGCAACGGCGCGCTCGGGCGGCGCCTCCAGGCGATCCGGCAGAGCTCCTCGAAAGAGCGTCGACAGTCGCTCAGGCGGCTCGGGCTCGTTGGCACGGGAGTCATCGCCACCTCGGTCCTGCTCGGCCTGGGCCTCGCTGCCGCGGAACCGGCCGGACCTCCGCCCGGGTTTCCCACCAAGGCGGCGCGCATCCCGATCACGACGGCCCCGAAGACAGCTCCCCAACCGACGGCTCCGCCGACGTCGGCGGGGCCGGTCACGACACTGGCCCCGCTCGACCCGAACGGTCGCGTCACCGCCGTCGGGGACTCGGTCATGCTCGGAGCACGGAACGCGCTCCAGCGCGACATCGGCCCGCGGCTCCAGATCGACGCCGACGTCAGCCGCCACTTCGGCAACGGCCTCGACGTCGTCCGCGCGTTGCACGACGCCGGACAGCTGGGCGACGAGGTGATCATCCATCTCGGCACCAACGGCACGATCCCGGAGGACCAGTTCGACGAGATGATGCAGCTCCTCAGCGGCGTCAAGCGTGTGGTCGTCGTGAACCTCAAGGTGGACCAACCATGGGAGGGAGCGGACAACGACACGCTCGCCGCCGCCGTGCCGCGGTACCCGAACGCGGTCCTCTTCGACTGGCATGCGATCGCGGTCGAGCACCCCGAGTTCTTCGTCGGCGACGGCGTCCACCTCACGAACGAAGGGCAGGCGTATTACGCGCTCGTGATCGCGAGCAAGCTGTAGCGCACGCGACGCCGGCTACTTCCCGCGCAACGGGTGCGCCTGGAAGAACGACCACATCACCTCGTCGGCGTTGATCGAGAACGTGGTGGGACCGACGGCGGATTCGATCGCTTTCGAGAACTCGCTCCCCGGCCACGTATGACCGCCGCCCTCGATGCGGTACAGCGCGACGTCGGCGTGGTTCGGACACCGGTAGCGCACCAGCACCACGTCCGGCGCGACGCTCGTCTCCGTCGGCTTGGCGGCGCAGTGATTGCGCTTCGCCCACGTCGCCGCCACCTTGGGAGTCGACGCGCTCCGCGCGACCGCCTTGCCGCCCGACGTGTCGCCGAGCATGCGGCCCGTCCCGTCGTTCGCCGCCGTCACCCGGGCTTGCGCGCCGAGCCCGCCCGTGAACGCGACGAACTGGTCGCCGGTGCCTTGGAACGCGACAATCGGGACCCGGCGGGCGGGTTTGCAGCCGGCGGGGTTCATGAGGCCCGCCACGGTCGCGATGGCGGCGATGCGCTTGGCGTCGGTGCACGCCAGCGTCGACGCGAGAAACGCGCCGTTCGAGTAGCCGGCGAGGAACACCCGGTGCTCGTCGACGCACAGCGTGCGCTCGGCCTCGTCGAGGAGGTCGTTGACGTAGCGGACGTCGGGCGAGTCGAACTCGACCTCCCAGGCCGGGACGACGTCGCCCGAGCCCTGCGGTGTGAGGGTGACGAATCCGTGCTCGTCGCCGAACGCGCCAAGCCGCGAGTTCGTCTCGTGGAGGCGCGCCCCCTCGAGGGCGCCGTGCAGGTCGACCACGAGCGGGACGGGCGTCTTCCCGTCGTATGACGGCGGGACGTTGCGGAGGTAGGACCGCGCGACGCCGCCCGACATGGTCGTGACGTCCTCCACGCCGGGAACGACGGCGGCGGCCTTGCACCCGGCGGACGGCTTGGCGCGGACAGCGTCGGCCTGTCCGGCGGCCGCGGCACGACCGGCGAGCCCGGTCGCGAGCAGCGCGACGCCGAGCGCGAGGAAGATGGCGACGCGGCGCACGCGCATCGCCGGATCGTAGCGACGAGGTCGCGGCGGCGCTCGACGAGCGCGACCCGGTCTGCAAGTACCGTTGGCCGTTCCGCAATGACGATTGGGGTTGCCGCGTGCGAATCGGCGTTGTGTTCCCGCAGACCGAGATGGGTGGCGATGTCGGTGCCGTACGCGCGTACGGCGAGAAGGTGGAGGAGCTCGGCTTCACCCACGTGCTGGCGTACGACCACGTCGTGGGCGCCGACCCGGAGGTCCATCGCGGCTGGAACGGCCCGTACGAGGTCCGGACGACCTTTCAGGAGCCGTTCGTGCTCTTCGGGTACCTGGCCGCGGTCACGTCGCTCGAGCTCGTGACCGGCATCATCATCCTCCCCCAGCGCCAGACCGTTCTCGTGGCCAAGCAGGCCGCCGAGGTCGATCTGCTGACCGGGGGTCGGTTTCGCCTCGGCGTCGGCCTCGGATGGAACGCGGTCGAGTACGAGGCGCTGGGCAAGGACTTCTCGAATCGAGGCAAGCGGATCGAGGAGCAGGTGGTGCTGCTCCGGCGCTTGTGGACGGAGCGGAGCGTCACCCACACCGGGAGCTATGAGCGCGTCACGGGCGCGGGTCTGGCTCCCCTTCCGGTGCAGCGCCCGATCCCGGTGTGGCTCGGCGCGGTCGCCGAGCGTGCGCTGGACCGCGTGGGTCGGCTGGCCGACGGTTGGTTTCCGCAGGTGCCGCCGGGCCCGCGGCTGGACGAATCCCGTGCGATCGTGACCCGAGCGGCCGTCGAGGCCGGCCGCGATCCCGACGCGCTGGGCATGGAGGGGCGGATCAGCTGGGACGAGGGCGATGTCGACAAGCTGGTCCGCCAGGCGGGCAAGTGGCGCGACACAGGGGCGACGCATCTCTCGGTCAACACGATGGGTGCAGGTTTCGGTTCGGTCGACGACCACCTCGCCGCGCTGGCAGTCGCGGCGGACGCCCTCGCACCGCTCGAGACCTGAATCGCGAACAGTCCCGCCGGGTCGGTCAGGCGACGGTGACGGGGACGCGTTGGACCGCGTTGTTGGCGTAGCCCTTGACGTTCCAGTCGGGTGTGTTCGGCTGCTCGGTGCCGGCGGCGTCGCGCGCCCGGCACCACAGCTCGTACTCGCCGGGTCCGGGCGGGTTCCAGGTCCACGACCAGGAGCGCCACGCGTAGGGACCGAGGTCGGCCTCGTCGAGGTGCGCGTCGTGCCAGCTGCGACCGCCGTCCGCGCTCACCTGCACGCCCGTGAGCGGCGCGTCGCCGGACCACGCTCGACCCCGCACCGGGCACGGACCGAGCGCGACGAAGCGGCGGCGGGTCATGAAGTCGGGATACCCGGGCGGAGCCATCAGCGCCCGCGGCGCGATCCTGGTCACGGGGTCGCCGTCGTCGTCGGGGTCGCGCAGGAAGCGGTACCCCTCGGCCTGCTGGAAGCCGGTGAACGGCTCCGCGACCGCCTCTACGCGCGCGAGCCACTTCACGTTGGTCATGCCGTACCAGCCCGGCACGACGAGCCGCAGTGGGAACCCGTGTTGCGGGAGCAGCGGCTGCCCGTTCATCTCGTAGGCGAGGATCACCTCGTCGCGTGACGCCTCGTCGACGGACAGGCTGCGCGCGTAGTCCTGCTCGACGCCGCCCTCGATGCCGTGATCCAAGCCGGTGAACACGATCTCGATCGCGTCGCCGAGCAAACCCGCTTCCTCGAGCAGTGGTCGCAGCGGCGTGCCTGTCCACTCCGCCGTTCCCACGGCCTCGACGAGCCACGGCTGGCTCAGCGGTCGCGGCTCGAGGTGCGCGCGCCCGTTGCCGGCGCACTCCATCGTGACCGCGACCGTCCGCGCCGGGCGCGACCGAATCTCGTCGAGCGACAGCGTGAGCGGCCGCTCTACACGTCCGTCGACGCGCAGCGACCAGGTTGCGTGGTCGACGCGGGGGATGTCGTAGTGGATGAGTAGGTAGTGGAGCCCGACGGGCGTGACCGCCCAGTCGAGAGCTTCGAGCGGCATCCCGCTGTTGCGGGTCGCGAGCTGGAGCTCGGCGACGCTGATGTCGCCCTCGCGGGTGGAGCCCGCCGTCTTCTGCCTGCCGATGACGCGACCCTACGACGCACCAAGGGCGTCATCTAGCGTGGCGTCCGATGAGCCCAGGCAATCCGGCGCGTCCGGCAACCCCGCGCATCCCGCCGCTCCCCGGTGAGGAGCGGGACGACCAGGCCCGCGAGCTTCTCGGCGCGATGGACCAGCTCCCGGACGCGGTGGCGGTCAACATCTTCGCCACGATCGTCCGCCATCCCGGGTTGTACCGCCGGTGGATGCCGTTCGCGGGCAAGCTCCTCGCCGGGAAGCTGCCCGTACGCGACCGCGAGCTGCTCATCCTGCGGACGGCGTGGCACACCCGATCGCCGTACGAATGGGGACAGCACGTCCGCCTGTCGAAGGCGGCAGGCATCACGGACGACGAGATCGAGCGCGTGATCGCGGGCCCGGGCGCCGACGGCTGGGCTCCGTTCGACCGCACGCTGCTCCAGGCGGCCGACGATCTCCACGACGACGCGTGCATCTCCGACGCCAACTGGAACGCGCTCGCGAAGCAGTACGACGAACGGCAGCTGATCGAGGTGCCGATGCTCGTCGGGCATTACCACATGGTCGCGTTCGCGCTGAACTCGTTCGGCGTGCAACGAGAGCCCGGTGTCGACGGGCTCCCCGACACGCGTGACTGAGGCCATGTCGAACGAGCTGTCCGCCGAGGCTTCCGGCCGGGCCCCGGGTCGGGGTCGGCTCGACGGACGGCGGATCCTCGTCGTCGGCGCGGGGACTCGACCCAGCGACGACCCCGACGCGCCGATCGGCAACGGGCGCGCCATCGCCACCCTTGCCGCCCGCGAGGGCGCCGTCGTCGGCTGCGCGGACCGGGACGAGGCCACGGCGCGCGAGACGGCCGACCTCATCGCCGCCGAACGCGGCCGCGCCGAGGTGCTCGTCGCCGACGTGGCGCGAGCCGAGGACTGCGCCGCGGTGGTCAGCGGCGCAGAGGCGCGCCTCGGTGGTCTCGACGGCCTCGTCCTGAACGTCGGCATCGCGCAGGGCGCACGGCTTTCGGGGACGAGCGCGGAGCAGTGGGACACCACGTTCGCCGTCAACCTGCGCGCGCACTTCCTCGTCTGCCAGGCGGCCGTCCCCCAACTCGCCGACGAGGCATCGATCGTGTTCATCGGCTCGATCGCCGGCATCACCCCGGGCAGTGGGCTTCCCGCGTACGACACGTCGAAGGCGGCGCTCGGCGGGTTGTGCCGGCACGTCGCGCACGAAGGCGCGCGCCGCCTGATCCGGGCCAACGTCGTCGCCCCCGGTCTGATCGATACGCCGCTCGGCCGGCTGGCGTCGGCGGGACGACCATCGCGCGAGCGCACGCCGGT
>WNGA01005813.1_pt1 | contig 22314 bp, 18 predicted proteins | sample 5400061 | NCBI WGS metagenome assembly WNGA01 (sample SAMN13153366, study PRJNA577476) | soil metagenome | isolation source: 100 cm soil or saprolite under grassland replicate 2 | place: USA:California | collected 2016-06-15
AAGATCTTCGGCAGCTTGCCGCCGTGGCCGGTCACGCTGTTCTTGCCGAAATAGACCTGATCCAGATCCTTTCCGGTCGAGACGATCGAGAACAGCACGTCCACGTCCTTGAGCTCGACGAGATTGTCGACAACCTTGCCGCCGAGCTTCGCCAGCGGCTCGGCTTTGGAGCGGGTGCGGTTCCAGATGGAGAGGTCGTAGCCGGCCTTGAGCAAGCGCTCGGCCATGGGCAATCCCATGCGACCTACGCCGATCCAGCCGATCTTTTGCTTGTTCTCCACCATTGCAACTCTCCTTCATCCGCAAGCTGGGCGGTGTCTAGCACACAGGCAAACCGCTTGTCGTCGCGCCCGATACGCACTTTCTATCGGGCTCACGCTGAGCAGTAGGGTGGGCAAAGGCGCGATACTCGATCTCCACGCGTGGGCAAAATCGCGCAGCACTTTGCCCACGTGGCGACCATATAGACGCGATTTCGCCCATCCTACTGACCGGGCGGCTTGCCGAATGCCCAATCGGCAGCCCGGTTGAACAGAACGAGCGCGGTGCGGCACCAGATCAGCACGATGATGATGCGCATGAGCTGAAAGCCGGCGATCACAGTCGCGTCTAGTCCCAGCACCTTGCCGGTGAGCACCATCTCGGCGATGCCGGCGGGCGCCATGGCCAGCACCATGGTCGGCACCGGATATGCAAACAGCCAGGCAATCGCGGCGGCGAAGGCGGCCATCGCTCCGGCCGCGAACAGCACGACCAGGCACGAGGCCGACAGCATCCCGAACAGCCGGGTGAGAAACTCGGGCCTGAACTGGGCGCCGAGCGCGCTGCCGATCACCACCTGCGCCGCGATCAGCAGCACGTCGGGCATGCGGCCCTCGACCCAGCCGAGATGGCTGGCGGCGGCCGCGATGAAGAGCGGCGCCATCAGCCAGGCATTGGGCGAGCGCGTGCGCGAGAGCAATGTGGCGACGAGGCGCAGCGGATTGGCGCCGCCGGTGCCGGCGAACGAAATCACCAGGAACGGCGCAAAGACGACGATCAGCGCGACCCGCGTCGTCTGCGCGACCATGATCGGCTCGAGCTGCCCGCCATAGTACGGCGCGATGGTCGTGGTTTCGACGACGCCCCCGGGGACGGTGGCGAAGAACGCGGTGACGCGGTCGATGCCGGTGAGCCGCATGTAAATGAGCCCGCCGATCGCGCCGATGATGGTGGAGAAAAGCGCGGCGCCGATGATCAACGGCAGCAGCACGAGGAGCTTGGCGACAACGGCGGCGGTGAACTGAAGGCCGGTCGAGGCGCCGACCACCACCGTTCCCGTCGGACGCCCCCAGGGGATCAATCGCACCGGCGCGCCGGCAAGCGACAGCGCCATGGTGGTGAACAGCGCGCCGAGCATCCACGGCAGCGGTAGATGCACGTAACGCGCGGCGAAGCCCCCAGCGACGCCGGCGGCGAGCGTCGCGACGATCGCGAGGGCAGCGGCGAGGCGCTTCGGCATGCGCTGGAGAACGGTCATCCCATGCACGATGCCGTCGTAACAGCCGCACGCGCGCAAATCCATTGTGCTCGACGCGCGGCACGCATGCGTAGGCGGCTTGTATCCGTGTCCCGGACGAGAGCCCGGACCCAGCGCAAGAATTGCGAAGCGCAATATAAAACGCTGCCAATATCGATTGTGTTGCCTCTGGGTCCCGGATCTCGCTCGCTTGCGCTCGCTCGTCCGGGACACGAGAAAGCTCGCTTGTCGGGCAGGGTGCGCCGGCACTATCGTAAGCTTATGTCCGATCTTGCTCCTGCTACATCGGCCTCTGTCCTCACGGCCGGGACATCGGCGCAACGCGGCGAGAGCCGGTGGCGCGTCATTGCGCGCACCGCGTTTCCGTTCCTGGTCGTGGGCATCGCCTGGGAAATCACCGCCCATCTCGGCGTCTTCCCGCGCAAGCTGTTTCCGCCGCTGGAGGAGGTGGCGGCCGCCTTCATTCGTCTTACCGCTAACGGGGTGTTGCCCCATCACGTGCTCGACACGCTCGTGCGGCTGCTTGCCGGCTTCGCCCTCGCCGCGGCGGCGGGAATTGCGATCGGTTTCGCTATGGGGCGCTCGCGCCGCGCGGAAGACGTATTCCTGCCGCTCATCAGCATCGGCGCGCCGATCCCCGGCCTCGCCTATGCGCCGCTGTTCCTGCTCTGGTTCGGCCTCGGCAACATGACCGCGGTGCTGCTCGTCGCCTTCGTCTCCGCATTTCCCATCGTCTTCAACACGTGGACCGGGGTGAAGGCGGTCAAGGAAATCTGGGTGCGCTCCGCGCAGGCGATGGGCGCGGATGACCGGCGGCTCTTGCACCACGTGATCCTGCCCGGCGCGCTCCCCTATGTGCTCACCGGCTTGCGGCTGGGCTTGGCGCAGGCCTGGCGCATCCTGGTCGGCGTGGAGATGCTCGCCGCGGTGTCGTGGGGGCTCGGCTGGATGATCTTCGGCGCCCGCGAATTTCTCAACACCGACGTGATGCTCGCCGGCGTTGCCGTCATCGGCGCGATCGGGCTCGCGCTGGAGAAGCTCGTGTTCCAGAAGCTCGAGCAATACACCGTGGTGCGCTGGGGGATGATGTCGTGACCGCCGCCGCCAAAGCGGGCATGGAGCGCGCGACCTCGGCTTATCGCGCCGGCCTCACGCTGTTCATCGCCGCAGCCTGTTACGAGGCGGTTGCCCGCAGCGGCGTCTTCCCCACCGCGCTATTGCCGACGCTGCCGAAGATCGCGCGCACGCTTTGGGCGCTTCTCCTCGACGGCACCATGCTCGAGCACGCCGGCTTCACCATGTACCGGGTGCTGTTCGGGCTCGCGCTTGCGGTCGCCGTCGCGCTGCCGCTGGGCATTTTGATGGGCCGCTTCCGCCCGGTCGAGAATTTCTGCCTGCCGCTCGCGAGCGCCCTGATGCCGATCCCCTCGCTCGCCTGGGTGCCGGTGTTCATTCTCTGGTTCGGGCTCGGCAACACGGTCGCGATCCTCATCGTGTTCTATGCCGCGTTGTTTCCCATGCTGCTCAATGCCTGGTCGGGGGTTCGCGCCGTCAATCCGCTGTGGCTGCGTGCGGCGGGCGCGATGGGCGCCGACGAGCGGGCGCTGTTCTGGAAGGTGATCATTCCCGGCGCCTCGCCCTTCATCATCACCGGGCTGCGGCAAGCGTTCCTGCGGGCGTGGATCGCGGTCGTCGGCGCCGAGATGCTCGCCGCCTCGGACTGGGGGCTGGGCTGGGTAATTTTCGACGCCAAGGAATTTTTGAACGCGGACGTCATGCTCGCCGCGCTCGCCGTGATCGGCGCGATCGGCTTTCTGTTCGAGCGGCTCGTCTTCGGCTCGCTTGAGCGCGCCACCGTCATGCGCTGGGGCATGGTGCGCACGGCGAAGGGGTAGGAAAATAGGCTGTGTCCCGGATGCGGTGCAGCGCGTAGCGGTGCACCGCTGATCCGGGACCGCAACAGTCCGTAACGGTCCACGCAAGTCGGGTTTACCCGACTTGCACACATTTAAGCGCCGATCTCGGGTAAACCCGAGATCGGTGTCTGCAGCACATCACAACGCAATCAAATGTACGCAGATTGCGTAAACTTATCTGCGGTGCTGCGCTGCGCCCGGGACACCCAGGAGGAAACCATGAAGCGATTTTCTGCGCTGCTGCTCGCCAGCCTCGTCGCTGGCTCTGCCATAAGCCTACCAGCCGCGGCGCAGGATTACCCCACGCGACAGATCACCTTGATCGCGCCGTGGCCGGCGGGCGGAGCGGTCGACGCACTCTGCCGCGCGGTCGCACCGCACCTGTCGGACCGGCTGGGCAAGTCGGTCGTGGTGGAGAATCGGCCGGGCGCGGGCTCGGTAATCGGGACCGCCGCGGGCGCCAAAGCCGCGCCCGACGGCTACACCATGGTGATGGCGGGCAGCGGATCGCTCGCCATCAGCGCCACGATGTACAAGAAGCTGGCCTATGACCCGATCAAGGATTTGGTGCCGATCGCGCTCGGGGCCAAGATTCCATTCGTGCTCGTGGTCAATCCGTCCTTGCCGGTGCGCTCGGTCGCGGAGCTCGTGCAGTACGCCAAGGACAATCCCGGTAAGCTGTCCTTTGCGTCGGGAGGGCCCGGCTCACCCCATCATCTCTATGGCGAGCTGCTCAAGAGCATGACCGGCATCGAGATGACGCACGTTCCGTACAAAGGCAGCGCACCGGCGCTGACCGACGTGATCGCGGGGCACGTGCCGCTGCTGTTCTCCGACACCGTCCCTTCGCTGCCCCAGATCAGGGAAGGCAAGGTCCGCGCACTCGGCGTATCGACCGCAGTCCGCCTGCCGGCGGCGCCGGACATTCCGCCGATTGCGGAGGCCGGCGTTCCCGGATTCGATGCCGCCGGCTGGGGCGTGTTTGCGGTGCCGGCCGGCACGCCGAAGGAGGTCGTCGGCAGGCTTCAAGCCGCGCTCGCCGAGGTGTTGGTCTTGCCCGACGTTCAACAGCAGATCATCAAGCTCGGCATGATTCCCGGCAGCACCTCCTCGCCCGAAGAGCTGGAGCGCTTCATCGCCTCCGAGATCGCGCGCTGGGGCAAGGTCGTGACGCAGGCGGGACTGGCGGGGACCGAGTAGCGCCGCAAATTCCTCTGGCCCTCGTGGCTCGTCGTCTCCGCGCAAGCGGGGACCCATATTCCAGAGCCGGTGGTTATGGGTCCCCGCCTTCGCGGGGACGACCACAAAGAGACCTCGGGGTCAATTACAGAAATCGCGTCGGCCACATCAGCGTGCGCCACATGTGCGACGCCGGCGTGTTGTCGAAACCGAGGCCCTCTTTCGGCTGCTTGAAATTGCGGCCGATGATATCGACGAAATCGTCGAGGTTGACCTTGGCATTGGGATCGAACGCATAGATGTCGTTCACACAGATTAGCCGCGCGGTCATGTAATACTTGTGGCTGCGGGCGCGCTTGTATTCCTCGACGATATAGGGCTCGGGCTGATAGTCCGGCCCGAAATATTTGAGGTACATGTCCGGATATTTGTAGCCAACCGACTCGTCGGGGAAGAAGCGCAGCGCCTGGTGCACGCGCACCGCCCAGCTCACCTCCTCGTCCACATAGGGCTCGATCAGCTGCGCGCCCCAATAACCGTGATCGCAGCGGATGAAGCCCGCAACGCCGATGTCGTGGAGCAGGCACGCCAGCACGACCTTCTCCTCGTGGCCGGCCTTGAGCGCCAGCGCCGCGCTTTGCAAGAGATGGTTCATCGATACGAAGCGGTGCTTGAAAAAATCGATCAGCGTCGGCTTGTCCGGCATCTTGGGCAGCCGCGGATCGGCGCCCATCAGGAAATACTTGCCCGGATTGCGCGCTTGTAGCTCGGCCCCGCCGACGTAATCGAGATCGCCGTCGGCCATGGCGAACAGCGCCGATTTCGTGGCGATTTTGTCGTTGAGCTCCTCCATCATTTTGTGTTCGAGCTCGTCCGCCTGCTCCGCCAATGTCAGCGGCGTCGATGCGGCGTGCGGTCCCATGTCACTGCTCCTGGTAATGCCTTGCGGCGAATTGTCCGACCTCGTCTGCGCCTGTCTACACCCAATCTGAGTTGGGTGAAACTCTCCCCGGCCGTTGCTGCCGCGGCTGGCCACAAACGGGCATACCATCTATGACAGCAGCACCTAGTGTGGTGGATTTGAAGTTCCTACGCATTTGCGGCGACCTTCGTATAGGAACTTCAAATCCAAAACCACACTAGACTCATAATTTTGCTAGTGTCCTTTTGATTCCGAAGTTCGCACGAGAGTGCGCCGCAAGCGCTTGCGAACTTCGGAATCGGGACACTAGCTCATGCCCCACATCGAAGTCCGCAACGTCTCCCTCGTCTACGACACCCCGGCCGGCCGGGTTCCGGCTGTCGTGGATGTCAACGTCGACATCGAGGTTTCGGAATTCCTTTGCATCGTCGGCCCTTCCGGCTGCGGTAAGTCGACGCTGCTCAACGTCATCGCCGGATTTCTCATCCCGACCGCCGGCCAAATCCGCATCGGCGGCAAGCCGGTCACCGGCCACGGCCTCGACCGCGGCGTGGTGTTTCAGGATTTTGCCCAGCTGTTTCCCTGGCGCACCGCGCTCGGGAACGTCACCTTCGGGCTCGAGATGAAGGGGATGGGAAAGCCCGAGCGCGAAGCGATCGCGCTCGAGCAGCTCAAGCTGGTGAAGCTCGAGAAATTCGTGGCCGCGTACCCGCACCACTTGTCCGGCGGCATGCAGCAGCGGGTCGCCATCGCGCGGGCGCTCGCATACAATCCGTCGGTGCTGCTGATGGACGAGCCGTTCGCGGCGCTCGATGCGCTCACGCGGGACGACATGCAGCGCCTGCTCGCGGACGTCTGGCGAAAGACGCGCAAGACCGTGGTCTATGTGACGCACAACGTGGCGGAAGCGGTTTACCTCGCGGATCGCGTGATAGTGATGACGTCGCATCCCGGCATGGTGAAGACCGAGCTGCCGATTCGCCTGCCGCGGCCGCGCGACCCGCTCAGCGTCGAATTCCTCGAGTATCAGAAATCGCTGCTGCGGCATCTCGGCCAGGATGCAGGCGCGCAAGCAACGCAAGCGGGATGAATGCATGTCGGACAGTAGTGCGGAGTTGATCGACGCCCGCCGCCGCGCTAGTTGCGAACTATTCGTGAATTGAGATTTGTAATGACCGGCACAATGTCTCTCATGAACAAACTCGGCTGCGCGCTGCTTCTGCTCTTCGTCGCAGGCGCCGGTGCGGCACGTGCGGAGGAGCCGTACCCCACGCGGCCGATCCGGCTGGTGGTGGGTTTCGGCGCCGGCGGCCCGACCGATATTCCGGCGCGCTTCATCGCCGATAAGCTTGGCGAGGCGCTCGGCCAGCGCGTGATCGTCGAAAACAAGCCCGCGGCAGCCGGGATGATCGCAACGCGGGACGTGCTGTCGCAGCCGCGCGACGGTTATACCTTGTTGCTGTGCACGCATTTCGAGCCGATCAACACCGCGCTCTACAAGACCGCGCAGTTCAAGCTCAGCGACATCGCCCCGGTGTCCCTCATCGCCAAATACTATTATGGGCTCGCGCTCGCCAATGCCGTTCCCGCCGCCGACTTCGATGCCTTCGTGCAATACGCCAAGGCGCATCCCGGCGAGGTGAACTATGCGACGATCGGCGCGGGCTCCGCGCAGGAGATTCTCGCCCGCCAACTCGAGAAGCTCACCGGCATCACGATGAACCGAGTGCCCTTCCGCGGCGGTGCTCAGGTCGTGCAGGAGCTCGTCGCCGGGCGCGTGCAGTTCTACGTCTCGCCGACATTGGCGATCCTGCCGCAATACCAAGCAGGGCAGCTCAAGATCCTGGCGGTCTCTGCGCCGCAGCGGCTGAAGAATCTGTCCGAGATCCCGACGCTGATCGAGCGGGGCGTCGATTTCGTGCGCTACGGCTGGCTCGGCATCTGCGCCGGCGCCGGCACGCCGCAGCCGATCCTCGATCTGCTGCAGCGCCACATCGCGACGATCGTCGGCTCGGGCGACTACCGCACGATGATCGAGAAGGCCGGCTCGATTGCGGTCTCGTCCACGGCGGAGGAACTTCGGCAGGTGATAGCGCAGACCCTCGATGAGGTAGCATCGAGCATCCGCGAATTCGGCCTGCAGCAGGAGCAATGAACGGATCCGGACCTCTCGCCGTCATGCGCGGGCTTGACCCGCGCATCCATCTTCTTTGTAAGAGAGTCTTACGAAGATGGATGGATGGCACCCGCAACTCGGGCTTGCCCCGAGTTGCGCATATAATGCGCCGCAAGTCGGATAAACCCGACTTGCGGTGTCAAGCCCGGCAATGACGACGGGGTTGGGTTGGCGCCTGCGCGCGCAACAAACCGGTATCAGGGAGGAGAACAATGAATAACAGACGCGTTGAATTGACACGGCGGCAGTGGCTGGCGGGAAGCGCGCTGGCGCTGGCGTTGCCGGCGCGGCCGGCATGGGCGCTGGAGACTATCCGGCAGGGCTTCCAGACCAACATCTGGGGCATGCCGACCTATTACCTGCTCAAATCGGGCCTGCTCGAGAAGCGCGGCATCAAGTTCGAGGAATTCGCCGTGCCCTCCGGCAATCTCACCATGCAGCAGATGGTGGCGCGGCAGGTCGATCTCGGCACCTACGCCGGCCAGTCCTTCATCATCGGGCACGATAAGGGCGGCCTTGTCGCGATCGCGCAGATCGAAACCGTCGGCAAGACCGCACAGGTCGTCACCCGCAAGGACCTCAACTTGACCAAGGTCGGCGAGCTCAAGGGACTCAAGGTCGCCAACCAAACCGGCTCCTCTGTCGGCAATATCTTCGTGGACGTCATCGCGCCCGCCGCCGGCCTCAAGAAGGGCGACTTCCAGGAAGTGCGCATGGACGTCAACAACATGGTCGCGGCGATGGCCGCCAAGACCGTAGACGCCATGGTCAATGTGGAGCCCTACAATTCGATCGCCGTCGCCGAGGGCATCGGCACGTCGATCATGGACTTCTCACAGGTCGACAAGATGCCGGTGTTCATGGCGGCGACGCCCGACTTCGTCGACAAGAGCCCGGAGACCGTCATCGCCTACCTTAAGTGCTGGCAGGAAGTGGCGCGCGACTTCAAGGACAATCCCGGCAAGGTCGCGGACGTGATCTACGCGTTCTTCACCTCGAAGGGCTACGCCATGTCGCGCGAGATCTTCGCCAAGGCGCTGGCGAAGGTCGAGGTCAATCCGGGCTTTCCCTCCGATCTCGTGCCGGGTCTGCAGAAGGACGCCGAGGTGCTACTGCGGGAGAAGAAGATTTCCGCCATCCCCGACTGGAAGAAAGCGCTGCAGCCGGACCTGTGGGCGAAGGCGAGTTCGTGAGGCAGCCCGTGGTCGTCATTGCCGGGCTTGACACCGCAAGTCGGGTTTACCCGACTTGCGGCACCTAATACTGCGCAACTCGGCCAAGCCCCAGTTGCGGTGCAATCCATCGCTTGAGTGAAGCGTTTTTTTCGATGGACCCGCGGGTCAAGCCCGCGGGTGACGGCTGAGGCCGTGCGCGGCCCGCTTTTTCTTTTCCCTCACGGTACCCACCTCGCCTGCCGCGTTGAAACACGCTAAAGGTGCGCGCGACGTCAGGGCATGGAGAGTAGAATGAAAGTCGGAAGGAAGAAAGTCGCGAAGAAGACTGCCAAGCGGGTTGCCAAAAAGGCGGCGAAGACCGCAGCCCCGAAAAAAGCGGCGGCAAAGAAATCCGTGCCCAAGCAAGCAGCCCCCGCGAAAAGTCCGATCAGCAGCAACGGCGGACCGATCACCTGGAACTTCAAGCTCATCGCCCATCACCTGCTCGACGGATTCGGCGGCATGGGCGAAGGCATGTCGATCCAGATCGCCCCCGACGGCCGCCGCATCCTGTGGCTCGCGCATGAAAGCGCGCCGAAGAATTTCACTGCCGTCGACGTATCGAATCCGCGCAAGCCCGAGGTGGTGGTGCAGACCGACCTGCCGCAGGCCCACATGCGCTCCAATTCGCTGGAGACGTGCGGGAACATCATGGCGGTCGCCTACCAAACCCAGAAGAAGGGACTTAAGCCCGCCGGCATGGAGCTGTTCGACATTTCGGTGCCGGAGAAGCCAAGGTCGATCTCGTTCTTCGACTGCTCGGGGGAAACTTCCCGCGGCGTGCATCAGCTGTGGTTCTGCGATGGCGAATACGTGCATTGCGCGTCGGGCGCGCCCGACTTCACGCCCACGCATCCCAATGACGATCAGTTCTATCGCTGCATCGACGTGGGCAATCCGTCGAAGCCGGTCGAAGTCGGCCGCTGGTGGATGCCGGGCACCCGTCAAGGCGATAACATCGCGCCGCCGCCGCGTCATCCGCTGGATAAAGGCCACCGCGCCCACAACACCAACGTCTATCCGCAGCGCGGGGACCGTTGCTACCTCGCCTATATCGACGGCGGCATGTTCATCCTCGACATTTCCGACAAGGCGAACCCGAAGCGGATATCGCAGTGGACCAATTCCCCGCCTTATACCGGCTTCATGCACACCGTGGTGCCGCTGTTCGACCGTGGACTGATGCTGGTGACTGACGAATCCACCGAGAACAACGCCAAGGATTGGCCCAAGCTGATCTGGATCCTCGACGCGCGCGAGGAAACCAACCTGGTCCCGATCGCGACCTGCCCGTTGCCCGATCACAAGGCGTTTGCCGCCAAGGGCCGTTTCGGCGCGCACAATATCCACGAGAACGTACCGCGGCCGACCGCCTGGCAGTCCGATCAGATCGTGCTCGGCACCTTCTTCAACGGGGGGCTGCGCGCCTACGACATTTCCAATCCCTACCAGCCGCAGCAGGTCGGCGTGTTCGTGCCGCCGGCGCCGCCGATGGCGCCGACCGGCACGATCCAGCTCAACGACGTGTTCGTCGACGAGCGCGAGATCGTCTACACCGTCGACCGCCACATCGGCGGCCTCTATATCCTGGAGATGGATTTTTGACGCGCGGAGGCAAATGCGTACGCGTCAGGAAAAACGCTTGATGCATAGCGGTGCAGCGATCTCGGTGGGCTCCCCTCCTCCTTGTGGGGAGGGGCTGGGGGTGGGGGTCATGCGGTGTAGCGCTACAGACGCCTCATCGCGCCACCCCCCTCCCCACCCCTCCCCCACAGGGGGGAGGGAGCAGACCGAGTTCGATGCTCGCGCTGATTCCACTCCGCAGGAATCTGCACCCCCCATGCTCGATCTTTTTCCCTCGCGCGACGCAGGCCCCTTCGGACGCAGGCTTAAGCGCGCGCGCGGCGCGAAAATTCCGGTGACCGTCGTCACCGGCTTCCTCGGCGCCGGCAAGACGACGTTGCTGCGAGCCTTCCTCGCGAGCCCCGCGGGCGAAGGCACCGCCGTCATCATCAACGAGTTCGGCAGTGTCGGCATCGATGACGCGCTCGTGCGCGCCTCGAGCGACGACGTCACGCTTCTCGGCAACGGCTGCCTGTGCTGCAACATGCGCTCCGACCTGCAGAACGCGCTACGCAATCTCGTCGCCGAGCGCGCGCAAGGCACGCTGCCGCAGTTCAAGCGGATCGTGATCGAGACCAGCGGGCTTGCCGATCCCGGACCGATCCTGCAGACGTTTGCCACCGATCGGGCGCTGGGCGGGGAATTCCACGTCGAGGTGGTCGTCGCCGTCGTCGACGCCGCAGGCGGCCTCGATACGCTCGCATGGTCGGTAGAGGCACGAAAGCAGGTCATCCTCGCCGATCGACTGGTCGTGTCGAAGACCGACCTCGCCACGTCGCAAGCGGTCAAGCGCCTGACCGCGCGCCTGCGCGCGCTCAACCCGCACGCGGCCATTCACACGGCGGTCGACGGCGATCTCGATCCGCGTTGCCTGGTCGAGACCGATGCGCACTTCCCCGCTCCTGTGCGCGCCGGCTTCGTCGCCGAAGCCGAGCATAGCGACGGCATCTTAAGCTTCGTTTTGACGCAGGACGCGCCGCTGCCGTGGGAGGCCTTCGCGCGCGCCATGGAGACGCTTATTGCCTTGCGCGGAGGCGATCTCCTGCGCGTGAAGGGCTTCCTCAACGTCGCGGGCTGCCGCGGGCCGGTGGTGGTGCACGTGGTCCAGCACCTCGCCCATCCGCCGGTCGAGCTTGCGGCGTGGCCCGACCAGAACCGCGCCAGCCGACTCGTGTTCATCACGCGCGGCATTGCGGAGCGCCACGTGCGCGACCTCTTTGCCTCGGTGCGCGCTTTGGCCGGCGATCCCAGCTAGATACTGGCGCTATTTTGCGATCTGCAGATCGCGCGCCGGCTGCGGCGCGGGCGGTTCGTGCGAAGTTTCCCGACGCTCGGCAAGCGCCCGGAACTGTTCTTCCAGACGCAAGTGCTGTTCACGCGAGTCGGGCGACCGGCACATGCCGGCCAGGCGATGGTGTTCCGCGGCCATCGCCAGATATTCGGTTGCATTGATCATCGTATCCTCCCCACGCAAGTCCAGTTTGCCCCGGCCGAGCCGGAGCAAACGGCGTGGGACGCTAAAACGGGTCCCATGAAGCAGTTGTGAGATGAAGTCTCGAACGCTTTGCGCTGGCGTTTCGAGAGTACCCAGTCTGCGCCTTCGCGGAGACAAAGTCGAGCCCTTGGCCCGGTAGTCCCCGTAGCCCGGGTTGAGCCATAAGCGCGTTTACGCGCTTATGGCTCAACCCGGGCTATACGCACCGAGGCTGTTGGTAATTAGCGCGCCGCGGCGTCGCGCCGCAGGTCCTTGTCGATCGTCAGCGGCGCATCGTTGGCGAAAAGCACGCGATAGACCTGAAAATTCTCCATCACGCGCTGCACATAGTTGCGCGTTTCCATGAACGGGATGCGCTCGACCCAGTCCACGGGGTCGACCTTCGGGTCGCGCGGATCGCCGTAGCGCGCGATCCACTCCTGCACGCGCCCGCGCCCCGCATTGTAGGCCGCAAAGGCCAGGAGCTGGTTGCCGCGGTAATCCTGCAGCACCCCGGCAAGCTCGGCCGCGCCGACCTGAAGGTTGTAGTGAGAGTCGGTTCGCAAGCGCTTGACGTCGTAAGTGCAACTGAAACGCTTGCAGGTATCCCGTCCGGCTTCCGGCGTCACCTGCATCAGGCCCATTGCTTGCGCATGCGACCAGTCGGACGGATCGAACGCGCTCTCCTGGCGAATGATGGCAAACAGCATCGCGCTCTCGATGCTTGGGGCAATCGGCGAATAGCGCGGCACGCCGACGATCGGAAATGCGTAGTAGTCGAGCGGTAAGCCGCGCGCCAACGCACCCCTGCCCATATGCAGCATCCCGCGGGCATCCTCATACTGCTCCGCCAATTCGCCCAGCGCCGAGAGCGTGCCGGGGTCGTTTTGCGACTCCCCGATGCCGGCCATCAGCGCGATAACCAGCTTGCGCTCGTTGAGCGCGTAGAGGATCTCGAGCCCCCGAACGAGCTCGAGCCGCTCCGCCTCGGCCTGCCGGTCCGGCTTCGGCGGCGGCGGCGCCAGCGCGAGCGCCGGAAGCCCGAGCCGCGCGCGGGCGAGTTGCCCGTAATAGGCGGCCGAAGCGCGCGCCGCCGTCTCATACTCGGCGCGGGCCTGCTCCGGCTGGTTCAAAGCTTCGGCCACACGCCCGAGCCAGTAGTGCGAGCGCGCGTGCGAGGTCGGATGGCGGGTCACGTCCTGGATGCGCTTGAAATGGGTTGCCGCCGTGGCCGGATCCTCGAGGAACCGCAGCGCGATCCAGCCCGCCATGAAATGGCGCTCGATCCGCGAGTTTTCCTTGTTCGGCTCGGCCCCGTCCGCCACCACCCGATAGGCCGATTGGGCATCGCCCATATCGAGCAGCTTGCGCGCCATGATGCGCCGCTCGACCCACCATTCCTCACCATCATGGATTTGGGTAAGGTCGCAGGGCGCAGACAACAACACCTGCGCGGCTTCGGCGATTTTGTCCTCGTGGCGCAGAACGTGCGCGTGCGCGAACAAATAGCCGGGATCTTGGCGTGCGTCCGCCGGCACGGCGTCGAGCAGCTTCCTGGCACTTTTCGGCTCAAGCTTGGGCGCGCCGACCTTGCGGCTGATCGCGATGCGCGCCTGCGCGATCGCGAGGTCGGCCCCGCCCAGCCGGCGTGCCGCCCGCATCGCATCATCCTTGTCGGCGGCGAATAGTCGCTTTTCCATGCGCGCCTTGTAATCGGCGCGGCTCAGCGACGCGGACCAACGCTCGAGCACCTGCTTCTCGACCTCCTCGGGAAGCGAATCATTGCGCCAAGCCTCTCGCACCAGCGCGCTCGCGCCTTCGGCGTCGCCCTGCGCATGCAGCGCGCGCGCAAGCACAATGCGGCCTACGCCCGACTGCGGCGGCGAGTCCTTAAAGAAGCTTACGACCTGCGCCGGCTTGACGTTCTCGACCCAAAACATCCCCTCCGCGCGCTTGCGGAACATGCCGAGATTCGGCCAGCTCGGATTGGCGGCAATGAAGGCGAGATAGCGCTTGCTCTCGGCACCGTTGTGATCGTTGCGCAAGATGAGCCATTCCACGAGCTTGCGCGCTACCGGGTCCGAGATGCTGCCGGCGACCTCGGTCGCCTTGCTCGCGCCGCCGTGACGCAGCGCCTCGACTGCGCTCTTGACCAGCGCAATGTCGGCGGCGGACGTCTGCGGCGCTGGGCCTTGCGCCAGCGGAATCTGCGGCACCGCGGATTTGTCTTCTGCCGATTTGCTACCCTTGGATTTGCCTGTGGATTTGCCTGCCACCTTTTTTCCGGTGGCTTTCGTGGTTTTACCCGCGGCCTTGGCCGTCGCGTGCGCGCCCTTGGCGCCGCGCGCGGACGCCGTCTCCGCGGCAAGGGTGATTGCGAGCGCACTCGCGCAAGCGAGTGCAGCAACGAGTGCTGACCGATATCCTGATTTCAAGATTTGTCCCCAGATCCCCCGGCGAATCGCTTCGCCCCAAGTCCAACGGTAGTCCCCGACCGCTCGAATTGACCAGCGCTATGCAGCAACATTTGGGCGGAAAAGTGCCGCTATTGTCGCCAAAACAGGCGTAGCCGGATGGAGCGAAGCGACATCCGGGATCCGAAGCGAAATCCGGGACTAATGGCGAACCCACCATAGAACTCGGCCACGACGCGCACCGCTCCTGGTCGTGCGCCCCCTGTCATACCCGCATGAGCTTAGAACCTGGATGTCGCTTCGCTCCATCCAGGCTACGCGCTCTCTTTCTGCGGTCGTCCCCGCGCAAGCGGGGGACCGATGAACACCGGCCTGTATTCATGGGTCCCCGCTCTCGCGCTTCGCGCTCGGCCGGGACGACAAGCATGGATAGGCAGCGAGCTATGAATTGGCATCGAGGTCGGACTCCGATTACCATGCGTGCAGACGTTTTCGGCGTGGTGCCGTATTTCGCGAACTTGCAAGGGAGACGCGTATGTCCGCAAACGTGACCGAAGTGCTGGCCGGCTTTGCGGCGTCGCTGCAATATGACGATGTTCCGGAGCGCGTCCGCGATCACTGCAAGAATCTCCTGCTCGACACTTTGGCCTGCGCGGTCGCCGGCCACCGCGGCGAGGAGACGCAACAGATCGCCGCACTCGCATCCGGCCTGGCGCAATCGAACGAGAGCAGCATCATCGGCGGCGAGGCGCTCTCGCTTGCCGGCGCGACCCTGCTCAACGGCTATCTCGTCACCGCGGTGACGATGTGCGACGTGCACCGCCCGACGCTGACGCATGTGACGCCGGAAGTGATGCCGCCCGCCTTGGCGATCGCCGAGCGCGATGGCTCGTCGGGGCGCGACCTCCTCGTCGCCATCGCCGCCGGATGCGAAGTCACCACGCGGATCGGGGTCGGCCTCGATTATCCCGTGTTCCGCGGCAAGGGCTGGCACGGACCCGGCGTGCTCGGCCCATTCGGCGCCGCCGCGGCGGTGGGCCGGCTGCGCCGGTTCGACACCGAAACCATGGCCAAGGCGTTCGGGCTTGCCGGCAGCCAGGCGGCGGGCACCTTCGCCGCCTGGGGAACGCCGACGGTGAAGTTCCACCAGTGCCGCGGCGCGCTCTCAGGCTTGCTGGCGGCGCTGCTCGCCGAGCAGAAGTTTCTCGCCACGCGCGAATTTCTCACCGCGAGCGACGGCGGGCTTTACAATGTCTACGCGAATGGCGGCCGCCCGGAGGCGGTCACCGCCGATCTCGGGAAACGCTGGGAGCTCGCGCAGATCGCGTTGCGTCTGTGGCCGTCCGCGTCCTCGATCCAGGGCATGAACACGGCGCTGTTCGATCTCATCGAAGGACACAAGATCGATCCCGCCAAGGTGAAGAAAGTCCGCATCGCTTTGAGCCAGCCGACCTTCGATCTGCACGGCAAGCTCGCGCGCTACAAGGGCAAGTTCGATGCGCTGATCTCCGGCCATTACACCGCGGCGGTGATCCTGCACGATCAGGAGCTGACCCTCGCCCAGTTCGAGCCCGCACGCTATGACGATCCGAAGATGCGCCGCGCCGCGGCCGAGCAGATCGAGCTGCGTGCCGACCCGGCGCTCAGCGGCGTCGAGACGGCGGCCGAAATCGAGATGGAGGACGCCACGCTCAAGGCGCACTGCCAGCATCCGCGCGGCTCGCCCGAGAACCCGCTCTCGCGGGGTGAGATCGAGGGCAAGTTCCGCACCTATGCGGACGGCGTGCTGAGCCCCTCGACAATCGCAGCGACGATCGATGCTGTCGCCAATCTGGAAAATCTCGGCTCGGTGCGAAAGCTCATGGAGATGCTGCGAGCGGTCCCGCGGCGCGCCCAAGCCGAGCGTGTGCCGCTCGCCGCGGCCCGCGGGTGACGAGGCGACCACAAGAGCGTCGGAAAAACGGGGTTCCGGAAACTGATCACGGCACGACGTCGGCTGGCGCCACATCGTTCCCTCCCCCGCTTGCGGGGGAGGGACAGGGAGGGGGAATGCAACATGACACAGCATTTCAATTCACCCCCTCCCCACCCCTCCCCCGCAAGCGGGAGAGGGAGCAGACCGAGCTTGTTGCTCCCGCTGATTTCATGTCGACGACGCTGTCATGACTCTGGAGGAGCGCTCATGAATCGATGCACGCGATTTGCCGCGCTGGCGAGTGTGGTGCTGCTCGCGTTCGCCAATCCCGGCGCGGCGCAGACGGCAGACGATTATCCCAACCGCCCCATCCGCATCATCGTGCCGCAAGCGGCCGGCTCCGGGGTCGACCTGCAGGCGCGCGTGCTCGCGCAGAAGATGAACGAGCTGTGGGGCCAGCAGGGAGTGGTCGACAATCGTCCCGGCGCCAACGCCATCATCGGCATGGAGGCCGGCGCCAAGGCCGCGCCCGACGGCTATACGCTGATCTACGCGCCGGTGAGCTCGGTGACGACCAACGCGTTCATCTACAAGAAGCTGCCCTACGACACGTTTCGCGATTTCATCCCGATCACCCAGACCACCGCTAATCCGCTCGGCGCCGTGGTCAATCCCGGCTCCGGAATCAAATCGATCAAGGATCTGGTCGCGCGCGCGAAGGCAGAGCCCGGCCAACTCAACTACGGCTCGTTCGGCATCGGCAACATGACGCATCTCATGGGCGTGCTCTTGTCGCTCGCCGCCGACATCAAGATGACGCACGTGCCCTATCGGGGGCAGACACCGGCGATCACCGATGTCGTGGCGGGCCAGATTCCGCTCGCGTTCACGACCACGGCCGGAGTGGCCGATCTCGTGGAAACGGGAAAAGTCGATCTCATCGCCACGTTCGGCGAGGCGCGCGACGAGCAGTTTCCCAAGACGCCGACCGTGGTGGAAGCTGGCTATCCGAGCGTCGTCGTGGTGGGCTGGAGCGGGCTGTTCGCGCCGGCGGGCGTGCCGCCGCAGGTCGTGAACCGCATTTACAGCGGCATGGCGAAGGCGCTGGCCATGCCCGACGTCAAGGATGCGATCGCGCGCCAGGGTTCCAAGGCGGTGAGCAGCGGTAGTCCGCAGGCCTTCGAGCGCTACATCAAATCGGAAGCGGAGAAATTCCACCCCGTCATCAAGGCCGCCGGCCTCGAAGGCTCGCAGTGAATTCCTACGTCAAGAAGACGCATCGCTTCGGCCTGCTGACGCCCTCTTCGAACACGGTGCAGGAGCCGGAATTTTCCGCGGCTCTGCCGCCGACGATCTCGTTGCACGCCGGGCGCGTCGCCTACCGCGACATCACCCCGCAAGAGCAGATGCGCTGCGTGCTCGAGCTCGAGAGCGAGTGCCGCAAGCTCGCCGACGCCGACGTGGACGTCATTGTATTCGCGGCGACGGCGCCGACCTTGGCCAACGGCAAGGGCTACGACCGCGAGCTGATTAAGCGCATGGAGGATGCGTCGGGCCGGCCCGCGACCACGGCGGCCACCGCGTTCGTCGACGCGCTCGCGCGGCTTAACGTTACGAGGATCGCGATCGCCGCGCCGTGGAGCAAGACCATGGACAAGCCGATGGTGCGCTTCATGGAGGCGAGCGGCTTCGAGGTGGTCAACAGCGAGGTCGCCGGATACGTCGCGGGCGTCGAGTTGGGCCGCACCGGCCCGCAGGCGGCCTACGAGCTCGGCCGCCGCGCCGACCGCCCGCACGCCGAGGCCGTCATCATGCCGGGCGGCAATTGGCCGGCGATGAGCATCGTGGAGCGGCTCGAGGGCGAACTCGGCAAGCCCGTGCTCGCCAACAACGCGGTGAGCCTGTGGGCGGGCCTGCGCCTGCTCAAAACAGGTGGCAGCATTCCGGGCTACGGCGTGCTGCTGCGCGAACACCTGGCGGAATAGGGCTTACGCAATCCGGTTGCTTAGCTCGCCATTGCCCCCCGTCGTCCCCGCGAAAGCGGGGACCCATATTGCAGAGACGGTGGTCTTGGGTCCCCGCTTTCGCGGGGACGACGGGGTATGAATCGGTTTCAATATGAGGGGAGGCGAACCACCGATGAAAATCGTCATCCCCGATGACTCCTTGTCGATGCGGACGTGGTCGTGGCGATTCGCGAGCGCGTGGAATTTTCCCATGCGCTGCTCGCACGGCTGCCCAAACTCAAGCTGATCGCGCTCGTCGGCCGCAATTCCAGGACCATCGACTTCGCCGCCTGCACGGAGCTCGGCATTCCGGTCGCGACCGGTACGAGCAACTCGCCGGTGGCGCCGGCCGAGCTTGCGCTCGCCTTGATCCTGGCGTCGCGGCGCAACGTGGCGCTCGAGGCCGAGCGCATGAAGCGCGGCGAATGGCCCTGCACGCTGTCGCATCGGCTGCGCGGATCGACGCTGGGCATTTTCGGCCTCGGCGCCATCGGGCAGCTGGTCGCGGAGGGCGGCCGCGGGCTCGGAATGGAGATTCTGGTCTGGGGCCGGGAATCCTCATTGGAGAGAGCCGCAGCGGCGGGCTATGCGCGTGCCGCCAGCAAAGAGGCGCTGTTCGAGCGCTCGGACGTGTTGTCCTTGCATGTGCGGCTCACGCGCGACACCCACGGCATCGTCGGCGGCGACGATCTCGATCACATGAAACCCACGGCGCTGATCGTAAACACCGCCCGCGCCGAGCTGATCGCGCCGGGAGCTTTGCTCGCGGCGCTACGCAAGGGCCGGCCCGGCTATGCCGCCGTGGACGTTTACGAGCACGAGCCGGTCATCGAGCATCCGTTCCTGTCGATGCCGAACGTCCTGTGCACGCCCCATCTCGGCTGGGCGGAATGGGACAATTTCGAGCTTTATTTCCGCGAGACGTTCGAGCAGATCGTCGCCTATGAGCAAAGCCTGCCGCTGCGGCTTGCGAACCCGCAAGTGCGGCCGCGAAATTGAGCTTGCGTTCGGCCGTGCAGGCGCCCAACGGTTGAACCTATTTCGCGGGTCGGTCATGCGTGATTTGATCTTCCAAACTGCGGCGATGCAAACACTCGGCGAGTACATGGCCGCTGCCGGGTCCCGCCCGCTTCCGGACGAAGCAACGGAGCATGTAAAGCACCATCTGCTCGACACGCTCGCGTCGATGATCTCCGGATCGGAACTGTTGCCCGGTCAGGCTGCCCAGCGCTACATCCGTGCGCACGGCGGAAAGGGTGCCGCGAGCATCGCCGGCACGAAGTTCACGGCTGCACCCGGCGACGCCGCGCTTGCCAACGGCGTCATGGCGCATGCCGATGAGACCGATGATTCCCACAACGCGTCGCGTTCGCATCCCGGCTGCGCGATCGTGCCCGCAGCGCTCGCGGTGGGCGAGGAACTTGGCATCGACGGTCCGCGCTTTCTTCGCGCCGTGACTCTCGGTTACGACGTAGGAACCCGGGTGGTCATGGCGATGGGCGGTGCCGAGTTCAGCTATGAGAGCAGCCTGGCGACCCATAGCATCGCCGGAACGTTCTGCGCCGCGGCCGCCGCGGCCTGCGCTGCCGGTCTTAACGCACGCCAAATGCGCTGGGCACTTGATTATACTGCGCAGCAATCCTCCGGCATTGTCGCTTGGCGGCGGGATACCGACCACATCGAAAAGGCGTTCGTTTTCGGCGGCATGACCGCGCGCAACGGCGTCACGGCTGCGCTGGTCGTGCGATCGGGGTGGAACGGGGTTGAGGATATTTTCTCGGGCGCCAACAACTTTTTCCAAGCCTACGCGCCGAAGGCGAAGCCTGAACGGCTCGTCGAGAAGCTCGGCGAAAGATACGAGGTCGTCCAGACCGACATCAAGAAATGGACCGTCGGCTCGCCGATCCAAGGGCCACTCGACGCGATCGAGGCGATCCGCAGCAAGCGATCCTTTGAAGCCGATCAGGTGCGGCGCGTGACAGTGCGCCTCGCCCCTTCGGTTGCCGCGGTGGTCGACAACCGCGATATCCCGGATATCTGCTTGCAGCACATGGTTGCCGTGATGCTGGTCGACAATACCGTGTCGTTCCATGCCGCGCATGACAAGCCGCGGATGCAGGACGCAGCGATCCTGCGCGAGCGGGCAAAAGTGGATCTGGTGCGCGACGCAGAACTCGTCCAGTTCCTGCCGGTACGTGTCGCCGTCGTCGAGATCGAACTGGCCGACGGAACGCGTCTTTCAGAGCGCATCTCTGCGGTACGCGGGACACCTCGCAACCCGATGTCTCGGACCGAGGTGATGGAAAAGGCGCGTGATCTCACCGCGCCGATCCTGGGGCGCGAAAAATCCGAGCGTCTGATCGATACGATTTATGCAATCGAAACGGTGACGGACATTCGAAATTTGCAGGCGCTCCTTCAACGCGAATAGGCTTGCGCTTGTGGGGTTTGCTCTAATCCTTCACCTCGTCTACGTGCGCCAACGAGGGTTGGTACGACTTAGCCTTCCGGCAGCGGGATGAACTCGGTCTCGTTCGGCACCGACGCGAAGCGTCCCGTCTTCCAGTCTTCTTTCGCCTGCTCGATCCGCTCTTTGCGCGAGGAGACGAAATTCCACCAGATGTAGCGCGGGCCCTCCAAGGCGGCGCCGCCGAGGAACATCAGGCGCGCATCCCGCAATGCTCGCACCGTGATCCGGTCGCCGGGACGGAAGACGAGCAGCCGCGGGGCTTCGAACGTGTCGCCGGCGATGTCGACCTCGCCGTCGGCCACATAGATCGCCCGCTCTTCCTGATCGGGATCGAGCGGCGCACTCGCGCCCGCAGCCAGCACGACCTCGGCGTAAAGCCATTCCGAGAGCATGCCGACGGGCGATGTCCTGCCGAAAGCAGATCCGGCAATCACGCGCGCCTTGACGCCGCCGTCCTCGATCAAGGGAAGGCTCGCGGCGTCGAAATGCTGAAACGATGGCTCAGTCTCCTCATGCGCCTGCGGCAGCGCGATCCAGCTTTGAATGCCGAACATGCCCTCCGTGCCCTGCCGCGCGCTCGCGGGGCTGCGCTCGGAATGGGCGATGCCGCGCCCGGCGGTCATCAGGTTCATCGCGCCGGGAGTGATCTCGAGCGCATTGCCTTCGCTGTCACGATGCATGACGCGGCCGTCGAACAGATAGGTGACGGTGGCAAGCCCGATGTGCGGGTGCGGGCGCACGTCGAGCCCCTGCCCGGCGATGAGCTGAACCGGTCCCATCTGATCGAAGAAGATGAAGGGGCCAACCATCTGCCGCTTGCCGTGCGGCAGCGCGCGGCGCACCGAGAAGCCGTCGCCCAGATCGCGCACCCGCGGAACGATGACCAGCTCGAGTGCGTCGCACGAACGTTTATCGCCGAGCAGCGGGTCCGTCGCGGGCATCCAACTCATGGCAGTCCTCCCTCACCTTCCGCCGTCCGTCACCGCTGCTTGATGAACGTGCCGTCGTGCAACTCCGTGAACGCCTGCTGCAGCTCGGCTTGCGTGTTCATCACGATCGGCCCGTACCAGGCCACCGGCTCCTCGATCGGTTTGCCCGAGACTAGCAGGAACCGGATGCCCTCGTCGCCGGCCTGCACCGTCACCTCATCGCCGCTATCGAACACGACCAGGGATCGGTTTCCGGTTCGCTCGCGCAGGAGCATCTCGCCCCCGTCCACCGCCTTTTCGGTGAGTACGCCGAACGGCTGCGAGGCGGAGCCGAAGGTTCCCGAGCCTTCGAACACATAGGCGAAGGCGTGCCGCCCGGTTTCGACCGGCAAGATTTTGCGCCGGAGCGGCGGCACCCACACGTCGAGATAGCGCGGGTCGGCCGCAACTCCCTCGACCGGACCACGCCGGCCCCAAAACTCGCCACAGACGACCCGCACGCGGGTGCCGTCATCATCGACGATTTCCGGGATCTCGGCGGCCTTGATGTCCTGGTA
>WNGA01011158.1_pt1 | contig 22314 bp, 22 predicted proteins | sample 5400061 | NCBI WGS metagenome assembly WNGA01 (sample SAMN13153366, study PRJNA577476) | soil metagenome | isolation source: 100 cm soil or saprolite under grassland replicate 2 | place: USA:California | collected 2016-06-15
AGTGAAGAGGCGAGGGATGCTCGGATTCCAGCCTGGCCGCCCGGACCGGATGAGCAGAGCTGACAGCCGGCACCGCGACGCGCCCATCGGACGCCGATGATCTCGATCGAACCGGCTTCGCCGATCACATCCCTGCCCGGCGGTGACTTGGCCGGCGCACAGCAGGCCCGGGCGCCGCGGCGCCGCCGTGCAAGAGCTGCTGACCAGGCGCGGAGGAGACCAGGGAGGCGACAACGGCGAGCATCGCTCACGCTGCCGGGAAGCCTGCAGTTCCGGGCTCAAGCGGCAGCCGCAGCGCCCGGGCGGCGAACGAGATCGCGTGGTACCAGCCGCACAGCAGTACCACCTCCAGCGCTCCGTCCTCGCCGGTGGCTGCGACCAGGTCGTCCCATTGCTCATCGGCCAGGTCGGACTGCGCATGCAGCGCGTCGACGGCTCGCAGGACGGCGCGGTCTGCGGCCGTATCCCAGCACGGGTCGCCGCCGTTTCCGTGTACCAGCGAGCGGACCTGCGCGCCGGTCAGGTTCGCTTTCGCGGCACAGACGCTGATGTGGATCGCCCACTCGTACTCGGCACCGCACAGAGCCGTGGTTCGGTCGATGACCAACTCGCGGTGACGCAGTGACAACGCGGACCGCCGGGACAGGTAGTAGCTGCCCCAGCCGTGGATCGCCCGGGCGCGCTCCGGCCGACGCGCGAACATGCGGAACAGCATGATCGGCGGGCCGAGCGCCTCCAGTGCCGCCGTGGTCGCCTCATCGTACGGGGGCGCCACAGGGGCCATCCGCGGATCATGCTTCGATTTTCGAGGCATGCGCGTTACGCTAGCATGGTTGCTTCGATAAGCAAAGCTTTCCTGGTGAAGGAGAGGCTCGTGCCACCACGCAAGCCCACGCCATTGCCCGGTCGCCCCGTTCGCGGCTCGCGGACCGGCCGCCCGATCATGGCATTGCTCGACCTGCTCGGACGGCGATGGGCGCTGCGGGTGCTGTGGGAGCTACGCGACGAGCCGTCTCCGACATTCCGCGAACTGCAGGAACGCTGCGGTGCAGTCTCGTCGAGCGTCTTGGCCGACCGGCTTCGCGAGCTCGACGAGGCCGCGATCGTCACTCGCAATGATCGCGGCTACATCCTCACCGCAGCGGGCGCCGACCTGCTCGGACGCCTTCTCCCGCTTGACGACTGGGCCTCCCGCTGGGCGCCTTCGCAGACTGCGCCCGCTCGTCCGTCCGATAATTCTCTGGTCTCGGGGCATCCCGGCCCGAACACAAGGTGACTGAGCCAGCAGATGACGGATGTATCGGCGTTTGTCTATGAGTCGTTCCCTGCGGCGAGCTTCGGGGGAAACATCGCTGGCGTCGTCCTGCTTGAGCACCCGGCTTCCCAGTCATGGATGCAGGGCGTGGCCGCCGACCTGGGCGCACCGACAACCGGGTTCGTGGATCTTCCCTCGGCCCGGCGGGGCTGCGCGGAAGTCCGGTTCCTCACCCCGCGACAAGAGATCGACGCCTGCGGGCACGTCACGGTCGCCATTGCCACCGCACTTGCAGAGACAGGCACGTGGGAACCAGGCAAAGCCGCCGTGCAGGCGGCCGGCGGCTCGTACGATCTGCTGCTGCGCCATGACGACCACGGAGTCATCGTCGAGATGCGCCAGCAACTGCAACACTTCGAACCTCTCGATCCCGCCCCGAACCTGGTCTCGATCCTCGGGCCTACCACAAGACCGGACGAACGCTGCCCGGTCGCTCTGGCCAGCACAGGGCTCCGGCACATGCTCGTGCCAGTCCACGAAGTGGCGGCACTCGCGCAGCTGCCGATGATCGCTTCAGACATCGCCGCAGCCAGCCACCGGTTCAAAGTCGACACGATCGGTGTCTGGGCGTTCGATGCTGGTGATCAGCCCGAGGTACGTGTCCGCATGCGGGACCTGTGCGCGGCCATCGGCGCCGTCGAGGAGCCGGCCAGCGGCACGACCTCCGGCGCCCTCGCCCTCGCCCTCGCCAACGCCAAAGTGCTCACCCCACAACGTCCGCGACTCGCGGTGACCATGGGTGTCGAAATGGGCCGCCCGAGCCTGCTATTCGTCCATGTCGACTTCGACGGATCGCGGCCCTCCGCCGCTCGCTTGCTAGGACGCTCCCGTCTCGTCTTGGCCGGGCGCATCCTCCTCTCGGTGACCTGAGCCAGCTGTCCGCAACCACACGCACAGACCTTCGCGATCACAGCCGGCAGGTGAGGCCACGACCTGTACACCGTGCTCCGGGTATACCGTGCTCCGGCGACGTTCACCACCATCAGCAAGCTCACCGCCGGGCTCCGAACCCCTTGACCGTGATCTTGTCCGGCGAGGTTCGGCGCCAATCAGGAGAACTGCTCAGAGTCGTCCTTAGCAGGGCCAAGAGTGGTCGATCTCGTCACTTCGGGGCGGCGCCAGCCTGGCTCGCTCCAGCGCTGCCGCGCACCGGCGGAGGGACTGGACCGCAGGTGTTCCCTGGAGATCCCGGTCAGGACAGGATGAGAGAGGGCGGCACGATCGATGATCTTCACAATCAGGCATCTTGTCGCCCGCTTACGGCGCTTCGATGAGCACGCTGTGAAAGTCATCCCTGAGGGTGGGCGACGTACTTGCCGTCGCCGCGGCCCTCGGCGAGCAACTGGTGGACCGCGGGTACCTCCGCGAGCGAACCGACCTCGGTGATCGCGATATCCAGTCGGCCTTGGGTGATCAGGTCGAGGACCCGGCGCAGGCCAGAAGAGGCGCGGTGCGGCGCCGTGGCCCACAGACGCCTGATGCTGAAGCCGCCGATCGCGAGATTGCCGCCCCCGCTGGAGCAGCTGATCGCCGCCGAACTGCTCGGACAGCGCCTCGACCCGGTGCTCGCCGACCGCCGTGACCGGCTGCGGGCACAGCGCGACCATCTCGCCGGGCTGCTCACCCAGACCGGTGGACGTACACAGTCCCAGACGGCGGCCTGTCGCTGTGGTTGCACCTCGGTGCGGACACGACGGGCACGGAGCTGGCGGCGCACGCCGTGCCGCGGGCTGGCCGTGTCACCAGGGCAACACTTCGCCGCCGACCGCGCGACGCTGGCCCACTACCTGCGGCTACCGTTCACTGCCACCCCCGAGGTGCTCACCCGGGCAGTGAGGCTACTGAGCGAGCACGGTGCCGCTCAGTGAGTGCTGGTGGAGATCGAGGCAATAGGGGAGATCGCTACCACCTTCCAGCTCGACCGGCCAGATCCCCGGTAGCCCCGCCCACATGGAGGCCGAGCGCGGCGATGATCGGGCCATGACGACTCAGCTCGAGAACTGAACCACTCGGTCGGAGTGCAGATCAAACCATTCGGTGCAACCGCAGCCGGCCACCTCACATTGACCAGGCGAGACCTAACGAGCCGTCGTCGCGCTGAACGTCAGGGAGTATCGATTACAGAGAGTGGCCATTCTGTCGGTAGCACGCGCCTGTCGCGCTGCTCGATGGCTCGCGGGAGAACTCAAAAACGAGCCGACGGCGTGGACCACCGGTGACAGGCAGGCCGTGGCCCTGGCGGAGCCGGCTTTTGAGGCCGTCAACGTCGTCAGGTATCGCGGCGTGCTCGAGAACCAGTGCCTGCAGCGCCTCCTGTGATCCTCCCCGGATGGCTTGCTGCAGTGCCGCCGCTGTCGCGTCGGGATTTGCGATCAGCGCGTTCTTGAGGCCGCCGGACAACATGGCGGCCTGCGCCGGCAACATCATTACCGAGCCGCCGGCGGAGAAGGCGGCGTCGGCGTGGTCAGAGCTTGCCTGACCGCACTGTTTCCTGTCTGCGGCGCGCTTGCCGATCTGGCTCGGAAGCAGGATCTTGCCACGCCGGTAGTCGACATACAGGCCGCGCAGCTTCTGGTGGAGGGCGCCGAACGAACCGTACGCATGCAGCGGTTTCGTCGAACGCGATCACGTCTCGTGACCCGCGATACGGAGCAAGGACGATGCCCCTCGGGGAAGCCATAACCGCGGGGGACTTGAACGCAGGCAGCGGCTGTCGCTCAACGGATCGAGCGGCAAGATCACGGAGCCGTGGGCCTTCCCGGCCGCCGGAGCTGGAATGGAGGTCCGGCGCTTCGCCGACGCTACTGGTGCGTGTCTCATAAATCTTCGGGCTGGGCTGGTGCAGATCGTTTCGGGTGGATGGCCTGGTGAGCCGTCATACCTTGTCAGATGAGGAGTGGGACAGGCTGGCCTCGCTGCCGCCTGCGCACCCACGGCAGGGACACAGATGGAATGATCACCGCATGATGGTCAACGGGATCTTGTTCCGCGCGAGGACAGGTCCTGGACCGGAATGAGGCCAACCAACACCAGAGCCTCGGCGCCCGAACCGCCTGGATCCGAGGCAAAGCCGATCGTCTTATCAGTCGAACAGCTGACGCCCGCGAAAGCCTGAATCGGCCGGTCCCGGCCAGGCCAGCGTCAGCCTCCGACTGGCCCGCCGCGCCACGTGGGGATGGCCTGCCCGCCGACAGCGACGTCGAAGGCGGCACGGGCCAAAAGGCGGGTCGAGTCCAGTGTTGGCAGCGGGGACGCGTCCGGCGTCACCAGCAGCGGGATCTCCGTGCACACGAGAGCGACCGCGTCACAGCCCCGGGCCGCCAGCTGCTCGATGACGCGGACGTACTCCTGGCGCGAGCTGTCCTTGAAGACGCCGTTGACCAGCTCATCGAAGATGATCTCGTGGATGACGCGACGGTCCTCAGCACCGGGGACCTCGGCCGCTATGCCGTGGGCGGCGAATACCCGGGTATAGAGCAGGCCGTCCATGAGGTACCTGGTGCCAAGCACGCCGACCCGCTGGCGGCGGTCGCGGGCGGCCTGGCCGGCGACCACCTCGGCGATGTGCAGGCCCGGAAGCGCGAGATCCTCGCCAGGTTCTTCGAGCGCCATGTGCGCGGCATTATCCGGGCACGCGAAGAAGTCCGCGCCAGCGCGGGCCAGCCGGTGTGCGCTGACGGCCAGCCTGGCCCGGATCGGCCCGTAGTCCCCGGCATCCCACGCGGGAATGCTGTACCCGAAGGCTATGCAGTCAAGAGTCACATCGGGGTGTTCATTGCGGCCCAGCCGCCGAAACCCTTCCTGGCAGAACGTGAGAAAGCACAGCGCGGCCCCTTCGGTGCTGTGGGCGAGAATGCCGACGTGCTTCATGATCGCTCCAGCGGTCCGGGTGCCCAGCGATCCAGCTAACCCGAATATACGTTTCGGGCAGGAGGATCTCGCCAGCCGGGCCGGTCACGACGACGGCACCCGCAAGCGCAGCTCAATGCCGCGCTTGTCCTCCAGGACTCCACCGTTGGCCTTGGTGGTCATCGGATACCCCCGGTCAAGGCGAGGCCAGCATGACCGGGTCGGCCGCGCTGTGCCGCAGCAACGAATGACCCTTCAACGTAGAAACCGCATCGACGGTCACGCTAGGTGACGATCCTTCCCGATGCACAGGTCATCCCGCAGCACCACGAACGCTCCCGACCGCCGAATACGAGCGGCTTATCAGATATGTTTGCCGCTTGGATAGCTGCTTGCAGATCGACCGGTTATGGCCGCTGAACGAGCCTTTAAAGACATCGTCACGAAACTGGCCAACAGTTGCCTTCGGCGGGTAAGCGGGTCCTTGTTGGGTGCCAAAGCTCGGGCGTCCGGCTGCTGGATGCCGGGCGGCGAGCAAGGCGATGATCGAGTCGGCGTGCGGTCGCGGCCGGGTCGGCCGCTGGGTGGCGGGATACGGACTACAGGCTCGCAATGCCGGCGAGGATCTGAACCAACTCCCGGTTGACCGCCCCCACCGAATCACTGCTCTCGCCGCCGGTCATGACCACCTCGTAGTACCGATTCCCGCCGAGATCAAGATGGGCGATTGACGTGAAGGTGTCGCCTTTGGCGGCTGAGACGTCCTGCGGACCGGCACTGACCGACGTAAATCCGTGCTGGTTAAGGAGATTGGCAATGAAGCCTCTGAAAGATTGAAGCGGCTGCCCCGGGTCGAGCGCTCGCTGATGGTTATGCCAAAAGATCGCTGCCATGAAAAGCGCCCTCCTCCATGATCGCCGGCGACTTGGGGGATAGTCTCAGCCCGCGTCGTCCCAAGTCAACCCCGGCCGGTCGGGCCGTGCCGACCCACGGCCCCGCCCCAGCACCGAACCAGGCCGGAGGCCAGGGCCGGTTCATGAGCAGGCGGCGGCGACCGCGGGCGTCAGCCAGCACGGGCACAGCAGCTGCGGGCAGCCTGACCCATTCGGGTAGAAGCTCCCGAGTGGATTAGAACGCGGTCTCCAGCCAGTGGTTCTCCCAGCGCATAACGAATCTGCCCGGCCCGACCTGGGACTACTACCTGCTGTTTCCTCCCGGGCCCGATGCAGTGCCGTTCCCGGGCCGATCGTCCGCCAAGGCGGCGCGGTTATCGGCCAGAGCGGCCAGCTCCTTGGCCGCCATCCGTCGTCTGCTGCGTTAGTCGGCAAACAAGAAGTCCAGTACGCAGTGCTGCCTGCTGCAGCCCTCCATGGCGGCACTGCCCGACGACTTCTGGCAGTACGCCCTGTTCGCGGCGGTCGCCTACATCCGCGCCGCCGCCAGCCGCTCAGGCGTGCCGGTGCACCACGCATGCCAGGATCTGGCCCAGCGCCCAGCGCCATAACGACCAGTCGCGTGCGCGGCGAGCTTGCTGCCTGGTCTTCGGGGCGGCCCGTGCCCGCCGGTGTCGGACCGCTCGGTGTGCTCGCGGGTCAGCCGGGCCAGCACAGGCGGGGTCGGCCTGTTGCGCAGGGCCAGCCGGGGCCGGGCCTGGAGGGGCTGTCCCTTCAGGCCACGGTCCTGGTGGACTCGCCGGTGGTCGGTGAAAGTCCGGTCCGGCGGCCGGGCTGGCATCGGCGAAGATCAGCCGGCCCCAGCCCTCCTCAGGCGGGGGCGGGCGTGGTGATCGGGCCGATGGCGCCAGATCAGCCGGGGCCGGTCCCGGCCTTAGCGAGTGTGGGGGGCTCCACGCCAGGAGACATGGGGGTGGTGTGGACGTGCCCCGGCGAGAAGGAGATGGCAGCGTTCAACCGTCGTCTCGAAGACCAGTCGTCGTCCTGGGGGTCAGTAATAGTGAGCCATTAGCTCGCGCATCCAGGCAGGCTCGCGCACTGGGCCGGCCGGCTGGAACTCGGCCGCGTACGGCTTGATGTCCAGGATCGGGGTTCCGTCGATGGCGTCGAGACCCCGCACTGTCAGTTCTAGGCCGGCGACCTCCAGCAGGGCGCAGACGGAGACGCCGAGGTGGTTCGGGCGGACCGGCGAGTGTCCGGCGAGGACCCCGGCCTGTGGCCATGCCGGGTTACCTCGCGGGTGGGTGGCGCCCCGCCGGACCCTTGTTTCCTGGTGGAAATGGAAGACCACCTCGATGTGGGAGAACTCGCTGAGCCCGTCGGTGGCGGCCTGGTCCAGGACCGCGGGGTCCAGGAGCAGTCGCGCCACTACGGCGCCCCAGTGGTCCTCGTAGATTTGGGACCGGCCGCCGCGGACCACGCCGATCGGGGTCAGCATGATGGGCTCAGTCATTGTCGCCCTGGCCGGCTCCGGCCGGACGCGGGCGCACCACGAACAGGTCGCGCGGGGTCCGCGTCTGGCTGCTGCGCTGTCGCCTGCCCGGCGGCATCCTGGCTGATCGCAGGTTCAGTGTTGCGGATGGGCTGGCTCCGTCCTAGGTCGTGTTCCGGTGAGCAGATCGCGGACCGAGGTGGTGAGGATGCCGACCGCGTCGTGCTCCTCGATGTGGCCGGCCCGGACACCGTCGGAGCAGGCGTGCACGAGCGCGATGGACGCTGTCACCAGCCACCCGGCGGGCAGGTCGGTGCGGAAGGACCCGTCTGCCTGCCCGCGCTCCAGCAGCGCGCCAATGGCCTGGTGCGCGGCCTGGTGGGTCCGGGTCACGGCCTCGGGGCTCAGCAGCTCGGCCACCGCCGCGGCCATCGCCCGGTACCGCGCCAGGTGCTGCCAGGTCGCGGCGAGCATCCGGTCCAGCGCCTCAACGGGTGGGCCGTCCTCGGGGTGCACGGCCTGCAGGGCTGCCATCGTCCGGTGCACGGCACGCTCCACGGCCGCCTCCAGGATCGCTGCCCAGGTCGGGAAGTGAGCGTAGACCGTGACCCGCGATACGCCCGCCTGTGCGGCCACCGCCGAGATGTTCGCGTGCCCCTGCGACTGCAGCAGTTCCTCCGCCGCATCCAGGATCGCCTCGACGTTCCGCGAGGCGACTTCGCGCTGGTAGCCGGTGGTTCGCTGGGCCGCTGCCATATCAGTGAACCGCCACGCGGTCACCGGCCGCGGGCCGGACCGCTGGGACCGCCACCGCGGCAACGACAGCGAGCCCGGCGGCGACCGCCGCGGCGACCATGAAGCCGTGCCGATAGCCGGCCGCGATCCCGCCGCCTGCCGCCACGGCAACCGCCGAGAACACCGCGACTCCCAGCGCGGCACCGATCTCATGCGCGGTCGTCATCAGGCCAGAGGCAAGCCCCGCCCGATCTTCGGCGATGTCGCTCATCGCGGTGACGGCGGTAGCCGGGAACACCAGGCCGGTGCCCATCCCCACCACGAGCAGTCCAGGCAGGAAGCCGGTCAGGTAACCCGAACGGGCGGATACCCCGGTGAGCAGGAGCGCTCCTGCGCCCATCACCACCAGGCCCGCGACGATCAGCGCCCGTGACCCGGCCCGCGGCAGCAGCCGCGAGGCGAGGTGGGCGCCCGCCCCGATCACCAGGGCGAGCGGGAGGAACTCCAGGCCCACCCGCAGCGGCGAGGCGCGCTGCACGTCCTGCAGGTACAGCGAGTTCAGGAAGAACGTGCCGACCAGGATCCCGGTGGCGCCGAACATGACCAGCACGCCGGCGACCAGCGAGCGGGCTCGCCACAGCTCCGCGGGCACCAGCGGCCGCCGCGCCGACCGCTCGACCGCGGCGAACCCGGCCAGCAGGGCCAAGGCCAGGGCCAGCAGCAGCAGCGTCCGGGCCGATCCCCAGCCGTGTGCGGGCGCGCCCGCGAGCGTGTAGGCAAGCATCACCAGCCCCGCCCCCGCCAGCGCCGCGCCAGGCAAGTCGAGCTCGCGGACGAAGCGGCGCCGCGGCCTATGCCGCGGCACCAGGTGCAGGCTCAGCAAGCCGGCCACGACGCCGACGGGCACGTTCACCAGGAAGACCGAACGCCAGCCAAGCCAAGTCGTCAAGATCCCGCCGGCTAGCACGCCGACGGCAGCGCCGGCCCCGCCGATCGCGCCCCAGACGCCAAGCGCGGTCACCCGCTGCGCACCCGCGTAGCTGGTCGTGATGATGGACAGCGCCGCGGGCGTGAGCAGTGCGGCGCCGAGCCCCTGGCCAGCCCTAGCGGCGATCAGCGCGCCTGCGGCCGGGGCGATGCCGCTGGCCAGCGACGCGGCCGTGAACAACGCCAGGCCGGCGAGGAAGATCCGGCGCCTCCCCGCCACGTCCGCGGCCCGGCCGCCGAGCAGCACCAGGCCGCCGCTCGCCAGGACGTAGGCGGTGACGACCCACTGCAAGCCCCCCGCGGGGAAGCTGAGCGACCTGGCGATGGACGGCAGCGCCACGTTTACCACGGTGGCATCCAGGATGACCATGAACTGGGCCACGCAGAGCACAACCATCAGCAACAACGGCCGGCGCTCGCGGTCAGGTGTCCCAAGTGCCGCCGGATTCTGATCGGCCTCCGTCGTGGTGACGGGCCGTGGTCCGCGCATTCCGTGCATTCGGTCCTCCCAGGGAGGCGATGGTTAACAGTGGTGTCAACCACCAGGCTGCAGCCAAGCTGGATGGTTGTCAACTGTGTAAACCCATAGCTCCCGGAGCGCCAGGTGCGCCGCCATGCCGCTGAGGCTGCCAGAGTTCGGCTACCGCAGCACGGCACCAGCGCGCGGCAGTACCCGGCGGTGGACAAGATCGTTCAGCACGTCCAACGCATCAGAGTGTCACGAACCCTGCCCGGCCTCCAACACCGGCCAGAGGCACAACCCGCTCCCGTCCCAGGCACTGCGCATCTTCGCCCCGACCATGTGCCCGACGAGGATCCCGCCCGAGCAGGTCAGCCAGATGATCACGCAGAACCCGCTGGACCTGCCCGACGCGCAGAATGCCCAAATCTGGATGGCCACGGCCTTGGCCGGCATACAGCCGGCGCCCGCCCAGAACGGCGGCTCGGTGCGCGCCGTGACGCCGATGGCTGATCACGCAGCGCGATCACGCCGATGAGCAACTGGCGTTCGCCGGGGAGTGCCGATTACGTGCGCATGACGCCGCGCGGGTGGGCAGACGGTCCGCGGTGGAGATGGTCCTGTTCTGCGTCCCGGGCGATATCCCAGGCTGGGGTCCGCGCGGCGGCCGGGCCGGCGCTGTGGGCTGCCTCACGGGCTCGCCGGAGCTCATCCTCGGCGTGCGGGCGGCGACGTTGCGCAGCATCCGCGGTAGCCAGATAGGTGCGAGTTGCTGTGCCAGTAGACTTCCGCGTCGGGTCGCCTTGTCCCTGATGCCGCAGCGCGTCCCGGGCCTCGGGAGGCGGCCTGGCCAGCGGCACCCCATACGCCGCCAGGTGGCCAGCGATGCCGGCGCGCCGAAGGACAGGTCCGGGCCCGCCGCGGCCGGGCTCACGGCTGGTCGCATGCCGGCTCGGCTTCCAGGTACGAGGCGTTGATCATCACCCCGGCGGCGGCTAGGTCCGCGACTGGGTCAGGCCGGTGGTGCGGGTGGGCAGCCGCTCATTGCGCCGTCCCGGACGGCGCGCCGGTTCCGTACAGCGCGCTGTTGAGCGTGCCGTCTGGCCATCGGGTGGCCCACGGCGAGCCGGCGGCCAAGATCGCGCGGGCCAGATCGGTGGCCGTGGTGTCCTCCGTGCTGGCCTGGATCACGGATCCATCATATCGAACAAGTGTTCGATACACAAGCGGACGTTAGGCCGGTAGAAGGCCTTCGGGTATCCCGCGGCCTCGGCGGCGGCGGCCGGCCTGGCCGGCCTGGGTGTCCTCGGCGGGCCGGCCGCCCCGGGCGTGGCGTCTTCGCCGCGGGCCCCGGCCGCCCTCGGGCGGGCACCAGGCGACCTCGACCCCGGTTCCCGGTGCACGTCGCCTTCGCCCGGGCCCACCACCTGGATGACGAGAGCACAGCTTCGTGACGGTCATCGCGCCGCCGGGCCGTAGCAGTCACCGGGCACCTGGGTCATAGACCAGCTGAAGCTGCTCAAACAGCGGTCGCCAACGCGGCCAGGCGAAGCGGTCCCGGCACATCGGCGCGGACCGGCGGACAGCGCAACAACAGATCGCCTGATCGGAGCGGACGTCCCCGACAGTCGTCAGGTCGGTAACGGCGCAAATAACGGCGGCTACGGAACGTTAAGCGACGGCAGCCTGAACTACAGAGCGTGACCGGGGAGCGTCAACGTTCGTGCTGGATCGCCGATTACTCGGTCGGCGCGATTTCAGGGACGGGCGGCCGGGTTGCCGCGCAGAATGACGGCGATGCGCGCGCTCCTGCCGAAATGCCCCGCCGCCGCACGCGCGCTGAGCGGGCGTGCTGGCCATGCTTTACCCTGAGGGCCATGCCGGGACCGGGCAAGGGCGGCCGCTACCACCACGGCGACCTGCGGGCGGCACTGGTCGACACCGCCATCGAGATCATCGGCGAGCGCGGGGTGCGCGGCTTCTCCCTGGCCGAGGCAAGCCGCCGCCTCGGCGTCGCCGTCAGTGCCCCGTATGCCCATTTCGCTGATCGCGACGACTTGCTTGCCGCCGTCGCCGTGCATGCCTATCAGCTCTTCTATGCGGAACTCACCAGGGAGATGGGCCAGTTCCCGGCGGCTGCGGATCGCCTGGCGGCCATGGTGCGCGGCTATGTGCGCTTCGCCGCCGCCAACCGGGCCCTCTTCGAGGTCGTCTACGAGGCCGGGCTCGACAAGGCCCGTCATCCCGAGATCGAGGCTGCCGAGCGGCCGATCAGTGACGTCCTCCTGGCCTGCGTCCGCGCCCTCCCCGACGGCGGCCAGGCCGTACCCGGCGGCCAGCCCACGCCCGGCGGCCAGCCCACGCCCGGCGGCCAGCCCACGCCCGGCGGCCAGCCCACGCCCGGCGGCCAGCCCACGCCCGGCGGCCAGCCCATGTCCGAGGACCTGACCACGGCCGTGGAGGCAACCGCCCGCGGTCACGTCATGCTGCTGCTCGACGAGGGCCCCGGCCAGGGAGCAGAGGCCATCGAGCTCGCTGCCGAACGAGCCGCCAGGGCGACCCTCGCGCTGATCCAGGGCCGCCACCTGCTTACCCGGCCTTCCGGCCCAGCCGGCCCCGGAGGATCCAGCGCCCACGGCGGTCACTAGCCCCGCCGTCGATGCGTAACGGGCCTGGCGGCCGCCATCCCGGGCATAGGTTGCTGCGAGCGCTGCATGAGGTGACCGTTGCGGCGGGATGGACTCGCCGGTAAGACCGGCCGATTAGGCTCCGCTCATGGCTGACCTGACCGAGCTGGCCGACCGCTGGCGAGCAGACCTCGCCGCATGGGCGATCCCTGAGCACATCACCGCGGCGGTTGATGAGTCGCCGTGGGTGCTTCCCCGCCAGGTCTTCGCCCGCCGAGCCGACCGGCTCGCCGACGCCCCGTTCGGTCCCTCCTACGAACAGGAATGGGCAGTGCTCGATCCGGCCGGAAGCGTCCTCGACGTCGGCGCGGGGGCAGGTGCCGCCTGCCTGCCCCTGCTGCCGAGGGCGAGCTCGCTGACCGTCGTCGACAGTGATCCGGGCATGCTCGAGCTCCTCGCCCGGCGCGCCGCCGCACTGGGCGCCGAGGCACGCCTGGTGCCCGGCGGCTGGCCCGCCGTCGCCGCGCAGGCGCCGCCAGCTGACCTGGTGACCTGCCATCATGTGATGTTCAACGCGCCGGAGCCGGTACCGTTTGCCGCCGAGCTCACCTCACACGCACGACGCCAGGTGGTCGTCGAGATAACGGCGCAGCACCCGCTGACCACTCTTAACTCGTTCTGGCTGAAGTTTCATGGCCTGCAGCGGCCGGTATCCCCCACCGCAGCGGATCTCCTGGACATCCTGCGGGCGATGGGCTTGCAGCCGCGGTTCCGGTACTGGAACCGGCCCGGCGGGCCTGACTACGCCAGCTTCGCTGAACTCGTCGATGTCACCAGGCGGCGGCTGTGCCTGCCCGCGGACCGGGCCGACGACGTCGGCGATGCCCTGGTGGAGGCCGGCGTCGACCCCGAGTGCCCGGCCGACCTCGGCTCGTCCGGCCGCGAGGTGGTCACGATCTGGTGGGCTGGCAATTCTCCAGAAACCTGGCGACGTCCCAGCGGGCCGCGAGAGCGTTCTGGATATAGCGAGGATGATGGCAGCGAAGGCAAGGACGGGCAGCAAGGATGAGTGAGTGGCCGGAGGGCTGGTTCAGGGACGGTCCCGGCGCGGGCGGGTCGTCCGGCGCGGCGGGCGGGGCCGCTGGCACCCCGGGAGCGGCGGACCCGACGCAGCAGCTGCCGGCCAGGAACGGGGGGCGTCCCGGCGCGGCGGGCATTGACCGCCAGCATGCCGACTACCCGCGCGGCGCGCATCCCAGGACCGAGTATCCGCGCAGCGAAGGCCAGGCCCCGCCGGGCGGCCCAGGCTCCGCCTGGCCCTCGCAGCCGCCGTCACGGTCCGCGCCAGGCGGCGACGGACCGCGCACTCCGCCCGGCGGGCCGGGCGGACCTGGCCGGCGGCTCCGCCCGCGCAAGATCCTGGCGATCATTTGCGCGCTGCTTGCGCTGCTCCTCGTCGTCCTCACCGGCTTGTACTTCTACCTGAACGCACAGCTGACCAGGAAGAACGTCCTGCTGGACTACCAGGGCAGGCCCGCGGCATCGGCGGGCCAGAACTGGCTGATCACCGGGTCAGACAGCCGCCAGGGGCTGACCGCCAAGCAAGAGCGGCAGCTGGCGACCGGGCACGACGTCGGCCACCGCTCTGACACGATCCTGGTACTGCACATGCCGTCGAACGGCGGCCCGCCGGTGCTGATCAGCCTGCCGCGCGACTCCTACGTGCCGATCCCCGGATTCGGCAGCAACAAGATCAACGCCGCGTTCTCCTTCGGCGGCGCGAAGCTGCTCGCCGAGACCGTGCAGAACGCTACCGGCCTGCGCATCGACCACTACATGGAAATCGGGTTCGGCGGCTTCGTGCACGTGGTCGACGCGATCGGCGGCGTGAACATGTGCATCAAGCAGCCGTTGCGCGACCCGGCGGCCGGGCTCAACCTGAAACGAGGCTGCCAGACGCTCGATGGCGCGCAGGCGCTCGGCTACGTCCGCACCCGCCACAACTTCGCCAACCAGGACCTGCAGCGCATCCAGGATCAGCGGCTGTTCATGAAGGCCCTGCTCAAGAAAGTGACCAGCCTCGGCGTGGTGCTCAACCCGTTCGCCGCCATCCCCGCCGCGCTCGGGGCCACCGACACGCTGACCGTGGACCGGGGCACGAGCCTGTACCAGCTCATCCGGGTGGCGTTCGCCCTCCGCAGCCCGCAGACCACGACGGTCCCGATCGCGACCGGCGAGACGCTGTCCGTCGGAAGTGTCCTCATCTGGGATCACGCCAAGGCCACGCAGCTGTTCGACGACTTGAAGAACGACAGGCGCGTGCCGAAGAGCCTGCTGACGGGCTCGAAGCAGGCGCCCTAGGCATCGCCGTCCGCGGCCCGGCCGGCCGGGCCGCGGACGGCGCAGCGCAGAAAGCATCACGTACTCCATGCGCACATGCGCGCGCTATGGGAATGTATGACCATTGCACGCACCCGGACCCTATTCATCACCATGCGCAACCCCGCCGCGGATGGTCGCAACAGCCGGAGGTCTCTCATGAGGACCGGCAGCGTCGCCGGAGCACCGCATCCCGCGGGCCTGTCCGCGCGCGAGGCCCAGATCATGACGCTCATCGCGGCAGGCCACTCCAACGGCGAGATCGCGGCGAGCCTCGTCCTCGCCGAGAAAACCGTGAAGAACCACGTGAACCGGATCTACGCCAAGCTGGGCGTCGGATCGCGGTCAGCGGCGATCTCCCAGTGGGAGCCGGCCGGAGCGGCTGCGGAGGCGGCGCGCGACTAAGCCCGGCGGCACGATCAGGCCCGGCTGCCGAGGCCGCGGTAGCCCGCCCGGCCGCGCTAGGATCCAGCCTTAATACAGCGCGCATTCAGGTAGCGCTCAGGAATCAGGCGCAGGATGGCTGGCATGACGAGCCCGGCGAACGACGTCCGCAAGCGGGCCGACGCCAGGCTGCTCGTGGTCGAAGACGAGCCGAACATCCTGGAGCTGCTCTCCGCCAGCTTGCGCTATGCCGGCTTCGAGGTCATCACCGCGGCGGCCGGCACGGAGGCCGTGCAGGCCGCGCAGCGGCACCGGCCCGACCTCATCGTGCTCGACGTCATGCTGCCCGACATGGACGGCTTCGACGTGATCAGGCGGCTCCGCGGCGGCGGGACCAGGATCCCGGTGGTGTTCCTGACCGCGAGGGACTCCACCGAGGACAAGATCCGCGGCCTGACGCTCGGCGGCGATGACTACGTGACGAAGCCGTTCTCGCTGGAAGAAGTAATAGCGCGGATACGAGCCGTCCTCCGCCGGACCAGGGGCGATGGGACGGAGCCTCCGCCGCGGCTGAAGTTCGCCGACCTCGAGCTCGACGAGGACAGCCACGAGGTGTGGCGGGCCGGCGCCCAGATCCAGCTGTCGCCGACCGAGTTCAAGCTGCTCAGGTACTTCATGGGCAACGCGAACCGGGTGCTGTCCAAGATGCAGATCCTGGATCATGTCTGGGACTACGACTTCCGGGGCGATACCGGGATCGTGGAGTCCTACGTTTCGGTGCTGCGGCGCAAGGTCGACTCCGCCGAGCCGCATCTGCTGCACACGCTCCGCGGGGTCGGATATGTGCTCAGGCTCCCGTCCGCGTAGCTAGATGATCATGGCTGAGCCATCAGCACTCGCTCGCACCTGGCGGGCCGCCCGGCAGCTGCCCAGCCGCACGCCGCTGCGCGTCAAGCTCACGTCGGCGCTGCTGGTGCTGGTGGCCGTCGCGCTCGCCGTTATCAGCATCACCGGCATCTCCGTGCTCAAGAGCTACCTGCTCGGACAGACGGACGCCCAGTTGGCGAGCTACGACGCGCAGCCTCTCCAGCGCGCCATCCAGGACTACCTCGGCGGCGGGCAGACGACGGTCCTGAGCGGCGGCCTGGCACTGGCCTGGGTGCCAACGGGCGGGCACGTGCACATGGTGATCAGGCCAGGGGTCCCCTTCAGCCCCGAGTCGTCGCAGGGACGGATCCTGCCGGGCCCGGCGATACCCGCCTCAGCCAGCTGGCTGAATTCCCACGACGGGAAGCCGACGACGGTCGCGGCCACGTCTGGCGACGCTCGCTGGCGCGTGCTCGCCTACCCGCACCAGTTCATCTTCCCCGATGGCACCACCATCACCGGCACCGTGATCATCGGGGTGGACGTCACCAATGTCTATCGGACCATCGGGCGCCTGATCGGCATCGACCTGATCGTGAGCCTGATCATCATTCTCGTGCTGGCCGTCGTCGGCATCGCGCTGGTGCGGACCAGCCTGCGGCCGCTGACCGAGATCGAGCGAACCGCAGAGGCGATCGCGGCCGGCGATCTCACCCGCCGGGTCCCCGACCGCGACGCCCGGACCGAGGTCGGCCGGCTCGGCCGCTCGCTGAACGCGATGCTCAGCCAGATCGAGTTCGCTTTCCGCGCCCGCGCCGACTCCGAGATGGCGGCCCGCCGGTCGGAGGATCGCATCCGGCAGTTCGTCGCCGACGCCAGTCACGAGCTGCGCACGCCGCTCACCGCGATCAGGGGATTCGCCGAGTACTACCGGCAGCGCGGCGGGCTGGAGAACGGCGCGGGGAGCGCAGCAGCCGGCAGCAGCGGCCCTGGCCGCGCCGGGCCTGACGCCCCTGGCCAGAAGGACGCAGGGATCGAGACCGGACCGGCGGGCGAGCCCCTGGCCACGACTGCGGATGATGGCAGTCCGCTCACGCGGGTGGACCTTGACCGGATCATGCAGCGGGTTGAGCAGGAATCATCCCGGATGGGCGTGCTGGTCGAGGACATGCTGCTGCTGGCCAGGCTCGACCAGCAGCGGCCGCTGGAGAGCCGGCCCGTTGACCTGCTCACGCTCGCTGCCGACGCGGTGCACGACGCCCGGGTGATAGCGCCGGCCCGCAGCATCGAGCTGACGGTCGGGTCCGGCGCCGCCCCGATCGTGCTCGGCGACGAGGTCAGGCTCCGCCAGGTGATCGGCAACCTGATGAGCAATGCGCTCATCCACACCCCGGACGGGACTCCCGTCGAGGTGCGGATTCGTTCCGGCACCCTGGATGACGGGCCGGTCCCCGGCCCGGTACCGCCGCCGGGCACCCCCCGGCCTGCCGCCATCCTCGAGGTTGCCGACCGCGGGCCTGGCCTGACTCCCGACCAGGCAGAACGCGCCTTCGAACGCTTCTACCGCGCCGACCAGGCCAGAGCCAGGCAAGCAGGCGGGACCGGCCTCGGCCTCGCCATAGTGGCGGCCCTGGTAACGGCTCATGGCGGCGCGGTACAGGTCGAGCCGACGCCGGGCGGCGGGGCCACCTTCCGCATCACGCTCCCGCTGGCGCCCGAGGTGCTCGGCGCAGGCTAGGGTCAGATTCTGGTCGCGACGCGGCCCGCGTCGTCGCGGGCTGGCGGGCGGCCAGCCGGGAAATATCGGCATCCACGTGGCCGGCTCGTCCCGGTGCCAGCCGAAAGCCCTATTATGCGTGCTCGGCGGCGCAGGCGCGACTGCGTATAAATGGTTTGTCAGAAAGCCAGCCGCGCAGGCTGCCGTGCCCGATGATAGGAGCCTCATGCACACCGCACGATTCACCCGTCCGCTCGCGGCCGCCGCCGGCCTCGCTGCGCTGGTGATCCTCGCGGCGGCATCGGCCGGCAGTGCCACGGCGTCCTCGGCCAAGCACGACGCCGCCGTACATACGCATCCGGCCATCCTGCTGCCCGGCGGGAACCCGATTGGGAGCGAGAGCGGGAGCACGCAGCACAGCAACAACTGGGCCGGATACGCCGCATTCCCGCAAAACTCCGGCGGCAGCTTCCGCTACGTCCAGGCCACGTTCACGGTCCCTGCGGTCAACTGCGCGGTCACCGCGGACGCCTTCTCCGTGCACTGGGTCGGCCTGGACGGGTTCACCACGAAGACGGCTGAGCAGGCCGGCATTGAGGCTGACTGCAACGGCCCGACGCCGACGTACTCAGCGTGGTGGGAGACCTATCCCGCGCTGCCGATCGAGACGGTCTCCAGCGTCCATGTGAACCCCGGCGACGCCGTGACCGCGTCGGTGTACTTCAACAGCACCTCGGGTGCGCACCACAACCAGTACAACTTCGTGCTGACCGACGTCACCAACGGCCAGCGATTCAACCTGTGGAAGCCGTGTGGCGGGCCATCCTGCCAGAACCGCTCGGCCGAGGTCATATCAGAAGCCCCGGCCGCCGCCAGCACGCTGCCACTCGCCGACTTCGGCATCATCAGCTACGTGAATATCCATGTCACGGACAAGAGCAAGCAGCGGGGCGGCATCGCCTCGCCCAACTGGAACCACGACAAGATCATCCTGGTCGACGGAACCCCGAGCCACCTGACACTGGCGACGCCCGGCGGGCTGTTCGGTTCCCGCGCGTTCAGCAACACCTGGAAGCGGGAGAGCTGACGCCCGGATCGCCCGCGACTATGCGGCCTGCCAGCCCCGGCTACCCGGCGGCGAGCGCGCGGCGGGCCGCGTCCAGGGCGGCGTCCCGGTAGGCGGCGCCGAACAGGCAGACGTGCACGAGCAGCGGATGCAGCTGATGCAGCGGCACCCGGGCCCGCCAGCCGGCCGCCAGCGGCGCGGCCTCCTGGTAGCCGGCCATGATCCGGTCCAGGTACGGCGCGCCGAAGAGGGCCAGCATCGCGAGGTCGGACTCGCGGTGACCGCCGTGCGCGGCCGGGTCGATGAGCCAGGTCCGGCCGCCGGACCAGAGCAGGTTCCCCGACCAGCAGTCGCCGTGAATGCGGCTCGGCGGCTCGGCCGGCCCGGCCAGCGCGCCGGCCCGGCTGGCCACTCGCTCGATCAGCCGGATGTCCGGCCCGGTCAGCGTTCCCGCGTCGAAGGCCCGGCGCAGGTAGGGCAGCAGCCGCTCCCTGGCGTACCACTGCGGCCATGAGTCCCCGGCGGAGCCGGCAGCGCCGTCCGCGCTCCGGCCGCCTTGCCGGGCATCATCACTGCCCTCAGCGCCGTCGCCGTCCCCGCCGCCCCAGCCGCCGGAGCCGGGAAGGTGGTCAATCTCGCGATCGCGCACCCGGGAAGGTCCGCGATCCGCGGATTCGCCACCTTGGATCCGCGGGAAACTGGCCCCGGCGGAGACGTCACGGTCGTTCCCGAGCGGCAGGCCGGCGATGAAGCCGGGCCAGGGCGCGCCGAATCCAGCGGCCCCGGCCAGATGCAGGCGGGCGAGATCCCGGCCGAACTGGCCGGCGGCGACCGCGTCCGGCGACCCGGCCGGCAGCCAGCCGATGGTGAGCGCGGCCGTGTCCCAGCCAAGCACGTCGGGAACGGGCACCGCCGCCGCGTCGGCCAGCCAGCGCAGCCCGCGCGCTTCTGACTCGAACATGCCGCTCAGTCCCGCGCCCAGATCCGCGGCGGCTACCTTGGCGAACGCCAGCCGCCCGTCGGACAGCACGACACGGTAGTGGCCGCAGCGGTGCTGCCCGCCGATCCGGCGCAGATCGCGCACGGCAGAGCCGGTGAGCCGCCCGATGCGCGCGGCCACGTCCATGTCCGCCGGGGCCGGCGACGAAGCAGGCCCGGTCACCGATGACCCGGTGCCGTTCCGTCCCCGCCGCTGCCGTCACCGCCGTTGCCGCCCCCGCCGTCGCACGCGCCGTCGTCCGCCGCACCGCCGTCCGCCGCACCGCGGACCGCACTCGCGCCATCCGCCGCACCGCCGGTCACACCGGCGCCGTCGCGCATGCTGCCGTCCGCCGCGGGCCGCCTGATCAGCGCGGCCAGCTGGGCTGCCAGTCCCCTGGCGGCCGCCTGCACCAGGTCAAAGGCCAGCGCGTAGTCGGCCGCGCTGCCGTGGTACGGGTCAGGAACGTCGCCGCCGAAGCTGTCGTCGCGCTGGCCCGCGACAAGATCACCGGCCAGTGCCGAGTCGAACGACCTGAACAGCCGGACCCGGTCTCTGGCGGTTTCCCGGTCCGGCGCCATCCGGCGCAGGTCGGCCAGATTATGCCGGTCCATCGCCACCACGAGGTCGTAGTCGCGGAACCATGACCGCTCGAATTGCCGGGCCCGGTGGGCCGACCCGTCGTACCCGCGCGCCGCCAGTTCCGTGCGAGCCCGCGGATCCATCGGCCGGCCCAGGTGCCAGTCGCCCGTGCCAGAGCTGTCGACCTCGACCCGGCCGGACAGCCCGGCCTCGGCTAGCTCCCGGCGCAGCACCACCTCGGCCGTCGGCGACCGGCAGATGTTCCCGAGGCAGACCAGTGCAACGCGGTAGCAGTCGGACGGATGACGCGGCGCCGGTGGCGGCGCCGAGGCGAGCGCGTGGTGGGGCATTCCCCCAGGATGCCCGACCGGCCGGCCCGCTGCGCCGCGGGCCCGCGGGCAGGAACGTCCGCCCCGGGCCAGCCGAGGGCGCCAGCGTGGCGGGTAGGTCCGCCCCGGGTCAGCCAGGGCACCGGCGTGGGCGGATGCGCGCCGCCCGCCGCGGGCTGTCACGATGGGACGCATGTCCTCGAGCGCTGGCTACCGGAAGCTGTCCTTCTGGCTCGACACGGTGCCCGGCACCCTCACTCCCGGCGTGCGGCTGGACGGCGATGTCGACGTCGACGTGGCCATCGCCGGGGCCGGTTACACCGGGCTATGGACCGCCTATTACCTGTCCCGCGCGGAGCCCGGCCTGCGGATCGCGGTCTGCGAGCGGGAGATCGCCGGATTCGGCGCGTCGGGGCGCAACGGCGGCTGGTGCTCCGCGCTGTTCCCGGCCTCGCTCGGCAAGCTGGCGCGGATGGCCGGGCGGGACGCGGCGATCGCGATGGGCCGGGCGATGCAGGAGACCGTGGACGAGGTCGCGTCGGCCGCGGCGGCCGAGGGGATCGACTGCCACTGGGCCAAGGGCGGGACGGTCATGCTGGCCAGGTCGCCCGCACAGCTTGACCGGGCCACCGCGGAGGTGGCCGAGGCCAGGAAATTCGGGTTCGGCTCCGCGGACCTGAGGCTGCTGACCGCGGCAGCGGCCCGCGAGTACGCCGCCGCCACCGGCGTGCTCGGCGGGACCTACACGCCGCACTGCGCGGCCATTCACCCGGGCAGGCTGGTGCGCGGCCTGGCCGAGGCGGTGCGGCGCCGCGGAGTGACCGTCTACGAGCGCACGCCGGTGACGCAGATCCTGCCCGGCCGCCTGGTCACGCCGTCGGGCATGGTCCGGGCCAGGCACGTGATCCGGGCGACGGAGGGCTTCACGGCGCAACTGCCCGGCGAGCGGCGCACGGTCGTGCCGGTCTACTCGCTGATGATCGCGACGGAGCCGCTGCCTGAGCAGGCCTGGGCGCAGATCGGCCTCGCGGACAGGCCGACGTTCGGCGACCTGCGGCACCTGATCATCTACGGGCAGCGGACCCAGGACGGGCGTTTCGCGTTCGGCGGCCGGGGCGCCCCTTATCACCTCGGCTCGGCCATCCGGCCGTCGTTCGACCGCGCGCCCGCCGTGTTCACGGCGCTGCGGCAGACGCTGGCAGAGCTTTTCCCCGCGCTGGCCGACGCGGCCGTGACACACGCCTGGGGCGGGCCGATCGGCGTGCCGCGGGACTGGTGCGCGTCGGTCGGGCTTGACCGCTCGACCGGCGTCGGCTGGGCCGGCGGCTACGTCGGCGACGGCGTGGCAACGACGAACCTGGCCGGGCGTACCCTCGCCGATCTGGTCCTCGGCAACGGGTCGGGCATCACGCGGCTGCCCTGGGTGGGACACCGCTCACCGAGGTGGGAGGCCGAGCCGCTGCGCTGGCTCGGGGTGAACGCCGGCCTGCAGGTGATGAGCTGGGCGGACCGGCAGGAGGCGAGGACCGGCCGGGCCTCACGGGCGGCGGAATTCGTCGGCCGCTATCTCGGAAACTAACGCCGCCGTGGCCGTTCTGCAGGGACACGAGCGTTTCGCGCAGTCTCCGCGATGCTGCTACGATCACTGCGTCT
>WNGA01003863.1_pt1 | contig 22309 bp, 22 predicted proteins | sample 5400061 | NCBI WGS metagenome assembly WNGA01 (sample SAMN13153366, study PRJNA577476) | soil metagenome | isolation source: 100 cm soil or saprolite under grassland replicate 2 | place: USA:California | collected 2016-06-15
TCGGACCCCGTGGCGTACTGAAATAGCTCAGTGCGCTTGACAGGAAAGACAGTTGCTCGCCCCTGGAGGGAGAGGGTGCGGGTGAGGGGAAATTAAAAAATCCTTCTCGCGGACACCGGATGGGACAACACCCACAACAGAGGTCTGCCCGGAAAATGAATCTCTCACATTGTCGTTTCTAATTGCTCTACCTTTTCCATCTGGAGGTTAGAAGCCATACATATTTTATTAAGATGCCAACGAACGCATAGAGCAACACGTTTATTGCAATAGACATCGTCAATAACACGATAGACGCGAGCAATGAGTTACGTGGCCCCAATAACATGAAGGAGGACGGCCATAGGTAGAATACAATGGGAGACCCGACAATGATTTCGCCAGAATCAAACGCGCTAGCGATGATAAATGCGATTGTTAAAATGACAGGCAAGACGGCACCAGCCAATGCGAAGATCTTGACTATTCTTTTCATATCAGTTTGGGTCAATAAGTTGGATCGGAGTCCACTTATCCGTTTGGCCGACTCCCGGTTTCTTATTACTCCGCATCCGAAAGAAGCAGAGGGAGGGGTTAAACCCCTCCCCTACACGCTGATTTGCGTCAAAGGGTAAGGACGCCGGCGCCTCGGATCGTGCCGGCCTTCAACGCTTGGAGCGCGAGGTTGGCGTCCTCGAGCTTGAAGCGCTGGGTGTGGGGCCGGATGGGGATGGCCGCCGCCTCCCGCAGGAGGTCTAGGGCGTCCTGCTTCGTGTTGGCCGTCACGCTCCTGATTACGCGTTCCCCGAACAGTTCGTTGTCGTAGTCGATCGAAGGAATCGGCGACATGTGGATGCCGGCGATCGCGAGCGTCCCGCCACGACGCAAGGCCCGCAGCGCGGGGGGCACCAGCTCGCCAGCAGGCGCAAACATGATCGCGCTATGCAGTTTCTCGGGAGGAGGCTCCGCCGCACCGCCCACCCAGGCTGCCCCGAGCTCGCGCGCCAGGGTCTGGTGCTCTTCGCGAAGAGAGCAGACGTACACCGTGCAGCCCCAGTGCCGGGCCACTTGAATGGCGATGTGCGCCGAGGCTCCGAATCCATACAGCCCGAGGCGCTGGCCGGGCTTCACTCCGCTGAGCCGCAGGGCGCGGTAGCCGATGATGCCCGCGCAGAGCAATGGCGCTGCTTCCTCATCACCAAAGACGTCGGGAATCGGGTAGGCGTAGTCCGCGGGTACCACGGCGTATTCCGCATAGCCCCCGTCCACGTGGTACCCGGTAAAGCGCGCCTGAAGACACAAGTTGTCCTGCTTGTCGAGGCAGAACTCACAAGCGCCACATGTATGTTGCAGCCAGGCGATGCCGACACGGTCTCCTTCCTTGACCGTCCGGACGCGGCTCCCCACCCGGTCCACGATGCCGACCACCTCATGGCCCGGCACAACCGGCCGCTTGGCCGGCGGCAATTCCCCCTCGACGATGTGCAGGTCGGTCCGGCAGACCCCGCAGACCCTGATCTGCACGCGCACCGCATCGGGACCGGGGTCGGGCAACGGAAGGACCGTCGGCCTGAGAGGATGATCCCGCACATCGGCGGGCCGTTGCAGCACCATGGCTCTCATGACTGCACTCGGCTGCGCAGCCACCTCACGAGCCTGTCCTGCTGTGCCCGTCGGAACTCTAGGCCCAGCCTGACGAACTCCAGCGACTGGGTAAGCGTCCGCTCAGCCGACGCCACCCGGTTCGCCGGGTCGCTGAAGAACCGCTCCACATCAACCAGCCACTCCTCACGCCAGAGCGCCTTCGTCCCCCCGATGATGCGTTGGGCCCCGACGCTGCCCCCCTTCTTCCGCAGCTCCGTCCAGTTGGCCTTGACGAACGACCACGCTTCGGACTGGGTCGCCGGGTTTGTGAGCAGCCCCCGCAACGGCTTCCACAGGTCCTGGCCCCTCACGTCCGCGCTGAGGACGAAGGCCAGGATGGACGGGGTCACGCCCGGCTCGGCAAAATCTCCGAAGGCCTGGAGGTAGCGGTCCCGCTCTTCCGGTGTCGCGGCTGTCCGATAGTGCGTCACGTAGCGATCGAACCGGTCCTTGCCTCCTGCGGCGCGCGCACAGAGGCGGAGGACAGTCGTGACCAGCGTCGGATCGAGGGACGATGGGTCGGCCCAGTAGCGTTCAAGCCGCTCTGCCGTTTCACGCACGAGCCGTGCGGGCCTCGCGATGCTCCCGAGCGTCCACAGGGCCGCCGCGCGCGCCAGCTTGGGCTCATCGCCCTCTCCGGGCCGGGCGTCCCACCCCAACGAGTCCACGAGTGGCTGGTACAGCTCATGGACGAAGCGCCCCAGCAGCGGCCGGACCGTCTCCGACACCACCCGATCGTTCAGGATCTCCAGGAAACCGGCCAGCCCTTCCACCACGATGCGAGTGTCGTCTCCACGGGCGCGCACGACCAGATCGAGGAAGTCGTCGATCGGGAGCGCGCCCTTGTGCGTCAGCGCCCAGGCATTGTCGAGCAAGCCGAATCGTTCTTCCGCGGGAAGCCGAGTCCAGGAGTTCGCCAAGGCAGAGCGGAGTGTTTGGTCATAATGCGTGCGGTAGTAACCAAGCTCGCCGGCGTTGGCGGAGACCCACCGGACTTTCCCGTGCGCCGGCAACAAAACCTGGGTACGCGCGTCCGTCATGAGAAGGCGATGCTGCCGGACTCCCTCGTCATCCTCGAAGGCCAGGGTCAACGGGATCGCCCACAGTGGTTCGGGCTCCTCCCTCGCCTCCCGGCCGGCTCGGAAACGCCGCTGTTCCAGCAGGAGTTTCTGCAGATCCGACCCGGCTGCGGAGACGGTCACCAGGGGGAACCCTGGACGCGTGAACCAGTCGCTCGCAATCACCGGCGCCGGTTGTCCGGACGCCGCCTCCAGCGCCGCCCAGAGGTCGGCGGCTGAGGCGCTCCCGTACTGATGGGCCGCGATGTAGCGCTGTATGCCGCGTCGGAACGCTTCCTTGCCCAGGAACTGCTCGAGCATGCGGAGCACCGACGCGCCCTTCTCGTACGTCAAGGCGTCGAACATCTCTTCCGCTTCGGCCGCCGTGCGGACCTTCGAGCAGATCGGCCGCGTCGAGGAGAGTGCATCCACGCCGAGTGGCGCTTGCTTGTCCCGGACGAATTCCGTCCAGGAACGCCAGTCCGGGCGCCAGTCGTCCACGATCTTGCAGGCGAGCCACGTGGCGAACGACTCGTTCAGCCACAGATCGTCCCACCACTCCATCGTGACGAGATTGCCGAACCACTGGTGGACGACCTCATGGGTGATTACATCGGCTACGGCGCGCAGCGTACTGGCGGACGCCTGGGCGGCATCCACGAGCAGGCGATTCTCCCGGAAGAAAATCGCGCCCCAATTCTCCATGGCGCCCGCCGCGAAGTCGGGCACGCCGACCAAGTCCAGCTTCGGCAGAGGGTAGCGGACGGCGAAGTACGCGTTCAGTCTCGGCAAGCAGGCCTCCATCACCTCGCGGGCGAATCCCGTCAGCGCGGCATGCTGGGCCGTCGTGTAAATAGTCACGCGCGTGCCGTCGACGAGAGATGTCTGGGGCGTGAGCTTCGCCACGGCGAGGGCCGCCAGGTAGGTGGACATGGGCGGGGTTTCCGCGAACGTGACCGTCTTGCGCCCGGCGGGCGGGTCCACCGTCTCCGAGGCCACGTCCATGTTGGAGAGGACCCGGTACCGCTCCGGCACCACCACCGTGATCCGAAACACTGCCTTGCGCGCGGGTTCGTCAAAACACGGAAACGCGCGGCGCGCGTCGGTCGGCTCGAACTGGGTGAACGCGTAGCGCTCCGCCCCGGCCGTCGCCTCGTACAGGCCCCTCATCTGGCGATTCAGGCGACCCGCAAAGTCCAGCGTGAGCGCCGCCGGACCCGCCGGCACCTCGCGATCCGGCGCAAGGGTGATCGTTTCAGAGTCAGGATCGACCGAGACGTGGACCGGAAATCGCGCCCCGCCGGCCTCCACCTCTGCACGAGAGACGGTCAGTTCCAGGGCATGCAGGGTGATGGCTCGCACCGGCTCCCGAACCTGTACGTGCACGGCGACCGAGCCGGAAAACTCCCCGCGGTCTGGTTCGACAGTCAACAACAGCTCATAACGCTGCGGCACGACCGCCATGGGCAGGCGCCCGTCAATGAGCGGCGACATGGTGGCTCACTAGGTGCGCTCGCGCGTGAGAGCAGCTTTGGATGGCAATGAGGTCCTCCCCAATCACAGTGGGAGGGGGCCCATCACCCGTTGCATTCGGCGGAGCAACGGGTACCCGCTCCCCTCCCACACCCACGGTTCGCCCATCGCGGCGGGGCCGAGTATAGCACGCCTGTCATTGACTCCGACGCGCCATCTCCGTAGAGTGAAGCAGTCATGACACACCACGGAGACGAATGATAGGGCGGCGAGTGAACGTCCGCGAGATCAGCGCGGCCGCGCTGTTTCTGCTCTCGCCAGTTCTCTACTTCATCTTCTCAGAGACGTCGAAGGCGGCCCCCTATCAGACAACGGCCGGACATGGCCTGCTCTTGATCACCGTCCCCACCGGTCTCGCGCTGGCATGGCTCACCGAGCGACGCCTGCCAGCGAAAGGCCAACAGCCCACGTCAGCCTGGGCTCGCCTTCTGCTCGGAGGAGCCACAGGGCTTCTCCTCGCCGTCGCGGTCCTTTTCCTCAACGCCACCGCCTTGCGCGACGTGCAAGAACTCCCAGGCACCAGTTTGGGCACCAGCCAGGAACCGGCCATCATGGGCAGCCATGCGTTCGTCCGGCTCGATCCTGGGCGGACGGTGCACCTGCGGAACGCTTTCTGCGGGGTCAACGGAGCGCGCGTGACGGTCTTTATCGGCCAGGGGTTGCTGGGGCTCGACCGTGTGCTGGGCTGCGCCCTAGTAAGCGAGCGCCCGAAGAGCAACGAGCCTTCTGAAGGGACCTCGCCTTAAGTGATCCCCTGTCGTTTCGACGCCATATGGACTCCTGCCCCCAATTGGCGTATCATTCCGACGCGTTACGCTAGGACCAGAGGAATGTACAGATTTCGGCTTGCTACCTTCATCCTGCTATGTGCGTTCGCGCTTTCCCTGCCTGGTTGCGTGAGAGGTCCCGGCTTCGGTAAGGCCGACGAGCCGGACCGCCCACAAATAAAGCACCCGACGGCCACCGAGACAAAGCCCGACAAGAAGTCAGAACCCTCTGAGGAGCCATCAGCCCCGCCTCCACCGACGAAGCCGCCCGCGATCGGAGGATCAGGAGGATGAAGAGTATTCGCTTCGTCCCCCGCGAGTGGAAATGGTCCTATATCACGACCATCTTCGCCTGCAGCGTCATCGCCATCGCGCTGCCGCTGCTCCTCAACTTTATGCGGCCCGCGCTCCTGGAGCCCGTCGAGCTCTGGACGGTGGATCTCCGGTTCCAGCATCGGCCTCAGCTCCCCGTGTCGGATGACCCTTCACAAGACCGCTCCGGTACCGTGGTGGCCTTCGACTACGACGACCGGGCGGCGTACGCCTACGGGCTGGGCCGGTGGCCCTGGGACCGGCGCGTCCACGCCCAGGTGCTCGACCTCCTCAGCAAATCCGGCGCGCGGGCGGTGCTGGTCGATCTCCTGTTCGACCATGCGGCCGCGAATCCTGCCGAGGACAGGGCGCTGGTGGAGGCGACCCGCCAGGCCGGCATGGTCTACTATCCCATCGCCCTGAGACCCGCTCCCCAGGGTGAGAGCCTGAAGTTGGTCCGTTTCCCGGCGCCCCGGCACCTCCTGCAGGCCCATGTCCAGGGCTTCGGAGAGATCCCGGCGGCGGGTGACGTAACCTTGCTGCTGCCCGGCTTGATCGAATCAGCCAGAGGGTTGGGCCACATCCAGCGCACCGCCGACCGGGACGGTGTCGTGCGGCGAGCGCCTCTGCTCTACGCCTTCAAGGGAGGGTTTCTGCCGTCTCTGGCCCTGGCCGCCGCCTTCCGGCAACTGGACGTGGATCCCACTTCCGTGCGGATCGACCGCGGACGAACGATCCGCTTCAAGCCCAGTAAAGGGAAAGAGGTGGTCATCCCCATTGATGAGCAAGGACGCACCTGGATCAACTATGCGGGGCCCTGGGGAGCGCGCTTCCAACACTATCCTTATAGCTGGATCCTCGATCAACTTAAATCGGCGCAGGGTGAAGCCAAGCCGCCCGACCAGTTCAAGGGCAAGAAAGGCAAGGTTAAATCGGCGAAGAGCAAGGCCAAGTCGTCCGACCTGTTCAAAGGCAAGATTAAATTGGCGCAGGGCGAAGCCAGTATGCCTGACCGGTTCAAAGGCAAGATCGTCGTCCTCTCCAACTTGACCACCGGTTCGGGCAGCCGCATGGCGACCCCGTTCGAAGGGGATTTCCCCTCTGGCGAGGTCCAGGCGCACCTGCTTAACATGCTCCTGCAGCGGCATTTCCTGCGCGAGGCGACGGGGGTCGAATCCGCGTTGTGCCTGGGCGTGCCCGTGCTGCTGCTGACCGGAGCGGCCCTCACGGGCGGACCGTGGCTGGTCCCGGTGGGCTTCATCGCGATCCTGGGTAGCTATCTCTTCGCCCTGCAGTTGGTGTTCAACAAGGCCGGCGTCATCCTGCCGGTCGTGAACCCCATCTTGGCGCTGAGCTTTGCGCCCATTCTCCTCCTGGTCGCGCGCTACCGTTTCGTGGATCGGGAGCGCGAGCAGTTCCAGTCCGTGCTGGGTGGCTTCCTCCCGCCCCAGACGATCAAAGCGATCCGGGAGAATCCCCAAACCATTCCCCGCCTGCTGGCGGGCCGCACACGCGAGCTGACCATCTTCTTCGCGGACGTCAAGGGCTTCACCGCCTTCTGCAAGCGGGCGGACCCCCTTCAGATCCAGCGGATCCTGCGGGACTACTTGACCGACATGACGATCATCTTACGCGGGTACGGCGGCACCCTGGACAAATACATGGGCGATGGCATTATGGCCTTCTTCGGCGACGCGGAGCCAGAAGGGGGCGGGGAAGAGGCAGAGGAGCGGCGGGTGGAGCGTAACGCCGCCAACGCGGTGCGCGCCGGACTGGCCATGCAGAAGAAGATGACGGAGCTCAACCTACGCTGGCTCAGCCAGGGCCAGGAACCACACCTGATCCGCGTCGGCATCAACACCGGCTTCGTGACGGTCGGTAACCTGGGGACCGAATACCTCTGGGACTATACGGTGATCGGGCCGGAGGTCAACAAGGCCCAGCGCTTGGAGAGCGCCGCCGAGGCCGGCTCTCTGCTGCTCGCCCGGCGCACCTACGCTCTGGCCCGCAACCAGGGAGTGCTGCCGGACGATCTGCCGCCGTGCACGTTTGCGCTCAAGGGCATCGGGGAAGAGACCGACTTGTATGCCGTGCCGGCGGAACTGGTCGCTCAACTGGCGGTGAGCCTGCCGTATCAGGAAGAGGGCGAAAAGATAGAGCCGCAGATCAGTTGATCGATGGATCCGGCGGCATGGTGGCGTACAGCGTGTACGCGCCGCCGAGCGAGCGGAGGATCGTCGGCCAGACCTGGAGCGGGTCCCGCGCGAACACCATCTTCATCTCAGCCGGCAGCACGATCCAGGAGCCCGTAGCCAGCTCGAACTGCAACTGCCCCGGCGCCCACCCTGCATAGCCCATATAGACGCGAATCAGGTCTCCTTCCTGCCCTTCCGCGGAGGCCTCCTCGAGCACGGCCAGATCGCCGCCCAGGCACACCCCGTCAAAGATCTGGCGCGCGTCCGGGACCTCCCGCCCCATCCGATGGAGAACCAGGAGATTGTCCTTTTGCACCGGCCCGCCGACGTACACGAAGCCGGCCTTATCGTGGAGCCCGGTCGCCTGCGGCAGCACCTCCATGATGTGCTGGTCGGTGCGCCTGTTGATCACCAAGCCGAGCGAGCCCCCGGACCCGTGCTCGCAGATCAGCACAACGGTCTGCCGGAAGTTGGGGTCGCGCAGGTGGGGGGTGGCGACCAGGAAGGTCCCCCGGGTGACTTTCGGAATCGCTCGTTCCATGGCTCCAGTTTTTACTATACCGCAGCCCTCCCCCGATTGCAGCCCCCGTTGACGACGCCCCGCGGGTGGACTATTCTCGAACGATGAGGCGAGAGAGGGCAGGAGGGAGCGCTATGGAACGCGTACATCCAGCAATGATAGGAGCGGCGTGCTTGGTCCTGAGCTTGGCGTGCGGCCCTCCGGTCTGGGCCGCCGAAGACGGGGTCGAAGTCAAGGAGGTGCAGGTCCGCATGGTGGACCACAGTCCTGTGGTCTTGCTGATCGTCGGGGACCGCTTCGTCCCCATCTTCGTGGATCCGACCGTCGCCGTGTCCATCGCCAGCGCGCTCTCGGGCGGCGCGTCGCCCCGGCCGCTCTCCCACGACCTCATACGCCTCATGCTCCTGGAGTTCGGCGCCAAGGTGACCCGGGCGGTCATCACTCTGAAAGAGAAAACCTATTATGCCGACCTCACGGTGACCCTGGGCGGCCGCACCTATATCTTTGATAGCCGCTCCTCCGACGCGATCGCCCTGGCGGTGCTGTTCAAGGCCCCGATCATCGTCAACAAGCAGACCTGGGATTCCGCCGGCCAGCCTCTGAGCGAACCGAAGCAGGAGACTTCATGATCTTCCGCTCCTTCCCGGTGCCGCCCCTGGGGTGCAACTGCTCAATCATCGGCGATCCGACGTCCAAGCAGGCCATCGTGGTGGATCCGGGCGGCGACTCCGAGCGCATCCTGAAGGAGCTGCAGGAGCTGGGCCTGACGGTCACCTACATCGTGCACACGCACGCCCATTTCGACCACTTTCTCGCCTCTGGCGCGATGAAACGCGCGACAGGGGCGCCTCTGTGGCTGCACAAGGCGGACCAGGAACTGTGGGACAATCTGGAACTGCAATGCCGGACCTTCGGCGTGCCCTACACGCCGGCCCCGCCGCCGGACCGGTGGCTGAAGAACGACGAGGAGCTGTCACTCGGCGCGGTCACAGGCGTCGCGTTGCACACGCCGGGGCACACCCCCGGCTCCATGTGCTTCCACTTTGAGGCCGCCAAGCTGCTGCTGGCCGGCGATACGCTCTTTCGCGAGAGCATCGGGCGGACCGACCTCTGGGGGGGTGACGCCCAGGCCATCGAACGGTCCATCAAAACCCGGCTCTATACCCTGGACGAGGACACCCGCGTGATCACGGGCCACGGCCCGGAGACCCGCATCGGCTTCGAAATCCGGTTCAACCCTTTTGTCAGAGTCTGACTGTACGGGCAGGCCCCCGTGCTTGCCCTGACAATGGGCAACCACAGAGGGTTGCCCCTATTTCACCTCGACGGTGATGGACTGCGACGCCGCTAGCACATCATGCTTCCCGGTGGCCGCTGCAACCTTAATCTCGTGCTTTCCCTTGGGCACCCCCGTGAACGTGCCATCAAAGCCCTTCTGGTACTTGCCGTCAAGGTAGACATGGGCGTGCGCCGCTTTCGACCCCTTGACCAGCTCGTACTTGAGCTCGAAAGTCTCCCCCACCATGTCCCCGTCCTTGGGCGACGTGATAGTGATCGTGGAGCCATCATCCTCGGCAGCAAGGGCCGGGCTGATCCCTCCCTGCACGCCCAGGAGTGCAATCATCGCGATCAATCCGCATATAAACAGCTTCAGCATAGCAGCCTCCTTTAGCTAGCAACGATAGCGGCAATTATAGCATCGTGAACCCCGGACGCGCAGAGGCGGCTTGAGCGCGGGGGGCGCCGATGTCGCCGGTGGCGGGCGGGTGGCGCCGAGTGGGACCCTGGCGGAGCGCGAGCACGTCAGGGTGACTCGGCGGCAGGACCCGCTCTCCTGCACGCCTCCCATCCTTGACCCATACACCGCCGCCCGTTATCCTACAAGCCCCATGCCGCCCATCGACGCCAAGACCCGCCTCTGCGCGCTCATCGGCAATCCGGTCGAGCACTCCCTGTCACCCGCCATTCATAACGCCGCGTTCCAGCACCTGGGGCTCAGCTTCGCATACGTGGCGTTCAAGGTAGAGGACGTGGAAGGCGCCATGCGCGGCATCCGCGCGCTCACCGGCATCCGCGGGGTCAGCGTCACGATCCCCCACAAGATCGCCGTCCTCCGGTATCTCGACGAAATCGACACCACCGCCCGGAACATCGGTGCCGTGAACACGATCGTGGCAGACCGCGCTACGCTCACGGGCTACAACACCGACGCATCGGGGGCCCTGGCCGCCCTTCGCAAAGGCGGCGCGCCGGTGGACGGAGGGCACGTCCTGATCCTGGGCTCGGGGGGCGCCGCCCGCGCCATCGCCTTCGCCCTCTGCATGGAGGCCAAGGTGGCCGTGCTGACGATCCTGGCCATCATCGATCAGGAGCGTGAAGCCCTGATCCGGGACCTCCGCGAGAAGACCGGCGTCGCGGTCACGGGCGACCCACTCACGCCGCAGACGCTCGGCCACGCCATCCCTAACGCGCAGGTGCTGATCCACTGCACGCCGGTCGGCATGAGCCCGAACGTGGGGGAGACCTGCGTCCCCGATTCACTGCTGGCGCCCCACCTGACCGTCATGGACATCGTGTATAACCCCCTGGAGACGCGCCTGCTGAAGGCGGCGCGCCGAGCCGGATGCCGCACCATACGCGGACTGGAGATGTTTCTACAGCAGGCCGTCGGGCAGTTCGAGCTCTGGACCCAGCAGCCGGCTCCGGTCGAGGTCATGCGTTCGGTGTTGGAAAGACACCTCCGGGAATAGGCGCGTCTTGGCGCGCCGGGGCGGGCGGGTGAGATAAACATGAACATCGTGTTGGTTGGCTACCGCGGCACGGGCAAGACCAGCGTCGCCAAGATCCTGGCCGAGCGTCTGGAATGGCCACTCGTCTCCACGGATGCCGCGATCGTCAAGAAGGCCGGCCTGTCCGTCCCGGAGATCATCCAAAAGCGGGGCTGGGACTACTTCCGGGACGTGGAAACTCAGATCTGCCAGCGGGTGGGGAAAAAAGACCGGACCATCATCGACACCGGCGGCGGCGTGGTCCTCCGAAAGGAGAACGTCGCCGCGCTGCGCGAGCGGGGACGCGTGTTCTGGCTGAGCGCCGAAGTGCCCACGATCATGGAGCGGATCAAGCACAGTAAGGACCGCCCCTCGCTCACCCAGAAGAAAAGCTACGTGGACGAGGTGGAAGAAGTCCTGAACGAGCGGCTCCCGATGTACAAGGCCGCCTGCGACCACATCATCCCCACCGACAATCGCACGCTCGAAGAGATCGCGGAGGAGATCCAGAACAAGATGTAGTCAGGGAACGATCTTGAAGCGCAGGGTCCCGATCTGGCTGGCCTCGGTGACCTTCTCCCCGAGATGGATCTTCACCTTGTACTCGCCGGGAACCCAGCCACCCTTGGGCCGCGGGAAGACGAGAAACCCGCTCTCCTGGGCCGTCGTGAGGTAAGCAGCCTCTTCGTACATGAATTTCTCATCGGCCCCGCCCTCGCCCTTGGCCAGGAACAATTGCCCGATCACGTTGGCTGGATTCTCCCTGGGGAGAAGATCAAACACCATGTACACGGCCTCAATGTCCGATTTGAATGTGGTGCCAGGGCTGACGGGTTTGAATCGCTCCGTTTGGTACGAGTCCACGGACTCTTTGTAGCCTTGCGCCAGGGTCAGGTTGACGAAGAACCCTTTCGGCGGTTGATCCTGCACCTTCGTGTCAGAAGTCTCGGCCCACGCCGAAGCCGCTAGACCCCATAGCAAGCAGCCCAGCCCAATGGCTGAGCTCCTCACTGCGATCCCAAGCATGGTCCGTGCCCCTCTCATACCGTCCTCTCCGTTGGCCTGCGCTCTCGCTCGTCGCCTTTCTTATAAACCAACATCGAACGACTCTGCAAATAGCCTATCGCGACCGGTTCAGACTGGCGACCTCAATATCATCCAGTTCGCGCCACTGCCCCGGCTTGAGATCGCCCAAAGTGACAGGACCGACGGCAATGCGAATGAGGCGCAGCGTCGGATGGCCCACGGCCGCGGTCATGCGGCGGACCTGCCGGTTCTGCCCTTCGCGCAGGGTGACCTTGAGCCAGGCCGTCGGGATGGACTTGCGGAACCTGATGGGGACCGGACGCGGCGGGAGATCAGGAGACGCCGGAAGCAGCTCGACCTCCGTCGGCCGCGTGCGCCGGCCGCCGAGGAGGATCCCGTGACAAAGGCGGGCCAGGGTCCGCTCATCGGGAACGTGTTCGACCTGGGCCAGGTAGACTTTCGCAAGTTTGTGGCGGGGATCCGTGATGCGGTGCGCCAGCGCACCGTCCGCAGTGAGGAGCAGGAGTCCTTCCGTGTCGTAGTCCAGCCGCCCCGCTGGATAGACGTCCGGGACCGGGATGTAGCCCGCCAGCGTGGGGCGCCCCGCCGGATCCGTGAAGCACGAGAGCACGCCATACGGTTTGTAAAACGCCAGCGTCCGACTTGCGGTCACGGTCTCGGGGGGGTCGTCAGGCGCATCACGAGCACGTAGAGCGCGCACAGCAGGATGGCAAAGCCGCCAAACAGCCACGAGCGCTCGCGCAGTACCTGCACCAGTACGGCGGGATCGTTCAGAAGGTCCGGACGGTCGCCCAGCAGGTGGCCGCCGAACCAAGCCAGCACCCAGCACCACAGCCCAGCCCCGAGCAGCGTCACCAGGCTGTACAAGCCGAACGGCATGCGCACGAGACCGGCCGGAATGCCGATCAGGTGGCGGACGACCGGCACAAGTCGCGCAAAAAACACGCCTCCCGCCTCGTACCTGGCCAGCCAGCGCTCGGCGCGCAGCAGGTTGGCCTCAGGGCAGAACAGAAACCGCCCGTATCGCACCAGCAAGGGGCGCCCCAGCCACCGCGCCGCCCAGTAAGTCGCGGCGGCGCCCAGGTAGCTCCCGGCCGTCCCCGCCAGCACGACCCCGCCGAAGCTGTATCGGCCCTGCGCAGCCCAGTAGGCCGCAGGCGGGATGACGATCTCGCTCGGAATCGGGATCACGGAACTTTCCATCGCCATCAACATGACGATGCCGAGATAGCCCCAATCGTGCACCCATTGGAACCAGACGGCGACCCACTGCTGCATAGATATTCGACTCCTCGGCGCGGGGCGATCTTACCTGGAACCTCTCGCGAACTCCAGCGCCATTTGACCGGTATCACCCCCGCTGCTACCATCTGTATCTATGCGTACCCTAGTTGTTGATCAAGCCCCTGACGACCGAGAGCTCATCCAGGCCATCTTAACCGCGGAAGGCCAGACTGAGGTGCTCACGGCGGAATCGGCACGCGATGCCTTCAGACACCTCGCCCTCATGGATCACGAAAGCGGCAACGCGGCCATCGATCTGGTCCTGATGGACATCATGATGCCCGATATGGACGGCATCAGCGCGTGCCGGCGGATCAAGGCTGTCGAGCGTCTTCGCGAGATCCCTATTATCATGCTGACTGGGAGGACCGATGCCGAGGATCTGCAGATGGCCTTTGCCGCCGGCGTGATAGACTACATCACCAAACCGGTGAACACGGTGGAGCTCCTGGCCCGGGTGTCGTCGGCCCTGGCCATGAAGCGTGAAATCGACGTACGAAAGGCGCGAGAACGAGAATTGGTGGAGAAAAATCGGCAACTAGAGCAGGCCCTCAAAGAAGTCAAGGTGCTGCGTGGCTTCTTTCCCATCTGTGTGCACTGCAAGAAAATTCGCGATGACCAAGGGTACTGGCATACCATTGAGGCATATATCAAGACCAATTCAGAAGCCGACTTCAGCCACGGGCTTTGCCCGGGGTGCTTGGACAAACACTTTCCGGTCTAGTTCCGTCGAGCCGTTCGCCCACTTTCACTAGGGCGGCGGTGCGAGGAAAAGAAATGCGGATCCTTATCGTTGACGACTCACCGGACAACCGGGTCCTGCTCGAAACGCTGCTGAAGCACGAAGGATATCCGGACCTGCGGACTGCGGAGTCGGCGCGCGAGGCGCTGGACCATCTCTCCAAAGACCACGCGTCAGTGGACCTGATCCTTATGGACGTCATGATGCCCGACATGAGCGGGATCGAGGCTTGCCGCAAAATTAAGACGCTGGAACCCTACCGGGACGTGCCCATCATCATGGTCACAGCCCTGAGCGAAACCGAATACCTGGCTGCCGCCTTTGCCGCCGGCGCCATGGACTACATCACCAAGCCGGTGAAGAAGCTCGAGCTCGTGGCCCGTGTGACATCGGCCCTGACCCTGAAGCGTGAGATGGACGCCCGCAAGGCACGCGAGCGGGAATTGGCGGAAAAGAACCGGGATCTGGAGCAAGCCCTCGGCGAAGTCAAGGTCCTGCGGGGGTTCATCCCGATCTGCGCGTCCTGCAAGAAAATCCGGGACGACAAGGGATACTGGCAGCAGATCGAGACGTACATCCAGGAACGGTCAGAAGCCCTGTTCAGTCACGGCATCTGCAAAGACTGCATGAAGAAGCTCTACCCCGACTTTGCCGACGAATGAAGAAAATTCACTTAATGGTCGGTGATCGAGTAAGGGCCCTGCGAAAAGCCCGCGGCTGGTCACAGGAAGCCCTCGGCGAGCGCGCCAACCTGCCTCCGACCTATATCGACGGCCTAGAGCGTGGCGAGCGAAATTCGACATTGGCCGATCTGGCCAAGCTCGCGGGGGCATTCGAGATTACCCTGCCCGAGTTACTGGAGGGGCCCATCGGAGGAGAGCTAAAGCGGACAGAGGAAGCCCTGCGGGAGAGCGAAGAACGGTTCCGCGCCGTGGCTGAGACTGCGACCGATGCCATCGTGTCCGCAGACAAACGTGGACACATCACCTACTTCAACCCAGGGGCGGAGCGGATGTTCGGCTATGCCGCGCGCGACGTGATCGGCAGGCCGCTCACGCTCCTCATGCCTCAAAGGTTCCACGATGCGCACCGACAGGGACTTGCGCGGTTTCTTACGACAAGAGAAGCCCGTGTGGTTGGGAGGACGGTCGAGCTGGCAGGGCAGAGAAAAGAGGGAACCGAGTTCCCCCTGGAACTTTCCCTCGCAAGCTGGAAGGCTGGCGGTGACACCTTCTTTACCGGCATCCTCCGCGACATCACGGAGCGCAAGCGGGCGGAAGAGTTACTGCGCGCGAGTGAGGAGCGCTTTCATTTGATGGTCGAGAGCGTTGAGGATTATGCGATCTTCATGCTTGATGCGGAAGGACGCGTGGCCACGTGGAATGCTGGGGCGGAACGCATCAAGGGGTATCGAGCGGAGGAGATCCTCGGTCGGCATTTCTCGTGCTTCTACACCCCGGATGACGTGCAGGCTGGGAAGCCAGAACAACTCCTCAAAGTGGCAGAGACCCAAGGCCGATGCGAAGCTGAAGGCTGGCGGGTACGGAAGGACGGAGCCCAGTTCTGGGCGAACGTCGTCTGCACGGCCTTACGCGATCAGCATGGAACGCTGCTCGGCTTTACGAAAGTCACGCGTGACATCACCGAGCGCACGCGGTTGGAACAGGAAATCCAGCAGCACAGTATCGCCCTGGAGGCCGCGAACAAGGAGCTTGATGCGTTCAGCTACTCCGTCGCGCACGACCTGCGCGCGCCGCTGCGGGCGATCGACGGTTTCTCGCGCATCCTGCTCGAAGAGCACGCGCCGACCCTCGCCCCGGAGGCCCAGCGCCACCTCAACGTCGTGCGCAGAAACTCCCAACGCATGGGGCTCCTTATTGACGACCTGCTCGCCTTCTCCCGCCTGAGCCGCCAGCCGCTCAACAAGCAACCGGTCAGGCCAGCCGATCTCGTGCGCCAATGCCTGGATGAGTTGCGCGCCGAGCAGCAGGGGCGGCGGGTGGAAATTGCCATCGGCGACCTCCCCGCCTGCCAGGCTGACCCGGCCCTGCTCAAGCAGGTGTGGATGAACTTAATGTCCAACGCGCTCAAGTACACCCGCAAGCAGGAGGTGGCAGTCATCGAGGCGGGCTCACGAGAGCAGGCCGGCGCGTGCGTGTACTTCGTGAAAGACAATGGGATGGGGTTCGACATGCAGTATGCAGACAAACTTTTCGGGGTGTTCCAGCGCCTGCATCGCCCCGAGGACTATGAGGGAACCGGCGTCGGTCTGGCGATCGTCCAACGCATCATCCACCGCCACGGCGGGCGCGTCTGGGCGGAAGCGGCCGTCAACCAGGGCGCGACATTCTACTTTACTTTCGAAGGAGCAACTCCAAATGCGTGAGAAATCCATCGAAATCCTGCTGGTCGAAGACAACCCGGACGACGTGGAATTGACCCTCCACGCCTTCCAAAAGCACAACCTCGCGAACCACGTTCATGTCGTGCGTGACGGCGCAGAGGCGCTGGACTTTCTCTTCTGCACAGGCGCCTACAAGGACCGACGCATCGAGAACGGCCCCTCTCTGGTGCTCCTCGATCTCAAACTGCCCAAAGTGGATGGGCTGGAAGTGTTGCGGCGCATGAAGGAGGATCCCCGCACCCGAATGATCCCAGTGGTCGTGCTGACCTCTTCGCGGGAGGACCGCGACATCATGGAGAGCTACCAATTGGGCGTCAACAGCTATATCGTCAAGCCGGTGAACTTTGAGCAGTTTACCGAGGCCGTGCGGCAAATCAAGCTCTATTGGTTGCTCATGAACGAACCTCCGCCCATCCCGAGAGAACCGAAATGAGCGGACGCGAGTTGGCGGATACGCCAACGAAAGGAATGGCCTGAGGACCTCCTCCTTGCAGATCAAACCCGTCATCGCGTGTCTCGACATGGAAGGAGTTCTGACGCCCGAGATCTGGGTCAACGTCGCCGCGAAGACGAAGATTCCCGAGCTGCGCCTGACGACGCGGGACGAGCCAAACTATAACGTGCTGATGAAGCGGCGGTTGAAGATCCTGGAAGAACACGGGCTCACGCTGAAGGACATCCAGGGCGTGATCGCCACGATGGCGCCGCTGGACGGCGCGAAGGACTTCCTGGCGTGGCTGCGGACGCGCTGCCAGGTGATCATCCTCTCTGACACCTTCGAGCAGTTCGCCGCGCCCATGATGAAGCAGCTCGACTACCCCACGCTCTTCTGCAACACTCTGGCGGTCGCGCCGGACGGGCGGATCGTCAACTATCACCTGCGCCTGCCCGATCAGAAACTGGCCTCGGTGCTGGCCCTCAAAGCTCTCAACTTCCACGTGGTCGCGGCCGGCGACTCCTACAACGACACCAGCATGCTCAAGGCCGCCGATGCCGGCATCTTCTTCCACCCGCCCGAGAACATCGCCAAGGAGTTTCCGCAGTTCCCCGTCACCCAGACCTACGAGGAGCTGCGAACCGCCTTCTGTAAGGCCGCTAACCTGCCCGCCTGAGCCGCTCCAGCAGGCGTTCCATGTCCGCCGGGGGCGGGACTGTGTATTCGAGGGACTGGCCGGTCGCTGGATGGGTGAACCCGAGCGTCCGAGCGTGCAACATCGGTCTCTCGATGGCCACGTCGTCGAGCACGCAGACCCTGCGGCCTCCGTAGGACTCATCGCCGAGCACGGGATGGCCAAGCGAGGCCAGATGGACCCGGATCTGATGCGTGCGGCCCGTCTGGGGCTGCACTTCCACCAGTGTGGCTTCATTTCTCGATCTCTCCGCCCCGAACCGCTCCACGACTTGGAACTCCGTGACCGCTTCGCGCGGCGAGGTTGTCCGGGGCGAAAATTTCTTCCGGTCTTTGGTGTCGCGTCCGATGGCCAGTTCCACACGGCCCATCTTGCCTTTCACCATCCCCCTGACCAGCGCCAGGTAGACCCGACGGATGGTATGGGCCTTGAATTGCTTCGAGAGGCCCTGATGCGCCGCGTCGGTCTTGGCGATCACCATCACGCCGCTCGTGCCCTTGTCCAGCCGATGGACGAGGCCGGGCCGTTCGCGGCCGCCGACGCTCGCGAGCCCGCCCGCCCCTTCCGTCCGGAGGTGGTGCAGGAGCGCGTTCACCAGCGTCCCGCTCCAGTGCCCTGGCGCCGGATGCGCCACGAGGCCCGCCGGCTTGTTGAGGACCAGCAGGTGGTCGTCCTCGAACAGGATCTCCAAGGGGATCGGCTCGCCGGAGATCTCGAGCGGCGTTGGCTGCAGTACGTCCCACTCGATCGCATCGCCCGGCTTGATCTTGAGCGAGGGTTTGGCCGGTCTCCCGTTGACTGTGACGGCGCCCTGCCCGATCAGACGCTGGACGGCAGCGCGGGAGAGGCTGGCGGTGTGGGTGCTGAGGAAAACGTCGAGGCGCTTCGGGGTCTCGCCCGCGGAGACGGTCACGCGGCGATTCACCCCTCACCCTCCCCTCTCCCCACCGGGGAGAGGGCTGGGGTGAGGGGAGTCACCCTTGTGCCGGAAGAAGTGCATGATCAGGAAGCCCACGCCCACGGTGATCGCCGCATCAGCCACGTTGAAGGCGGGCCAGTGATGGCCCATGAGCGAGAAGTCGAGGAAGTCGATGACTTCGCCGGAGCGGATGCGATCGATGAGGTTGCCGACAGCCCCGCCGAAGATCGCGGACACGCTGACCTGGCCGGCCCAATCGGCGGGCGACAGCCGCACGTAGATCGTGCCGAGCAGGGCGAGGGCTAGGACCGTCGTCAGCCCGAAGAACAGCAGGCGGAACCCCGCATGGCTGCCGGCCAGGATGCCGAACGCCGCGCCGGAGTTCCGGATGTAGGTGATGCTGAAGAGGCCGGGAATCACGGGGAGAGACTCGTGCAGCCGCATCATGCGCGTGATCTGCCACTTGGTGAACTGGTCGAGGGCGATCACGGCGGACACGATCAGCAGCATGAGGCCCAGGTGCCGCTTGTGCCCCAGACCGATGCCCATTAAGCTATCGCCTCGACGCAGCGGTCGCAGAGCTCCGGGTGGGCCGCATTCGCGCCAACGCTGGTTTGATAGCGCCAGCAGCGGGCACACTTCGCGCCTTTTGCTTTGATCACTGTGACCTTAAAATCTGGAGAGTGGGGCAGATCGGTCACCTTCTTGAGTTCGACATGAGATACGATAAAAAACTCTGGTAAGTCTCGCTCGTACTGTTTCAGAGATTCGTATCGGTCAGGGTTGGCTTCGATCAGAAGATCGGCCTCAAGCGACGCCCCGAGCATCTTTTCCCGACGCTTCTCTTCCAACCTAGACTGCGCTTCGTTTCGGACCATGATCAATTCGTCCCAGCGCTTCTCCAGTTTTGGATCTTTGTAGCGAGGGTTCGCCGTGGGAAACTGCGTCAAGTGGACGCTTGCTGTGTCGCGTTGCCGTTCGGGAATGTTCTGCCAGATGTCCTCCGCCGTGAAGCTCAACACCGGCGCCATCAGCTTCGTCAAGGTCAGCAAGGTTTCATGGAGCACCCGCTGGGAGGCCCGGCGCGCCGGGGCGTCCTTTTGGAAGGTGTAGAGCCGGTCCTTCAAGATATCGAAGTAGATCGCGCTCAGGTCCACGGAGCAGAAGTTGTTCAGCGCGTGGACGATCAGGTGGAACTCGAACTCCTCGTACCCCCTGCGGACGCGGTCAATGAGGTCGTGCAGCCGCATGAGCGCCCACCGGTCGAGCTCGGAGAGCCGTTCGTCAGGCGGGGCGTCCTGAGCTGGATCGTAATCAGCCAGGTTGCTCAACAGGAAGCGGACCGTGTTCCGGATCTTGCGGTAGGCGTCCACGAGGTGCGAGAGGATGGCCTGCGAGATGCGGACGTCTTCGCGGTAGTCCTGGGCCGCCACCCACAGGCGTAGGATCTCCGTGCCGTACTGCTTGATGACTTCCTGCGGCGCCACGACGTTGCCGGCCGACTTCGACATCTTCTTGCCTTCGCCGTCCACGACGAAGCCGTGCGTGAGCACCGCCTTGTAGGGCGCGCGCCCGTCGGTGGTGATGCCGGCCAGCAGCGTGCTGTGGAACCAGCCGCGGTGCTGGTCAGAGCCTTCCAGGTAGAGATCGGCCGGCCACCACACCTGTCCGGCCGCCTTGCCCCGCGGCTTGAGGACCGCCGCGTGGCTCACGCCGGATTCAAACCACACGTCCAGGATGTCCCGCTCTTTGTCGAAGTCGTGTCCGCCGCACTTCGAACAAGTTGTGCCCGTTGGGAGTAGTTCAGCAGCCTCCCGTTCAAACCAGACATCGGCGCCGTGCTGCTCGACCAACTCAGCGACATGCTCAACGATCTCCGGCGTGATCAGGACCTGGCCGCATCCCCGGCACGAAAACCCCGGGATCGGCACGCCCCACACGCGCTGGCGGGAGAGGCACCAGTCCGGCCGGTTCTGGATCATGCCGTAGATGCGGTCGCGGCCCCACTTCGGAATCCAGCGCACACGGGTGTCGATCTCCTCGAGCGCCTTCTTCCGGAGATCGTTCTTCTCCATCGAGACGAACCACTGATCGGTGGCGCGGAAGATCACGGGGTTCTTGCATCGCCAGCAATGCGGGTAGGTGTGCGTAAAGGTCCCTTCCCCGAGCAACACGCCCGACGCCTTGAGCTTCTGCACGATCAACGGGTTCGCCTCGAAGACGGTCTTCCCCCGCCATTCCGGGGCCGCGTCCGTGAACCGACCCTGATCGTCGACGGGCGCCAGGACTTCCAGCGGCGCTTGGATCACAGGTTGGTAGTGCGGATCGTTGTACTTGAGCGCCAGCTCGTAGTCTTCCTGCCCGTGCCCCGGCGCGATGTGCACGCACCCTGTCCCTTCGTCCAGGGTGACGAACTCGCCGAGCAGGATTGGCGAGGTGCCCTCCGACGCCGGGCGGCGGCAGCGCAAGCCCTCGAACCCGCCCAACTGGATCCGCCCCTTCCTGACGCCGAGAACGTTGTAACCGGAAAGCCTGCAGGCCTTGGCCACCGCGTCCACCAGCTTCTCCGCGATCACCAGCACCTCGTCTCCGACCCGCACGAACGCATAGTCGAAGTCCGGATGCAGGCACACGGCCTGGTTGGCGGGCAGCGTCCACGGGGTCGTCGTCCAGATCACGATCGAGACGCGTGTGACGTCGGGCGGAAAGTTGACGCCCAGGACGGCGCGGCTGGCGAGTACCTGGGGCGAGTTCTCCAGCGGAAACTTGACGTAGATCGACGGCGAGGTGTGCTCCTCGTACTCGACCTCGGCCTCGGCCAGGGCGGTCTCATCCACGGGGCACCAGAGGACCGGCTTCTTTCCCTTGTAGACCCCGCCGCCCTTCACGAACTTGCCGACTTCGCGCAGGATCACGGCCTCGTAGTCGTAGGTCATGGTCAGGTACGGGTTGTGCCAGTCGCCCAGCACGCCCAAGCGCTGGAACTCCTCCCGTTGGATCTTGAAGTACTTCTCGGCGTACTCGCGGCAGAGCTTGCGGATCTCGACCTTGCCGAGCGTCTTCTTCTTGGCGCCCAGCTCCTTCAAGACTTGATGTTCGATCGGCAACCCGTGGCAGTCCCAGCCGGGGACGAACGGCACCTGGTAGTCCTCCATCGTCTTGGACTTGACGACGATGTCCTTGAGGACCTTGTTCAGCGCGTGGCCAATGTGGATGCGGCCGTTGGCATACGGCGGACCATCGTGCAGCACGTAGAGGGGCCTGCCGCGCCGGGCCTCCTGGATGCGCTCATAGAGGTGCTCGCGCTCCCAGCGAGCCAGGATCTCCGGCTCGCGCTGCGGGAGATTGGCCTTCATGGGAAAGTCAGTCTGGGGGAGATTCAGCGTGGCCTTGTAGTCCATCGGGAGTCGTCAGCGCATCGTAGCACCGCCCCCCACCCAAATCAACAGAGCCTGCGGGCCCAACAGCCGCACGTTGAGAAGGGGACAGGCTACTTTTCGAACTGATTGATTTTGTGACTAAGACTGTTTTGCGGGGGGGTTGAAAAGTTGCCTGTCCCTCTTTCTCGTGATAGCTTACGGTATGGCCTCCGGCCGCGTCGCTGACATTCTGCTCCCGAGCACGCCCACCCTGGGCGATCCGAAAGCCTCCGTTCTCATGATTGAGTTCTCCGACTTCACCTGCGGGTATTGCGGCCGGTTCTACCGCGAGACTCTCCCCGCGCTCAAGGCGGAGTACCTCGGGGCCGGAAAGGTCCGCTTCGCGTACCGGGACTACCCGCGTGATCCCGAGGGTTGGGGGCTCGTCGCCGCGCATGCCGCTCGCTGCGCTGGCGAGCGGGGTCAATTCTGGGGGATGCACGATCGGCTCTTCGACCAGCACGCCCGCTTGGGCACGGGGGTCATCATGCAGCTCGCCAAAGACTTACAGTTGGACGAAAAAACGTTCGCGGCCTGCATGGATTCACAGAAGCACGTCCCGGCGATCATGGCCGATCGCGAGTTGGC
>WNGA01015243.1_pt1 | contig 22308 bp, 13 predicted proteins | sample 5400061 | NCBI WGS metagenome assembly WNGA01 (sample SAMN13153366, study PRJNA577476) | soil metagenome | isolation source: 100 cm soil or saprolite under grassland replicate 2 | place: USA:California | collected 2016-06-15
CTGACGCTCGGCGATCTGCTGGATCAGCGCGCCGATGAGGCGCCCGACAAAGAGGCGCTGGCCTACGACTATCCCGAAATCGGACTCGAACTGCGGCTGACTTACGGCCAGTACCGCGACGTCGTGAACCGTCTGGCGAAAGGCCTGATGGCCTTCGGCGTCGAGAAGGGCGACCACGTGGCGGTGTGGGCCACGAACGTCCCTGAATGGATATTCCTGCAACTGGCGCTGGCCAAGATCGGCGCGGTGATCGTCACGATCAACACCAACTACCGCGCCGCCGAGATCGAGTACGCTCTGCGACAGGGCGACATTTCAACGATCTTTCTGATCGAGGAGCATCGCGGAAACCACTACCTGGAATCGCTTTACGGCGTCGCGCCGGAGATCAAAACGATCAATGATCCGCTCAATGAAACTTTGCGCGTAGCGTCGTTGCCGCGATTGAAGCGCGCCGTGTTGATCGGCCAGGGTCCGCGCCCCGGCTTGTCATTGTTTTCAGATGTGATGGCGCTCGCCGGCCGGGTTTCCGACGACGAACTGAAAGAAAGACAGTCGAGCGTCAGCCCGCGCGACGTGGCGATGATGCAATACACCAGCGGCACGACCGGCTTCCCCAAAGGCGTCATGCTCACGCATTACAACCTGGTCAATCAATCGCACGTCTCCTGCACGCGCGGCGATCTGAGCGCCGCCGAGCGTTTTGTGACGGCGATGCCGTTCTTTCACATAGCCGGGAGCCTGGGCGGTGTGATCTTTTGTCTGTATCTGGGCTGCGCGCTGATTCCGCTCATCACCTTCGACCCGCTCAAAAACCTCGAACTGTTCGAGCGCCAGAAAGGCACGTTCACCTTCGCCGTGCCGACGATGCTGATTGCTATGCTCAATCACCCGCGCTTCGCGGAATTCGATCTTTCAGCCTTGCGCAGGCTTTATACCGGCGCGACGCCCGTTCCCGTTCCGCTGATGGAGCGGATCAAGGAGAAGATCGGCGCGGACTGCGTAATAGTTTTCGGAATGACCGAGACCACCGGCGCGGTGACGCAATCTTTCAGTACCGACAGTTTTGAATTGAAAGCCGAGACAGTCGGCTTGGCGCAACCTCACACCTCCATCAAGATCATCAACCCCGGAACCGGCGAAACAGCGCAATTAGGCCAGTCGGGTGAGCTTTGCTCGAAGGCGTTCTCGAATATGCGGGGCTATTACAACATGCCCGAAAAGACTGCCGAGACGATTGACGAAGAGGGCTGGCTGCATTCGGGCGATCTGGCGGTGATGCGCGCCGACGGTTATGTGAACATCGTCGGGCGCGTGAAGGATATGATCATTCGCGGCGGCGAGAACGTTTATCCGGCGGAGATCGAAGATTTCCTGATGCGACACCCGATGATCGCCGAGGCCCAGGTCGTAGGCCTCCCCGATGAATTCATGGGGGAAGAGGTCTGCGCGTTGATTCGGGCGAAACAGGGCGAAGTGATCACCGCAGACGAAGTCCGTGAATATTGCAAGGCCGGAATCAGCCGCCACAAAGTCCCGAAGTTCGTCCGCTTCGTCGAGTCGTTCCCGCTCACGGCCAGCGGCAAGGTGAAGAAATTCGAGTTGCGCGAGCGGTTGATCAGAGAGATGGGGCTGGAGCACGTGGCAGGCCTCAAGACGGCTTGAGAGGGGTTTATGGGAATCACACGCATCCGGCGCGCAATACGAGAAGGTCGTTATCAGCGAACTTTCCGGCGACAATTCCCTTCTCTCTAAAAATCGTACTTTCGGACGATGCGTTGTCGCACCGCCTTTGCATATATTTCTGGCTACCTTCCGAAGGCTTCGCGCTTTGGGCAGGCTCGACGTTTTGAATTAGAGCGAGTTGCGATTGCGTGTACGGAACGTGGCTGCAGCCCGACCGTGAGGCTTGTCATTACCCAAATCTTTTGCGTTCCCAGGGAGGCGCTTCTTCGTCGCGGAGCGACGGTTGAAATTAGGCCGGCGTTTTAACGCCGGTTGGGGGGGTAATGATTATCCAGTCGCGGAGCGACGGTTGAGATTATTGTGAGTTCGTCGCTACATTCAACCGTCATTTCTTCGCCTCCTTCAACCGTCGCTCCGCGACTGGGGATTTCTCCCAAACTCGGCGCCGGCGTTAAAACGCCGGCCTAAGTTCAAACCGTCGCTCCGCGACGAAGAATAAATCTGTACGCTGATCTAATAACCGCTCTAAAAGGAGACTATCAGTATGAACTTGACCGAGATTCAAAATAACCTGATCGGAGCATGGACGGGCAATAATCTGTTGCGATTCATGCATACGGATCATAATTCATCATCCGACCTGTCAGTCGCACATGTGGCCAAAGGCAGGTTCCTCACGTTCACCTATACCTGGAGTTATGAAAACACTGATCACGAAGGCTTGCTAACGCTAGGTTACGACAGGCAACAGGAGGTTGCGACCGCCGCATGGGTTGACTCCTGGCATATGAGCAGCAAGATTATGTCGTGTCAGGGGGTAATTGATCAGCAGGGTGTGATTGATCTTCGCGGCTCATACGAGGCCCCTCCCGGCCAGGATTGGGGCTGGCGCATCGTAATCACCGCCCCTCCCGGCAAGGAGTTACAGATCGTCATGTACAATTGCTCACCCGAAGGCGTTGAGGAATTGGCTGTCCGAGCGGACTACAAACGCATATAACGAGCAAAGTGAAGCAAGGGAACTGAACGAACTATTTCCCGATCCAAAAACAGCGCGCGCAGAAGTGTTCGGCACGACAATTGATTGAGCGAAGATAACCACAAAAAGCACAATGAAGAACACAAAGAGCGCAAATATTCTTCAGGCATCGATCTCTCCTTATCTATCTGCTTTGCGCCTTTTGCGCTCTTCTTTGTGCTTTTTGTGGTGAAATGAGTCTCCTTTCTATGAAATCAATTTCTATGTCGAACGCTTCTGGCGCGCGCGGCATAAACATCGAAAGAGTGTAGGAATGAAAACAATAAGAATCGCAAACGGACAAGGTTTCTGGGGCGATTGGCTCGACGCCCCGGTTCAACTGGTCGAGCGCGGCCCTATCGATTATTTGACGCTCGATTACCTGGCCGAGATCACGATGTCCATTATGCAAAAGCAGAGGTCGCGCGACCCGAACGCCGGTTACGCGCGCGATTTCCTCTACGTCGTCGGGCGCGTCTTGCCGAAATGCCTGGCCAACAACATCAAGATCGTGGCCAACGCAGGCGGCGTCAATCCGCAAGCCTGCGTCGCCGCTCTCGCCGAGGTCGTCAAAAAGCTGAGCCTCGCTGGCAAGATCAAAGTCGGCGTCGTCGCGGGCGACGACATTATGGACAGACTCGACGAGCTGATCGCGCAGGGCGTCGAATTGAAGAACATGGACACCGGCGAGCCGCTCTCGGTGATTCGCGATCGGGTGGCGAGCGCGAACGTCTATTTCGGCGCGGCGCCGATTGCCGAGGCTTTGAAACAGGGCGCGCAGATCGTCGTCACGGGACGCTGCACCGACACCGGGTTGACGCTAGGCCCGATGATCTACGAATTCGGCTGGAGACTCGACGATTGGGACAAGATCGCCGCCGGGACGATCGCCGGTCACATTATCGAATGCGGCGCGCAAACGACGGGCGGCAATTGCCAGGTCGATTGGCAAACGATCCCCAATTTCTGGGACATCGGCTACCCGATTGTCGAGGCCGGCGAGGACGGAGCCTTCGTAGTCACCAAACACCTGGGAACCGGCGGGCGAATCACAGTAGCCGGCGTTACTGAACAGTTGATGTACGAGATGGGCGATCCGAAAAATTACATCACGCCGGACGGCGTCGCCGATTTCACTACGATCAGGTTGGAGCAGGCCGGCGAAGACCGCGTCCGCGTTTCCCGCGTAGAAGGTCGCCCGGCTACCGATCAATACAAGGTCTCGATCAGTTTCGCCGACGGATTCAAGGCCTCGGGAGGATTGGTCTACGCCTGGCCCGACGCTTACGCGAAGGCCAAGGCCGCCGACGCGATGTTGAGAAAGCGGCTCGACGTGTTGGGATTGGAGTTCGACGAAGTTCTCTCGCAGCTCCTCGGCGCGGGCGCCACGCATGAAGGCCTGGGCGGAGAGCCTTCGCCAGACATCGCCGAAGTGATGCTGCGCGTCGGCGTGCGGTCGAAGGACAAGGCGGCGGTCGAGAGGTTCACGAAAGAGATCGCCCCGCTCGCGCTCAGCGGCCCGCCGACCGTCACAGGGTTCGGCGGCGGTCGCCCGAAAGTCGAAGAGGTCGTGGCTTACTGGCCCGCGCTGATTCCGAAATCGTCGGTCGCGCCGAAGGTCGAGGTGATCACTGTTTGATTAAGGCAGATGTCAGATGTCAGATGTCAGATGTCGGTAGAAGAGAAACGCCAGAGATTCCACACTGACATCTGACATCTACTCACAGCGCAGCGCGACCATCGGATCCACCTTCGCCGCCCGCCGCGCCGGTATCCAGCAGGCCAACAGCGCGACAGCGATCAGCAATAGCGCGACCACGACAAACGTCACCGGGTCGGTCGCGCTCACGCCGAAGAGCAGTGATTTCATCAACCGCGTCAGCGCCAACGAGGCGGCCAGCCCGATCGCCATGCCAACGAGCGTCAGCTTCATTCCCTGCCTTGTCACCAGTCTCAGCACGGCGCCGGCGCTCGCGCCCAGCGCCATCCGGACGCCGATTTCGCGCGTGCGCTGCGCGACCGAATAGGCCATCACGCCATAAATTCCCGCCGCCGCCATGACCAACGCCACCAGACCGAAGACGCCCAGGACGCTCCCGGCCAGTCGCGCGGGCAACAACGCCAGCCCAAGGTGTTGTCGCATCGTCTTCACGTCGTATAGCGCCAGGCTCTTGTCCAGCGCGGCCACCTCGCTTTGCGCCGCCGCCAGGTAATCCAACGGATTGCCGCGCGTGCGGACGATCAACGTCGGCGACGATTGATAGCGCTGAGCCAGATTCAAGTAGAAGAACGGCGTGGCCTCTTCGCCCAGCGTGACGTACTTGCCGTCCTTCACGACGCCGACGACTTCCAGATACGGCGAGTCATTGGCGCCGCTTCGCGCGGCTCCCGTCTGAATGCGTTTCCCGATCGGCTCCTGTCCGGGCCAGTAGCGGCGCGCGAAGGCTTCGTTGATCATCACGACGCCGGGCGATCCTTCTCGATCCTGTTCATTGAACGCGCGGCCGCGCAGCAAAGGGATGCCTAACGTTTCAAAATATCCAGTCGCAACCGAGGACGAATTGATCTCCGTGCTTTCGCCCGGCTGCGCGGTGTAGCCTTCGATAGTGATCCCGCGCCGCGCGCCGTCCAGTCCGAGCGGCAGATATTCGGCCATGGTCGCCGAGACGACTCCGGGCAGCGCGCGCACGCGGTCGAGTAATTGCCTGGAAAAATTCCGTCCCGTCGTCTCGCTGTAACCCTGCAACCGCAGATCCATCGACATCACCAGCAGGTTGTCGGCGTCGAAGCCGGGATCAACGGAGCCGGCGTTACGCAGGCTGCGAATGAAGAGGCCGGAACAGATCAACAGCATCAGCGACAGCGAGACCTGGGCTATGACTAACGCGCCGCGCAATCGACCACGACTGATCCCCCCGCCAGCTTCATCCTTGAGCGAAGCGACCAGGTCGGGGCGCGAGGCCGCGAGCGCCGGCGCCAGACCGAAAAGGACTCCGGTCAACAGCGAAAGGCCGAACGTAAAACCGAGCACGCGCCAATCGGCCCCAAGATCAATTTCAATCGGAACCGGCGCCGGCGGCTTGAACGCCATCAGCAAACCCGTTCCCCACACCGCGATCAGCAATCCAACCATGCCGCCGAGCAGAGAGAGCAATACGCTCTCCGTAATCAATTGCCTTATCAAACGACCGCGACCCGCGCCGAGCGAGAGCCTGATGGCGATCTCCTTGCGGCGCGCCGTCGCCCGCGCCAGGAGCAGATTGGCGACGTTGGCGCAGGCGATCAGCAACACCAATCCCACGACCGTCATCAGCATCGCCATAAAGATCAAAATCGGAGTGCGAAGGTCCGGCATTACGCGCGCCTGGCCTTCTGGCAAGAGCGAAATGACCCGCGATTGATTACGGATGTTGGTCCATTGACGACCGCAATCAGAGTGAAGCCGGGATTCTTCACTAACATTCGCGCGCCGTAGCGTAGGTCTTGCCAAAGTGTTCGCATATTTTTGTCCTCACTGTAGAAGTGGTTGCATAAACGCTCCAATGTCACTCCTGCCGCAAAGCTACTATCGGGTCTATTCGCGCGGCGCGCCGCGCAGGCCAGAAACAAGCTTGAAGACCGGCGATGAGCAGAATCAATGAGACGGCGATGAAAGTGATCGGGTCGAATGGAGAGACGTTCCAGATCTGGCGGGCGAGCAGTCGCGCCGTCAGAAAGCTTCCCACCAATCCCACCGCAACGCCTATCAGCAGAAGCCACGCGCCGCGCTTCACGACCATCGCAGAGATATTGCCGGGGTTTGCGCCGAGTGCTATTCGCACGCCGATCTCGTGCGTCTGCTGCGCCACCGAGCTGGACATCACGCCGTAGACTCCAATCACGGCCAGCGTCAATCCCAGCGCGGCGAAGACCGCGAAGAGCGCGAGGTTGAAACGCGGGCCGGCGTAGACTCCATCCTGAAGAATGCGATCAATCGTCCTGAGGTCGGTGACCGGCTGATCCTTGTCGACAGAGTAGACCTGGTCCAACACCGATTTTGTAATTCCGGCGGGGTCGGCCTGAGTGAGCGCCACCAGGCGATCCGCGCGCCCGGTCACTGTGAACGGCAGATAGACTTCGGGCATCACCTGATCAGTGAGTCCTCGGTTGAGCGTGTCCTTCACCACGCCCACGACCTGGAAAGAGTCGTCCGTCGCCCCGAACGGAGGCTGCTTCAATCGCGGAATGCGAACCACCCGCCCGAGCGCGTCGCGCCCGTCGAGCCGCCCGCGCACGAAGCTTTGATTGACGATGGCCAATTGCCGCCCGCCGCTCACTTCGTTCTCCTCGAAGAGACGCCCTTCGACAAGCGCTATTCCCAGAGCCTTCGTGTAATCGGCGTTGATCTGATGGATCACGACCGGTCGCGTGTCTTGCTGCGCGCCGCCCACGACCTCCACCGGCGCGCCGAAGTTCCCCAGCGGGTGCATGCCCGTGTTCAATCCGACGGCTTGCACGCCGGGAACGGCGCTCACGCGGCGGAGCAACTCCTGGAAGAACGCGACGCGGCGTTCACGATCGGGATAGCGTTGCTCCGGCAGCGGGACGCGCATCGTCAACAGCCGGTCGGTTCGGAATCCGAGCTCTACATCCTGCACCGCCATGAACGTCCGCATCATCAGACCGGCCCCGACCAGCAGCATCAGCGACAACGCGACCTCGGCGACCACCAGGCCTTTGCGCAGCAACGCCTGCCTCGCGCCTCCTTGCAGACCTCGCCCGGCCTCGCGCAGCGGATTGGCCAGATCGCCAGAGCTGGTGTGCAGCGCCGGGGCGAGACCGAAGAGAACGCTCGTCATCGCCGACACGAGGACGGTGAAGAGCAGAACCGGGGTGTTGAGCGCGATCTCCGACTCGTCCGGAATCGTGTTCGTGGGGACGATGGCCAGAATGGCTCTAAGACATCCGAACGCCATCGCCACACCCAGCGCGCCTCCTGCCACCGCGATCAGCAAACTCTCGGTCAACAACTGGCGGATCAGACGCGACCGGCCCGCCCCCAAAGCGGCGCGCACCGCCATCTCTTTCTGTCGCGCGCTGGCCTTTGACAGCAGCAGGTTCGAGACGTTCGCGCACGCGATCAACAACAACAGTCCGACCGCGCCGAACAGTATCCAGAGGTTTTCACGAATGCTGCTGGGGAAGGTCTCTTTGAATGAGAGCAGCCCGACCCGCCAGGTGTCGGGAAATTGCGCAGGCTCTATTTTTTTCAAGTCTTCGATGATCGGTCGGAGATCGACTTCGGCCTGCGCTTCGCTGACGCCCAGCTTCAATCGTCCGAGCAGGTGAACGCCGCGAACGCCTTCAACTACGCGCCCACGTTCGAACGTGACCGGAAGGTAGACGTCAGCGCCGCGCCACATAAACCGCTTCGGCATGACTCCGATCACCGTGCGGACCTTGTCGTTCAAACGGAGCTGCCGTCCCACGACATTCGGATCGCCGCCGAACTGCCGCTGCCAGAAGCGGTAGCCGAGCACGACCACCGGGGCCGCGTCAGGTCTGGCGTCATCCGGCGCCGTCGTGCGTCCAATGAGAGGCGGCACGCCCATCACCTGAAACGTGTTAAACGTGCCGCAATTCCCGCGCAGCCGCTGCGGCTCCCCGCCGTCAGTCCACAAAACGTCGCTGATGGTCGAAGCGATCACCCCTTCAAAAATCGTGTTCCGCTCGGCGATCTCCAGAAACTGATCTGTCGAGTAGCCAAGCCGGTAGCCACGCTGGCCCGGATCCCAAACCTTGACGCTCATCAAATTGTCCACGTCCTTGTAAGGGAACGGATCGAGCACGACCGCATGAATCACGCTAGGACGGCGATCGAAGTGAAGCCGGGGCTCTTCGCCAGATGGCGAACCCCGAACCGTATGTCGCGCAAAAACTCTGCAAGCCAGGTAAGCATCTAGGAATCCTCGGATAATGTACCGTAGGTTGTCCAACCTGCGGGCGGCTCGATTAATGAGCCGTTCAGTTACTGCCAAGCAGCTTGATGATGAAGCCTCCGCAGGTTGGACAACCTACGGTACATCACGCGCCGCGTTTTATTCACGCCGTAGCGCCACCATCGGATCAACTTTCATTGCGCGACGCGCCGGGATATAGCAAGCCAGCAAGGCCACCAGCGCCAGCAGCAACGACACTCCGGCGAAGGTAACGACATCGAGCGCGCTCACGCCATAGAGAAGACCGCTCATCAACCGCGTGCCCGCGAACGCGCACGCCAGGCCAATGCCCAGCCCCAGCGAAGTGAGGTTCAATCCCTGCCCGACCACGAGTTTGAAAATTCTGCCGGCTTGCGCCCCGAGCGCCATCCGAATGCCGATCTCGCGCGTGCGCTGCGTCACTGCATAGGCCATCACGCCAAAAATGCCGATGGCCGCCAGCGCGAGCGCCAGCAATCCGAAACCGCCCAACAGCGTGGCGGCGACGCGCGCCGGGAAGAGCGGCATAGCCATGTGTTCGACCATCGTCTTGACGTTATAGAGTGGCAAGGTAGCGTCGAGTTGTTGAAACTCCCGGCGAATATCCGCGATCGCGCTTTGTGGCTCGCTCGCCGTGCGCGCGACCATTGTCAGGGAGCCGCCGATCCACGGGCGCATGTTGGTGTAGACGAAAGGCGTGGCAGCTTCGTTCAAACTGAAGTATTTGCCGTCCTGGATTACCCCGACGACCTCGATCCACGGTCCGGCGGAACCTGCGTAGCTGAAACGTTTGCCAAGGGCCGTTTGGCCCGGCCAGAAACGGCGCGCAAAGGTCTCGTTGATCACGGCGACATCCTGCTTCGACTCGCCATCCTGCTCCGTGAAATCGCGGCCTTGTATTAAGCGTGTACCCAGGGCCGAGAGGAATCCGGACGAAGCTCTAGAGGCCATCGCCATCGGCACGTTCGCTCCCCGCTGTTCCGGTTGGCCTTCGACATAAATCGGGTTGCTGCCGACGCTCAGATTCAGCGGCACGAAGTAGGACAAGCCGGCGTATTGCACGCCCGGCAAAGCGCGCATGCGTTCGAGCAGGCGCCGACGGAAGTCATGGGCGCGCGTGACATCGTACCCATGCATACTTAAATCGAAGGATATTTCCAGCGCGTTCTGCGGCGTGAAACCCGGATCGAGCGATTGCGCCCGCTGCAACGCGCGCAGCGCCAGACCAGCGCAGATCAATAAGACCAGTGACAAGGAAACCTGCGACACGACCAGGCTGTTGCGTAGCCACGAACGGCGATAGCCGCCCAGCGAGGCTTCGTCTTTCAACGCGAGCGCGAGATCCGGTTTTGTAGATTGCAAAGCGGGCAATAGGCCAAAGATCACGCCCGTCAGCGCTGAAACGATCAGTGTGAAGAGCAGCACTCGTCCATCAATGTGCAGTTCGGTCGAGAGCGCGATGTCAATCGGCGGTTTGAGCGCCATCATCGCATCCACCAGCCAGTCGGCCAGTAATAAACCGAGCGCGCCGCCCAAGCCGGACAACAAGATAGTTTCCGTGAGCAGTTGGCGCACAAGACGCCAGCGCCCGGCCCCAATCGCCAAACGCACCGCAATCTCTTTGCGCCGCTCGGTCGCGCGCGCCAGCAACAGGTTGGCCAGATTCGTGCAGGCCAGCAACAAGACCAATCCGACCACGGCCATGAGCACGCCGGCAAAACGAATAATCGGGCCGCGCATCCACGCCCCTAACAACCCGGCCGGCGAGAGCGTAACAGTCATGCCTTCATTATCATTGGGAAATTCGCGCGCCAATTGGGCGGCGATGGTTTTCAGCTCGGCTTCTGCTTGCGACATTGTGACGCCAGGTTTCAAACGGCCTTGTGCGAAGAAGGTGGGGCTGCCGCGCGTTTCCAGCTCAGACCAGCCATCAATCTGCGCCTGCATCATTGACGGAAACCAGATCTCCGGACGGTAAATGATCTCCGAACCGTAAAAGCCCTGCGGCGCGACGCCGATGATCGTGAAGTTGCGCCCGTTGATGATCACGGTTTTGCCCATGACCTGCGGATCGCCCGCGTACCGTTTCTGCCAGCAATCGTAAGTGATCACCGCGACCGGATGCGCGCCGGGCGACTTGTCATCGTCCGGCGTGAAGAAGCGTCCCAATGCGGGCTTCACGCCCAACACTTCAAAGTAGGCGCCAGTCGCCAGATAACCCCATACCCGTTCGTTCACGCCATTGTTGCTCAAACCGAGTGTCGTATACCGGTAGGCCAGCATCCCGCTAAACGAATTATTGCGATCACGGAAATCGCGGTAGTTGGGATAGGAGATGACCGGTAAGTTCAACGAGGCATTGTTGATCGAGACCAATTGCTCAGGTCGCTCAACAGGCAATGGGCGCAGCAACGCCGTGTTGACGAGGCTGAAGATCGCCGTATTCGCGCCGATTCCGAGCGCCAGCGTGATGATCGCGATCAACGTGAAGCGGGGCTTCTTGCGTAACATTCGCGCGCCGTAGCGCAAGTCTTGCCAGAGTGTTTGCATATCTCCCCCAGTTAAGTTACCACGTGAAATGGCGGCAGCCTTTGGAGTGCGGTTGCTCGGAACCGCTTTGGTAGTCATCTCCGGTTCTACAGACTTTCGGGACAAGAGGCCCGAGTTGGCTTCTTTCCATCGTTGCCATAACATCGAAGTGGACTACCAAAGCGGTTCCAAGCAACCGCACTCCAAAGGCTCCGCCGGTCTGATTTATGCACACGCCTCCATTAACTCTCAATGGCCATAAACCCGCGGCTAAATTTAGGCGCCATCTTGTGGCGGGATTCGCTTCAACGCCGCGTCTTCCGCCGCATAATCGAACCGCTTCAGATCAATCTCGGCAGGCGAGTTAGCCCGCTCCCACTCGATCGCGCGTCTCAATGCCTCCTGCCTTGGCGTCTCTTCTTCATAACCGAGTTCTTTGCGGAAGCGGCTAGTCTCGGCGACCAGATGCTGCTCAAATCGGTACGGCTCAAGCATTGATTGCGGCAGCGCGTCCTCAGGAACGGCGACGACCTCGCCCCTCCAACCGGCCGCCAGCCCGACGCTTCGCGCCCATTCCGATTCGGAAAGGGCGTCGCCTTCGCCCAGGTTGTAGATTCGATTCTCCGCGCGCGCATCCGTAACCGCCAGCGCAATGGCGGCGGCGACATTCTCCACATAACCGCGCGTCCAACGCCACCGGCTTTTCCGCTCGCCGAGCAGGATCGCCTCTCGACCGTCATCCATTCGCTTGAGGTAATCGAATAAACGACTCCTGTCGCCGGGACCGTAGACCTTCGGCAGTCGCAGAATAGTGAATGACGTGTGCGGGTCGCTCATCACGACGCGCTCAACCGGAATCTTGTCGTAATGGTAAGTCAGGTCTTCCCCGCCCTGAGCAGTTTTCCGATACGGATAAAGCCGCGTGCGCAGTGGCGCTTCCTCGTCGTAGGGGGTCGGCTCAAGCTCTCCCTCTTCGAGTCTCAGGAACAGCCCGTAGGCGCGATACACATCCTGACTGCTCACGGCGACGACGCGTTCGACCTTGCCGCGAAAGGTCTCCATCAGCGCGCGAGCATCCTCTTCGACGTAAGGGATCATATCGAGGACGACCTGAGGCCCGAATCGATCGAACTCGCCGCCGTAGTCGGCCAATCGCCGGCGGTCGCCGATGATGCGCAGAGCCTCGCGCGGCAGATCGCTTCCGGTTTGCCCACGATGAAAAACCGCGACTGAATGTCCCTCGCCGAGCAGCCGTCGCAGAACGTAAGAGCCGATGAACCCTGTTCCGCCGATTATCAGAACGCGCATGACATACGACTCTCTTCAGTCATTCGACTCGCAGCGCGACCATCGGATCGACCTTCGTCGCCCGCCGCGCCGGCAGGTAACAAGCCAGTAGGGCCACAGCCGTGAGCAGCAATGCGACTCCGACGAACGTCAGCGGGTCATTCGCGCCGACGCCGTATAGGAAGCCTGCGATCAGCCGCGCCGCGGCGAGGGAAAGGGCCAGCCCCGCCGTCACTCCGATCAATACTACTTTCAGCCCCTCACGCAGGACCAATCGCCGCACGTCGGCGCCGTCCGCGCCCAGAGCCATGCGGATTCCGAACTCTTGCGTGCGCTGGCTCACCGAGTAGGCGATGACCCCGTAGATTCCGGTCGCAGCCAGACCGAGCGCCAGCAATCCAAATGCGCCCAGCAACGCAGCCCCTAAGCGCGCCGGGAACAGCGCAAAATCAACAAGCGCTTCGGGATTCCCCGTCGTTCGGACGACGAGCGTCATCTTCGACGAGTAGCTTTGGAGCAGCGGTTGATAGATGTAAGGTCTCGCATTTTCACCAATCGTCGCATATTTGCCGTCGCCAGCCAGGCCTATGACTTCAGCCTCAGGGCCCGACGGGCCTCCCAGTCGCAATCGTTTGCCGATCGGGTCTTCGCCGGGCCACAGACGACGCGCCAGAGTTTCGTTGATCATAACCACACGTTGCGCCCCTGCCCTGTCCCGCGAGGTGAATTCGCGTCCGCGCATAACAGGAATACCCATGGTCTGAAAATAACGCGGCCCAACGATGTTGAACCCGGTCGTCGTCACGTTGCGCGAACCATTCTGCCCTTCAACATAAACTCCGCGTTGCCCAAAGGAGAGACCGAGCGGGACAAAAAGCATCAGGCTCGCGCGCTCGACGCCAGGCAACGATTCGACGCGTTCGACCGCCTGGCGAAAAAACTCCTGCCCTTGCTCCTCGTTATATCGCAACAATCCCGGATCGAGTGTCGCCATCAGACCGCCTTCGACTTTAAACCCGGGGTTGATTGTCCGCGCGTTTAGCAGACTGCGAATAAATAGGCCGGAACCTATCAGCAGAATGACTGAGAGCGCTGTCTGTGAGATAACAAACGCGTTGCGAAGTCGTGACCGCCGATATCCTTTGCCGGCGGCTTCGTTTTTGAGCGCCGGAATCAAATCAGGCTTCGAAGCCTGCAGGGCAGGCGCCAGTCCGAAGACCAGGCCCGCCAGCAAAGAGGCCGAGAATGTGAAAGCGAGGACCCGGTAATCGAGGCGCAGGTCGAGCGCTGCGATCGGCGTCGCGCTGACGAGACTGATCAGTAAACCTTTCGCCCACATGGCCACCAGCAATCCGGCTAGCGCGCCGAGCAGCGAAAGCAAGAGGCCTTCCGTCAACAACTGCTGAACGATGCGAGCGCGGCTGGCGCCGAGAGCCTGACGAATGCCGATCTCCCTGCGCCGCAGCGACGACCGAGCCAATAGCAGCCCGGCGATGTTCGCGCAGGCCGTGAACAGAACCAGGCTGACGATGGCTTGCAGCAGAGCGGAAATAGGCAGCGCCCCGGCCCGATCCCTCGGATCGAGTCCGCCGCTCACAGTCAAAAGCTCAACGGCTCTCAACCGTTCATCAATTGTCTGATGGTAGCGTTCCTTAGGCAGGCGGGCGACGATGGCGGTCATCGCGGCTTGCGCCTGCGCGCGCGTGACGCCGGGTTTGAGACGCGCGATCAGGTTGAGCGAGTCCGTTCCGCGATCTCGAAGCCTATCAGGAACGACGTCGCCTTTCCCCGCGGGCGGCGGATTCAAGCGCGGGTAGATCGCCATCGGCGCCCACAGATCACGCGGCAGAGTGGCTTCGGCGCCGACGAAGCCCTGCGGCGCCACCCCGACCACTGTGAAAGTCAGACCATTGAGGCTGACACTTCCGCCTATCAGATTCGGATCACCGCCGAAGCGCCGCTGCCATAAGCCGTAACTGAGGACGACGACCGGCTGAGCGTCGGCAAGGCGGTCTTCTTCCGGCAGAAAGGCGCGTCCCGTTGAGATATCGACGCCGAGAACGGAGAAGTAATTCGCGCTGACAAACTCGCCTTTGACGAGTTCAGGCTGGCCGCCCTGGCTCAGACTGAATTCGCTCGTCCCGCTCAGCGCGCTGATCCCGGAAAAGACGTCATTCTGATCGCGGAAGTCTTCGTAATCAGGATAGGATGCGGGCGCTCTGAACCACACCAACGCTGCGGGCTCTTTCACTCGCGGAAGAGGCCTGAAAAGCACGCCGTTGATGAGGCTGAAGATCGTGGTATTGACGCCGATTCCCAACGCCAGCGAAATTACCGCCACCGCAGTAAAGCCGGGAGCTTTCGCCAAAATCCGTATGGCAAAGCGCAGGTCTTGTAACAGTGTTTGCATCTCTACTCCATTGTGGTTAGCAAAAGCCTCGAAGATTGGCTTATCATTGTCGCATCATTTGATGTGTCATTTGATAACGAGCGAAAGAAGAACGCTTTGGCATTACCACCAGAAAAATTCCTCTACACGGTTGAACAATATCTCGAAATGGAACGCGCGTCCGAAGAGCGGCACGAATACGTTGACGGCTATGTTTACAATATGGCGGGGGAGAGCCTGGAACACAGCGTCATTAACGCAAATCTGATTGCCATCCTCGTCGCACAACTCCGTGGCAAACCTTGCCGCGCGCTCTCCCCAAATATGAAAATACGCAGCGGGCCGTTCCTCAAAGAGCAAAAGACGAATAAGGGAATGTTTTCTTACGCCGATGTCTCTATCGTCTGCGGGGAGCCGCAATTTCACGACAAGTTCCAGGACGTTCTCATCAACCCGACCGTCATCATTGAAATCCTTTCCGAGTCGACCGAAGGATTTGATCGGGGCGAAAAATTCCGCCGCTACCGAACCCACATTCCGGACTTGCAGGACTATGTGATGGTTTTACAAACGCTGCCGTGGATTCAGGTCTACTCGCGGCATCCGGATGGATGGTTGATGACCGACGCCCTGGGACTCGAAGACTCGATTCGCTTGCCTTCGATTGATTGCCATCTGCCGCTGTCGGAAGTCTACGACCGCGTCGAGTTTCCACCTCTGGAAGAGCAGGCGGAAGAGACAGACGCAGGCGCCGAGAACGACTGACACCGTGCCTTCCCTTCATCCGCTTCACTCACATCTTAGCGCCACCATCGGATCAACTTTCGTCGCCCGCCGCGCCGGGATGTAACAAGCGAGCAGCGCGACCGTCATCAGCGTCAATGTAATTACCGCGAAGGTCGCCGGATCGGTCGCGCTCACTTCGAACAACATCCCTGACATCAATCGCGTCGCGGCCCATGCCCCGATCAGGCCGAGCGCGGCGCCGGCGCCGGCCGGCGTCATTCCCTGCTTCAAGACCAGCCGGATCACGTCGCTCTTCCGCGCGCCCAGCGCCATCCGCACGCCGATCTCATGCGCGCGCCGGCTGACCGAATAGGCGATCACGCCGTAAATTCCGACAGCCGCGAGCGCCAGAGCCAAGGCCGCGAACGCGGCCAGCAACACTGTGTTGAAACGCGGCCGCGCCACGGAATCGGAGACCAGTCGCTCCATAGGGAGGAAGCTCACGGGTTGCAGCGTTGAATTGACCGAGGCGACGGCGCCGCGCATGCTCTGGATCAATGTCTCCGGCGGGACGCTCGCGCGGATCATCAGGTAGCTCCACGTAAACGGCGTCTGCGCGAACGGAGTGTAGATCGTGTTTACGTCCGTATTGCCCAGGCCGGAATGTTGCAGGTCGCCGACGACTCCGACTATTTCGCGCCATTCGTTCGACAGTTCCGAATTGACCAACTGCAATCGTTTGCCCACCGCGCTTTCGTTCGGGAAGAGGCCGCGCGCCAGGTTGCGGCTGATGATCAAAACTTTCGCGGCCCCGCCGTCGTCGCGATCCGTGAAGGTGCGGCCTTCGATCAGCGGTGTTCCCAGCGCGCGAAAATAATCGGGACTGGCGGCGACGAACCACGCGTCCCACAGGCCGCCGCCGTCATTCGGATTCGGCGTCCCTTGCGCGGCGAAACGTGTGACGCGCTGCCCATTGATAGGAGGCAATGCGGTTCCGCCGCCGGCGGCCTGAACTCCGGGAATTTGTGAGACGCGGGCTATGACATCGCGCGTAAGATTGGCGCGAAGCTGCGGGTCTTTGAATTCGCCCAGCGGAAGAGTGACCGTCAACAGGTTATCGGCTGTAAAACCGGCATCGACGCTCAGCAAACGATTGAAGCTTTTGATCAGCAATCCTGCGCCGATCAGCGCGACCAACGACAGCGCGACCTCGGCGACGACCAACGCGCTGCGCAACCGAGCGCTTTTGACATTGCCCGCCGAACCACGGCCTCCCGTAGTTTGATTCAGATTCCCGCGCGACGCCTGCCAGGCCGGAACCAGGCCGAAGATCAGCCCCGTTACGACAGACGCCGCAAACGTAAACAACAGCGCCGTGGCGTTGATGCGAACGCCGCTCAGTCGGGGAATATCGGCGGGGTTGAATGCGACTAGCGCATCCAGTCCCCATGCCGCCAACAGCAGCCCGCATAAGCCTCCGACCGCCGCCAGCAGCAAACTTTCAGTCATCAATTGGCGCGTCACCCGCCAGCGGCTTGCGCCCAGCGCGGCCCTGATCGCGATCTCGCGTTCGCGCGCCGACATTCGCGACAACGTCAGGTTGGCGACGTTCGCGCAGGCGATAAGCAGCACCAATCCGACCGTCGCCAGCAACACCCACAACGCCCGCTGCGCGTCGCCGACGATGATGTCGTAAAGCGGTGTGAAATTTATCCGAACCCCCGAATTGGTGTCGGGATATTGCCGCTGCAACCGTTCGGAGATGACATCCATCTCGGCCTGCATTTGCGCGGCGCTGACGCCGGGTTTCAGATGAGCCACGGCGCGAAAGATGCGGAACTGGCGGTTCTCCATCTGCGCCGGCGTTTCGGCCATCGCCGCGCCCATCGTGTTCCAGATTTTGAACTCGCGGCTGGGGTATTGAAATTCCGGCGGCGCCACGCCGACGATCGTGTATGGTTTGTTGTAGAGACTGATCGTCCTGCCGATAACGTCAGCGGCGCCGCCGAAACCACTCTGCCAGTAATCGTAGCTGATGACGGTCAGATACTGCGTATCTTCTTCGGGCCGCCAGAACCTGCCTAGCGCGGGCTGCGCCAGCATCGGCAGAAATTCAGGAGAAACGATTGCGCCGAGAACCTGCGTCGTCTCTCCGTTGATCGTTACGTTATAAAAGTTCCTTCCCCAAATCGCCATCCGATCGAAAACCTGCGTCGCCTCCTTCAGGTCGCGGAAATCGGGCTGCGAGACGCGGGCGACGACGATCCGCTCGGCGTCCTTGTACGGCAGCGGTTTGAGCAACACCCCGTACACCACGCTGAAGACGGCCGTGTTCGCGCCGATGCCCAGGCTGAGCGTGATCACGGCGATCAAAGTAAAGCCCGGATTCTTCAACAACGTTCGCGCGCCGTAGCGCAGGTCTTGCAGCAAGTTTCCCATAAATCCTCCGCCAGATTGTCCGTTTGTGGCGCTCGACAAAATTCACTCTCGACATTGCGCGGCGCCTGATGGCGCAGGCGATTTATCGGTTATCGGTACAGTACCGCGCGCGTAAGCAAGCGGCTACCTCATCGATCAGCCGCTTGCTTACGCGCGCGGTACTGTACCTACCTCACGTGTTTTGATTTGGAGGTTAAAACTCAATCTCCGTGCCACCCTAACGACCTTGTTAGCCAAAGGCCCGGCGTTGAAAGCAAAGAATTTAGAAGAAGTCGAGCATCAGACAACTTGTTTGGATATGAGGTTGGTGTTCGATTGTGGGATTGGCCATTCCCAAAACCGAATATGGCCAGGTAGGCGAGAGGATTACGGAAAAGAAGGATAAGAAGAGACTTCTTGCAAAAGTAAATCTGGCTTCGGTCCGCGACGCTAAAAGAAATCGGGATCGCAAAAGGCGTAGCGCAAACTGTCTAAATCGAACCAGACGACATTGGTACGGTACCGGGAGCGGTAGCGACCGGGCGCCCATCGAAACGCCCTCTCAGCAAGGCGCCCGGTCGCTACCGCTCCCGGCGCCGTACCGCCGCGTGTCCCAATGTTGCCTGGTTCGATTTAGTTTGCGCAGGTTCATCGATCGGCCAATCATCAAAGCCTCGCAAACTGGACAGTTTGCGCTACGGTTGTCAATCCGCTCGCACTATCCCAAACGACTTTTGCAAGAGGCCCAAGGAATAAACTAAACCTGGCGCGGGAAACTTTCTGTATATATTCCCCGCGCCAGGGCTGCCGGTTCAACGAAGGCTCCAATGAACCTCGAAATCGAGGGTGGCGTTCTTCACCTCTATTTGCAACTTCCAGGTCCCGGGAATAACGTCCAAATCGCCTGAATCGAGAGATAATTCAGCATTGCCAGACTCCGCCGTGAACACTGATTTTCCATTCGGATCGCGCAATGTCCAGACGGAGCTGCCTGACTTGATCCGGCCGTTGATTTTCAGCCGGGCCATCTTGAACAACTGGCGCGCCGGAAGACTCAGTTCTTCAGTCCTGGTTACATTGGTGAATCTGCCGGTAGTCTTAAGCTCCCCCGATTTCTCAGCCTGCGAGTCCCTGATCTCGCCCAACGCCTTGGCCGCTTTGCGACGGACCCATTCATTTTCATCACGCAGCGACAGGGACGTGAGGCTCTCGACAGCGGCGCGTGCTTTCATTTCACCTAATGCCCAGGCAGCCATCCATCGAACATTCCATTCCGCATCTCCGAGCGCGGCGATAAGCGATTCCGTCGCCTCGCTGGGCCGCATTTCGCCCAACGAGAAGGCCGCCGCCACGCGCACCCACGAATCCTCATCACTCAGGGTCGCGATCAGCGGTTCAACGGCGGCGGCGCGATTCGTTCCCAAACCACCCCTGATCTCGCCGATCGCCCAGGCGGCGTTTCTGCGCACGCAGGGGTCCCCATTGTTCAACGCGGCGATCAAAGGCTCGACGGCATGTTGACTCAGCGAGGCCAGCGCAATAGCGGCCTGTTCGCCTGGAGACGCTTGCTTGAATGTATGGCGCGCGGGACTCCAATCGCCACTGTCCCAGCATTTGATCGGCCGAATTGGCGTGTCATCGCCCAACAGGTTGATGAGCGCCGGGATCGCTTCGACGGCGCCGAGGCGGCCCAGCGCACAGGCCGCGAGGGCGCGCTCCGTCGCGTTTGAGGAATGCAGGGCATTCATACTCATCGAAGAATCGCCGCCGCTTTGCTTGAGCAAGCCCAGCGCTTCAGCGGCTTTCTTCCGCACCTGCTCGTCCGCGTCCTGCACTGCCTGATTCAAGGGCTCCAGCGCGCGACGGTCCCCGATGATCCCTAACGATTTTGCCGCCGCTTCTCGCACCTGATCATGCTGATCCTGTAAAGCATTGATCAACGGTTCGACCGCCCGCTCCTGACCTGCTGTTCCCAGCGACCGGGCAGCCTGCTCACGCACTGCCCATTCACTGTCCAGCAAAGCCTTGAGCAGAGGCTCGACCGCGCGTTTGTCATTGGTCCTTCCCAAAGCAATAGCGGCTTGCTCGCGCACCTGCCAGTCGCGGTCTGTCAAAGCGGCGATCAAAGGCTCCACTAACCGCTCATCCTGTCTGATCCCAAGCCCGATCACGGCTTGCTCACGCACCTGTACGTGTTCGTCCTTCAAAGCGGCGATCAATAATGCGGCGGCGCGGCCGCCACGGATCTGAGCCAGTCTCTCGACCGCCGCCTTCCGCACATCCCAGGACGCGCTTTGCAAGGTTGGGAGCAAAGCTTCAGCGGCGCGATCATCTCGGACTGAACCAGCCTGCTGACCGGCGTCGACGGCGTTGGGTCCGCCCGGGGTATCAGCGGCATTGTTGACCTTCATCGCTTCCCGCCCCCGGGCGGAAACAACCTCGCGATCAGCCCTGCTCGAAGATTGAAGCAGGATTTGCGCGCCCGCCCCCGCGCTGATCAATGCGGTAAGCGTCATGACGCCGGCAAACAGTCCGCTGAAACGATTGGCATGTTTCGGTTGCGCGCCAACCAAACGTCGTATGCGATTCATAAGTAACCCTCCATTGGCCGCCATCGCCAGTTGTGGGCCGGCGGCGCGAAGCTTTTCCACTTCAAGCAAGGCCCGGGCGTAGGTGAGCGCATCACCGCACACCGCCACGGCCAGATCGTCACAACAATGTTCCCGCTCCTGACGAATCCGGCGCGAGACCCACCAGACCGCAGGGTGATAAAAGAGCAAGGTTTCGACCACCGCCTGCAGCAGATTGATCAGGTAATCGTGGCGGCGGATGTGCGCCAGTTCGTGAGCGATGATCGCCTCCAGTTGCTGCGGCGTGAGTCCGGTCAATGCGCTGGCAGGCAGCAGAATGACCGGGCGCAACCACCCGACGACCATCGGGACTTTGACCAATGCCGATTCCAAAAGACGCGCCGGACGCGGCGCCCGCAGTTGATCGCATAGCCGCCGAAGTGTTTGTTCCCATCCTTCCTCCAACGGGCGAGTCCCATAAGACTTCAGGCGCTGCGTGTAAAGCCATCCCCCCGCCAGCCGCAATGAAAAGAAGCCCACGCCCAACAGCCAGAGCAGAATCATCCACGGCAGTAGTGGCGTAATGCTCACTGGCCGGATGAATGACCAGGGTCGCGGCGAGGCCGACGCGATATCTGTCTGAGTCGGAACGATTGTAGGCTCGATTTCGACCGGCTGTGGCTGCAGCGCTGGTCGCGCGGCAAATTGAGGCGGCGGCCCGCTTGCTGTTTTGTCCCGCGTGGAATAGCCGATGATCGCTATCGTGGACAACGGCAAACTCGACATCAACAACAATGCGATGCAGGCCGCCGCGTAACGCGTGTTGGTTGATGACCCACGTAACATCCGCAGGACGCCGGCCAGCGACAAAGCGACTAAGGTTCCCTGCCAGGTGAAATGGATCAACGTCCATCCCAAAACTTCAATAAGCGTATTCATCTTATCCCCTCGATGGATACCCCATCCAAAGCCGATAGGCTTGGATGAAGAGGAAATCGAGACCGTGTGCGAATTGAAGAGCTTGCCCCTTCGATGAGCATACGGTGAACTCTTCTGGTATACTGCCCCCGATCAAAGGCACTCGTCCCGCAAGGGAGAGAAACAGTTTCTGATCTTTGAGAACCGGCGATAGGGGGTTGTGATTGGAAAACTTCGACCACGTAAAATCTCCGAAGTTGTTCGAGAGCCGACTCTCGAATACCAGACGCTATCACTTCCGGGTATATCCCGGAGGTTGATGGGCCGCTACCGGATTCGCCTGAATCCGAGAGTCAACCGGCCCGAAGCAGTCCGTTCCCGGAAGTTTCTTCCGGGCGTGAATACGAAACTTGGAACTGCAAGCTCCATCTACAACGCGCTAGCGTTTAGATGGAGTAGTTGACTGCTTGCCTCCCTCCAGCTCATCCAGCAGGCGACGGATCTGCGCCAGTTCATCAGCCGAGGCCGGCTTGGCCGCCAACGCCTGCATCACCAGTTGCGACGCCGAGCCGCCGAAAGCCTTATCAAGCAAATCACTCACGAGTCGTTGTTGAGTCGCCTCCTGCGTAAACCTGGCCTGATAGACATGCGTTCGTTCGGATTCGTCCCTTTCAACCAATCCTTTCTCGGTCATGATCTGCATCAGTTTCAGCACGGTGGTGTAACCGGTTTCGCGGTCCCGGCTGATCGCTTCATGCACCTGGCGGACTGTGCTCGGCCCGCGGCTCCATAGCACTCGCAATATTGCCA
>WNGA01008710.1_pt1 | contig 22306 bp, 19 predicted proteins | sample 5400061 | NCBI WGS metagenome assembly WNGA01 (sample SAMN13153366, study PRJNA577476) | soil metagenome | isolation source: 100 cm soil or saprolite under grassland replicate 2 | place: USA:California | collected 2016-06-15
GCCGCGGCCTCGGCGTCGCCGCGCCGACCCCCCGCTACGTGCTGCGCGTCGAGCCGGCGAGCCAGCGCGTGGTCGTCGGCGAGCGCGCCGAGCTGGCCATCCGCACCGTGGAGCTGGAGCGGGCCCGCGCGACCGACGGGCTCGGCCTGCGGCCAGGCTCGGCCCGCGTGCGCCTGCGGGCGCACGGCGCCGAGGTCGGCTGCGAGGTGGTGCCCCTCGGCGGCGGCAGGGTCCGCCTCGACCTGGACCAGCCCTGCCACGCGGTCGCCCCGGGGCAGGCGGGCGTCCTCTACGACGACGACCTGGTGCTCGGCGGCGGGACCGTGACCGCCACCGCCGCGGCGGTCCCCGGCGGATGAGCACCGCGCCCGCGGACACCTGGTGCCCGCGCTGCGACGACCTGGCCAGCGCCGCCCCAGGCACGCCGTGCGCCACCTGCGCCGCGCCTCGCCTCCTGATCGAGCCGCCGCGCCCACGAGCCCGGCACGCGGGTGGCCGGGCGCGGTCCGCCGCGGGAAGCGGGACCCGGCACCACACCGCGAACGGCCACACCCGGCTCGTCGCTCAGAGCCGCGCCCGGCAAGCGCCTGACGGCCCGCGCCTGACCCCCGCTGGCACGCAACCGCGCGCGTCCCGGAACGGCTCGGTCTCGCCGGGGAGCGCCGGCGAGGCCTGGGCGGCCGACGACGCGCCCACGAGCCGCCCTCCGGGCGAGGTGGCGGCCGGGGCCGGCGAGCCCGGGGCGGCCGGAGGCGTGGCGCCGCTCGCCGTGGTTGCGGCTCTGGATGGCGGGGACGGGGACCCGGGGACGGCCGCTGCGCGGGGGCTTGCTGGCCCGCAGAGCCTGGCAGCGGCGGCGAGGCGGGGTGGGACCAGGCGGGGGAGCGCGCGGCCTTCGCGGTGGCTGGTCGTCGGCGTGCTCGGCGTCGGCGTGCTCCTGGCGGGGCTGGGCAGGCTCCTGCCGCTCGCTCCGGCGGCCCCGCAGCCGACCAGGGCCGCCTCGACGGCCGGCTCGTTGCGGACCAGGCAGCCGCTGGTGGTGTTGCCGACGGCGAGGCCGCGGGTGGCGCTGCCCGCACGCGGGCCGATGCTCGGGCGTGGTGCCTCCGGATGGATGGTGGTCGAGTACGACGGCTGGCTGTGGCGCCAGCCGCTCGGCGGCGGCGCTCCCCATCCGGTCGCGCGGCTGCCGCAGGGCACCGGCCAGGTGGTCCTCTCGCCACGCGGCGACCGGGTGGTGGTGGTGCGGAGCAGCCGGTTCCACTCCTGGCAGGCGCGGGTCGAGGTGCGCTCGCTGGTCGGTGGGGTGCTCCAAGCCGGCGCCAGCGGGTTCGGCCCCGTCTGGAGTCCCGACGGCCGGCTCGCCTTCGTCGCCGTCGCGGACGCGGGGCTGACGGGGATGTCGCCCAGCCGCACCCGGCATCCCACCGGCCCGGAGCTGCACCTCGTCGGCGACGGCACGGTCGAGGTGCTGGCGCTGCCCGGCGGGATGCACGGGGTCAAGGTCGGCTGGGCCGGCGACGGCCATCCCGTCCTGCTGCCGCCGGTCGCGACCGGCGGCGGCCTGTTCGAGGTGGAGCACGGCCGCCTCCTGCGGGTGCTCGCGGCCGGGCACGGCGCCCTGGCCCGGGGCCGCGACGGGGCGCTGACCACCGGCCTGCTGCGTCCGCGTGACGCCGCCGGCCCGCTCGGCGCCACGCTCGCCTCGCTGCCGAGCAGCCTCGCCGCCCTGGCGCCGGACGGGCAGCGGGTGGTGCTGGTGACCGGCCCGGCCGAGCGGCCGCGGCTCGAGGTCCGCGCCGCCGGCCTGCGCACCACCTCGGGCCTGCCCGCCGACCGCTACCGCAGCGTGCACTGGTCCCCTGGCGGCGACTTCGTCTGGGTCGAGGGCGCGCAGGCGCTGCTCGCGGTCGAGGTCGCCAGCGGCCGGGTCGTCCCAGCCGGCCCGGCCCTGCCCCAGACCGCCGAGCTGCTCGGCTTCGTGGCCTGAGGGCCCGCCAGCACCCTGGGCCTCGACGTAGCTCGCGCCAAGGAGCATCATTCGATATCGCCCGATATCAGCGGGGCACTCGATCGATGCCTCCACGGCTCACGCCGGGGCGAACGCGTGGGAGGTAGTGCGGTGTCGGAGCTGACCAAGCTCTTGCTGAAGGCCGTCAGGGGCCTGCCCGGTGAGGAACAGGACAAGGTGCTCGAGGAGCTGATCGAGGCGCGCTTCGCGGTCGCGGGGAGCGGGCTTGCCGAGTTGCCGCGCGAGGTCGTGGCCGGCCTTCCCGAGCAGCTGCCGTCGCGGATGTTCCTGGGGGAGCCGAGGCTGGAGCTGCTCAAGGGCACGCCGGGGGCGGGGGAGACGCTGACCGTGGTGCCCGCCCGGCTCTCCAGCGAGCAGCACGAGCGCTTGAAGCAGTGGTGCCAGGCCAACGGCTTCACCATGGCGGTGGTGCTGCGCGGCCTGGTCGCCCGCTTCCTCGACGAGCAGGCCCGCCGGGAGCGCGGCGGCACGGCGGCGACCGCGACCGAGTAACCGGCCGCCTGCCCGCGTGGCGGCCGCTCAGATCAGGTCGAGGAGCGCCGCCCAGCCGCCTGCCGAGGGCTGGCCGATGACGTGGTCGGCGAGGGCAAGGGCCGACGAATGGCCGCCGTCGACCACGCAGGCGACCTTGGCTGAGGCGAGCAGCTCCACGTCGTTGGCGCCGTCGCCGACGGCGAGCACGCGGTCCGGGTCGAGCCCGTGGTCGTGGCAGAACGCGATCACGCCGCTCCACTTGCTGATCCCGCCAGGCCGCACCTGCAGGGTGGAGCCGCCGTAGACCAGGTCAGGCGTGACGCTGGCGCTGCCCGCCGCACCGACCGCCGTGGCGACCTCGAGGAGCGTGGCGGCATCGCCGCCGACCACGGTGAAGGTGAGCACCGGGTCGGTCTCGACCACCCGCGCCAGGTCGGCCTCCGCGGTCCAGGCGCGGTTGCGGGCCAGGTGCCCGGGATGGCTCGCGGGCCGCGGCCCGACCAGCAGCTCAGCGGTCGGGTGCTCGACGAACAGGCAGGGTTCCAGGCTGGCGGCGACGAACGCCTGCAGCACCAGCCGGGCCGCCTCAGGGGTGAAGGCCGCCCGGTGGAAGGTGTGGCCGTTGCGCAGGTCCCGGCCGACCGCGCCGTCGAGCATGACCGCCGGCCCCGCCAGCCCAGCCGGGTCGAGCACCCAGCTGGTGCTGCGCGGCCGCCGTCCGGTGGCGACCACGACAGGGACGCCCGCCGCGACCATCGCCCGGAACGCCGCGGCGGTGCGCGGGTGGATGCTCTCGGCCGGATCGGACAGCGTGCCGTCGAGGTCCGTCACGACCAGCTCGATGGCGCCGTTACGCATGCAGGCAGGGTACCTTGCCGACCGCGGGCAGGAGGGCCCGCGGTCCGGTCACGGCACCCGGGCGCGCTCCTGGGCGGCGGCGGACGGGGAGGGCTGGGGCCGCACCGGCAAGGGGGCCTGCTCGCTGAGGCTGACCCGCCGGTGCAGGCGCCGCAGCGCCGGGGGCCGTGTCGACCAGGTGAGCGATACTCTGAGGTGATCGCCAGGGGAGGACCGGGAGGAGCTTGGGTGTCGCTGCCAGTCGAGGAGGCCGCCAACCGTGTCGACGAGCTGCGCGCGCGGCTCACCGACGCCTCCTACCGCTACTACGTGCTCAGCGACCCTGACATCTCCGACGCCGAGTACGACGAGCTCATGCGCGAGCTCGGCGCCCTGGAGGAGCAGCACCCGGACCTGGCCACCGACGACTCGCCCACCAGGACCGTGGGGGCGCCGCCGGCGGTGGCGTTCGCCCCGGTGCGCCACCGCGTCGCCATGCTCTCGCTCGACAACGTCTTCTCGCTGGAGGAGCTGGCGGCCTGGTGGACCCGCACCGAGCGCCAGGTCGACCAGGTCGACGCGTACGTCTGCGAGCTGAAGATCGACGGCGTCGCCGTCTCCCTGCAGTACGAGGACGGCCGCCTGGTGCGCGGCGCCACCAGGGGCAACGGCCTGGTCGGCGACGACATCACCCCCAACGTGCGCACCATCGTCAACCTGCCGCAGCGGCTCACCCTGCGGCAGCCGCCGCGCGCGTTCGAGGTGCGCGGCGAGATCTACTTCCCGAGCGACGCCTTCGAGGCGCTGAACCGGCGCCAGGCGGCCGAGGAGAAGCAGGTCTACGCCAACCCGCGCAACGCGGCCTCCGGCGCCCTGCGCCAGAAGGACCCGAGGATCACCGCCGAACGGGGGCTCAAGCTGCTGTGCCACTCGTTCGGCCTGGCCGAGGGCGCCAGGTTCGCCTCCCACTCCGAGTTCCTGAGGTTCTGCGAGTCAGCCGGCCTGCCAGTGGCGAAGGAGACCAGGGGCGCGGCCACCCCAGAGGAGGCCGAGGCGTTCGTCGCCCACTGGGCCGAGCACCGCCACGACCTCGAGTACGAGATCGACGGGGTGGTGGTCAAGGTCGACTCCGCCCGCCAGCAGGAGGAGCTTGGCCACACCTCCCGCTTCCCGCGCTGGGCGATCGCCTACAAGTACCCGCCGGAGGAGCGCACCACCCTGCTGCGCGACATCATGGTGTCGATCGGACGGACCGGCGCGGCCACCCCCTTCGCGGTGCTCGAGCCGGTGCTGGTGGCCGGCTCCACCGTCGGCCTCGCCACCCTGCACAACATCGACGACCTCACCCGCAAGGACGTGCGCCCGGGTGACACCGTGTTCGTGCGCAAGGCCGGCGACGTCATCCCCGAGGTGATCGGCCCGGTCCTGAGCAAGCGCCCGCCAGGAGCCGAGCCCTGGGCCATGCCGGAGAACTGTCCCGAGTGCGGGACGCCACTGGTCCGGCCGGAGGGCGAGGTGGTGATCCGCTGCCCCAACACCACCGGCTGCCCGGCGCAGCGCTGGGCGACCATCGTCCACTTCGCCGGCCGCGGCGCCATGGACATCGAGCACCTCGGCGAGAAGACCGTCTCCGCCCTCCTTGCCGCGGGCAAGCTCGACGACGTCGCCGACGTCTACCGGATCACCGCCGAGGACCTGGCCGCGCTGCCCGGCTTCAAGGACAGGAGCATCGCCAACCTGCTCGACGCGATCGAGGCGTCCAAGCAGCGCCCGCTCGACCGGCTGCTGGTCGGCCTGTCCATCCGCCACGTGGGCGACTTCGCGGCCACCGTCCTGGCCAATCGCCTCAAGTCACTGGAACGGATCGCCGCGGCCAGTGCCGAGGAGCTCGCCGCGATCGACGGGATCGGCCCGACGATCGCCGCCAGCGCGGCCGCCTGGTTCGCCGACGAGGGCAACCGCGACCTGCTGCGCCGGCTGGACCAGGCGGGGGTGAACACCAAGGCCGCAGGCGACGGCCCCGAGCTGCCACAGGTCCTCGCGGACAAGGCGATCGTGCTCACCGGCGGCCTCGACGGCTTCACCCGCGACCAGGCCGTCGACGCTATCGAGCAGCGTGGCGGCCGGGTCACCGGCAGCGTCTCCAAGAAGACGGACTACGTGGTCGTCGGCGTCGACCCCGGCGCCAAGGCTGCCAAGGCGGCCGAGCTGGGGGTGACCACCCTCGACGAGGGGGGCTTCCGGCGCCTCCTGGAACATGGCACGGTGGACGGCGACGAGCAGGCTGACGAGGACGAGGGCGAGGGGGCGGCCGGTGAGTGACGTCTGGACGCCGTGGGACCCGGAGGGCTCGCGCCCGGGCGACGGCCCCGGCCAGGAGGGACCGGATCCCGAGCCGATCGTTCGTCTGGTCCGGATCGGCTTCCTGTTTGCCGGGATCCTGGTCGCGGCGATGGTCCATGCCGGGCTGAACCGCATGGGGGGCGAGCGCATCCGTGGCGGCAGCCTTGCCGTGACCGCCACGGCCGCCGTGCTGGTGGTCGCGATCCTCGGCCTGGCCGCCTGGGCGCTGCGGCCGAGTCGCCTGCTGGTGGTCGGCAAGCAGGCCCTGCGGACCTCCGACCCGCGGGAGCGGTGGCCGCGGGCCGAACGCGCCAGGGCGATGGGCTTCCGCGGCCTGGCGATGGGCTGGGCCGGCCAGGCGGTGCTGCTCGGCCTGGTTCCCGCCACCGTCGGCCTGGTCCTTCAGGTGATCCACGGCTACGCCTGGGAGCTGTTCGCCTTCGCCGGCCTGAGCGTGCTCGCCGGGCTGGTGTTCCAGCGCGAGGTGAGCGACGCCGTGCGCCTGGCCGTGAACGACCCCGAGTTGCGCGACAGCTACGGCGCCGGCTGACGCCCGGCGCCGTCACCGGGAATCTGGCCTCGCAACCGCCGCCCGCGATGCATTGGGTTCCGCCGGCGGACGGGATCGGGACGGTTGCCGAAAACAGCCGGATCTGGTGGCCCGGTTTCGGGAATCACCGCGGACTCCCTGCGGATATGCCTTGTGACAGGGCAACGCCGTCCTAGACGTATATCGGGAGCTGATATAGATCACGGGGCGATATCGGATGGGTGAGCGATTGGCCACGATTTGACCAACCTCAAGGCCGGCAGTAAGGTCGCTCCCGACCAGCCCCCACTGGTTGCCATATATCGCAAGGCTTTTCGCACGGCCCGCTCCCCCAGGTGGTCCGTGTGGCAATCCCGGCGCAGGTAGCGCGCGTCGCCGTCCCCACGGCGAGGTGCCGCCTGCGGTCGTCCCGTCGGCGCAGGCTTCCGGCTGGCTGCGCCCCTCGGTGAGAAAGGTGGTCTACAGATGCCGCAAACGGGTCCATCCCCGTCGCGGTCGTACCGCACCGAAGGCGGAGGAGCTCCCAGCTTCTTCAGTCGCCGGGTGCTCATCGTCGCTCTGGTGGCCGGCGCGCTGCTCGGCGTGATCGGCATCGTCAGCGCCCAGGAGGCCCAGCAGCCGCCACCCGGTCAGGACCAGAATGGCGGCGCCCAGGCCAACGATCCCGCGACCGGCGACGGCGACGCGCCGCTCTCCAAGGACTGTGGCGACAGCCCGCTGACGACCAACGACGGCTTCCAGAAGGGCAACACCTGCGTGGCGGTCGACTCCGGCGAGGTCTCTGACAAGACGCCAGCCGTGCTGATCACCAGGGCGCCCAGGAGGGTCGCGGCGGGCCAGGACTTCCAGATCTCCATCAGCTCGCGCAACGTGGTGCGCGACCGCTTCCTGGCCGCGGCCACAGGCGGCTACTACGCCGAGCGCTCGGTGCTGAACCCGCAGGGCATCCAGCGCGGGCACTCGCACGTGTGGGTGCAGGACATCGGCGACGGCAGGTCGGCGCCTGACGCGGACGCCGCGCCGCTGGACTTCTTCAAGGCCGTGGAGGACAACGGCGACGGCGACTTCACCCTGACGATCACCGCGCTGACCGCCGGCAACAAGAAGCTGTGCGTCAACGACGCCGACGGCTCCCACCGCACCGCCATGACCAAGGCCGCCAAGCTGGCCATGCCGTACGACTGCGTGCGCCTGTTCGTCTTCCAGGGCCGCGGTGGCGCGACCACCACGACCGCGGCGCAGCAGACCACCACCACCGCGGCGCAGCAGACCACCACCACTGCGGCCGCTCCCCCCGACACGACCGCAGCTCCCCCCGACACGACCGCAGCGCCGGACACGACCGCAGCGCCGGCTCCCCAAGGCTAGCGAACCCATGACGGCAGCCGGGCGCTCGAAGCCCTCGGGCGCTCGGCTCGCGCCCCGTTGGTGAAAGGTGGTTACAGGAATGCCTCAGCACGACGCACCTTCGCGGTCGTCCCGTGGCGCACGCCGAGGCCTGCTGTCGGAGGCCTCGGCCCGCCGACTCGCGCTGGTCGCGATCGTCACGGGCGTCCTGTTCGGCCTCCTCGGCGCGGTCAGTGCCCAGGAGGCTGCCAAGCCCAACGACCCCGCCACCAGCGACGGCGACGCGCCGCTCTCCAAGAGCTGCGACGACAGCCCGCTGACGACCAACGACGGCTTCCAGAAGGGCAACACCTGCGTGGCGGTCGACTCCGGCGAGGTCTCTGACAAGACGCCAGCCGTGCTGATCACCAGCGCGCCCGAGCAGGTCGCCGCGGGCCAGGACTTCCAGGTCAGCATCAGCTCCAAGAACGTGGTCCGCGACCGCTTCCTGGCCGCGGCCACAGGCGGCTACTACGCCGAGCGCTCGGTCCTCAACCCGGAGGGCATCCAGCGCGGCCACTCGCACGTGTGGGTGCAGGACATCGGCGACGGCCAGTCGGCGCCGAACGCCGACGCGGCCCCGCTGGACTTCTTCAAGGCCGTGGAGGACAACGGCAACGGTGACTTCAGCTTGACGATCACCGGGCTGAATGCGGGCAACAAGAAGCTGTGCGTCAACGACGCCGACGGCTCCCACCGCACCGCCATGACCAAGGCCGCCAAGCTGGCCATGCCGTACGACTGCGTGCGCCTGACCGTCACCGGCGGCAACGGTGGCGGTGGCGGCGCCACGACCACCACCGCGGCGCAGGAGACCACCACCACCGCGGCGCCCGACACCACCGCCGCCCCGGAGACCACTGCGGCACCGCCCGACACCACCGCGGCCCCGGAGACCACCGCGGCACCGCCGGACACCCAGGCTCCCGAGACGACCGCGCAGCAGGGTGGCCAGGCTCCGCCAGCCACCGAGGCGCCTCCGCCGCCACCCCCCGCGCAGCAGGTGAACCAGGGGGCGTCGACGAGGCGGCGGGGTCGAACCAGATCGTGACCGCTCCCGGCGTGCAGGGACCGCTGCCGTTCACGGGCGCCCCGAGCGGCCTGCTGCTCGCGGTCGGTGTCCTGCTGGTCGTCGGCGGCTGCGCGTTCCTGCTGTTCACCGACAAGCGGCGCCGGCCGGGGCACGTCGCCCGCTGACGCTCGCCTGACGCCGGGCACGGGAGTGGTCCGAAGCCCGGCCGTCGTGGGGGCATGGTGGTAGGCCTCGCGCCGACCGCCATGCCCCCAGCGGCACTCCAGCGGGAAACCGGCGGGTGCTCAGCGGGTCGGGAACGGTAGACTCGACCGTCCCGACCTGCCCGTAGGCGCCGCCGGCCTGCAGGGCGGCAGCCGCCGCCCGCACGCGGCGGCGCCCCGAAGGAGTGCCATGGCCATCAGCCGCGCCGACGTCCAGCACGTCGCCCGTCTCGCCCGCCTCGCCCTCACCGACGAGGAGCTCGACCGCTTCCAGTCCCAGCTCTCGGTGATCCTCGAGGAGGCAGAGAAGGTCAAGCGGCTGCCGACCGAGGGCGTGCCGCCCACCTCCCACCCGCTGCCGCGGGTGAACGTCTGGCGCGACGACGTGGTGGGGCCGTGCCTGACGCGCGAGGAGGCGCTGTCCACCGCGCCAGAGGTCGACCAGGACCGCTTCGCCGTGCCGCGGATCATCGAGGAGGGGGCATGAGCGCCGCCCTCACGGAACTGCCCGCCCACGAGCTCGCCGCCCTCTACGCCAGGGGCGAGGCCAGCGCCGTCGAGGTCGTCGAGGCGCACCTGGAGCGCATCCGGGCCAGCGACGACGTGCTCCACGCCTTCCTCACCGTCTCGGACGAGCAGGCCCTGGCGGACGCGCGCGCGGTCGACGCCGCCCGCGCCGCCGGCGAGCGGCTCGGCCCGCTCGCCGGCGTGCCCCTCGCCCTCAAGGACGTGCTGGTCACCAAGGGCCTGCGGACCACGGCCGGCTCGAAGATCCTGGACGAGTTCCGCCCCCCGTACGACGCCACCGTGGTCGACCGGCTGCGCCGGGCGGGCGTGGTGGTGCTCGGCAAGACCAACATGGACGAGTTCGCCATGGGCTCGTCCACCGAGAACTCCGGCTTCGGGCCGACCCGCAACCCCTGGGACACGGAGCGCGTGCCCGGCGGGTCCTCAGGCGGGTCGGCCGCGGCGGTCGCCGCCGGGCAGGCCACGCTCGGCATCGGCAGCGACACCGGCGGCTCCATCCGCCAGCCGGCCGCGCTCTGCGGCATCGTCGGCGTCAAGCCGACCTACGGCCTGGTCTCGCGGTACGGGCTGATCGCCTTCGCCTCCTCCCTCGACCAGGTCGGCCCGCTCGCCCGCGAGGTGCGCGACGCCGCCCTGCTGCTCGAGGCGGTCGCCGGCCACGACCCGATGGACTCGACCTCGATCGCCGACGCCCCGACCGACTTCACCTCCCGGCTCGACGCGGGCGTCGCGGGGATGCGCATCGGCGTGGTCAAGGAGATGTTCCCCGACGACGGCGCCGAAGCCGGGGTGCTCGCGCGGGCGCGCGAGGCGGTCGAGCGGCTGCAGCGGCTCGGCGCTCGGGTGGAGGAGTGCTCGCTGCCCTCGTTCGAGTACGCCCTGTCCGCCTACTACCTGATCGCGCCGGCGGAGTGCTCCTCCAACCTGGCGCGCTACGACGGCGTGCGCTGGGGCCTGCGCGTCAAGGACCCCAGCGACGTGGTCGACATGATGCAGCGCACCCGCCAGGCCGGCTTCGGGCCCGAGGTCAAGCGGCGCATCATGCTCGGCACCTACGCGCTCTCGGCCGGCTACTACGACGCCTACTACGGCCAGGCGCAGAAGGCCCGCACCCTGGTGCGGCGCGAGTTCGAGACCGCCTTCGAGCGCTTCGACCTGCTCGCCGGCCCGACCTCGCCGACGGTGGCGTTCAAGCTCGGCGCCAGGGTCGACGACCCGTTGGCCATGTACCTGTCGGACGTGTTCACCGTCCCGGTCAACCTGGCGGGCAACGCGGCCGTCACCGTCCCGGCGGGGCTGGCCGACGGCCTGCCCGTCGGGCTGCAGCTTATCGCGCCGGCTCTCGGCGAGGCGACCATGTTCCGCGCCGCCCACGCGTTCGAGCAGGACCGGGGCGTGGTCGAGCGCCCGCCCGAGGTGCTCGCGGCTGGCGGCGGCCACCGCGGTGCGGGGGAGGTGCGCTCGTGACCGCCACCGTCGAGCAGACCGAGGTGCGCCACTACGAGACCGTCATCGGCATCGAGACCCACTGCGAGCTGGCCACCGCGTCGAAGATGTTCTGCGCCTGCCCGACCGCCTTCGGGGCCGAGCCGAACACCCAGACCTGCCCGGTCTGCCTCGGCGAGCCCGGCTCGCTGCCCGTGGCCAACGGCCGCGCCATCGAGTACACCGCCCGCATCGGGCTGGCGCTGAACTGCCGCATCGCCGAGCACTCGCAGTTCCACCGCAAGAACTACTTCTATCCCGACATGCCCAAGAACTACCAGATCAGCCAGTACGACGAGCCCCTCTGCGTAGGCGGCTGGCTGGACGTCGACCTCGACGGCGAGCAGCGGCGCTTCGGCATCACCCGCGTCCACCTGGAGGAGGACACCGGCAAGACGCTGCACGTCGGTGCGACCGGCCGCATCCACGGCGCGGAGTACTCCCTGGTCGACTACAACCGGGCCGGCATCCCCCTGGTGGAGATCGTCTCCGAGCCCGACATGCGCAGCGCCGACGAGGCCCGCGCCTACGCCGAGGAGCTGCGGGCGGTGCTCGCCTCCCTGGGGGTCTCGGACGTGAAGCTCGAAGAGGGCTCCATGCGCTTCGACGTGAACATCTCCATCCGGCCGGTCGGCCACGCCGAGCTCGGCACCAAGGTGGAGCTGAAGAACCTGAACTCGCTGCGCAGCCTGTACCGGGCGGTCGGCTACGAGGCCGAGCGGCAGCGCCGCGTGCTGGCCGAGGGCGGCAGCCTGGCACAGGAGACGCGCCACTGGGACGAGGGTGCCGGGCGCACCGAGCCGATGCGCTCCAAGGAGTACGCCACCGACTACCGCTACTTCCCAGAGCCCGACCTGGTGCCGATCGAGGCCACACCGGCCTGGGTCGAGGAGGTCAGGCGGGCACTGCCCGAGCTGCCGGCCGAGCGCCGCCGCCGCCTCGCCGCAGCCACCGGCCTCGGCGCCAAGGAGGTCGGCTGGCTGTCGCGCGACCCCGAGGTGCTCGGCTACTTCGAGCAGGTCGTGGCCGGCGCCGGCGGCAAGGCCGCGCGCGACCCGCGGGTGGTGGCCGGCTGGGTCATGGGCGAGCTGCAGCGCGGCCTGCACGAGTTCAAGCGCACCATGGCCGACAACCCGGTCGGCCCGGAGCGACTCGGCGAGCTGCTCGACCTGGTCGCCGGCGGCACCGTCTCGGCGACCGCGGCCAAGGACGTGCTCACCGAGATGTTCACCAGCGAGGCCTCGCCGACCACGGTGGTCGAGCGCAAGGGCCTGGCCCAGATCTCCGACGCCGCCGCCCTCGAGGCGGTGGTGGAGCGGGTGGTGGCCGGCAGCCCCGAGCTGGCCGCCAAGTACCGGGGCGGTAAGGAGGGCGTGCTCGGCGCCCTGGTCGGCCAGGTGATGCGCGAGACCAAGGGCCGCGCCAACCCCAAGCTGGTCACCGACCTGCTGCGCCAGGCCATCGGGCGGTAGTCGCCGGGCGAGGTCGAGGCCGGCGTGAGGTCGGGCGCCCAGCGCGAGGAGGTGGCCGTGCAACAGGCGCGTGAGCTGGTCGTCGGCATGGTCTCGACGCGCTTCGCCGGGACGGACGGGGTCACGCTGGAGGCGGCCAAGCTGGGGGAGGTGCTCGCGGGGGCCGGCCACCGGGTGGTCTGGTTCGCCGGGGAGCTGGGGGAGCGCTTCGCACCGGGGCGCCTGCACCCCGGCGCCCACTTCGAGAGCGAGGCGAACCGCGCCCTGGAGGCGGCCTGCTTCGGGGTCGCGACGCGCAGCCCGGCCACCACCGCGCTGATCCGGGAGCGGACCGAGGAGCTGAAGGGCGCCCTGCGCGGCTTCGTCGCCGACTTCGGCGTCGACCTGGTGGTCGCCCAGAACGTGCTGTGCCTGCCGATGCAGCTGCCGCTCGGGCTCGCCCTGACCGAGGTGCTGGTCGAGCAGGGGCTGCCGCTGCTCGCCCACCACCACGACTTCTGGTGGGAGCGGGAGCGGTTCTTCCCCAACGCCGTCGCCGACGTGCTCGGCGCGGCCTTCCCGCCGCTGCTCGAGCGCATGGCGCACCTGGTGATCAACTCGGCAGCCGCCAAGGAGCTGGCGCGCCGGCGCGCCGTCGAGGCGACCGTGCTGCCCAACGTGATGGACTTCGAGCGCGGCCCGCGACAGCCCGGCGACGGAGCGCGCTACCGCAAGGCCGCCGGGCTCGCGGCCGACGAGGTGCTGCTGCTGCAGCCGACCAGGGTGGTGCCGCGCAAGTGGATCGAGGCGACCGTCGACCTCGCCGCGCGCCTGCGGGCGGCCGGTGGCCCGCCCGTGACCGTCGCCGTCACCCACGCCGAGGGCGACGAGGGACGCGACTACGGCGCGCGCCTGCGCGCCCAGGCGGAGCGGCTCGGCGTCGACCTGCGCTTCGTCCCCGCCGGGGTGGGCGCCCCCGACGGCCCCGACCTGGCCGACGCCTACGCCGCCGCCGACCTGGTCTGCTTCCCGTCTGTCTGGGAGGGCTTCGGCAACGCCCTGCTGGAGGCCTTCTTCCACCGGCGGCCGGTGCTGGTCAACCGCTACCAGGTCTACGCCGACGACATCGCCCCGACCGGCGTCCGCTGCATCGAGCTCGACGGCGCCGTCACCCCCGAGGCCGTCACCCAGGTCCGCGACCTGCTCGCCTCCCCGGACCAGGCCGCCGCCATGGCCGAGGCCAACTACCAGGCCAGCCTGCGCCACTTCTCCTACGCCACCGTGCGCGAGCGCGTCCTCCCCCTGGTCGAACGGCTCACCCGCCAGGCGTGACCTGCGGCACCTAGCCGTATTGGTTGGCGCCGTCCGGCGCCGAGCCGCCGCTACGGGTTTGCCGCCGCTCGCATCGGGCAATGATCTCCGGCGCATGAAAGCGCTTACAGAGCCGAGCCCAAGGCCCTCGTGCCGCAGCGCCGCGTCAAGGAGGAAGCGATGCGCACCCCCATCCGACGGCGGCCGGGGAGGCTGCTGCGAGTCGTCGTGATCGCCTGGTCGCTCGCGCTGCTCGCGTGGGCGCTCGCGCCGGCTGCGCCGGCGCAGCCGTCCGGCGGCGTGGCCGCCAGCTCTTCCGAGCAGACGCTGCGGCGCTACGCCAAGGCCACCTGGGCCTCGTTCGTGGCGATGGTCGACGACCGCTCCGGCCTGCCCACCGACAAGCTGAAGGCGGACGGCACCCGCGACGTCGAGACCTCGACCACCAACATCGGCGCGTACATGTGGAGCACCCTGGTGGCCGAGCGGCTCGGCTTCGTCGACCACCGCGAGGTCGTCGGGCGGCTGTCCAAGACCGTCTCGTCGCTCGAGCACATGGAGCGCTACGGCTCCAGCGGCCAGTACTACAACTGGTACGACCACCGCAACGGGGCGAAGCTGACCACCTGGCCGCCGACCGGCGAGCCCCTCACCCCGATCCTGTCGTCGGTGGACAACGGCTGGCTGGCGGTCGGCCTGCAGCTGGTGCGCCGCGGCGTGCCCGAGCTGTCACCGCGCGCGGGGGCGCTGTTCGACAGCATGAACTTCGGCTTCTACTACCGTCCGGACGTCAACCGCATCCTGTTCCACTACGCCCCGGACACCGGCGCGGCGCCCTGCTGCTACGACACCACCGTGAGCGAGAGCCGCATCGCCAGCTACGTCGGCATCGCCAAGGGCGAGATCCCACAGAAGGAGTACTTCGGCACCTGGCGCAGCTTCCCCGACACCTGCGACTGGAGCTGGCAGGAGACCAGGCCGGTCGGGTTCCACCGCAGCTACTTCGGCGTGGACGTGTTCGACGGTGCTTACCCCTACGGCAACACCCGGGTCACCCCCGCCTGGGGCGGCAGCATGTTCGAGGCGCTGATGCCGACCCTGTTCGTCCCCGAGGAGAAGTGGGCAGGCGGCAGCTGGCGGGCCAACCACCCCCTGTGGGTGAAGGCGCAGATCAACCACGGCCTACACGACACCGGCTACGGCTACTGGGGCTTCTCGCCCGCCAACATCCCCGAGGGCGGCTACGACGCCTACGGGGTCGACGCCCTCGGCATGAACCCGGACGGCTACTACTCCAACAACGACAAGACCCTGGTCGACCACGGCTTCGAGGGCTGCCCCGGCCGTGACCCCAAGCCGGACCCGGCGCCCGCCGCGTACACCAACGGCGTGGTCTCGCCGCACGCGGCGTTCCTCGCGCTGCGCTGGGCGCCCGAGCAGACGATCGACAACGTCACCAAGCTGGAGCGCAACTTCCACATCTACACCAAGTGGGGCTTCCTCGACTCCGTGAACGTCGACTCCGGGGTCGTCTCCGACTCCTACCTGGCGCTCGACCAGGGCATGATCATGGGCGCCATCGGCAACGCCCTGACCGGCGACATGCTGCGCAGGCTGTTCGTGACCGACGGCGTCGAGCGCGCCCTGCGCCCACCACTCGCCGTCGAGGAGTTCAACGCCTCCCCGCGCGGCTGCACGATCGAGGGCACCGCCGGCGACGACCACCTCACCGGCACCTCGGCTGACGACGTCATCTGCGGCGAGGGCGGCGACGACACGATCTCGGGCGGCGGCGGTGACGACGTCGTCTTCGGCGACGCCGGCGACGACGCCATCTCGGGCGGCGGCGGTGACGACGCCCTCTACGGGGGTGAAGGCGACGACCGGCTCAGCGGCGCCGACGGCGCCGACGTGCTCTCCGGCGGCCCGGGCGACGACACGCTCACCGGCGGGGACGGTCGGGACCACCACGAGGGCGGCACCGGCGACAACCGCTGCCCGGACGTGACCGGCGGGGACACCAGCAACGCCTGCCAGACGAGCTGACGGCGCCGGGCGCCCGGTCGGCCCGTCAGCCACCGCCGGAACCCGCGGGTACCCTCCCCTCACCCGCGGGTTCCGGCGCCCTCCCGGCAATCGCTGCCCGCCCGTATCATCTCGCTGAGCCACCGGCCACGAGGGGAGGCGGCCGAGCTGCCGGAGCGCCCCGCCGAGCTGCGCATCGTCGTGCCCGAGCGGTCGCTGGTGCTGCTGGTGGGCGCGTCTGGCTCGGGCAAGTCGACCTTTGCGGCAAGGCACTTCCTCCCCTCGGAGGTGCTCTCCTCGGACGCCTACCGGGCGCTGGTCGCCGGCGACGAGCGCGACATGTCGGCCACCGCGGCCGCCTTCGAGATCCTGCACCTGGTCGCCGCCAGGCGGCTGGCCACCGGCCGCCTCACCGTGGTCGACGCCACCAACGTCGAGCCGGCGTCGCGGCGCCCGCTGGTCGCCCTCGCCCGCGAGCACGGCAGCGAGCCGGTGGCGATCGTCCTCGACCTCCCCGCCGCGCTGTGCGTCGAGCGCAACGAGGCACGCGACCGCCGCGTCCCGCCCCGGACCGTCCGCCGGCAGCAGGCGCTGCTGCGCCGCTGGCTCGGCGGGCTGGAGGGCGAAGGCCTGCGCCGCGTGCTGCTGCTCCGCAGCCCGGAGGAGGTCGACGCGGCCAAGGTGGAGCGCGCGCCCGCGCCCGGCGAGCGGCACCAGGACGCCGTTCCGTAGGCGCTGAGTGTTTACTTCGAGCTTTTCGAGAATCTAGTTTGATTCGGCCGGATGTGGGCAACGAAGAAGCGCAGTGAGACAGTATCCAGGTGAGCCGGTCAGCTTCCCCTTCGACTCCCCAGGCGACGGCGTCTGGCGGACGCCCAAGCGTGCACGCGGCGGCGGAATCCGGAGGTGCCTGTGTTCCGTAGGCGTCGCGCCGGTCCAGCGCCTCGCGAGCAGTCGTCTCCCTTCCAGAAAGAGGCTGCCAGCTTCGTCGCGATCGTCGGTGACATCGCTCCCGCGCTCGCGCTCGACTACAGCGCCGACAGCGTGCGCTCGCTCGAGGACTTCATCGCCGACTCGTTCGACCCGCCCGGCTCCTCCTACGTGCCGGAGTCCCTCGCGGTCGGGGTGGGCTGCTACGTCGGCGAGGTGGTGGTCCGCACGCTCGGCGGGCGCTGGAACCCCGACGGCAGCGCCGAGGTGCTCGACATCGGCAGGGTGAACTGCACCTTCCCGATCCAGAAGGCGCAGCGCCGCTTCGCCAACGGGCCGGACGACTCGCTGGCCTGGTACTACGAGGCGCTGGCGCACTACGCCGCCGACGAGGAGCGCGCCGCCGGCGACGAGCAGCCGGCGCACTGAAGCCCGACTGGCCGGCGCTTGCGCCGGCGCCCACGGCAGCGCCGCGCGCGCTCGACGGGGTGCGCGTGCTCGACCTCTCCCGGGTGCTCGCCGGCCCGTACGCCACCATGGTCCTCGCCGACCTCGGCGCCGACGTCATCAAGGTCGAGCGTCCCGCCGGCGGCGACGACACGCGCCGCTGGGGACCGCCGTTCCGCGGCCCGGACGCCGCCTACTTCCTCAGCGTCAACCGGGGCAGGCGCTCGGTCGCGCTCGACCTCACCCGGCCCGACCATCGCGAGGTCCTCGACCGGCTGCTGGCCAGCGCCGACGTGGTGGTCGAGAACTTCCTCCCACGCCACCTCGAGCGCTTCGGGCTGGACCCGGACGCCGAGCTGGCGCGCCACCCCGGGCTGGTGTGGACCTCCATCCGCGGGGCCGGCTCGGACGGGCCCGCCGGCGACGAGCCCGGCTACGACGCCATGGTCCAGGCCCGCTCCGGCCTGATGAGCATCACCGGCCCGGCCGGCGGGCCGCCCACCAAGGTCGGCGTGGCCGTGGGCGACCTGGTCGCCGGCCTGCACACGGCCGTGGCGGTGCTCGCCGCCCTGCGCCACCGCGACCGCAGCGGCCAGGGCCAGCGCATCGAGGTGCCGCTGCTGGAGACCACCATCGCCCTGCTCGCCAACCAGGCCGCCAACTACCTGATCGGCGGCCAGGTGCCCGAGCCGCTCGGCAACCACCACCCCAACATCGCCCCGTACGGGGCCTACGCCTGCGCCGGCGGGGCAGTGGTCATCGGGGCCGGTAACGACGCCCAGTTCCGCCGGCTCTGCGTCGCCCTCCGCCGGCCGGAGCTGGCGGACGACCCGCGCTTCTCCGACAACGCCACCCGGGTCGGCCACGCCGCCGCGCTGACGGGCGAGCTGGAGGCGGTGTTGACCACGCGGCCCGCCGGGCACTGGCAGGCGGCCCTCGGCGCCGCCGGCGTGCCCGTCGCCCCGGTCAACCGCCTCGACCAGGTGTTCGCCGACGAGCACGTGCGCGCCGTCGGCCTGGTCGCCGAGGTGGAGCACGCTAGCGGCCCCCTACCTCAGGTCCGCGCCCCGGTCGCCATGTCCGCCACGCCGCCGGCGCTGACCCTGCCCCCGCCCCTGCTCGGCGAGCACACCGAGGAAATCCTCGCCGCGCTCGGCTACGACCGCGCCACCGTCGAGCGCCTGCTCGCCCCCGACCAGGGCACCACGGGCGCTCCCGGGTAGTCCGGGCCGGGCTCCTGGTGGACGCCGCGGCGCCCTCCAGGGCGAGCCGCTCGCGCCGCCGCTACAGGCGGGTGATGACCGCCTTGCCGGTGACCTTGCGGTCGTAGAGGTCGCGGATCAGGTCGAGGGCGTCGGTCAGGGGCGCCGTGGCCTGCACCTGCAGCGCCAGCCGGCCGGCCGCCGCCTCGTCGGCGAGCCTGGCGAGGTCCTTGACGCCCTGGTCGGCGGCGACGTTGAGGAACACCCGGAAGCCGTAGACGGTGATGCCCTTGGGGTAGAAGTCCTCCACCCGGAAGCTGGACTCCGCGTCGGCCGAGTTGCCGTAGGCCACCAGACGGCCGTGGGGGGCGGTGGCGCGCAGCAGCGGGCCGAACATGGGCCCGCCGATGCCGTCGAGGATCACGTCGAAGCTGCCATCGACCTCGCTGCCGTCGCCCGGGTGGAGCAGCGGCTCGGCGCCGGCGTCCGCGACCACCTTGGCACGCTCGGCGGTGCGCGCCTGCCCGGTCACCTTCGCTCCGGTGTCCAGCGCGAGCTGCACGGTGAGCAGCCCGACCCCGCCGGCGGCGCCGGTGACCAGCACGCGGTCGCCGGCGTGGATGCGCGCGAGGCGCAGGATGCCGAGCGCGGTCAGCCCGGCGACCGGCAGGGTGGCGGCCATCACCGAGTCGCACGCCGCCGGCAGCGGCGCGACCCACTCGGCGGGGACGGCCACCCGCTCGGCGAAGCTGCCGCCGTCCGTGACCAGGGCGACCACCCGCTGGCCGACCTCGAACTGGTCGACCCCCTCGCCGAGGGCGGCGACCGTGCCGGCCACGTCCCAGCCGATCACCTTGCCCGGCGGCTGCCGTCCGGCCGTGCGGACCTCCCCCCGGTTGACCGATGCGGCCTCCATCTCGACCAGGATCTGGCCCGGGCCGGGTGCGGGCTCCGGCACCTCGGCCAGGGCCAGGGCCGGGGAGGCGGAGGGGTCGCTGACCAGTGCGCGCATCGCTGCTCCTTCGCTGCCATGACCGGGGGGTGCCGGCCCGCCGCGGCGAGCCCGCAGGCTGGCGCCACGACTGCCGTCGGTGATCGTGCCCGAGGATGCGCCGCCGCGCCAGCGCGAGGGACCGCGGTGATGGGAATCGACCCGAGCGGGTACGATGGCGTAGAGCCGCCCCAATCCGAGTTTCTCCGAGGCAACGATGCCAAGCCGCCGAACCCAGGTACGCCTTACCTAGCGCGGGCCGCGACGGCCCGCGCGACGCCTCCTATGCCCACCGTGGCAGGAGGTTTTTTCTTTCCCGACATTTCCGTGAGCATGGCGGGAAGCTGAGGAGGCAACGACGCCATGGCGACCGTCTACTACGACGCCGACGCCGACCTCGGGCTGGTCCAGGCCCGCAAGGTGGCGGTGCTCGGCTACGGCGCGCAAGGGGAGGCGCACGCCCGCAACCTGCGCGACTCCGGCTGCGAGGTGCGCGTCGGGCTGCGCGCCGGGTCCCCTTCGGAGGTCCGTGCCGTCGCGGCAGGGCTGCCGGTGGCGACGCCGGCCGAGGCGGTCGCCTGGGCCGACCTGGTGGCCCTGCTGGTGCCGGAGGCCGACCAGCCGGGCGTCTTCGAGCGGGAGGTCGCGCCCCAGCTGAAGCCCGGCGACGCGCTGCTGTTCGCGCACGGCTTCAGCATCCACTTCGGCCACCTGACGCCCCCCGACGGAGTCGACGTGGTCATGGTCGCCCCCAAGGGACCTGGCGCGGCCGTGCGGGAGCAGTACCGGCGCGATCGCGGCGTGCCCGTGCTGCTCGCCGTCGCGCAGGACTCGAGCGGCAAGGCGTGGGACCTGGCCAAGTCCTACGCCAGGGCGATCGGCGGGACCCGCGCGGGTGCGCTGGTCACCACCTTCCAGGAGGAGACCGAGACCGCCCTGTTCGGCGCCCAGGTCGTGCTCGGCGGCGGCGTCGCCGCCCTCGCCAGGGCCGCCTTCGACGCCCTGGTCGCCGCCGGTCACCAGCCCGAGGTTGCCTACCTCGAGTGCGTGCACCAGCTCGGGCTCACGGCCGAGCTGCTGCAGCGGCGCGGCCTGGCGGGGATGACGCGCGGCCTGTCGGAGGTGGCCGAGTACGGCGCGGGCACCCGCGGTCCCCGCCTCGTCGGCGAGGCCGCCGTGGCCGAGCTCGGCCGCATCCTCGACCAGGCCGGCTCGGGCGCGTTCGCCCGCGAGTGGCTCGACGAGCACGCGGCCGGCCGGCCCACCCTCGGGCGCCTGCGCGAGGCCGCCCGCGCGCACCCGGCCGACCGAACCGGCCGAACCGTGCGTGCCGGTATGCCCTGGCTGGACGGGGCCGAGGAGGACTAGGCTCCCGGTTCATGGTCCGGATCCTGATCGCCGAGCCGCTGGCCGAGGCCGGCGTCGAGCTGCTGCGCGAACGCTTCGAGGTGGACGCGCACGACTCGCTCGACCGTGCCGCGCTGCTCGCCGCGGTGGCCGAGGCCGACGCCCTGGTGGTCCGCTCGGCCACCCAGGTCGACGCCGAGGTCCTCAGCGCCGGACGCAACCTCAAGGTGGTCGCGAGGGCCGGCATCGGCCTCGACAACGTGGACGTCAAGGCGGCGACGCGACTGGGCGTGATGGTGGTCAACGCGCCCCAGTCCAACGTCATCTCGGCCGCCGAGCACACCGTGGCGCTGATCCTGGCGCAGGCCCGCAACATCCCGCAGGCGAACGCCGCCCTGCGCGACGGCCGCTGGGAGCGCTCGCGCTTCCAGGGCTCCGAGCTGTACGGCAAGACGGTCGGTATCGTCGGCCTCGGCAGGGTCGGCGCCCTCGTCGCCCAGCGCCTCAACGCCTTCGGCATGCGCGTGATCGCCTACGACCCGTACGTCTCCCGCGACCGCGCCGCCCAGATGGGGGTCGAGCTGGCCTCGATGGCGGAGGTGCTGACCCGGGCCGAGGTGGTCACCGTGCACCTGCCCAAGACCCCGGAGACCACCGGGCTGATCGGCGAGCGTGAGCTGGCGGCCATGCGGCCGGGCGCGCGCCTGGTCAACACCGCGCGCGGCGGCATCGTGGACGAGGCCGCCCTCGCCAAGGCGGTCGAGTCCGGCCACCTCGGCGGCGCGGCGCTCGACGTGTTCAACGAGGAGCCGACCACCCACAGCCCCCTGTTCGAGCTGGACCGGGTGGTGGTCACGCCGCACCTCGGCGCCTCCACGGCCGAGGCCCAGGACAAGGCCGGCCTGGTCATCGCCGAGCAGCTCATCCTCGCCCTCACCGGCCAGTTCGTGCCCAACGCGGTCAACGTCGACGCCGGTCCGGTGCCCGACGGGCTGCGGCCCTTCCTGCAGCTCGCCGAGAAGCTCGGCCGCCTCTATATCGCCCTCGCCGGCGGCGGGCCGGGCGGCCGCGCCAACGTGGTCGGCGGCGGCCGGCTCGGCATCCAGTACGTGGGCGCCCTCGCCGAGCACGACACCCGCGTGCTCACCCTGGCCGCGCTCAAGGGCATGCTCGCCCCGGTGGTGGCCGAGCCGGTCACCTACGTGAACGCGCCCCTGCTCGCCGCCGAGCGCGGCCTCGAGCTGGTCGAGACCAAGACCCACCAGAGCCGCGACTGGGTCAACCTGATCAGCCTCTCCGGAGACGGCTCGCGCGGACCGGTCGGCGTGGCCGGCACCACCGTTGGCCCCCGCGACGCCGAGCGGCTGGTATCGGTCAACGGCATCGACGTCGACATGCCCCCGAGCGCCCACATGGCATTCCTCTTCTATGAGGACCGCCCCGGCGTGATCGGCAAGGTCGGCACCATCTTCGGCCGCGCCGGCATCAACATCGCCAGCATGCAGGTCGGCCGGCGCAAGCAGGGCGGCGAGGCGCTGATGGCCCTTACCGTCGACGCCGGCGTCCCCGCGGCCGTGCTCGACCAGGTGGTGGCCGAGATCGGCGCCCACGACGGCACCTTCATCCACCTCCACGACCAGACCGGCGCGGTGGACTGAGCGCCCGCCCCGCAGGCAATCCGACTCGAATGGGTGTCGACGGACCCCGACGAGCCGGCTGCTCGCCGAACCC
>WNGA01007572.1_pt1 | contig 22302 bp, 23 predicted proteins | sample 5400061 | NCBI WGS metagenome assembly WNGA01 (sample SAMN13153366, study PRJNA577476) | soil metagenome | isolation source: 100 cm soil or saprolite under grassland replicate 2 | place: USA:California | collected 2016-06-15
CGGTCCTCGCCGGCGTCAAGGTCGTTCGTCCAGTCGGGCGCTCCACCTTGACACCGGCTCCGGGCCGGCAACAAGACGATCACGAGGGAGCCGCACTCTCAGCCCCTACCAACCACGCCGCAGCGCGTCCCACCACAGGTAAGGCTCCGAGGACAGCGAAAGCGGGCGCCGGCACCGCGCCCGCTTTCGTCTACTTCCAGTTCACGTCCGGACGACGAACCAGCCGTTCACGTCGTTGCAGAGCACCTGGCGCGGCCCCTCGTGGACGTACGTGTAGAGCGGCAGGCGGTTGTACGTCAGCTGCCGTCGCCCATCGGGCCGTCGGACGATGCCGAAGCGGCCTTTGAACCCCGGCCGGCGGGCCGCGACAGCGACTCCTTGCCGGACGATCAGCGGCGGCCACAGCTTCGCGCAGCCGCCGGTGCAGCGGATCTTGAAGCCGGCGCGCTTCTCGACCTTCCAGTAATAGAGCGCCTGGCCGTCGGGCCGCGCGAGCACGCGTCCGAAGGTGGGGTCCTTGAAGGTCGTCACGAGCGCTGCCTCGCGCATCGCACTCGCGGGCGCGACCCCGACGACGGCGGCTGCGGCGACGACGACGGCGAGCCGCTTCACGCTGCCACCTCCTCCGCCTTCGGCTCCGTCGCGCGGGGGAAACCATGTTTCCCCCGCGAGCCCCCTTCTTCTTCCGGGTTCGCTCCGGCACCCGCGGCCCAGAACCGGCCGCGCGTACCGGAGATCAAGACCGGGGAAACCTCCCGGTTTCCCCCTGCCCCTTCCACGTGGCGGCTCACGCCGCCACCGCCTTCGCCAGCGCCTGCTCGGCGGCGGCCTTCACGCCCTCCGAGTAACTGGGATAGACGTGGTGGACGAGCGCGAGGTCGTCGACCCGTGCCCCGAGCTTCAGGCCCACGGCGAGGCCGCCGACGATGTCGCTCGCACCGCGCGAGACGACATGGATGCCGAGCACGCGCCGCGTCGTCCGGTCGAACACGATCTTGTAGAGCCCACGCCGCGACGTGGAGAACTGCGCCCGCGTCACCGCCGAGAGCGGATGCTTGACGACGTCCACGTCGTGGCCCTGCTCGCGGGCCTCGGCTTCGGTGAGCCCGACGCCGCCGAGCTCGGGGTCCGTGAAGATCGCCGTCGGCAGGACCTCGTACTCGGCCCGGCGCTCGCCGTTCCCGAACATGTCGTCCACGGCGACACGCGCCTGGTACTGCGCGGTCGGCGTGAACATCGGGCCGGCCGCGCAATCGCCCGCGGCCCAGATCCCGTCGACGTTCGTCCGCTGGTGATCGTCGACCACGATGCCGCCGCGCGACACCTCGAGGCCGATCCGATCGATTCCGAGCTCCTCGACGTTCGGGACGCGGCCCGAGGCGAGGAGGACGTCGGTGACGGTCAGCATCCGGCCGCCCGTGATCGTCGCCTCGATGCGGTCGCCGTCGCGCACGAACCGCTCGACGCCCCCGTCGGTGAGGATCACCTCGATCCCCTCCTCCTCGAGCGCGGCCTGCAGCTCGTCCGCCGCCTCCGAATCGGCGCGGGCGGCGATCTGGGTGCCGTGGCTGACGATCGCGACCCGTGAGCCGAACCGTGCGAAGATCTGCGCGAACTCGAGTCCCACGGGGCCGGCGCCGATCACGAGCAGCGACTCGGGCACGCGGTCGAGCTCGAGCGCCGAGATGTGGTCGATCCAGTTGACGTCCTCGATTCCGGGGATCGGCGGCACAGCGGTACGCGAGCCGGTCGCGATCAGGATCCGCTCGGCTGTGAGCGTGCGCTCGCCGACGCGCACCGTCTGCGTGTCGACGAAGGTTGCCTCGCCGGGGAAGATGGCGTAGGCGTCGCCGAGCACCTCGACCCAGCTCTCCTGGTCGCGGCGGATCGAGTCCTTCCACGCGCGCACTCGCGCGAGATCGACCTCGGCCTTCGACACGCGGATCCCGCGATTCTCGGCCTGGGTGTTGACGTCGTGGACGAGCTCGGCGGCCGTCAGGTACGCCTTCGTCGGCCGGCAGGCGACGTTCGGGCAGGAGCCGCCCCAGCGCTCGCGCTCGATCATGGCGACGCTGACGCCGTACTCCCGCTTGGCTTTCCCGGCGGCGTCGCGGGCGGCCGAGCCCGCGCCGATCACCATCAGGTCGAACTGCTCAGGCGACATTGGAAACCTCCTTGGCCGTGCTCGCGTCGGCGCGGCCCCAGCGGCCGGGGATGCCTGCGAGCTCGATCCGCTCGATCTTGTCGGGAAGGTGAGGATCGCTCCGGAGCTCGTCGCCGTCGGGCTCGAGCCCGAGCAGGACGCGCAGGAGCAACAGCGGGGTGCCCGTGGCCCAGGCCTGCGGGCTCGAAGCGGTCGGGTACTCGACCGGGAAGCTCGTCCGCCCGCGGCGGTAGCCGGCGAAGACCTCCGGCAGCCGGTAGCGGAAGAACGTCGCCGCCTCGATCGTCGCGACCGCCACGCGCGCGGCCTCCTCGCGGTAGCCGTAGCGCGCAAGGCCGTGTGCGATCAGGGAGTTGTCGTGCGGCCAGACGGTGCCGTTGTGGTACCGGATCGGGTTGTAGCCGCCCTCGCCCTCCGCCATCGTGCGGACGCCCCAGCCGGAGAACAGCCGGTCGCCGACGAGGTGGTCCGCGAGGAGCTCGGCGCGGTCATCCGGGACGATGCCGCTCCAGAGCAGGTGGCCGACGTTCGACGTCAGGCTGTCGACCTGCCGCTTCTCGCCGTCGAGGGCGAGCGCGTAGAAGCCGCGCTCCTCGATCCAGAAGTCACGGTTGAATCGAGCCTTGAGCTCTTCAGCCTCCCGCTCGAGGCGAGCAGCGAGCTCGTCGTCCAGCCAATAGTCGCGCGCAAGGCGCGCGACCCGCACCTTCGCGTCGTAGACGTACCCCTGGATCTCGCAGGTCGCGATCGGGCCCTTGGCGATCGAGCCGTCGGCGAAGCGGATCGAGTCCCAGGAGTCCTTCCAGCACTGGTTCTCGAGGCCGGTCTCCTTGTTGCGGCGGTCGTACTCGACGTAGCCGTCGCCGTCGCTGTCGCCCCAGCGGTCGATCCACTCGAGCGCGGCGCGTGCAGCCGGCTCGAGCTCGCGGACGAGCTCCGCGTTCCCCGACCAGCGCTCGGCCTCGTCGAGGAGGACGAGGAAGAGCGGCGTCGCGTCGGCGGTGCCGTAGTACGGGGAGTGCGGGCGCTCGTCGAAGTGCGTCAGCTCGCCGAAGCGGATCTCGTGGAGGATCTTCCCCGGCTCGGCGTCACGGAAGTCGTCCACCTCGGTCGCCTGGTACTTCGCGAGCACGCGCAGGGTCGTCTCGGCGAGCTCCGGCACGAACGGCAGCGCCTGGAAGCTCGTCAGCAGGCTGTCGCGGCCGAAGACCGTCATGAACCAGGGCAGGCCCGCGGCCGGCATCGGCTGTCCGGGGAAGAGCGTCGTCTCGAAGCGGAGCGCGGCCAGGTCGATCAGCGAGCGCTCGTAGACGTGCTCCAGCGGATCCCAGTCGGTCTCGAGCTGGGGCGCGTTGGCGAGGAACTCGGCGAGGCTCATGCCGATGTTCGGCTTCGCCTCCTCGTCGTCATGGCCGTACTTGATCGCCTTCGCCTCGGTCGTCACCGGCTGGACGAAGATGCACGTGTTCCACTCGGAGTGCGGGTCGAGTCGGAGCTCGAAGGTGAGGCCGCGCTCGTCGAGCTCCGCCTCGCGGCTGGCGCGGATGCGCGTCTCGCGGACGAAGTCCTCGCGCCTGTAGCCGAGCACGAGGGTGTCGTCCTCGAGGCGAGCCGAGGTCTCGCCCTTCTTGGCGAGCGCGTCCTTGACCTCGAACAGGTCGGCGAAGTCGGCGCCTGCGTCGAGGCGCAGCTCGAACTCGCGTGGGTCCCCGCCGTGGTTGATGACGGTGACGTCCTCGTGGAAGCCGTCGCCGATCGAGCGCTTGCGGATCACCGAGACGGTCGGGTTGTCGTTCACGGAGCCGGTCGGCGGCACGAGGAAGAACTGCGCCGTGAAGTACTGGTTCTCGTCCGTGGAAAGGACGTCGAGCGGGGAGCCGTTCGCCGTCAGCTTCCAGCGCGAGAGGAAGCGCGTGTCGCGGAAGAAGAACCCGTGCGCCTGGTCGGGCGAGGCGTCGATGTCGCCGCGGAGGTCGCTGACGAGAAAGGTCGAGCCGTCGAGGATGCTGATCGTGTCCTTGGCCATGTCGTGTGCTCCTTCGGGGTCGCTGCCGAACTGTCGCACCGCGCGGCTGCGCGTTACAGGGCGCTCTCCTAGAGGACCCGCTGCGAGACGGCGACCCAGACCTCGGTACCGGCGACGACGAGTCCGTGCGGGTGGAAGCCAACGCGAATGGTCTTCGACACTGTGTTCGTCGCCGGATCGATGCGAGACACCGTCCCGTCCTGCTGATTTGAGACCCAGACGCTTCCCGCGCCGATCGTCAGCGCGAGCGGCGACCTCCCGACGGCGATGACCGCGTCGGTCTGGCCGGCGACCGCATCGAGGCGCCAAACCGTGTCCGTGGCCGCGCTCGTGACCCACACGGAGCCGAACCCGACGGCGACGGCGGTGGGATTGCGTCCAACCGTGAACCGTTCGATCCGGTTGTCGTCTGCCCCGATCCGCCAGAGGGACGAGTCACCCGAGTTCTCGACCCAGGCAGCCCCGGCTCCGAAAGCGATCTGCGCGGGCAGCACTCCGACATCGGCCTTGAACGTCCTCTGGACCTGGCCGTCAGCGAGGCTCACGCGGGAGATCGTCGAGGGAACGGCGCCGACGAAGTCTAGGGGCGGCTGCGTGATCCAGAGGGAGCCGCCGCCGGCTGCGATGAACAGGGCTGTCCGACCCGGCACTCGCAGACGCGTCTCGACCTGGAGCGTCGCTGGATCGACCTGGGTGACGACGCTCTCCTCGAAGCTTCCGACGAACAGGCCGTGGCCTGGGACCGCGGCGAGGCCTGCAGGTTGTTTGACTCGCAGGCCTCCTAGAAGGTCCACGCGGTCCGCGTGGATCGATACGCGGCTCAGTGTCTCGTCCCCCATGTTCACGACCCAGACGGATCCCCACCCGGATGTGACGACCCCCGGGTCGCGGCCGACCGGGATGACGTCGGCGACCGTGTTCGTGTCGGCGTCGATTTTGACTAGCGAGTTCGCGACGAGCGTCCGCGGAGCGTCGTTTCGCGTCAGGAGCAGGGCGGCGAGCGCCGCCAGCACTGCCATCGCGATCACAACGAAGGCGGCGACCACGCGCCGGCGCGGACGCTCGGCGCCGGCGGCCGGCCGGCCCGGCGGCGGCTCGAGCGCTGGATCCTGGTTCAGGATCTCCTGCTCGAGGTTGCGCAGCGTCACGCTGGGCTCGAGTCCGAGCTCACCGACCAAGAGCCGCCGCGCGTCTTGATAGGTCTCGAGCGCCTCTGCCTGCCGCCCGCAGCGGTAGAGCGCCAGCATGAGCTGACCGCGGAGCCTCTCGCGGAGCGGGTGCCGTGAGACGAGCCCCTCGAGTTCAGCCACGACATCGGCGTGCCGCCCGAGCGCGAGCTCGGCGTCGATCCGGTCCTCCAGCGCGCTCAATTGGAGCTCCTCCAGCCGCAAGCGCTCGGCGTACGCAAAGGAGGTCGAATCGAGCCCGGCCAGCGGCGGCCCATGCCACAGCGCCAGGGCAGCGGAGAGCTTCTCCACGGCGTCGCTCGCGTCTCCGGCGTCGAGCGCGGCGCGCCCCTCGCGGACGAAGCCTTCGAACCGGCTGATGTCGATCTCGTCTGGATCGACCCGCACGAGATACCCGGGGGCGCGGGTCAGGATCCGGTCCGCGCCGAGGATCTTCCGGAGCCCCGAGACGTAGCCCTGCAGGGCGGTTGCCGCGGTGGCAGGCGCCCGCTCGCCCCACAGCTCGTCGATCAAGAGGTCGCGCGGGACGACGTTGTTGGCGCGAAGGAGCAGCAGGGCGAGCAGCGCGCGCTGCTTCGAACCGCCGAGCGGGAGGAGGCGCCCGTCCTCTTCCGCTTCGAGGGGACCGAGGATTCGGAAATCCACTCTGCCTCCGCGGCCGAAACTAGCACCGTTTAGCGCGTGTTTGGCGGTCTCGTAGCGATTCTTTAGGACCGCCTGCTCCTCTCGCAGTCGAAACCAGGTCTCGAAGGGAGGAGCAGTTATGCGCAGGATCGTTCCACTGCTAGCCGGCCTCGTTGCGCTCGCGGTAACGGCGGCCGCCGGTGCGACGCCGCCGACCCCGGTGACGATCATGGTCGTCGCCGATTTCAGCGGCCCGGTACCCCACGGGGTATTTACCGCCTCGGCGCCGCTCTGTCCGAGCGGGACGTTCGTCACCGAGCCGATCGCCGGCGGCGGAGGACGCGTCGCCTTCGCGTTCGTCGGTCGTCAGCACTTCAGCTGCGCCGCTTCGGGCGGGACGTTCACGCTCCAGTTCCACCCCCAGGTCCATCCGCCCGACTTCGCGGACAGTGGTCCCTGGGCCGCTCTCGGGGGAACCGGAGCCTACGACGGCCTCCGGGGCGCCGGTGACTTCCTGTTGCTCGGCTTCATCTCTCCGACGACAGCCGTGGCGTCCTTCGTGGGGGAAGTCCACTTCGATTGAGCCAGACAAGTGCGATATGGGTCGGCAAAATTTTCGGCAAGACGTATCTCGGGGGATAGATCCCGCATAGCGGCAGTCGGGCGGCGTGTAACGGAACCGCCGCTCCGGTTGACTGGACGGCGTGGAGATCATCGATCTGAGCGTCCCCGTTCGACCTGGGATGGTCACGTATCCGGGCGATCCGACGGTCACCCTCGAGCGCGTCGTCTCGATCGCAGAAGGTGGCGTTTGCAACCTCAGCCGGCTCGACTTCGGCGTTCACTCCGGCACCCACGTCGACGCGCCCGTGCACTTCATCGACGGTGCGCCGGCAGCCGAGGCGTTGCCGCTGGACGTCCTGATCGGGCCCGCGCGTGTGCTCGACCTCACCGCGGCCGAGCGGCTCGATGCCGCTGCCTTCGACGCCGTCGAGCTCGCCCCGCGCGTCCTCCTGAAGACGCGGAACTCGGAGCTCTGGGCTCGTGACTCGTTCGCGGAGGACTTCCTCGCGCTGACCGAGGACGGCGCCCGCGCTCTCATCGACGGCGGCGTACGCCTCGTCGGGATCGACTACCTCTCGATCGGCGACGAGGCCGCGCACCAGGCACTGCTCGCAGCCGGCGTGGTCGCGGTCGAGAGCCTCGACCTCCGCGAGGTCGAACCGGGCGAGTACGAGTTGATCTGCGCGCCGCTGAAGCTCGTCGGCTCCGACGGCGCCCCGGCGCGCGTCCTCCTCAGGCGCTAATCCGCAAACACCTTGTAACGCACGCCGCCCTGGCAGAGTCTCCTCTACATGCCGCCGATCGTTTCGCGTGGATTCAGGGGCAAACGTCGCGATGCGCCTGCCGATCGCGTTCCCCCGGGCCAGTACGTGACCGACGACTTCCCGGTGCTGTCGGCCGGCCCGACGCCGCGCACCCCGCTCGCAGACTGGGACTTCACGATCGCGGGGGAGGTCGACGAGCTTCACCGCTGGACGTGGGAAGAGCTCCAGGCGCTGCCGAGCGAAGCCGTCACGGTCGACATCCACTGCGTCACGAAATGGTCCAAGCTCGACACGGTCTGGGAGGGCGTCTCGGTCGACACGCTGCTCGACCGGATCGAGACCTCGGCGGAGTACGCGACGGCGTTCTGCGACGGCAGCTACACGACGAACCTCCCGCGCGAGGACCTCACCGGCGGCAAAGCGTGGATCGCCTACGGCTACGGCGGCGAGCCGCTCGACCCCGAGCACGGCGGGCCGGCGCGGCTGCTCGTCCCGCACCTCTACTTCTGGAAGAGCGCGAAGTGGGTGCGCGGCCTCCGGTTGACGGCGACGGACGAGCCCGGCTTCTGGGAGTCGAACGGCTACCACATCTACGGCGACCCGTGGAAGGAACAGCGGTACTGGGGCGACTGACAGCAGTACTCGGGCGGCTGACCTGGCACGTCGCAGAGATCGCCGAGGTGCGCACTGAGACGCCCACGGTCAAGACGCTCGGCCTCGACGTCGAAGGTTGGCCGGGTCACCGCGCCGGCCAGCACGTCGACATCCGACTCACGGCGGAGGACGGCTACCAGGCGGAGCGGAGCTACTCGATTGCCTCGGCGGCCGGCGGAGACCGGGTCGAGCTCACCGTCGAGCTGATCGAGGACGGCGAGGTGTCGCCGTACCTGACGGACGAAGCGCGCCCGGGCGATCTGATGGAGATGCGCGGTCCCGTCGGCGGCTACTTCGTCTGGGATCCCGATCCGGGCGGTCCGGTGCTGCTGGTCGCGGGCGGCTCGGGCGTCGTGCCGCTGATGGCGATGGCGCGGCAGCGCGCGGCGGACGGCGACCCTGTCCCGACGCGTCTTCTCTACTCGTCGCGGAGCCTGGAGGACGTGATCTACCGCGAGGAGCTGGAGCGACTGGACGGCGACGGCTTCGACGTCTTCCACACGCTGACCCGGTCGCAGCCCGATGGCTGGACGGGATATTCGCGGCGCGTCGATCCGGAGCTGCTCGCCGAGGTCGCACCGCCGGACTTCGCGCTGGCATTCGTCTGCGGTCCGACCCCGTTTGTCGAGGCCGTCGCGTCTGCGCTGGTGGCGCTCGGCCACGAGCCGAGCCGAATCAGGACCGAGCGCTTCGGCCCGACGGGAGGTTGATGAGATGGACGAGCTTACGCTGGACGGAAACGCTGTCGCCGGGCTCTTGGCGGAGGTCTTCGCCGCGGAGATGACGACCGCGCGCGGCACCTGCAACCACTGCGGCGCCGTCGAGCCGGTCGGCGCCGTGCGCGTCTACCGGGCTGCCGGCTTCGTGCTCCGCTGCCCGCACTGCGAGTCGGTGGTGGCCAAGCTGGTCACCGACGGCTCGCGCACGTGGATCGACCTGCGCGGACTGCGGACGCTCGAGCTGCCAGGCTAGGCCACAGCTTCGTCGTACCGTGCGAGTTCGTGGTCGGCGAGCGCGTAGCCGCGGGCGATCAACGCTCGCTTCACCTCCACCGTCCACGGCTTCTGGCTACGGAAGCCCGGGTCGAGGCTGACCTCGCCCGCGGAGGCGTGGACGGTGATCCGCGGCAGCACGCGCTCGTGCCGGAACGGGAAGCGCGCGTCCGCGAAGCGCTCCTCGACCGCGCGTCCGAGCCGGTCGCGCCGGCTCGAGCCGCGAACGCTCTCCTCGACGAGCGCGACGACCTCCCGCCGCAGTGCCTCCAGCTCGCGGATCGACTGGTCCTTCTCGTCGGCGAACCGCTCCTCGAGCGCGTTGTTACGCAGGATCGACACCCGCATCAGCCGCACGATCATGTCGACGAGATGCGCCGGCTCTCCGTTCGCTGCTCGTTCCTCCGCACGGTTCAGCTCGGAGATGAACGCCCGGACGGGCGGCACCCGCCGGAACCGCTCCAGTCGCTGCCGCAGGTGGACGAGCCCGCCGGTGCCGATCCTCGGATAGCGCGGGAGGTACCGGAAGCCGAGGATCAGCTCGACCTCGGGATGGTCGTAGGCGTAGCCGAGGGGGTAGTTCCGGACCCAGCCGCCGTCGGTCGCGATCCGGTCGCCCACACGGAGTGGCAGGACGAGAGCGCTGATCGCGGCGGACGCCCACACGGCGTCGGAGAACAGCTCCGGCGGCGTGTGGCGGGACGAGTAGACGAGCTCGCGCGCGTTCGTTCCTTCCTCGTCGTTGTCATCCGTGACGTCGGTTGCGACGACGACCAGCTCGATGTCCGCTGCCGCCACGTCGCGCGCGAGCGCGACGGGGTCGCCCAGCTTGCGCTCGACCGTCCGCGGCAGCGCGTAGTCGTGGAGGCCCATCAGCGGCAGCTGCCAGAGCCGGTGCGGCCGGAACGTCTCCTCGGGCCGCAGCTCGAGGAGGAAGCGCTCGAGCTCGTCGAGCCGGTCGACGGCGGCCAGCGTCCCGCACAGCGCACCCGCGGAGGTCCCAAAGATCCAGCCGACCCGAGGCCAGTACTCGGACTCGCGCACGCGCTGGAGAAAGCCGAGCTCCATCAGGACGCCGTTCATGCCGCCGCCGGAGAGGACGATCGCCACGTCGCGCCGCAGAGTCACACTCTTGGGGTTAGCACGGGCGTCCAGCGAGTGTCAACGGACGATCGGCTGGACCTCGACGTAGACCTTGATCGCATCACGGTCTTCCGTCAGCGCGCGAATCATCTCGTCGTAGTTCTCGAGGCCCCGGATCGGCGTGGTCAGCAGCTTCGACAGCCAGCCGGGAAAGAGGGCCTCGGCCTTGATCAGATCGTCGACGCCGCTGCGGAAGTCCGCCGGCGACGCGTTCACCGTCCCGACCATCACCTTGTTGCCGAGGACGAAGCTCTGGTTGATCTTGTCGGAGTTGATCTCCGCCTTGCGGTTTCCGCCCGTGATCGAGGAGAGGACGAGCACGCCGTTCTTGCCGAGCACCTCGGCAGCCTCCCAGACGATCGGGCTGAAGCCGGTCGCGTCCATGATCAGGTCGAATGGCCCCCGCTCCGCGCTCGCCTCCGCCAGCGACGCTTCCTCCGAGCTGACGTAGACGCCGCCGAGCTCCTCGACCAGGCCGGCGTTCCGGTACGGCTTCCGCGGCAGCGAGAAGACCGTCAGCTCGGGCCCCCGTAGCCGCGCGGCGAGCGCCATCAGCAGCCCGATCGTGCCCGAGCCGAGGATGCACGCTCGCCGCGGCTCCCAGATCTTCAGCCGCCGCTGGATCTCGAAGGCGTGGTTGATCCCCTTCTCCGCGACGGTCGTCGGCTCGAGCAGGACGCCGACCTCGGCGAGCGTGTCCGGCAGCGGGAACACGAACTGCGCGTCCTCCACGTACTCCTCGGTCGGGTAGCCGTGGAGGAGGTTGATCCCGCGCTCGTAGTAGACGTCGTCGGTGGTGAAGTCCTGGAGACCGATCTTCCCGAAGAGCGAGGAGCCGGGCCGGCGCACGCTGGCGACGACGTAGCCGCCGGGCCTGATCGTGTCGGGGACGTCCGGCCCCACCTCGAGCACGCGGCCGAAGTTCTCGTGGCCGATGACCAGGTAGCCGTCGCCGGGCGGCGCGGCGCCGTACTGGGCGGCGTTGATCTCCTTGTCGGTGCCGTCCACGCCGACGCGCAGCACCTGCACGCGCACTCCGCGGCCGCCCGGGATCTCGTCGATGCTCGGCCTCGGAACGTCCTCGAGGTGGATCGAGCCGGGCTTGCCCGGATGAACCGCGATCGCCTTCACGCCGCTCTGTCTCGGCCGCGGGGCAGCCGTTACAGTCGCCGCGTGGAGCAGCTCGTCTCGTCCGAGGAGATGCGGCTGGTCGACGGTCTGCGCGCCGGCGACGAAGCTGCGTTCGTGGAGTTGATGCGCCTCTACGGCGCGTCGATGGTCCGGGTGGCGCAGCTGTACGTGCGCAGCCGCGCGGTCGCCGAGGAGGTCGTCCAGGAGTCGTGGCTCGCTGTCTTCAAGGGCATCTCCCGCTTCGAGGGCCGCTCGTCGCTGAAAACGTGGCTCTTCCGGATCCTGACGAACACGGCCAAGACGCGGGCCGTGCGCGAGGGCCGCAGCATCCCCTTCTCGGCGCTCGCGGGCGACGAGGAGGACGGGCCGTCGGTCGACCCGGATCGATTCCTCGGGCCCGATGAGCGCTTCCCCGGTCACTGGTCGGCGCCGCCGTCGAGCTGGGCCGGCGAGCCGGAGGAGCGCCTCGTTGCCTCCGAGACGCTCGAGGTGATCAAGGCCGAGATCGAGAAGCTCCCGCCGGCGCAGGCGCTCGTGATCACGATGCGCGACATCGAGGGCTTCAGCTCGGAGGAGGTCCGTAACGCCCTGGAGATCAGCGAGACAAATCAACGAGTGCTCTTGCACCGGGCGCGAACAAAGGTGCGACGCGCGCTCGAGGACTATCTGACATGAGGCTGGATCGAGAACTCACCTGTGCGCAGCTGGTCGAGCTGGTCACCGACTATCTCGACCGGCGCCTCACGATCCGTGACACCGAGCGGTTCGAGGAGCACGTCGCCTTCTGCGACGGCTGCAGCACCTACTTCGACCAGATGCGCGCGACGATCGCTGCCACCGGACGGCTGCGCGAGGCGGACCTCCCGGCCGGGCTGCACGAGCGGCTGCTCGACGCGTTTCGCGGCTGGAGCCCCGCGTGACCGCCTACAAGATCCTCGACACCGATGCCGTGGCGCCGTTCACGCGGTTTGCGTGGCCCGAGAACGAGTGGATCGAGGCGGAGACCGTCGAGCCGTGCCGCTCCGGAATCCACGCGTGCCGTCCCGGCGACCTTCCCTACTGGCTCGGCCCTGAGCTCTGGGAGATCGAGCTCGAGGGAGACGTGACCGAGCAGGAGCGCAAGGTCGTGGGCCGGCGCGGGCGGCTCGTTCGGCGGATCCCCGAGTGGAACGCCGAGCTGCTGCGGGCCTTCACGGCGTCGTGCCGGGCGGGGACGAAGTTGCGGGTCGGCTCGATCCCTTCGCTCAGCGGCTTTGTCGGGGACATCGACCGCTTCGGGTCGGAGGACCGGCATGGGCTCGCCGCCTTCGCCGCCGCACGTGCTGCCGAGCTCTACGGTGGCCCGCGCGCGTACGAGCGCGAGCGCGCGCGTCAGGCCGCCTGGCTGGCCGACCGGCTCGGGCTCGGCGAGGCCTGAGGCTCGCGCCCGTCCCGGAGCAGGACGAGCGCCCCGAGCGGGAACAGCAGCACCGAGAGCAGCCCCGCCGCGATCAGCGCGGCGCCCGTCGCCCGGCTGATCAGGCCCAACTCCATCCCGATCTCGCCCGCGACGACGAAGAAGCCGAGCGACGTCGCTTGCAGCAGTCCGGCGGCGACGCTGCGGCGTGCGCCGACGAGCCGCCGGTAGAGGAGCGCCGGCAGGCCTCGTGCCGCCAGCAGCACGACGAGGAAGATGGGGACGCGCGCGATCGCCGAGCCGCTGGCGAACAGCGCGTGCAGGTCGAACTTGAGCCCGCTCGCCACGAAGAAGAACGGGACGAAGACGCCGAAGCCGGCGGCCTCGAGCTTGCGGCGGAACTGCGGGTGCGTCATCGCCTGGTCGCGGTCGACGAGCTTCAGCACCGCCCCGGCCATGAAGGCCCCGAGGATCGCTTCGAGCCCGAGCTTGTCCGCCAGCACCACGAAGGCAGCGAGGAGCACGAACGTGCCGCGGACGCGGATCTGTGCGGTCGTGTCCTGGAGGCGGACGAGCGCGGCCGAGATCCGCATCGAGTGCTCGACCCCGCTGACGGCGAGTCCGATCGCGGCGACGAGCGCTGCGAAGCCGCCCAGGAGGACGAGCTTCGAGCCGAGCCCGCTCGACTCCCCCGAGAAGAACAGCGAGAGCAGGACGATGGTGGCGATGTCCGCGATCGACGCGCCTGCGATCACGAGCTGCCCGAACGGCGTCGCCGCCTCGCCGCTGTCCTTCAGCACGGGAATGACCACGCCGAGCGAGGTCGCGGAGAGCATGATCGCGATCAGAAGCGGCGCTCCGGTCACGCCGGCCGCGTCGAGGACGAGGCCGGCCGCGAGCGCGATCCCGAAGGACGCGACGAAGCCGGCCGAGGCGAGGCGGAGCAGCCTCCCGCGCAGCTGGTCGAACTCGACCTCGAGCCCCGCCAGGAGCAGCAGGAACGCGAGCCCGAGCAGGGACAGCACGCGTACCGGCTCGTCCACCTCGACCCACCCGAGCGCGGCCGGGCCGAGGATGATCCCGAGGACGATCTCGATCACGACGGCAGGCAGGCGCAGTCCGGGGAGGAGGCCGAGCGCGAGCGGCGCGACGAAGGCGGCCGCCGCGACGATCGCGAGGTTGGTGAAGCCGATGCTCACTGACCCTGCAGTCGCGCTGCAGCGCGGTCCGTTACGGAGAGGAGTCCGGGAAGAGAACTCGGCGCGTGCTCTACCCGCCGCTTGCTCGAACGGCTCGCGACGTGCCCAGGATGCGACCGTTCGCGGCAAGCGCTCGGACGGCCACGTAGGCGCCGCTCACTCCCCGGAGCGAGAGCGCCGTCTCGAAGCCGCGCTTCGCGACAGTGGCGCCGGGCCGGACGCCGTCGGCGTTCTTGCCGCTGAGGAGCTGCCACTTGGCGACCTCGGTCGCGCCGTTCCAGCTGACGTAGAGCTTCCCGCCGGAGACCGCGACGGCCGGCCGGCCGGCCGGGTGCCCTTGCCAGACGAAGCGGAAGGCCCGGTAGGTGTCGGCGTCCTCGTTCGGCCCCTTGATCCGCGCCTTCCCCTTGCCGAAACTGGCGTCGAGCACGACGCGGCCGCTGCGGTCGAACTCGGTGAAGTACGGGACTGCGCCCCAGCCCACGAAGATGTTCCCATTCGGGAGGACCTGCGCATTGCCCTCGAACGGGACGAGCAGCCGCTTCGGGTGTTTGTAGCTGCGGACGAGCGTCGCCCGCTTCGCCTTCTCGTCGACCTTCAGGACGAGCACGCGCGAGAACTTCTCCACCGGCGGAGCGGCGCCGTTGTCGAAGATCGTGATCGTCCCGTCGGCCTGGCGGCGCGCGTCGTGCTGCCACGCGAACGTCGTGCCGGGGCCCATCTTGAAGTCGCTCTTCTTGCCGCCGAGCCGCCAGAGGATCTTCTTCGTCTTGCGGGAGATCTCGTAGATGGCACGCGTGTTCCGGGCCGAGACGAGGAAGTTCCCGTTCGGCTCGACCGCGATCGAGTTGAGGTGGATGTAGTCGTCCGGGGGCGCCTTCTTCCCCTTCGCCTTCTTGGGTGGCGGCGCGTACGACTCCTTGAGCCCCACCTCGGGCCAGCTGTGCCACTCCCAGAGAACCTTGCCGGACGGGATGTCGACCTCCTGCACGATCCCGTCGAAGATCCGGCCCTCCTTCGGCCCACCGATCGAGGTCAGGTCGACGTGGAGCTGGTGGTAGACGGTGAACAGCCCAGTGTTCCTCGGAGTGATCACGAACTCGTGGATGTCGCCGGCATAGCCGTGGCCGGCGCGTACCTGCGCGATCTCGCGGTACCTGTCGTCGTAGACGGCGTAGTACCCACTGCCGACGCCCATCGGCGCGCGCCCGCGCCACCAGGTCAGGACCGGCTTGCCGCGATACCGCTGGGCGGTCCCTTCGGCTTCGTCGGCGCGGCCGTCTTGGCCTCCTTCGCGGAGGAGCCGCAGCCGGCGGCCACGAGCGCGACGGCGACGAGCACGCTGGGAAGGAGCCGCCGGATCACGCGCAGGAGCATAAACATCACGGCACGGGGAGCGACTGCGACGTTCCCAATACGGACCCGTCGTGTGCAAGCGCACGAACGGCGACGGACGCGACGCGCGGTGGAATCGGGATCGCCGTCTCGAACCCCGTCTTCCGTGCGTCACCGATGCGGCGGTCGCCGTCGAGCAGCTGCCACTTCGCAACCTCGGTGGCGCCGTTCCAGCTCACGTACGCGGTGCGTCCGGAGATCGCGATCGCCGGACGGCCACGCGGCCGCCCGATCCAGCGAAACCGGTATGCGCGATACGAGTCGTCGCGGTAGCCGAAGCGTGCGTCGAAGAGCACCCCGCCCTCGGCGTCGTATTCGGTGAAGTAGGGCCGAGCCCCCCAGCCGACGAAGTAGTGGCCGTCCGGGAGAGCTTGCATGTTCCCCTGCGTCGCGGCGAGCAGACACGGTCGGTGGACGAGGCTCCGCACGAGCGTCGCGCGCATCCGTCGTAGGTCGAGGCGGAGGACGATCCCCCGGGACTGCGGCCCGACCTGCGGCGCCGCTTCGTTGTCGAACAGCGTGATCGTCCCGTCCGGCCGGCGGCGTGCGTCGTGCTGCCACGCGAAGCGCGTCCCCGGACCCATGGTGAAGTCGCTGCGCTTGCCGCCGAGCCGCCAGAGGATCTCCCCGGTGCGGCGGTCGAGCTTGTAGACGGCGTGGGTGTTGCGCGCCGATACCAGCAGGTTCCCGTCCGTGTCCTCGTCGATCGAGTTGACGTGGAAGTAGTCGTAGGGGAGCGAGGTCTTCCTGGGCGGCTGCTCGTAGGACTCGTCCAGCGCAACGTGGCCGAGGCTGTGCCATTCGAGGAGGATACGGCCGCTCGCGATGTCGAGCTCCTGCAGCGCCCCCTCGAAGATCGTGCGGTCGCCCCGGCGGACTCGGTGGAAGATCGTCATCAGAGCGGTGTCGCGGGGCGTGATCAAGAACTCGTGGATGTCGCCGACGAGGCCGTTGCCCGGCCGCACGCGCGCGACGGGCCGGTAGGAGCTGTCGACGATCGCGTAGTTCCCGTCGCCTTCGCCGTGGATCGGGCGCCCGCGCCACCAGGTCAGCACGGGGCGCCCTCGGTACGTCTGGACGCGAAAGTCGGTGACGCCGCGGGTGTTCAGCGGGCGGAACCAGACGAGCCGGCCGCGGTCGTCGACGATCATCGGGCCCGCCTGGGCGACGTTCTTCTTCGGAGCGAGGAAGACGAAGCCGAGGGCGGTCCCGTGTGCGGGTGTGAGGATCCGAACGGGCGGCGGCTTCAGGTCCGGCCGGGAGCGGAACTGCTGGTGGGGCGGAGCGGGCCCGTGGGCGGAGCCACAGCCCGCGACGCCGAAGCCAACGGCTCCCAATGCGACTCCGATTAGCCGGTGCACCGGCGGAGCGTAGGCTCGTTTCGCGAGGCCGTTGAGACGTTCCTCGTCAGCCAACCCCTCTTAGCCATCTCTCAGACTCCTCGCGCACACTTAGCGCAATGCGAATCCTGGTAGTGGATGACGAACGCGCCGTGCGCGAGTCGCTGCGGCGTGCGCTCGAGCTCGAGGGCTACGAGATCGACCTCGCCGAGGGCGGAGGCGAAGCGCTCGAGGTGCTCGGCTCGGAAACGCAACCCGACGCGGTCATCCTCGACGTGCTCATGCCGGGCGTCGACGGCATCGACGTGTGCAAGCGCCTTCGCCGTGGCGGCAATCAGCTTCCCATCCTCATGCTCACCGCGCGGGCGGAGGTCGAGAACCGCGTCGCCGGCCTCGACGCGGGCGCCGACGACTACGTCACGAAGCCGTTCGCGCTCGAGGAGCTGCTGGCGCGCCTGCGCGCGCTGCTCCGGCGGGCGGCGCCCGAGCCGAGCGAAGTGCTCCGGTTCGCCGATCTGGAGCTCGATCCGGGCACGCGGGAGGTGCGGCGGGACGGCGAGGCGATCGAGCTGACCCGCACGGAGTTCTCGCTGCTCGAGCTGTTCATGCTGAATCCGCGACAGGTGCTGACGCGGTCGATCATCTTCGAGCGGGTGTGGGGCTACGACTTCGGCTTCGCCTCGAACTCGCTCGACGTCTACATCGGCTACCTGCGGCGCAAGACGGAGGTGGGCGGCAGGCCGCGGCTGATCCAGACGGTGCGCGGCGTCGGTTACGCCCTGCGCGAACCATGAGCTTCCGAGCTCGACTGGCGCTCGTCGCGGCAGCCGCCGTCGCACTGGCGGTCGTCGCCGCCTCGGCGATCATCTACGTGGTCGTCCGGGGACAGCTTTACTCGCCTGTCGATAAGCAGCTCCGCGGGACGGCCGACCACATGATTCAGGACCAGGCGGAGGGGCATCCATCGCGATCCTTCTTCCTCCCGCAGCCGGAGCTCGGGGGCGCAGGCGGATATCCCCAGCTCGTCAACGCAAATGGCGACGTCACTCTCCCGCAGGGCGCCGAGGTGAAGCTTCCGGTCGAAGGGGACGTCCGCGACGTCGCGGCGGGCGATCGTAGCGACTTCTACCGTGACGCGCATGTCGCCGGCACCCACGTCCGGATCTTGACGTTCGCGTTCGCGCCGGGAGTGGCGGTCGAGATCGCCCGCCCGCTGACCGAGGTGGACGACACGCTCGGACGGATCCGCTGGCTCCTATTCGCCATCGCCGCCGCGGGCATCGCCGCGGCGGCGGTGCTCGGGCTGCTCGTCTCCCGCGCGGCGCTTCGGCCGGTCCGGCGCCTGACGGAGACGACGGAGCGCGTGACCGAGACCGGCGATCTCTCCGAGCGAATCGACGCGCACGGTAAGGACGAGCTCAGCCGCCTGGCGACGAGCTTCAACACGATGCTCGGAGCCCTCGAGGAGTCCACGCGCGCCCAGCGGCAGCTCGTCGCCGACGCCTCCCACGAGCTCCGCACGCCGCTGACGAGCCTGCGGACGAACGTCGAGGTGCTCGCCGGCGGCCGCACGCTGCCCCCCGGAGAGCGCGAGCGGCTGCTGACCGACGTGATCGAGCAGACCGGCGAGCTGACGAATCTGATCGCGGAGCTGATCGAGCTCGCACGCGGCGAGCAGCTGTCGACCGAGCCGGAGGACGTCCGTCTCGACCTCGTCGCCGCCCAGGCCGTCGAGCGGGCGCGTCGCGACCGCCCCGGGGTGAACTTCACGACGGAGCTGGCCGAGTCGGTCGTCCACGGCGTCCCGGCAAACATCGAGCGGGCGGTTGCGAACCTCCTCGACAACGCCGCCAAGTGGAGCCCGCCCGGCGGCGAGGTGGAGGTCTGCGTCGAGAACGGCTCGGTGACCGTCCGGGACCACGGGCCGGGGATCGAGGAGGAGGACCTGCCGTTCGTGTTCGACCGCTTCTACCGCGCCGCGTCGGCGCGGGGGATGCCCGGCTCGGGGCTCGGCCTCGCCATCGTCCGCCAGGTCGCCGAGGCACACGGCGGCGGCGTCACCGCGGAGCGCGCGGATGGCGGCGGCACGCGCATGACCCTCCGGCTCAACGGTGCGACGCCTTCTTAGCGACTTCTTAAAGGCGTCTTATTCGGCTCTCAGGCGGGGGTGATTGTCTCTGCGAAAGACCTCGAAAGGAGCAATGCCATGAAGAAGAAGTCGCTCGCCCTGGGTGTCGCCGGAGCCCTCGCCGTTGCCGGCGGAGGCGCGGCCATCGGCGCGACGCAGGGTGATTCCTCCAAGGAGGAGAGCGAGGCGGTCGTGAACGACGCGGCCAAGCAGCTGGGCGTCGAGCCGAGCGCACTCAGCAACGCGCTCAAGACCGCCTTGAAGAACCGTGTCGACGCAGCCGTCGCCGCCGGCCGCCTGACCAAGGAGCAGGGAGACGAGCTGAAGGCCCGGATCGACGCCGGCGAGGTGCCGCTGTTCGGCGGCCTCCACCACGGCGGGCTGGGGCACTTCGAGCAGCTCGACGCCGCCGCCGACTACCTGGGCATCACCGAGGCGCAGCTCCGGGCGGACCTCGCCGCCGGGAAGACGCTGGCCCAGGTCGCCGAGGACCGTGGCAAGAGCGTCGACGGGCTGATCCAGGCGATGACCGACGCGGTCAAGGAGAGGCTCGACGCCGCCGTGACCGCGGGCCGGATCACCCAGGCCCAGGCCGACGCTGTCCTCGCCGACGTGAAGCAGCGGATCACCGACCGGGTCAACGGCAAGGCGCCCTCCTTCCACGGCTTCCGTCACCCCGGGGATTCCGATGCGTTCCGCGGTCCCTCTTTCTAGGCCTTACGAAGGCTTTACGACTGTCTCAGCCGATTCTTAGCCGGGCGTGGCACGCTGACACGGTGTCGCCGACGGGAGACCTCCACAGTCGCTTCTCGAGGCGGCGCGCACCGACCGCAGGCCGCGTTTCATTCCTCCGTCCGCGGCCTCTTTACGGAGCGCTTCTCGTCCTCGTAGCCGCCGTCGTGTTGCCCCTGTCGGCGGCGGCTGCGAGCGTGACGAGCTCGCCGTTCCGCGACACGATCCTCCCGCCTTCGGGGCTTCGCCTGCTGACGACGAGCGTCAACTACTGGGGCGGGACGTTCACGGCGTCCACTGGCGAGCAGGTGACGATCCGTGTCTCCGACAGCTATCCGCAGGATCCGGCGTTCGCCCAGCGCTGGGCGAACTTCCTCGCGACGCTGCTGCACGGTCCCGAGATCTCGACTGTGATCGTCTACCTCGCCCCGCTGCGGGAGGTGCAGGCGATCTGCGGCCGCTCGGCGCTCGCCTGTTACAGCCCGAGCGACCGCCTCCTCGTCGCGCCTGCGGAGGACGTCACCTCCGACATCTCGGCCGAGTCCGTCGTGATGCACGAGTACGGCCATCACATCGCCAATTCCCGCAGCGACGCACCCTGGGCCGCGATCGACTACGGCACGAAGCGTTGGGCGTCCTACCTCCAGGTTTGCTCGCGGGCGCAGCAGGGTCAGCTCTTCCCCGGCGCCGAGGACGCGACGAACTATCGGCTCAATCCGGGCGAGGCCTTTGCCGAGACGTACCGGGTTCTCAACGAGCGCCGGCTCGGCGTTCCCGAGAGCACGTGGGACATCGTCTCGCAGTCTCTCTACCCGGACGCAACCGCGCTCGCTCTCGTCGAGCAGGACGTGACGAGCCCGTGGCAGAGCAACTCCGCCTCGTCCACGACCGCTGCGCTCACGACGCGGGCTCGAACGCGCAACGTCACCGTCACGACGCCGCTCGACGGCACAGTGCGGGTGACGGTCCGCGGGGTAAGGAACGCGCGCGCCGCCCTCGACCTCTACACGTCCGGCGGCAGCCGCGTCTCGCACACCGTGGTCAGCGGGGCGGCGAGCAAGTCGGTGAGCACGACGGTCTGCGGTACGCGCTCGTACCGCGCACGGCTGACGCTGCAGCGCGGTTCCGGCCGGTTCCAGCTGGCCGTCTCGAAGCCTTAATCGACGAGGAGCGCTCGGGCCGCTCGGGCGGCGACGATCTCTTCGCGGGCACGGACAACGAGTACGCGCACGGTCGAGCCCGCGGCGGCGACGTCGCAATCGGGCTTAGCGGCACGGTTGCTTTCGTCCTCGAGCTCGACGCCGAGGAACGCCAGGCGCGTGCAGACGCGCTCGCGGACCAGCGCCGAGCCTTCGCCGATGCCGGCGGTGAAGACGAGCGCGTCGAGCCCTCCCGCGGACGCGGCCATCGCAGCGACGGCTCCGGCCACGCGATGGGTGAACACCTCAAGCGCAAGCACGGCGCTCTCGTCGCCGCTCGCGACGCGTTGCTCGAGCTCGAGCATGGATCCCGAGCCGCCCGCGAGTCCCTTCAGGCCGGACTCGAAGTTGAGGGCGTGCTCGAGCGTCTCGCGGTTGAGCTTGTGCGTGCCAAGCAGGTAGACGAGCGCGCCGGGATCGATCGAGCCGGAGCGCGTGGTCATCGGCACGCCTTCCAGCGGCGAGAACCCCATCGTCGTGTCGACGGAGCGGCCGTCGCGGACGGCCGTGATCGAGGAACCGCCGCCCAGGTGGCACACGACGAGCCGCAAGCCCGCCGATGGTCGGCCGAGCACCTGCGGCGCGCGCTCCGCCGACCACGCGACGGAGAGCCCGTGAAAGCCGTAGCGGCGAACCCCCCATTCCTCCCGCCAGCGAGGCGGAACCGCGTAGACAGCCGCCTCGTCCGGGATCGTGGCGTGGAACGCGGTGTCGAAGACGGCAACGTGGACGGCGTCGGGCAAAGCCTGCTCGGCCGTCGCGATCCCGGCCAGGGCCGGAGCATTGTGGAGCGGCGCCAGCGTCTGGAGCGCGAAGATCTCGTCGCGAACTGCCTCGTCGATCACCGCCGGTTCCCGGAACCGGGAGCCGCCGTGGACGACGCGGTGGGCTACCGCGGCCACGCCGGCCGGATCGACCTCCTCGAGCGAGGCGACGCCCGTCGCCGTCCCGTCCTCCGCGACGAGATTGAGCTTCAGACTGGTCGAGCCGGCGTTGACGACGAGGATGGAACCCGCTTCTGTGGCCATCGCCGCCGTAGCCTTTCATCCGAAACTTAGGTTGGCGTGCTTTCGTATAGGCCTCACCAGCAGTTAAAGGAAGGAGCGCCGACGTGCCGGACGAGCCCAGCAACGGCCCTGTCCCCTCGCCTGCGGAGGTGAAGGAGCGCCTCGAGCAGGCGCTGTTCGAGATCAGGCGCGTGATCGCCGGGCAGGACACGATGCTCGAGCGAGTGGTCGTCTGCCTGCTCGCGCAGGGCCATCTGCTGATCGAGGGCGTTCCCGGGCTCGCGAAGACGCTGACGATCAAGACGACGGCCGACGTCCTCGGCGGGACGTTCTCGCGCGTCCAGTTCACGCCGGACCTCGTCCCCTCGGATCTCGTCGGGACGCGGGTCTACCGGCCGGCCGAGGGGATCTTCGAGACGGAGCTCGGCCCGGTCTTCTGCAACTTCCTGCTCGCCGACGAGATCAACCGCGCTCCTGCCAAGGTGCAGTCGGCGCTGCTCGAGGTGATGCAGGAGCGCCAGGTCACGATCGGCCACACGACCTACCCGGTCCCGGAGCCCTTCCTCGTGATGGCGACCCAGAATCCGATCGAGTCCGAGGGGACGTACCCGCTCCCGGAGGCCCAGGTCGACCGGTTCATGCTCAAGGTGCTGATCG